>ENA-OURV01000464-OURV01000464.1-human-gut-metagenome-genome-assembly--contig:-NODE-464-length-35238-cov-9.637637_pt1 | contig 35238 bp, 29 predicted proteins | sample MGYA00242141_ERZ509072 | MGnify/ENA primary metagenome ERZ509072 (study PRJEB26280, sample SAMEA2338763) | human gut metagenome | biome: human gut; feature: human-associated habitat; material: faeces... | reverse complement strand
GTACACTGGCTGTCCCCAAATCTATTCCAAGATCTACTGACATCATAATTTCTATATCTCCCTTCTAAAACGCTCTTTTGCTGTTCTCAGCACTCTACTGCAAATAAACAACTTTGTCTGTTACTGATTCCAGCATTCTCTTTCCTCAATCAAGTGTCTTTTTTCCCTTGAAGGGGTTTATCGTTACTGTTTTTTTCACTCTTGCTGTTGTCAATATTATGTAACCAAAACAGTAATGTTTTATCATCCGCATACTTTAGTATAATAGACTTCGCTTAAAATAGAAAGGCATTTTTTGCATATATTTTACGACTTTTTTCGACTTTTTTTCGTCTTTATTTCTCCAATATAGACGCAATATATTTCCCTGTATAAGAATCTGGATTCTTTGCGACCTCTTCCGGAGTGCCACTTGCCACAACAGTTCCTCCGCGGTCTCCTCCTTCTGGTCCAATGTCAATAATATAGTCTGCCGTCTTAATCACATCCAGATTGTGTTCAATAACAACCACAGAGTTACCGCCTTCAGTCAGCCGCTGCAAGATTTCAATCAGCTTATGGACATCCGCAAAATGCAGTCCTGTCGTCGGCTCGTCCAAAATATAAATGGTCCGTCCGGTACTTCTCTTACTCAATTCTGTCGCAAGTTTAATGCGCTGAGCCTCACCACCGGACAACGTAGTCGATGGCTGCCCTAATTTGACATATGACAATCCCACATCATACAACGTCTGAATCTTGCGGTGAATCGTCGGAATATTTCGGAAAAATTCAAGGGCATCTTCTACCGTCATATCTAACACATCGTAAATACTTTTTCCCTTATACTTAACATCCAGTGTCTCACGATTATACCGCTTTCCACCACAAACTTCGCAAGGGACATAAATATCCGGAAGGAAGTTCATCTCAATTTTCAATATACCGTCACCACTGCACGCTTCACAACGGCCGCCTTTCACATTAAAACTGAAACGCCCCTTCTTGTATCCTTTTGCTTTCGCATCCGGTGTCGAAGCAAATAAATCTCGTATCATATCAAATACACCGGTATAAGTTGCCGGGTTTGAACGAGGGGTTCGTCCAATCGGAGACTGGTCAATATTAATTACCTTATCTAACTGCTCCACGCCTTCAATTCCTTTATGCTTTCCCGGGATACAGCGAGCCCGGTTTAATGTGCGGGTCAGACTCTTACACAAAATTTCATTCACAAGAGAACTCTTTCCGGAACCGGAGACACCGGTCACGCAGGTCATTACCCCCAGAGGAATCTTGACATTAATATTTTTCAAATTATTTTCGCTGGCACCTTTTACTTTCAGATAACCTGTCGGTTTGCGTCTCTTTGCCGGCACAGGAATCTGCTTTTTCCCACTTAAATAAGCACCTGTAATCGACTCCGGCACTTTCATCAAATCTTCTGCCGTACCGCATGCAACCACGTGTCCGCCATTTTTTCCTGCTCCCGGTCCGATGTCCACAATATAATCCGCCTCACGCATGGTATCCTCATCATGTTCCACGACAATCAGCGTATTACCAAGGTCACGAAGTTTCTTTAACGTAGCAATCAAGCGGTCATTATCACGCTGATGCAGACCAATACTCGGCTCATCCAAAATATAAGCCACACCGACAAGTCCCGAACCAATCTGTGTCGCCAGGCGGATTCGCTGTGCCTCTCCGCCGGAAAGTGTAGCCGTCGCACGCGCCAGTGATAAATAATCAAGACCAACATCCACCAAAAATCCCAGACGCGAACGAATTTCCTTTAACACAAGACGCCCAATCTGCTTTTGTCTGTCGGTCAATGTCAATTCATCCATAAATTTCTTCAAATCAATAATGGAATATTCACTAATTTCTGCAATGTTTTTATCCCCAACCGTAACCGCAAGGGATTCTTTTTTCAACCGCTTGCCGCCGCAGACGTGGCAGGGCGTAATCTGCATAAATGACTCATATTCCTGCTTCGTAGTCTCCGAACCAGTCTCACGATACCGCTTCTGTAAATTACCAAGCAGTCCCTCAAACGCAATATTATAAACACCGTGTCCATGTCTGCCGGTATAATGAACTTCCACACGCTGACCGCCGGTACCATACCAGATTAAGTCATGAACATCCTCCGGATATTCCCCATATGGTGTATCTAAATCAAATCCATAAAACTCTGCCATCGCATCCAAAATTGCACGACTGTAGCTATCCGGATTTACCACAGACTGCCATCCCGGTGCTGCAATCGCTCCCTGTGCAATACTAAGCATCTTATCCGGAATAATCAAATCCTCATCAAACTCCATCCGGTAACCGATTCCATGACATTCAGGGCACGCACCAAATGGATTGTTAAACGAAAAACTGCGTGGCTCAATTTCATCTACACTAATTCCACAGTCCGGACAGGAAAAACTCTGACTGAAAGAAATTTTTTCTCCTCCAATCACATCGACAACCAATAAACCATCAGCTAACTTAAGCACCGTTTCGATAGAATCGGTCATTCGTTTTTCAATTCCCTCCCGAATCGAAAGTCGGTCCACTACAATTTCAATGTTGTGTTTTTTATTTTTCTCTAACTTGATTTCTTCATCCAGCGAATACAAATTACCATCCACGACAACGCGCACATAACCGCTGCGCTTTGCCTTGTCTAATACTTTTACATGCTCTCCTTTGCGGCCACGCACAACCGGGGCAAGCAGCATAATTTTCGTACGTTCCGGCAATTTCATAATTTCATCCACCATCTGGTCTACCGACTGTTTTTGGATTTCCTTGCCACACTTCGGGCAATGAGGAATTCCAATTCTGGCATATAAAAGACGGAAATAATCATAAATTTCCGTAACCGTCCCTACCGTAGAACGTGGATTGCGATTCGTCGATTTCTGGTCAATCGAAATTGCCGGTGGAAGTCCTTCTAAGCTCTCTACATCCGGCTTCTCCATCTGACCTAAAAACTGTCTGGCATAAGAAGATAATGACTCCATATATCTTCTCTGTCCTTCGGCGTAAATGGTGTCAAACGCCAACGATGACTTTCCGGAACCGCTTAAACCGGTCAACACCACAAATTTATCTCTTGGAATATCCAAATCAATATTTTGAAGATTATGCTCTTTGGCACCTCGTATCCGTATTTCTCGCTTTGTATCCATACTAACCTCCATCGCTTTTTTGCTTCTAAAGTTCACTGCGGATTTCCTCTAAATGCTTTTTATATTCAATCATCCGGTCACGCAGTTTGGCAGCCTTTTCAAAATTCAACTCAGCCGCTGCCTGATTCATCTGTTTCATCATCTTAGCAATATGACGCTGCAATTCCTCAAAACTCATGGATTCCGGATCTTTCTCTTCTTCCGTAATATCCGTACCTGCTTTCTTTGAAATACGGATTCGATCGCGCACCGCCTTCTGAATTGTCTTTGGCACAATGCCGTGTTCTTCATTATATTCTTTTTGTATCTTGCGGCGCCGCTCGGTTTCATCAATTGCCGTACGCATGGAATCGGTAATCTTATCCGCATACATAATAACATGTCCTTCCGAGTTTCGTGCCGCACGTCCAATCGTCTGAATCAAAGAAGTCTCCGAACGTAAGAAACCTTCTTTGTCCGCATCCAGAATCGCTACCAACTGAATCTCCGGAATATCAAGTCCCTCTCGCAACAGGTTAATTCCGACCAAGACATCAAACACATCCAGACGCATATCGCGGATAATTTCTGAACGCTCCAGCGTATCAATGTCCGAATGCAGATACCGTACGCGCACCCCGACTTCTTTTAAGTATTTTGTTAAATCCTCTGCCATTCGTTTTGTCAGCGTCGTAACGAGAACCTTTCCCTTCTTCTCGGTAACCTTTCGAATCTCTCCGAGTAAATCATCTACCTGTCCTTTAACCGGTCTTACATCAAGTTCCGGATCCAACAGCCCCGTCGGACGAATAATCTGCTCGGTACGAAGCAGCTCATGCTCTGTCTCATACGTCGAAGGCGTTGCCGAAACAAACATCATCTGATTAATATGCCCCTCAAATTCTTCAAAGTTCAGAGGGCGGTTACTTTTGGCAGAAGGCAGGCGGAATCCGTATTCTACAAGCGTAGATTTTCTCGACTGGTCCCCAGCAAACATCCCGCCAATCTGTGGAATCGTAATATGCGACTCGTCCACAATAATCAAAAAATCATCCGGAAAATAATCCATCAAAGTCATCGGCGTTTCCATCGGCTGTAACCCATTTAAATGCATGGAATAATTCTCAATACCGGAGCAAAAACCGGTCTCTCGTAACATCTCAACATCAAAATGTGTCCTCTCGGAAATCCGCTGCGCCTCAATCAATTTATCCTCACTCTTAAAATACTTCACGCGCTCATCCAGTTCTTTTTCAATTCCCGCAATCGCACGCTCCATCTTATCCGGTGCCACTACATAATGAGATGCCGGAAAAACAACCATATGCTCTAAGTCCGCCGTCGCCTCTCCGGTCACAACATCAATTTCCTGAATCCTGTCCACTTCATCCCCAAAGAACTCAACCCGAATCGCACGGTCACTTGCCGATGCCGGAAAAATCTCAACCACATCACCACGCACACGAAATGTGCCACGATGAAAATCCATATCATTACGCGTGTACTGTATATCAATCAGACGCCGAATCACCTCATCCCTATCCTTTTCCATGCCCGGACGCAGAGAGACCGTCATATTTTGATAATCGATTGGACTACCCAGTCCATAAATGCAGGAAACACTCGCAATAATAACCACATCACTGCGCTCAGTCAGTGCCGCTGTCGCCGAATGGCGGAGTTTATCAATTTCGTCATTGATTGCCGAATCCTTTTCTATATAGGTATCCGTCGAAGGCACATAGGCTTCCGGCTGATAATAATCATAGTATGACACAAAATATTCTACCGCATTCTCCGGGAAAAATTCTTTAAACTCACCATACAACTGAGCCGCCAGTGTCTTATTGTGTGCAATCACAAGCGTCGGCTTGTTCAATTTTTCAATCACATTTGCCATCGTAAAAGTTTTACCGGAACCGGTAACACCAAGAAGTGTCTGAAACTGATTTCCTTCCTGAAATCCTTTTACAAGAGCATCAATTGCCTGCGGCTGGTCACCGGTCGGCTGATATTCGGAATGTAATACGAAATGGTCCATCGTTTATTTGTCCACCTCCGTCTGGATGAATTGATATAACAACATAGGGAACAAATCATATGATTCATTCCCTATCGATAGGTCGTTCACTACTCGTGATACAAGTATAGCACATTGAAAATTGTATTGCAACGAGAAAATGAACATTTGTTCGTTTTCTGTTTTTTCATCCACCACACCGACGCATTTAAGACCGCTGCAAAAATCACCCACAAAAGATAGGGAACCTGACGCAACGCAGCCACCGGGTCAATGAGCCGCCATAAAAAAGCTATTCCAGTCCTTTACGAAACCGGTCAATCATCGTTGCCGTAAGGCTTAATAGATTTTTATCTTCTTCAATTTTATCCCGCTTAACAAAGTGCGCCGTTGCAAGTTCCGTTTCGTCCATTGTAATCGAAGTAGCGCCATCTACTTCGCAGTAATAGCCAAGTAAAAGATTCGAGTCAAATCCCCACGGCTGGCTGTCAAAATAACGAATATTTTTCACACGAAGCCCCACTTCTTCCTGCACCTCACGCACGACCGTCTGCTCCGGTGTCTCACCAATTTCACAGAAACCGGCAAGCAGTGCACGCCCTTTGTAGGGACGGTCTGCATACGTGGAAATCAAAATAGAATCCTCATGAATTAACCCGATAATCACCGCCGGGGCAATCTTTGGAAAAATCAAATTTCCACAATGTGGGCACCTCTTCATCCGCTCCTTTTTATCATGCACGGTTTTTGTTCCACAGCGACCACAGAAAACATTATCACGGTACCAAACATACAAATGATACCCTGTCATCCCGGCAAAGCAGGTGTATACCGGGGCATTTCTGCGGAGACTCCGAATTGGTTCATAGGAAAAAGAAAAAATGTCCGATATAAACAAACCCGCTGATAAATCCCCCGGCATATAAAGAAAATAGCAGGTTTCATCAATCGAAAATAAATATTGTAATAAATGCTTTTCACACCCCAATTCACTATAGGTTGGAAGCACAATTTTTCCATCTTCAATACGGCACAAAATTTTGTCATCCGGTTTCCCATGTCCACGAAAAACAAGCACAAAATCATCCGGCTTCGGACTTTTTGCATGATAAGCATTATCAAACTTTTTTGGTGCAATTTCTTGTATCATAACCAGTTCTCCTTAAAATCAGTAAATATCTTAAATCACTTTTTTCATCTGCCAACGCCCGGACAAATATCTCACAACAAATAACAGCGAGCGGACCGCCCAGTCAATAAACATACCAAACCACACGCCTAAAATCCCCATGTTACATACCACCGCAAGTAAATAACTGCAAAGCACGCGGAACAGCCACATAGAAATAATTCCTGTCAGCATCGTAAATTTCACATCGCCTGCTGCCCGCAATGCATTTGGCAGGGTAAAACTGAGTGGCCAGATAAAAACAGCAATTGTACTAAACCAGCGAAGCACCTCCGCCGCCATCTGGGTTGCTTCCGGCGAAAGAGAAAATACCGATACAATCGGAACGGCAAATACAAACAAAACTAGATTCATGATCCAATCTCCCAAATAAGCAAACAACATCAGTTTTTTCGTGTATTTTTTTGCCTGTGCCACCTCACCGGCTCCAAGGCAGGTTCCCACCACGGTAATCAGGGCAAGCCCCATCGACATCCCCGGAATATTGGGAAATTCAATAATGGAATAACTGACTGAATTGGCCGCGATTGCCGCCGTTCCAAATGATGTGATCATACTTACTACCATTAATTTTCCGACCTGAAACATGCTATTTTCAATACCGCTTGGAATTCCGATACGGAGAATCCGAAGAATCATTTTTTTATTCGGAAGCAGTGAAGAAAATTTCTTTATCTGCAAAGGATTATACGGGTGGGCAACCAAAACGGTCATACAGATTCCACAGACAACGCGGCTCACAAGCGTTGCAAGAGCCACACCAAGCACCCCATAGCCGAGTGCCACCAAAACCGCATTCAGCGCAATATTAATCGCATTCATTAACACACTGAGTCCCATGCTGACCTTGCTGTTTCCCACACTTCTGAAAATGGCGGCTCCCGCATTATAAATTCCAAGAAATGGATAAGAAAGTGCCGTTACAAACATATAAATCCATGCACTGTGCATAACCGAATCTTCTACACTTCCAAAGATTGCCGGTAACATCTGTTTTCCAAAAACAGCACAAATAAACGCTGCTGCCATGGAGAAAATAAACAACACCGTTTCCAACTGTCCTGCCGCATAAGCAGCATCTTTTGTATCACGCCGTCCGTTGTACTGACTGCAAACGACGGCACCTCCTGTCGCAAGTGCCGCCATTACCTGAATAATCAATAGATTAATATTAGTCGTAAGTGCCACGCCGGATACCGCTGCTTCTCCCGCCTTGGAAACCATCAGCGTATCCACCATGCCGACCATTACATTTAAAAACTGCTCAAACATAAGAGGCATCACAAGTGCCCTTAGCTGTTTTCCTGTGTACATCATAATTCTCATATCCTTGCTTCATTTTCAACCATAGTGTACCACAGGTTTTTCTTCCTTTCAACTATCTAGTTATATCCGATTGCCATCAGGGTGAACTTCTTTGATTCACTTTCATCATTCATGCAAAGTTCAATTGTATGCTCTGCCTCGGCATCCTCTTCGATGGCTACATATACTTTACCGTTGTTCCATCCGCTGGTATCATAACCACTCAGAGTTGCTTGAAGTTTGCCATCTACATACAAATCGGCAGAACCATATTCCACTGAATTGCTCAATTTGTAAATTAACGTAAGTGCTTTACATTTTACTTTTAATTTCAAAGCGTCCGTGCCGCTTGTTGACGTATGCATCCAGTTATCCGGGAACCATGCCGCACCTTTTTGTCCCTTATACTCGTACTGGAAAGAGCCCGTTGCATTATCATTCTGATTAAATCCGCCGGAAGTAAATGATGTAATTGCATTGTCCTTTGTAACATCAGTCTTGGAATCCAACATCTTCATTCCCTGGTAAGCAGATGACTTAACCGGTGCCATCGCATCCATATCGGTGATATTATCTTCTTCTGCCGTTTCTTTGTCCATCTTATCAAACATGCGTGTAATGCAGTCTGCCATCAACTGATAACCGGTGTTGTTTGGATGCAGGGAATCACCAAAGTACCATTTATAAAACGCTTTCTGGTCATTTCCATCAAAATAAGACGAAATCGCATTTCCCATACTAATCATCGGTAAATCATAATGCGTACCAAATGGGCGATAATCGTTTTCACATACAACACCGCCGCTTGCCTGTTTAAACACTGAGAATACAAGCACAACAGCACATCCGGATGATCGCTTCCTTCCGGTAAACGGTCAATCACATCACGATTGTAACGGACCACACCAATATCGGATGGCGTTCCGCTCATTCCGGCATTAATAAAGTGAACATTTTCTCCATTGTTCTTTCCATATTTCACACCAAATGTTTTTGCCGAAACTTCCGCATAACACATGCTGTTTGGTTTTGCCAATGCGCCCTCTGTAATGGAACCACCAATGTAAGCAAGTGTGACATCTTTTCCGTCTCTCGCATTTTGGATTACCTGCTTGATTCTTGCATTGTTTCCGGTTGAGTACACACTGTCTTCAAGCATTTTCTCATACTCTTCGTCACTGACTTTATAGACATTATTCTGTGCTTTTCCGCTAATGATAACATCATCCACAAGGAATGAATCTGTCGCGGTAGTCATGGTGAGTGTCATCGCTGCATCACCCTGATTTTTCGGAATCGTAATCTCGCCTTTGAGCGTAGTCCATTTACCGCTTGCGCATGCTTTTCCTGCATCTGCGTTTGTAATCAGCGTAACGTCTCTTGCCATTCCATTCTGGTCAGTATAAGTCATACGAAGTGCAATCTTCTGGCTTTTTCCGGTATCCTGCTTTACAACAACGCTGAACTGATAATGTTCACCCGCAATCACATACTCGGGAATTGGAAGTTTTGCACCATCGGTTTCACTCGTTCTGTCTTTCACAAGAAGACTGTTCATACCGCCTTCTGTGTAGTTCTGTGAATTGGAAACTTCCAGTTTGCCACCAATCGGCGCAAATCCTTTGAGGTCCCCGTCTTCAAAATAGTTACTGTAGACTTCCGACGCAACCGGTTCCGGCGTCTTAATTGGCACTTTGGTCACCTGTGGTTTCTCCGATGGTGTGCTTGTCGGCTGATTTGTTGGTTTACTCGTCTGCACCGGTGTCTTCGTTCCCTTAACTGTCTTTTTCTTTGTTACAATAATCTTTACGGTTCCAATTTTCTTTGTCTTTTTCTTATACTTTTCCTTCACCGTAACTTTGGCAGTTCCAACTTTTACTGCTTTGACCTTGCCGGAAGCTGAAACTTTAATTTTTTTGTTTGATGCGGTAAATTTGTATTTTGCTTTTTTCTTCTTATTCTTCACCACAATCTTTTTTGATTTTCCCTGCTCAATCTTAATTGTTTTTTTTGCAGGTTTTGCTTTCTTTGCTGCCGCACTGCTGTCCGATGCCGTGGCCGTTAATGACACAACCATCGCCACAGCCAGTCCGTGGCAAAGTAACTTCTTCATTTTTGCGCAACCCATAATTGACCTCCTTTATAATTTTGTATTTATATTATATGGGATTTGTATAAATTTTACAAGATGGCATTTTTTCATGTTCCGTAAATTATCAAGAAAACGGGTACGTTAAGTGGGCACTCCCGTTAAACAAACGCGTAAGGGTATCGGCATGTTAAATACACATGCTCGATACCCACGTGTTTGTACCCGCTTATCGCAACCGTTTTCTTGATGATTTACGGGAATCCTGAAAAATTGATATCTAGCACTGTATATAAACTAGTTCTTGTAATGCATTTTTGGGGGGCAGGGCATACTTTTTCTGACATCCACCTGAAGCCCTGTATGGCAACGCTTTTAATATTTCGCTGTATGCTTAGCAAAAAATGAGAATGTTGCTTTCACTATGAGGAACATTGAACACCGTCGGTGCCTAGAGGGTGTATTTTGCCCTCAGGCACCGCTACGTGTGTCTCCAAGCGGGAGCGGTTCCGAATGTGAAACAACATTCTCATTTTCTGGCTAAGCATACAGTGAAACTAATTTATTCCAGCCCTTTATTATAAATCCGATTGATGGCTGCCTGTGCCTGTTCCATCTCATGTTTTTTTATGATTCGGTCTCTGTCTTCTAAGATTGCTATCATTTCGTCGACAAGCTGTTCTTCTTTTAGCTCGGTCATGCGGTACAAATAGCCGAGCATTCGTGTCGCTGTATAATCGGTATTCATATATTTGTATGCAATTTCTCGGCAAAGGCTTTCAGCGAAACCTTTTTGTAATAATATTTCGTAAATTGCGTCACTTTTTCTTGTATCCATGAAATTCCTCCAATTTCAATACACTATTGCTCACCTGCATATTGCTACTTTCCAGACGTAACGACCGGAACAAATTTTGGAGACTTCTTTAGAAACCCGGCATTTTTCCAAAATCAATGCCATATGTGTAATACGTTCCCGTGTCTTTTCTCATAAGAAGTGCTTCGTTCATTTTTATGTATTCAATTCCTTTCACGAGAAATGATTTGCCAACGGCTGTGTTGTATAGTCCCTCGGTTAGGGTTTGGTAAGTAGGCATAGGCGCTCCTTTCTTAGTGCTTTTGGGGTTGAAATATTTAGTTTTAGTGTAGCATGTTTTGGTGAATGGGGCAATTATCTTCTTTTTATTGTCATTTACTTAATTTTCCATTCTCCACCATTATCCGGACCTTTTCGTTCTATGATACCTTTATCCTTTAATTCTGATATATATCTAGCAATTGTTCTATCTGTGACCTCTAAGGCTATTCTTAATTCATCAATAGAAATATTCGGATTTTCGGAAATCATTTTTAGGATCTCACATGCTTTAGTAAGCTTCTTCTTAGAATACTCTGGCATTAACTGCTTCATTTTTTCTTCCGAAATTTCTATGACATTTTCTATGACATTTTCTATGACATTTTCATTCACCTGTGTTGCATAATTAGTGCCATAATTCAGATTATACAAAGTCAATGTAAAATCATCATTATCTGCATCAAAGACTGGCATCTTGGTCTCATCAAATTCTACTTGTCCCTCATAATCTGCCAATATCTTCTTAAATCCACTACCTCTACGCTCCATATATTTTAAACGGCTGAATATATCAGCTAATATCGGATTTCTTCGCTTTGACGGAATTTTCAATAGATTTTTCCCCTCAAGAGATATTCCACTTACCATTCCACCGGGTGAATATATTTCAATTCTATCATCGAACATATCTATATGAACTTCACTACCTATCTCCAGATAATTTCTATGAATCAATGCATTTACTACACCTTCAAGCACTGCTCTATCCGGATAATCAGGCATTTCAATTCTGCCGTCACCAACCTTACGCCATGCTTTCTTGGAATTATTTCTCACAAAATCAGTTCCTGCCTGCAACAATGTGACAAGACTGCCAGTATATTCCTTATCATCAAATGCATCCACTATTCCTGATGCTTTAGTAAGTCCATTCCATCTTGTACAAAACAATCTGGAATGACGTACCGGTGATTCATCTGCCAAAAGTGCTCCAGCATTCGTTAGATTTCCTTTTTCATCAATCAGCCCAAAAGATTCATAATCTGTATCTTCAAATGTATTCCCCGTTCTCTGTTTATATACTGATTTTAATTTTGTAAAGGACATATTATCAAAATCATATCTTGATTTCAGACTATCGTAACTTTCGCCGCTGCCACGAAGCACCAATTCTCTTAGCTGTGAAGGAGTTGCCGGAACACTTTCATTTCCTATACGCATAAACGCAATAAGTTGTCCATCACCTTCATAATAGTATGGTGTCTGCTGCCCTTTCATAACATCTACAATAACAAAAGTCTTGTCCCCATCTTTTTCAAACGAAAGCTTAAACTCTGGTATTGGATTCAAATGTATTTTTATTGCTTCGCTAATTTTCTCTGCATCACCTTCAGCATCTGCAAGCCCCACCAACTCATTATCATTCGATACACCAAATATCAACTTGCCACCAAAACAATTGGCAAATGCGCTGATACTCTTACACCAGCTTTTAGGTTTCTTCTCTTCAAGTGCAAGCTTTTTGTCGTAATCTGTGGTTTCACCGATTAGTTGCTTTATGTCCATAAATATCACTACCTTTCTGCCTTTGACTAATCTTGAGCTAAAATGAAATATTATTGGGATAAAAACCGTTGTATTGCAATAATATCTCAGACTAAAAATCTGATTTATTATGGAATACAGCAATCCTACATAAAAAACATCTACTCTTTTAAATTGCCAGCAACAATAATATTCTGAATATTTGTTTTCTCCGTGCTCTGTGCGAAAATCTTTTTTTGTAGCAGCTTATCTTTTTTCGAATTGTCGGTATAGTCAGAACTTAAATAAGCTCCTACAATGACATTAATTACATTAATGCAAGTGTTTTATAATTTGGATCAATGAATTCCTCTATATCATACTCTAGTAAAGTAAAATCTCTATTTCTGACTTTATTTTCATCAAGATAATAAATTGGCTTGTTCAATTCAGCAAAATAGTTCAACTCATATTTACACCAAACAGAATCAACTGAGTTATGTGTTTTTAAAAAAATAACGGCTTGTGATTGCTGCAATCTCAATTCTATTACTTTAAGAGTTGCTTCACATAAGAGATTTCTTTTCAAATAATCCGAATCATTTATCCAATCACAAAAAATATTCTTCCCAATAGAATTTTCATAAGTAATTATATTCTGAACAAGTTTACTGTCCCTACTACTATGCGATATAAAATAATCATATGATTTTATCTTCTGTTCTTTTCCGTTTTCTATTCTATATTCAAGTTCATCCGGATTATACGGAATAGAATATGTTTCATAAGGGTAAATTTTTTTTAAGTATTCCTTACGCTTTTTGCTCTTTGTATGAACCTGCATGTATTTTTGTCGTCTAAGTCTTGGTTGGTAATTAAAACTCTGCAAATGATAGAATGCAGTTTCTCTTAATTGTCTATTTAACTCAGTATCATTTAATTTAAAGAAAAAATTAATCACTTTGGAATTATAATATTTTTTCAACTCATGAATAATATATACCCTATCTTTTTGTGATGTATTCTTTCTTTCATACAATCCAATTAATTGTTCTAAAAAAGCTGGAGAAACCATTTGTGTTTTCGCTTTAGCGTTAGAAATTTTCGTATCGATCCGGGCTATTTTGTTTTTTCTTTCTCGCCATAAGATGTCTTCATTATTTTTCCAAACATTTTCATCAAAGCTACTACTGTAATTTCTCTTCGCCTGATCAGAAAGTAAATATTTGAACTTTCCATTATTTCGAATTAGTACTTCTTCAGATGGCATTTTATACCTCGCCTTACCAAATCTTTTAATTAAGTATTTATCCTTTTTGTCATAATACTGTTTCTTATATTCTACCGATTTCCATTCATGCGGATAATACTTTTTCAGAAGGTTAATGATATCGTCCTCATTATATGTACATGGCAATACTTTTTCTATTTTCTTTAACTGGTTATTCCACATAACATTAATATCAATAATTTCTCTATCATATATATGTTTTGTAACTCCTGACACAGAAAAAATCACCTCTACTTTTCAATTGATATTACATTTCCATGTATCAATATTCTCCCAACTATAACTTTATGCATTCTATTCTTGTGATATCATAAATTCGTTGAACAAACTAATAATTAGAAAACATTTCAACAAACTTCTTTACAAATTAAATAATCATCAATATTATATTGCCTTTCGCAAGCACTTTCTATATATGCACTATAATTATTGATGAAGTCACTCCATTTGACAGCTTTGATATAGTTAAATTCCCCATACCAAATCGTAGAACCCGTATCGCACGTCTTCTTATTTGCGTCTTTCAAATTAAATTTATTTTTTCTAATAATTGAAAATAACTTATCAGTATGATGCGTTGTGCACCCACTTTCACAACAATTCTTACTTTCCAAATAATAAGAATAAGAACCATATATATCTGGTAACACAACCGCTACCATTGCATTGCTCCTACTGGTAACAGCATCTCCATTCTTATTTTTCGTGATACTTCTTTTAAAGAATACGAAATCTCCCATGGTATCCATTGGTCTTTCTCCGCTTTCCAACTTTCTTTCATTTCAGGTGATATGAATACCACAGTTACAGAACTATCATATATTCTATCTTTTAATTTTTTCCATATAGTTTCCTCAGACAAACTACTTAAATCTTCTCCTTCACTTTCACCTTTGTAGATATTATCAGAAGGATCTAATATTTCTTCAAACTTTGTAACATAATCTCGTACAGTTGAATTCTCGTAAATTGTCAAATTTTCAACTAGACTATCCGAAAACTTATATGAAACAAATATCTTTTTTCCTATAATATTTCCCTTCTTTCCACATTATTTACAAGAACAGTTCGATATTATTGTGCATATAAACGCCCAGTGCTCAAAGATAAATACAATTATAACAATCACTAAAGGTATTAAATAGAACCAACGCAATGTTTTTGACCACATAACTTTCCAAATTGATTCAACATTTTCAATTTTTCCATTAAATTTACCAGGATTTAATTGATACATCAGTTCTTTGTTATTTTGCGGTCTCTCTTCTAATACCCAATCATATATTTTTCTATATACTTTCTCTGTCCTGAGAAAAAAACCATCCAAATACCAAAAAATAAGATTCACCGCCACTAAAGCTATACACAATAAAAACATATTTACTTTTTCAGGAAGCAAGGCTAAAATGACAGCATAAATTGATACAAACCACCCTTTAATCATAAATGAATTTTGCGCCATTCTTGTTATACACGATTGTAATAAATCAATTTCTTTGTGAATTTCTTCAATTGAAATCTTTTTGTCATCTCTACTCATATCTTTTACCTCAAAACAAATTAATATTTAATATAACTTCTTGTTTCCTCTACCACATCTCCAAAATATTCGTTATACAATAAATCTAATGGGAACGGATAATCTCCGTCAAATTGTCTTTTCCATTTTTGTAAAATATCTTGATTTATCTTAATCAAATGTCGAGTAGGTGCATTGTATGATATTGTTAATGCTTCATTTGTATTACTATATCGATAGCTTTCACTAATGGAATGATATAATTCCGTATTATATCTATATAAGGCCAAAGGTTTCTTACGAATTATTTCACTACACACTAATTCTTGATAAATCCATGGAGAATATGTTAGATCAACACTCTTTGAATCACTATTAATGTGAATAGATTGCTCTGTGTTAATCAAAAAGACACTTTCGGCTTTATCAATCATTTTTTGAAGTGCAACACTCAACATTGTATTAACATGTTCAGAAACCTTTAAACACTTTTTATGATTATACAAATACCCCCCATTATCATCCGACCTCTTATTACTATAGTTTGAGTTAAGCATGTCCGCAATATGTCCAGCATAGCACCAAACGTTCGAATCAACGAAACACGTCAATCCAAAAGTATCGTTTAGCCATCCTGCAATTGCGTTTACTAATTCTGCGTCCTTACTTGAATGTGATAGAAAAATATCTGCCTCTACTTCCGGAAACCAATCTTTTTGTATTTTCGAACCATCAATAATATTATCATTTATATATTCATTCAATGCATTTTCTATACCCTTTCCTTGCGAATCAATATGTGCTTTCCCAATTTTTTGATATTCATAAAATGATTTCTGCTGTGAATTAAAAAATTGTTCATCAATTTCCAAATTAAAACCTGCAAACATACGTATCCTCCTTGTTCTCTTAGTGTTGAATTTAATTATATCACTCTGAGATTTAACAAAATGCATACTTACATCTATTTATAAAGAAAATAGCATATCTATTTGAAGCCCGATCCGTTAAATCCCATAAAATAATGTTGTCTCGTTAGAAAAAATTTATCAATCCCCCCAGCGTCCATTTTTAGATTACCATGCAGTATTCTTTTTCCGGAAAGATTAGTAGTAGTTATTTGCCTTTGCATTCAATATGATTTGATCTAATCTATTCATCCTATTATTTACAGATTCTATTCTGCATAATTATTATTCTAATTCAAAAACTTTTCTCATCAAATCTTCAGCACTTCCATAAAACAGAATCGACAACTTGCTCCAAATATCTCCTGGCATTGTAATTGTATCTGGCTGATTAGCAATAGGAACATAAACTATCTTTGCACCTTGCTCTACAATATATTCCAATTTTTCATATAAATTTGTTGTTTTTACAAGGTTTCCATTTACAGTCATACTTCCAAGAATTACAGTTTTGCTTTTTAATGGTTTCTTCAAGAAAACGGAAATCATACTTAAATAGAAAGCAGCACCAATCTCCTGATTTCCTCCTGACGTATTTTCATCTATGAGCTGTGTTGCAAATGTATTTTCTTCTATTATATTAGTGATTCCCATGTTGCCAGAATTTGATTTCACATAGTTATAAACATTTTTTATTGTTTCCTTTGTTTCAGCACTTGGTCTACCTGTAATCTGGTATGTTCCACCACCCACAATTAAATTAGTCTCAATCTTTACTGGGAACATTCTCTCATCTTTTGTAATTACAGTATAAACCTCACCAATATCCAATGGAGCAATCATACTGCCTGCACCATTAACCATTTCTTTAAGGAATATTTGCTTTGCCATTTGGCTTTCCTTATCTACATATCTAAAATTAGCACCAAAGAATTCAAGACCACCTCTTCTCTTTAGCTGTTCTTTTACTCTCATTCTTCCTTCCATAGCAAATTCAAGATACTCCTGAATTTCTTCCTTTGTTACATTCAAATTTGGGTGCAACAATTTAAGTAGACCTGACATAGTTTTCTTTATAGCTTTCGTATCACGGCCACTCAGACTACTATCCAATATAAAATACTGGTCCATAATATCTGCATATCCTCTTTTTCTAAAGTCATGCAAAATTTTGGAAAAGTAATCAGATATAAACCCATAATCAGATGAATAATTCTCAGTCTTCATTTTTGCCATTTCCCAACCTGGCAAATAATAATGGAATCTATCAATGATAGCCGGTGTTTGAAGTTCATCTGCAAGAGTCATAAATAAATTGCCACCTTGCTCCCATATTTGAAGAGGATTATCAATATTTCCTACAAATACCATTGAAGCCTTACCTTCAACTCTCATATTATTTCTTGCAAAATTTCCTGATTCCATATATGTTTGTAACATTGCTGGCCCCTGTGGGTCATCAAATTTAACATTTGCAACCTCATCAAATGCCACAACATCCCAAGTTCCTACAAGTCCTACCTCTTTCTTAGTGAGATTATAAAATAATACTGGAACTGTAGCTTTACCCCCTGCAACAAGCAAACTATAAGGAGATAATTCATTATATGTATATGACTTACCTGTTTCACGAGGTCCCAATTCAATAAGATTATAATTAGTTTCACAATGAGGAATTACTCTCAGTATAATTAATAATTTTTGTCTAAAATCAAACTTTTCAGGATTTAATCCTATACTATTGATAAGTAGATCCAACCACTCATCTCTTGTAAACTCGGCACGCTTTGCAATAAAATCATCCATTTCATCAGCAGAGACCTGCATTGGACTAAATTTGCCTATTATAACTGGATATTTTGAACTATCTTCATTTCTCTCAAGGCGTACTAATCCCCACATACCCCCTTCAAGCAAACCCTTGTATTTTCTTACCCATTCTTCATCAACAAGAATATCCTTAAGACCAGCTGTATTCAAAGAACCAATATACATATCCTTATTAAGGTCAACATCCACCATAAGCTTATCAATAATCACGATACTTCCATCTGACTTGATAGCATCCTTAATCTTATTCTTATCTTCTGGCATGATGTAATGCTTATTAAGGACATTCTTAACCTTATCAATTACCTCTTCATCAGATAGTCCCTGGTCTGAATACTGTGAAATAAGATATTCCAGAACATATACCGGCAATTTGATACTGGTTTTAAGACCATTGCTTATTCCCTTTCTTACTACTTGGTGGGGGAACACGCTTTTTATTTTTTCTTGTAATTCCATTCTTCACCCTCCCTAGAATATATCTAAATCCTTATCTATTACTCGTCCACCTTCTTTTTTAACAACGGTCTTTTCAGTATTATCTCCATTAGTAACCATGACCAAGAAATCTGTACCATTTTCATATTGGCGAACCGGAACATGCAGTTGATATTCCTCAACCTCAATCAATACATTAAATACAAGGTCTGTCCCACTCATAATATTACAAACATATCCTCTTGCACCTTTTATCTTTCCAGTAATCTCATTGTAAGCCGTTATCATTTCAAAAATAATATTTTGCTCTTTTTCAACATCTTCTTTTGCACCATGAATGATAAAGCTAGTGATCACATTCTCCTGGAAAGATATTCCACCATGATTATATTTGCCGGTTTCTTTCAAAGCATTTGAGGAATTGATAAAGCAAAGCTTTTTATTCCCCATCTCTAAATAATTTGCTCCATTAATAGAATCAATATAGAACATATCATTAGCATTTTCATTTTTATCCAGAATCAAGTATCTGCTCTTTTTCTTTTCACTTGTTATGCTCTTGTCTTGTACATCAATCTTCTTTTGAATATTAACAAATCCATGGTCTGATAAAAGTACCACATCATACTCTCTTCCAAGAGTATATCTAATAATCTTCTCTAAATTATTAATTGCCTCTGACATCTTTAATGCACTATCAAAATGATGCATATTAATATCAGCTTCATCAAAGAAATATATTACGCTCTGACAATAATCCTTTTGCAGCTTAAATTTATCAAAAGTAATAACCTTACATCCTAATTTTTTTTCAAGATTCTCTCTTCGCCATTCATAGATATAGAATTCAATCTTCCCATCTTTTTTTAGAACAAACGTATTTTTATCCGATAACTCTACCTTCTCATCTATAATAAAATAACTATTCATTCCTATTTCTGTTTCAGATGGTAATTCTCCTATCACATTTACATCTTCGATTTCATATCCATTAAATCGTTGGATAAGTTCCTTTGCCATTTCATATCTGAATCCATCCGCGAGAATAAATAGAGTTCTTCTATTAAATTTGCGAGAATCTATAAACTCACTTTGCTTTAAAACAGTTTTTTTGTCCTCCATGTATTGATTATAGTAATCACATAGACGACCATTCATCTTTGAAATAACACTATGATATTTTTGCTTTGTAGAAAGCATTAACTCATGCAATCCATCATTCAGGTAGAAATCTGGCACTAATGCCAATTTTTCATAATATGCTTCTACCCTTCTATACATAGAATCCATATTAGCAAATGTATTCTTATATTCACCAAACATAAATTCCAAATTATTATGAGCATATTGATGATTAATATTTTGTGAAAGTGCCTCTTCCAGTCTTTTCAACTCAAAGACATAAGCACCAATATTCTTCATCTCTTGAGTCCATAATTTTTCCTCATCAATATAAGAATCCAAATGATTACCTATGAATTTAATGAAAAATTTCGGAATGGCGTATGTTAGCCTTGATGGCTCAATGTTTTTATAAATATCATTCAGTTCTTCTATTGGATTAATGAGTTCATCTGCATTATCCATAATAAATCTTGCCATTGAAGCAATATCTGTTTCTGGTGCATCTATAAGATAATCATTATATGAAGCTCCACCATATTCTCCATATTCATTTTTTGAATATGTAATCATTACCTTTGGTAACAGGCAATCAAAACTAGAATAAGGAGTTATCGAAATCAATAATTCTCTTTTTACCAAGTCTACAAATAAAGAAAATAAGTCTAATGAAAGTAATTGCTCTCGTTTGATTTCTCCATTTAAAAACTGGATAAGTAATCCCTTGGATGAAACCCTTCTCCCACATAAATTCAAAAGAACTTCTCTTTTAACACATTCATCATCAATACTATCCTTGTAAGATAATGAGCTGCATATATTATTGAAGTTATATAAAAGAACTTTTTTCTGACCTGCTGAGAGAAGAATCTCACCTCTTATTTTTCCCTTTATTGACTGCACTTCATTGAACAGCATCTCTGATGTAATATCCAATCTTTTGGCCTTTCCAGACGCTACTAATCCACTTAACTCAATTTCTTTTTTTAAATAAATACATTGCACATTTTTATCAGCAAGCTTCCTTGTAAGTGTAATATTTGATGGATTGTTCATCAATCGAACTTCTTCTAACTCTTGAATATAATCCTCAAATACACCTTCTTCATCAATCAAGATTGTCGGTGACAATGTGCTATTTTTATTAATAATTTTCTTCAATATAGAAGCAACATTCATTGCCACCATCCTCCTCAATCAACTACTTTCCAATTTTCAAGTGTTTTTACACATTCCTCAAGAATAATTAAATCTTTTTCCAATTTTTTCATATCAAAATCTGATAAAGAAATATCTTGCATTTTCTCTTTTACACGCTGCAATTTAAATAAGTAAACTTCATCTGTTAATCTTCTTATTTCATTTTGCATTGAATATCTTTTATCTTCTTCATACTCTACTAAGAACTGCTCTGTTAACCAATAAACCTTTTCCTTTGTTTTACCTTTTCCACCCAAAATTTTTTCACTAATTAATGGCATTGCAGGACATATTACATCATACTTCACACCTTCGTTTCTAACACCATTTATAAGAAGTTCCTTAATTGATGCCCCCATGATACTTTCTATTTCTTCTACCACATCCTTTGAACTATCAAAATAATTTTCAATTTCTTTAATGATTAAATTACTTAGTTCATCTGTTTGATAAATTCTACATGGTCTCTCATTTATAATTTTTATTATCAAATACCTAATAAAATCTATAATACATTTACGGTATGAAGCAATCTTTGAAACATTCATATTTCTCAAAGAATCATACACATCTCTTGGTGATATATTAAGTTCCTCTGAAATTTCTATTATATTCATTGGAGATAGTTGTCTTCCCGTATCAGATTTCTTTCCATTCAAATAGTATTCTTTTATTTTTTTCAATGTTTCAACTTCTAATTTTCCAACAACTTTATAGTAACTTCCAAGTTCGTCCTCAATACGTTCTCTTTCATCATCACTTATTTTAAATAAACTATAAACCTCTTCTTCCAATTCAAGCTTATATTCATATTCCTCAACCATTGAATATTCAATAAAATCTATATACCTTTGGCATGTAGACTTAACTTCTCCTATCCAAAAATCCAACATTGCATTTTTTTTGAAATAATCTGAAAGAATATCATACTCTTTCCTATTTATAATTGCTTTTTGGATTGATAACGAAAGTTTTTCTATTTTATCCACTTGAGAAGCAGTACCAATAATCATTGGGATTTTTTTCACATCATTAGGAGTAGTATTATTTGTAGGATTAATTTGAAGAAGAAAATAATTCACTAATTTTGTTTTTAATATTCCCAAAAAATAATCTTCATATTTTTTATACTCATTTGTAAAGAATATTCCTGAACTTCCTTGAGTAAATAACACATTATCTGGAAGTTTTCTTACTTTAAATATTCTTCCTCCTAAATTATAAGAAAGCCCACCTCTAAAATAAAATTCTGAATTCTGCCAAAGGCATCCCGGATTATCCTTTATTCCACTTCCATCACCATCCCACAACACAACATCTTGGTAATCGCGTATATAAGATTCTCCATTAGTTTTTGAAATTAAAACGAATTTTTTCTGTTCTAATAATTGACTCGGTATATACCACTTTTTTTTCACAAAATTGTCCTCATTATCACCAATTTTTATGCCTACCCTACATTCAGCAATTAATGGATTTCCCAATCCTAAACACTTTTTTTCAGCATATAATTCTCTCAAATATTGAGGTAAATCTGTTAAAAAGACATAATCAGGATATTCATAAAATATTTTTTGTTTTATGGTAACTCCAACCCTACCACTTATTTCTTCTAATACTTTATATGCTTTTTTATTAATTTTTCTAGCATCTATATACGTTATCTCATTACGCTTTAAGTACTTTTTATCCAAAAAATACATTCCACAGCTTACATCAGCTTCAAATACACCATATCCTAGTTCAATCATTTTTCTTATGGATACATTATCTAAAAGCATCTTTCTCAAATATTTATATGAAACCAATGTCTTAAAAGTATCTGACGCAATAAATCCAATGAACCCATTATCGGTTGTAATGTTTATTACTCTTTCAATAAAAGCAGCCACAAAATTTCTCGAATTTTTGGGATAATATTTTTTTATAAAATCCTTAGTCTCTTGTGGCATATTTCTAGTATCAACAAATGGCGGATTCATCACGACAATATCAAATTTCTGTTTAAAAAATCTTACTGCATTATTATGATTAATTGCATTTCTGCTTGAAATTAATCTACCAATATCTTCAGATGTAAACTTCTTTTCACTTATGGTTTCAGGCGTATCAAATATGCTCATTTGATGGAATTCTTCTTCTGTCTCCCATGGATACAAAGAATTTGCCATTAGCACATTGACATTGAAAAGATTCAATTCATCTATTCTTGCTTTTACAGCATAAGATTTTGCTTTTATCCACAAATTTAAAGCCGTTATTTGCAAAGGCTCACGTTGTATATCTGCTCCATATATGTTATTCTCCAAAGCAGAAGTTACTATATTTTTTATAGTCCAATCTGGATGTTCATTTTTATATAATTCTATAATTGCATCTAAAGCGTAGACCAAGAAATTTCCCGCACCACAGGCAGGATCTAATATTTTAATCTTTTCTACAGGAATATTATTATTCCCCTTATAGTAATTAATTGAATTATCAACAATATATTTTACAACCCATCTTGGCGTATAGAATTCTCCAAATTCAGTTTGCTCCAAGTCCAACAATTCCAGAACTTTAGAAAAAATAAAATTAGCATATGAAATATCTCTATTTTCTTTTGCAACTTCAATATCATTAGCCTCTGTATCTACCCAATATTGATATATCCATCCCAAAAAATCATCCTCTTCATATTCTTCGTCCCCAATAGTTGAAACTTCATGCAAAATCACTCGCATGTCATCATAATCCGGTTGTATTAGATTGTATTCATATTCTTTAAAAAGTAGTGGAACCTCCTTAGCCATTTCTTTTGTCAACTTTTCCATTAAATATATAAATTGATAATACTCTAATTCTTCATCATCATTATCTCGATTAGCTAAAATTTCTATTGCTTCTGAATATTTATTAGCAAATTCATCAAACGCAATTGGTGCTACAGATGTAAAATCAGGAATGATTTCATTATAAATATCTGTTCCTATTATTGCGGCTAATAATGTTCTCATTATTCCTCTCTTTTCCATCAACTTAAAACAAATCAAAATATGCAAAAAAGTTCTTGCTGTATCATGAATATATTCAATAAATTTTTCTGATGAATTAATATTCCTTGCTTCAAACAGCGCAAGCATATTGGACTTAATTAATTCATCATACTCACTTAATGGTTTGTCTATTATAATTTTTCCTTCTTTATCAAATCCATATTTTTCAAACTTTCCTGAAATTCCCTTTACAATTTCTTCCCTTAAATTTGATACAATAGGTTTAAGTGTTGTCCTTGACATTATATCCTCCTACAACTGCAATGTAATTTTCTTTCCGTCCTTCAAATCCTTCTTTATCTGATCTTTGATTTCTTCAAAAACGGAATCCAAGAGATTAAGTCCATCTTCTCCATCAACATTGATTACTTTATTCTTTGGCATATATTCACCAATAGCTCTTGTAACACGTACTGGAACAGACTTCTTAGGTTGTTCTTTTGTTTCTGTCTTTCCTTCTGGTGTTTCTATAGGCGTTGGAATAGGAGCATCATCTTTAGGAGTATTATTCTCATCATTAAAAATATGTAACTTTGTAACCGCTTTTGCATATGAAGATTGCAATCTACCTTGCTTTTCTTTCAATTTCTCTAATGTTCCCAAACCTGTTGCATTAATCAAATCTTGAGAAATGACAACACTCTTCGCCTCGATAGATTCCAATTCAGCCAACACTTTCTTCTTTTGGTCATCATCAATATTAGACCACTCATCCATCTTCTGTATTTCTTGAACATATTCATCATATGTATTCTTATAATGGTCAAATGCGTGATTAAATGCTAAAACATAAAATTTTTTGAGGGCATCAAATTGCTTATTGTCACCTTCTATAAACTTTCTGCCTGCCTCAATTGCCTGCTCTTTATCTTTGCAATTACAAATTTCCATTAATGAAACAACTTTATATGAAACAGAGATATTAGTTGAATTATCAACAATAAACAATACTCTTCTAAATCTATCAATTATTGTTGCATCAGATACAAGACTATTAAATCCAACTATCGTGTCTTCAGCATCCTTTCTTCCCAAAATATCACTAGCAAGCCCATTAACATATGCCACATCATCCTTTATCCGCTGGGATACAATACTAGAGTATATATCAAGCTTTGCTCCTTTTATTTTATTCATAAGATTTTCGATGTTCTCTGCAACATCTTTTAGCTTTTGATTAACCATTATGTTATTATCAATAGTCTTAAGCAACTTGATTGCATCTCTAATTGACTCATCAGAAATATTAATCCTTGTCAATTTGCAGGCATCAAATACATCTCTTTTTCTTGATGTAAGAGGTCCCTTACTTCCAGTAAGTGCAGATACATCATCTGGTATAACAAAAGTTTTTCCTTCATGTGAAATCTTGATGTCACTATTTCTAAGTGCAAGTGCAACCATTATTTTTATAGTATCCAGTTCCCAACCATACTTGCCCTTAGAGAAATCATCTATTATAGTAGAACCATCTCTATCAAAACCATTATCCGGAAATGCTTTCAAGAATTCACTGTAATACCTGTTTGCAGTATTTACATTTCCACTAGCATCAATAAGGTCTAAATCCTTTAGATATGAACTCGTCATCTTCAATGAAGATGTCAAAATCTCTTTTGCAATAAACTTATCTACAGAGTCTCTTAAGTTCTTTCCAAAGAACATAGAGTATCTCTTCTTCAACATTTTTTCACATTCAGTATTAAGTCTTGAAGAAGGTTCTTTTGCAAAGTCCCTATTATCTTGACCATTATAAGAGATCACAGCGTTTTTAAAGCACTCATTAATCATGTTCTCAATTTTACCTGCAATTGCCGTGTCCCTTTTTGTCTCAATCTGAATTCTTAATTTCGCATCAATTCCAAAATCACCCTCACGCTCAAGAGCTTCATCCATCTGCAAAAAGAACTTGATTGCTTTTCCAAGCGCATCACCTTCATACTTCTTTTCAGGAATAATATATATTTTCTCTCTATCATTACTTGCTGCAAGAGCTTCATTCTTCTTTGTTTCAATATCATTCTCAAAAGGAATACATGTGTATGCATTAGGGAATTCACTGCTCTCATCTGACTTCTTTAAAACAAAAGCAATGCTCTTCTTTGTATCATTTATCTTACCTTCAACCAAATGCTTTCCATTCTTTAATGAAGCATTATAGATGTTATAGATATATTCATATGCCTTTTCTCTAATTGCGGTCTCTGTAATTGAAGTAATTCCTTTAATACGAGACCATACATCTGATTCCTTCTTTGTAATTGGTGTATATAGACCACCCTCATTATTTACATAGTTGTCTCTAACCAAAATATCAAGCCACTTAAGAAGCGTATCCTTGTTTGGAATTCTGTCTGAATATACAAATGGAAGGATAACTATATCTTTTACTCCCTCTGCCTTAACCTGGGAAAGTAATACGATAGCCTTTAAAACTGTCAACAGGTCACTCTTATCAATAATAGGATTCTGTTTATCATCTAAAACAGGATCAGCTTCCAATGATGCTATTAAATCACTGTATTCATCTTCAATACTCCTTTTTGATTTCAATTCCTCATAAATCAAGTCTGTTCCAACAAAATACCCAACCTCTTGATTATATACTTCTGGTCTCTTCATAATAGACTTGATTGTCTTCATCATATTACGAGCGGAACCCTTACTCTCATTCTTAAGCATGTCCTTCATATATGCCAATTGAAACGGATAAAATGGATATGATGCTATTACATTTGGCATCTCTATTTTTCCATCTTCTGTAGCAGTATAAAGAGCAGTTCCAAAGATATATTTCATCTTATCAATGCTAACAATTGATTCAATTTCTGAACATTTTTCATTCTTGGCAAGATATCTATTTTTAACAATCCAAACCATTTCCTCTGGTTTTAGAATCTGTTCTTCTCCAAATCTATGTATCATTCGTTCTGCACTTACTGTATCAAGAAGCTTTGTTTTTGCTTCAAGAGAAGTGACTACCATCCATATGTTATCTGGCAATAATTCAACTAATCCTTCAAACTTCCTTACCTTATCAGCGTTATCCAACAAATCTAATATCTCATCAATAAAGATTAGCATTCTCCTCTTTCCTGAATCTTTAAGGGTTGCTTTTAAGAATTCTGCAACATCCATTGCTGAATAAGTCTTGTCCTCATCATATTCTAGATTTAACTGCCTTGATATTTCTTTAGGCAAACAATCAACAACTGTATCTCCACTTTTTGCAATATGATTGGCAGAGAAAATGAATGTCAAATAATCCTCGGGATAAATATTTTTAACAAGCTCTATCACTTCAGAACTTCTAATTTTTGAGCAAATACTATCTATAACATTTAACTCTTTCTGGATTCCATTCTCATCAATATAAGAAATCTCTTTCTTTGAGAAAATTGTATAAATGACCTTCAATAAATGTGATTTTCCTGCTCCGAAGAATCCTCTAATCCAAACACCTGGACCAATCTTATCTCTATATGTGTCTTGCAATAATTGAGTCTTCATCCTCAACTCTGGATATTCCTTCTCATCATCAAAGAAATACGCAACAAAGTTTCCCAAAATTTCTTCAACATTCTGGGTCAAAACATACTCTTCAATATCAATAGCTTTAATAAAATCACTATCCTCCACGGTCACAACATCATCAAACTTTCTCTTTATATCATATTCGAATGTCTCAAATATTTTTGCCATCTCTGTATCCACCTTTACTCTGGTAATCTATAGTCCTTAACACATGTGCTAAGTGTGCTTTGCTCTATCTTAATTGCTCTTCCCTTTGTGTTCTCTGTTTTGTAATAGCAATACTCATTTACTGAATAATCTTCCTTAACCCCAACCGTCAACCATATTAATGGTATAGAATCATTGATTATCAGTTGGTTCTCCGACATATAAGTAAGGAGAAAATGAATCGGATCTAACCCAAGTGTGAACAAAGTTTCATCTTGAATTACCAACACTTTCTCCGCATCATTCTCCTTTATAAAATCAACGATTGTCTTTTCTAAGACTTCACACAAGACTTGTCTATATCTTTTGTGTCCTTGACCATATTTCTCCTCTATCTCTATTAGCTCATCTTCCCGAGATTTCCAGGCTTCAAAATCCATAAAATTGGTCATATTAATAATCTCATTTGATGCAAATAACTCTTTAACCTGATTTTGTGCCATCTCATAAAATATCTCATTCTCCAAGAACATCAATCTAATAGGTCTTGAAGGTGGTGTATTAATTACTCTAATAACTTCAGATACTAACTCATTAATAGGTTTTTGCATATTCAACAATACCCCCCTTTGCCTTAGTAATATTGCATATATCTCCTAGTTGACTTACTTCTATATATTGTTTCATCTTTGCCCCAGTCAATAGATATTCAATATCATATTCATTTAAAAGGAAACGCTTCATCACTCTACTTTCATATATTTCCTTTTTGGTTATTACTTTATCATCAAAGAAATAATATAGAAGAAATGTAAACCATTCTGGTGTAAGTGAAGGTCTTCTAACAATCAGTTTACTATTCTCCGTTGAGCCCCATCCGAATGCCTCTATATTCTTATACAGCATATTTCTTACTTTCTTAAGACTAGAATCACTAATATGTTCTTGCAGTTTTTCCGGCAGATCAGATTTTCGTTCTGTCGTGATATATTCCAAAAAGTTATCTAAGTCTCTTTGTGTAAATATTTTCTGCCCAAGTTCAGTAAAATTCTTATAAATATATTCTTCTAAAAAGATTCTAAAAAGATTTTCATATTCTATAAAAAAAACAAATGCATAATTCTGCTTATCTTGTTTTGATATACTCGAACTAAATATGTATTTTAATGCTCCTACTTTTTCTTTACCTTGTCCAAAATATCTTGCGTTAATAGTTCCCCATTTTCTCTTGGCTGTAGACTCTTTCATATCACTAAAAATAATTCCGTCTTTTATTTTTTTGGCAATAGAAGAAGGAGTATCCGTCTCTTCCATTGTATTAAATAACTCAATGGTTTCATCAAACCAAACACTTGTTGTCGGCCATATAATCTTCTCCATAACACTTTCATAAAACACTTAAGCTTACAATGACATTTTCTTAAGTATCTCATATCCTTTCTCTGTAATAATATATCTTCCCTTAGAACGCATCATTTCAATGTACCCACTATCAATAAGCTCATTTATTAGTTGGTTTGCCTTTAACTTTCCACAAGGAACATTATTGGCAATTTCCTGTTGATTTAACGGGCATAACTTTACTCCATCTATCTCAACTTGGTATTCTCTTAGGATTAATAATACTTTCATTTTTTCATTAATAAATTCTAAGACTTCGTTCATATTCACCTCTACAACAAGCGCTAAAATGGTTTTATTTTGAAACCATTTTAGCATATATTCACAATTTTCTCAACTAATATTAATATTTTATAGTAAGAATTTATAACTTATATTCTGCCCCTATTCCACATCTTATCTTCTGCTTTATCTTTACCAGCATCTCTACCAACACTCTCATCATAAATCCTCTGAAAATCCTCATAAAGCCCATCTCCATCCAGCTTTATCCCCAGTCGTTTCATTACATCCGAGAACAACCTTATGCTTCCACTTACATCAGCAATATCAAATCCGAATACATCAGCCTTAACAGAATCACTGACATTCTCATAACCGCCAAGCTCTAATATTCTCCTGATAATCCAACCAACTTTGTCCACAGGCTCAGTTTCTTTAGTTTCCACAAATTCACTTTTACCTGTTACATCAGTTGTACTTTCGTCCATTCTTGCCACATTCACATCAGACGAATTATGAACCTCTGGTATTCCTATACCCTCTAAACCAGTCTGTTGTTTTCTCGCACTATCAGCTTGCTCTTTCTGTCTGCTTATTTCATTCTGATTATTGTCAGGATTCATCACCTCAACATTTCTATCAAGCTCAACCTCAGTATCCTCTTCCATCCCTGGTATCTCAACATCCCTGTCAGCAATAATTTCTTCTTTCCACGACACCGCATAATAAGCCGTATACAAATCTTCTTTTATAATGTCATCAGCAAGCTGTATCTGCCTCTTAACATTTCTCTTCTCCTGCTTCAGCTCATCCAGTTCTTCCTGCACTTCCATGTGCCATATCTGATATTCCCGGTACTGCTCTTCATTCTTTATACTGCGTTTCCGACTAGAACTTTCTCTGTATATCTCCTTCTGCCTGTTCTCAATCTGCTGAATCCTATCTTCTTTCTCACTTATGAAATCCACAAGCTCCACAATACTTTTGATGTCATTATTCACAAGCAGCAGATATTCATCCTGTAACTGATGAAACCTCTTCAAATCCTCTGCATACTTTGCTCCACCAACTACAAAACGCTTCTGTTCTACAACCCTTAATCTGTATAGCTTTGCATAAAACTTCTTCTGGAATGGTGACAGCTTCGCCCTGTGCAGTCCCCTGATATCCGACGAATAAAAGTAAGGCTTTGCCATCCAGGGCATATCCACATAATGCCGTAACATATCTTCAGAAAACATCTCGTCCAGCTTTGCCAGTTTATGATAATACCGAAATCCCGGTGCCTGCACCTCCATCCATGCGTCTTTCTTAAATACATATCCAAGTCTTTTCATCAGATATTTAAAATGCTCCACATTTCCGGCTGCATACGCACACATCTTAGCATCACGAAGTATAATATCCTTCATGGACATTTCCTTTTCCCACTTGTCCCTGCTGATATTCTTTGGATTTCTGCTATACTCTGCCGGCATTATGGAAAGTCCAAGCTCATCACAATATTTATTTGTAATCGGCTGCAGATGATTCTTCCAATTGCCTTTAGGTGAATCATACTTCTTGCCGGTTGTCATACTGACACTGTTCCAGATAAGATGTCCATGCATATGCTCCCTGTCAGTATGAACCGCATACACAGCCTCATAATCATCACCAAGCACATCCTTCGCAAAGTGCTCCAGAACATACATTGCCTGCTCTGATGTTACTTTTTCCTCCGGTGAAAATGATATGATCACATGATATCCCTGCCTTTTACCCGTCTTATGAAAAATGTTCTTTGTCTCCTCCATCTGCTCAAATGCCGTATCCGGCAGGCAGTTAATACCGCCCACCAGTACACATTCTTCTGTCTTATCCGGATTCTGAATATATTCCAAAGCATTCTTCAGGTGCGATGCCGGATTTCTGCCTTCCGATTCCATGATATTCAGGATCTTTGTAATCGCCATATTTCCAGCACCTCCCCAAATGTTTTCTTTACATCATCCAGACTGCTCTGCAGTTTATCAATATCGCTGTAATATAACTTTCCCTGTGAATTGCCAAGCTTTACTGCCTGATTAATATTATTTGCAATACCGGCAATAACACGGATTACTCTTGCCCTGTCCTCTGGATAACTTGTATCAATGTTGCCACCTGTCCGGATCAATTCTCTTATATATGCACTTGCTGTCATTCCTGTTCGTTTAAGTGCTGCTTTCAGAATATCCATATCTTTCTCTGACAGCTTCACAGATATCTTATAATCTTTCCTGTCAGACTTGTATCTTCTCTTTCCATCTGCCATACAGTTCTCCCCTTTCGTAGTTTTCTAATGCTGTATCAAACCAATCTCTTTTTATCTGTACCATTGCTTTTCCAACCTTTCTTAAAAATGTGTTCATAGGTTTTGCAAGATGCGGAAAAGGTCGGACCTTTTCCCGAAAAAATATAAACGCCATCAGCGTTTACATAATTTTTCGTCTTGGCAGGAGCACCTGCACCCTGTATATAATATGTGGTGGTTAATGTACCACCACAATTACTGATATGGTGGCACTTTTTGCCATCACTTTACTGTTTTAGTGGCGTTTTCCGCCACCACTTTTCCATTTTGATGGCACTTTCCGCCACCATGGCTTTTTTCTCGCTTATCTGAGTGGTGGCGCTTTTTGCCGTCACTTTGCTGTTTTGACGGCGCTTTTTGCCCCCACTTTTGCATTTTGACGGCACTTTTTGCCCCCACACTTTTTTCAGCTCTGATTTGTGCGGGGGCGCTTTCTGCCCCCACTTTGTGGTTTTGGGGGCGCTTTTTGCCCCCATTTTCATGTTTTGACGGCGCTTTTTGCCCCCACACTAATGGAACTGCATCACTACATCCATAATAACGATTTCCTCTGCCATCATCCTGGTCTGCGTTCTTAGCTGTAAATGTTCTGTAAAGGAATTTGGATTCTTTGGCTTATGCTTTTTCAGCCACTTAGCTTCAATATCATCGAGCAGCTCATATGCTGTATCATTGACTTCATCCGCTCTCTCTTCAAGCTCACCGAACCGCACCAGACTCTTATATCTCATTGGATATTCTTCCTTGATATATTTAATCCACATACGCCCATACTTTCCTACATCTATATCTGCCTTCTCTGTTCCTGCGACAAGCACCGGATAAAAGATTCCATCCCTTTCTTCATATGGGATGCCAAGCTTTTCAAATGTTGTCTTACTCATAATGATTACCGCCTTTCTCATCACTCTGCAGAATATCAAGCACATGCTTTAATTGAACCAGCAGTTCTTCAACATCTATACCTCTGTCAGATTCATCTAATGTCTGTAATTCTTCCAGTATCGTATCAAGATGCACCTGTACTTTCTTTGCCACCTTCATTCCACCAACAACCCTGATTTCATGCTTCAGAAGACATTGGATGATATAATCCTGTTTTGAAAGTCCGCTGAGTGAAACCTTCACATTCAGCTCCTGTGCTTCCTCCGGTGACATACGAAACGCTACTACAACATTTCTCCATCTGTTCTTGGCATCCAGCCTTTTCTCGCTCATAATAATCTGCTCCTTCCGATATAAAATCTATTCTTTTAATTTCTGCTGCATATATCCAGCAAAACTTGTACCGGCATGATTCATAATGTTTTACATAGGCATTATCAGACTGCCTTGTACTTATCAATGCTTATAATTTTTTCCGCAGCCGCATCCATATCAATCATAGGTGCTGTTTCCTCTGTCTGCATGATTTCTACATCATCATCCTGCTCTTCGCAATCCTCAAAGCTTGCATTGACAGCATCAAGTCTGTCCGCCATTGCCACCTGCTTTGACGGAAACAGATGCGAATAACGATATGTGATATCAATGCTCTCATGACCAACCCTGTCAGCTATTGCAACTGCGGAAAACCCGAGGTCGATCAGATGTGAAATGTGCGAATGCCTTAGATCATGGATTCTGATTTTCTTCACACCGGATAATTTGCAGCCACGCTCCATCTCATGATGAAGGAAGCTCTTTGTTACCAGAAAAATCCTGTCTGTTGGTGTCTGGTCATATAACATTGCAAAATATTCCTGCATTTCTTCGGTAAGGAACTTCGGCAACTTGATTGTTCTGTTGCTCTTAGGTGTTTTCGGTGTTGTAATAACATCCTGCCCCTGCAGCCGCTGATACGATTTATTTATTCTGACTGTGTTCTTTTCAAAATCAAAATCTTCTATCGTAAGTGCAAGCAGCTCACCTAATCTCATTCCTGTCCAGTACAGCATTTCAAATGCATAAAATGAAACCGGCTTGTCAATCACCGCTTCTGAAAACTTCTTATATTCCTCAGTTGTCCAGAAAAGCATTTCCTTCTTTTCTTCCCTGCCCATATTTCCAGCCTGTCTTGCCGGATTTGATTTCAAATTATAAAACCTGCACGCATGATTGAATATCGCACTTAAAATGTTGTGCATTGTCTTCTTGTAAGTCTGGGAATAACTCTTCCCATTCTCATAACGGAATGCTACCATCTCATTCTGCCACTTGCGTACATCTCCCGGTGTAATCTCATTCATCTTAAGATTCTTAAAATATGGAAGTATCTTTGTATCCACAATGTGTTCTTTGGTAAGCCATGTGTTGAGTTTGACATAATTTTTCACATCCTCTGTATACAGCTTCCAGAACTCTCCAAATGTCATATCCAGATTATTCTCCTGCCGTATTTTGTAATTACGCTCATAATCAAGTGCTTCCCTCTTTGTTGCAAATCCTCTCTTCTTTATCTGTTTATTTTCCCCAGTCCAGTCCTTACAATAGAATTTGACAAACCAGGTGCCTGTCTTACTGTCTTTATAAGCTGGCATATTCATCATCTCCTTCTTTCCATATGAAGAAGCAGATGCCTAGGCCGTATCGCTCCTGCACCTGCCTCCGCATTAATCTTCTTACCTGTTGCTTATCCTGCATCACTCATACCATAAATGCGTTCTTCAAAATATTTTCTGCTTACTTTTCCACGGATTACAATGTAACCCTTCTTTTCAAGTTCACTGTTGATCTGTCTCATAAGCTTGTATGCTGCTGATCTTGAAATTCCAAGAATCTGCATCACATCTCCTACTTCTAAAAACTTTTCGTTCATGCCTTTCACCACCTTTCCTTTATAAATTTGTTTTGGCGTTTCTCCATACCAGTTCTGCTGATGTCACTACCAGCCTCCTTACCTGAGATAATCTCCTGTAATACCGCCCGCTCCTGCTCAAGGTACTCGGTCCGCTTGGGGGAGTGTCTACATTCGCTCGATTCCTATGAATGTCTTGGCAAATGCCTGTTAGATTTCTGGTACCGCTCATTTAGTTGTTTTTCAATACCATATCGTATAGATAATTGAATTGATATTATTCTATACCGTATGGTATTGAATTGTCAAGAAGTTTTTCTAATGTTCTCGTATAGAAAAACTTCCATTTTCATTTTTTCCGTGTTATACTGTCTTTAACAGTCCATCAAGGACAGATAAACGGAGGTGACTACACTATGACAATTGGTGAAAGAATAAAGAAAATACGGGTATTCCGTAAAATGACAATGGATGAACTGGGCGGTGCACTTGGATTTGAGGGCAAAAATATGTCGGTCCGCATATCCCAGTATGAAACCGGTGCACGCATTCCCGGTGAAGATATGATTCTAAAGCTTGCTGATGCATTGCACTGCAATTACAAGGCAATCTCTGATTACAGCCTTGGGGCTGCTGAAGATATCATCGAAACACTTTTCTGGCTTGAAGAAAGTGCCACATCTCTCCCGGCACGTGGAAAAGGAACAAGATTTCCAGAGTACACAGCTCCCGGCAACCTGATTCATCTGACTGCAATGACACCTGCAAAATCTTCCGAGGCTGCCAGACCAACTTACAACGAAGATGATTATGACAGTACAGGCTCACCTGTCGCATTAACTTTTGAATATGGATTGGTAAATGATTTCCTTTCGGAATGGTGTGAAATGAAAACGAAATTAAATAGTGGAGAGATTTCTCCTAATGAATATTTTGAGTGGAAAATAACATGGCCTCAGGCGTAAATGAAACTATTCACGCACAGCTCACTTTAGTACCATTTTAGTACCACAAGGCAAAAAACAAGCTCGCAAATGCCCATTTTACTAGGCTTTGCGAGCTTTTGAAAATTATTCAAACTCAATAGTTCCCGGTGGCTTACTGGTCAAATCATAGAATACTCTAT
>ENA-OURV01000459-OURV01000459.1-human-gut-metagenome-genome-assembly--contig:-NODE-459-length-35346-cov-20.934856_pt1 | contig 35346 bp, 21 predicted proteins | sample MGYA00242141_ERZ509072 | MGnify/ENA primary metagenome ERZ509072 (study PRJEB26280, sample SAMEA2338763) | human gut metagenome | biome: human gut; feature: human-associated habitat; material: faeces... | reverse complement strand
CAAGGATGCTTTGGTTGCTTGCCAAAAGTTTTGCACGATGCAAAACCAGCAGAGCGAGCAACGCTAAACACCCATTTTTAAAAAATATATAGGTTTTTCGACAGACTGAACCGCCGGCTGTGAGGTCGGCGGTTATTTTTATTCCTGCCTTGTTCTGTCTGTCCTGTTGAAAATAAGTGATACCGCAAGAGCGAAAATCATAGCGGCGGTAACTCCTGCCGAGCAGGCGGTAAATCCGCCCGTGAAGATTCCGAGTAAGCCATCATCTTCTACAGCTTTTCTCATACCCTTTGCAAGCAGATTGCCAAAACCTGTGAGAGGTACGGACGCACCTGCGCCTGCAAAATCGACAAGCGGCTGATAAAGACCTACCGCTCCGAGAATCACGCCCGAAACAACGTAGGCAACAAGTATTCTTGCTGGGGTGAGCTTCGTAAGGTCGATAAGTAACTGACCTATAGCACAAAGCGCACCGCCGACTAAAAATGCCCATAAATACTGCATAAATTTTCTCCTGTTATAAAGCGTCTGAAATTTCTACAAGGTGGGATATGCCTGGGATGCTTTCGCCCTGCTGTACTTTAGTTGTTGACATAAGCGCACCGGTAGCGGCAAACAGCACTCTGTGGAGCTTTCCCTCGGCTATCTGCGGCAGGATATGTCCGCACAGTACCGAGGCACTGCATCCGCATCCTGAGCCGCCTGCGTGTACGTCCTGCTTTTCACGGTCATACAGCATAAGACCGCAGTCCTTGTGCTTATGGCTGATTTCTGTTCCGTCACGGCGGAAAAGCTCGCACATAAGCTCCGAGCCGACCTGTCCGAGATCTCCGGTGTAGATCACATCATAATCGGCAGGAGATGTTCCGGTGGCGAGCAGGTGTCGGTTTATCGTATCGTATGCCGCACCTGCCATAGCCGCACCCATATTGTTTGCGTCCTTTATGCCCATATCGGTTATCTTGCCTATCGTGACACTCTTTACATAAGGCGGTTTTTCAGCTGCCGAGGTTATGCAACAGCCTGCACCGGTAGCTGTCCACTGAGCAGTAGGGGGACGAACGCCGCCGTAGTTTATGGGAAATCTGAACTGCCTTTCGGCAGAGCAGAAGTGTGACGAGGTAACGGCGGCGAAATATTCTCCGAGCCTCATATCCGCAAAAAGTGAAGCCATTGCAAGACTTTCAGCCATTGTCGAGCAGGCACCGTAAAGTCCGATGAACGATATATCGGTGTCACGCAGGCCGTATGCCGAGCCTGTGCATTGGTTAAGCAGATCGCCTGCAAAAATGAATGAAATATCCTCTTTTATTAGCTTGCCTTTTCTAAGGGCAATATCAAAGGCATATTGCTGAAAGGTGCTTTCGGCTTTTTCCCAAGTGGTAAGTCCAAGCTCTGCTCCCTCTGCGGCATAGTCAAAGCAGTTGCCGAGAGGTCCGTCGCTCTCCATTTTTCCGACTGCTGCGGCGCAGGAATAAACCGACACACCACGGTCAAGTTCTATTGTACCCTCTGAAATCAGTTTAGCCATATCAACCTCCGAAAAGACTTATAACGAACAGAATTATGCCGTAGACAAATGCCGCTGTTATGCCGTAGACTATTACGGGCCCTGCAATGATGAACATTTTTGCGCCCGTACCGAGAATGAGACCCTCGGTCTTGAATTCAAGGGCAGGGGAAACAACGGCATTCGCAAAGCCTGTTATAGGAACGAGAGTGCCTGCGCCTGCGTGCTTTGCTATCCGCTCATACTGACCGAAGCCCGTCAGCAAGGCACTTATCAGCACAAGAGTTATTGAGGTGTACGCTGATGCAGTATCTGCATCGTTTCCTATCATAATATATAAATCGGTAAAGAACTGCCCTGTACAGCAGATAAGTCCGCCTATTACAAACGCTTTCGGCACTGTTATATATAGCTTGCTCGGTGTGGAATAACGGTCGGCAAGCTGTGTGTATTCTTTTTTGGAAATATTCAAAATATCACCGTCCTTGATGATATTTTTGATTTTATGTCGGAAAATATCCGTGTAAAATTCTGCTTACCGATACGGCAAGATAAAGCAAAAACAAGTCGCTTTGCAATTTTTATATTGATTTATTGCAGACATTGTGCTATACTTTAATAGATAAGACAGGAAAAAGCGGTTTTTTCAGCCGTATTTTCGGTCGGATTTTTATGCAAGAAAGGGATAACAAAAAATGAAATACGCAGTATTACTTTGCGACGGTATGGCCGATCTTCCCCGTGAGGATATAGGCGGAACACCTATGAGTGTTGCACACAAGCCTAATATGGACAAGCTCGCAAAGGTATCAAGAGTAGGTCTTGTAAAGACGGTCGAGGACAATCTGAAGCCCGGCAGTGACGTTGCGAATCTTTCCGTACTCGGTTATGATCCTGCAATATATTATTCGGGAAGAAGTCCTTTAGAGGCAGGCAGTATAGGCATTGATATGAAGCCTACGGACGTTTCTTTCAGAACGAATCTTGTAACGCTGTCGGACGAGCCGGTTTACGAGGATAAGACAATACTCGACTACTGTGCCGACGATATATCTACTGAAGAAGCCGCAGAGCTTATAAAGTTCATTGACGAAAAGCTCGGTACGGATGAATTCAGATTCTACAGCGGTGTAAGCTACCGTCATTGTCTGATATGGGATCACGGTACGACCGATATAGGCACGCTGACTCCTCCCCACGATATAACAGGCAAGCCGATAAAGACGCATCTTGGTGTGAATGAAAACGGCAAGGTGCTTATCGAGATGATGAAGAAGAGTTATGATCTGCTGAAGGATCATCCCGTAAACTTAAAGAGAATCGAAAGAGGTCTTCGTCCTGCAAACAGTATATGGTTCTGGGGCGAGGGTGTTCGCAAGGAGCTTACTCCTTTTGCCGAAAAGTACGGAAAGAGTGCCGCTATGATCTCTGCGGTCGATCTGCTCAGAGGTATCGGCAAGTTCACAGGAATGGACGTTATCAAGGTTGACGGTGCAACAGGCTACATAGATACAAACTTTGACGGTAAGGCTCAGGCTGCTGTTGACGCACTGAAGAGCGGCAAGGATTTTGTATATATCCATGTTGAAGCTCCCGATGAATGCGGTCACCGTCACGAGGTTGACAATAAGGTAAAGGCAATAAGCCTTATTGACGAAAAGATACTCGGCAAGCTGCTTGACGAATTCAAGGACGAGGATATAAAGATCCTTATCTGTCCCGACCATCCCACACCACTTGAACTGAGAACACATACAAATGCTCCTGTGCCGTTCATGATCTATGACAGCAGAAAGAAGCTGGACGGTGTTGATTGCTTCTGCGAGGAGAGTGCGGCTAAGACAGGCGATTATATCGCTGAGGGTCATACCCTTATGAGCAGTTTTTTGGCTGACTGATAGATAATACTAAATGAATATTTTACCGCCCTGTGTTTTTCACGGGGCGGTTTTTGTGTATTTCGGTAAGTGCTGGACTTTTGTCAGTTTTTATGGTACAATATACTTGAGGAAATAGTACCAAATCCCACAAAGGAGGACACCAAAATGAAACGTACCCACACCATACTCGCAACAATAACCCTCATCAGCGTAATACTGACCAGTGCTTGCACGGCAGACAATGCAAACAGCACATTGTCCTCTGCACCCGAAACGGCAGTTACCACAACTACCGCTCCGGCAGTGACGGGAACGGTGATGGATAGGATTGACGAGCCGAAAGCCGAAGCGACTACTGCTCAGACTGCGGCTACCACAGCCACAACATCAGCTACCACAAAGCCACAGGAAACAAAGATAGCTGAAACTACCACTACCACCACAAAAGCGGTGACAACGGCAAAGCCAAAGCCGGCAACGACAACAACCGCCGCTACTACAAAGCCCGCTCCCGAATGGACAGAAACAAAGGCAAGCGGTACAAAGTACGTCAACACCGACTGCTACAGCCGTAAGAAAGCCGTACTCGGCGCAGAAACCGTAAAGCTGTACAGCGTGAACGATAAAGTCACGGTAACAGCCAAGACCGACACAGGCTACTTCAAACTTTCTGACGGCAGCTTTATACACAGCGACTATCTGAGCGATAATAAGGTAGCTCAGACTACAACAACCACAAAGAAAGCTGAAACACCTAAGCCTTCACAGACAACAACGAAGAAACAGGAAAGCAAGCCGAAGTCGATATATGAATATCCGTTCGACCTTGAAGCAATCCGACAGGTAATTATAGATGATGCAGTCAATAATTATGGCTTGGTATACGGAGAAAAAATAGTCAAGGACGAAAGTTCGTGGAGTGCCCCAACAGTCATTTCTAAAGATATGAATACAAATATCATAAAAAGAAATGTAAACGAAATTGCAGAAGCCAATTTTATTTGGTGCCAAATGAAAAAAGGCGATTACTTTAACGTATATATCGAAACCATACCGGATTTAAAGAAAGATGAAAACGGTAACAGCATTGAGGGCTACGCAATATTCTTCTTAAGATAATTGCTTGACTTTTTCTCCAGAAGTGGTATAATAAAAACAAAGAGGGAACCATAGACGGTCGCTCCCTTTGGGTAATTGAAAATAATCGCCTTTAGTTAGCAGACCACAAGGCGATTATTTCTTTTTTATGAAAGATAATAATCCGAGAAGCATAACGGTAAATCCCGTCAGGAATATACCAATCTGAATGAGATTATCCAGTGTTATGTACATCAAGGGCTTCACCTCCTTTCACAATGTAATAACATTGTTTGGGAGCGTGAATGACCGCCTACTGTCCAAGGTTTCCCTCACTGAAAATTATAACATATGTTGACGCTATATGTCAACGAAAGAATATTAATAAGAGCTTTGAAAGTATTGATTCAAAGCTCTTTTTCTTTTTCTGAAAGTTAACTGAATATGAAAATCCAAAGCAGTCCGCACCCGTAGGACTGCTTTTTTATATATATAAATACAAACCAAGAAAGGAAATCAGTATGAAAAACAAATTCAAAAAGCTGACCGGACTTTTCCTTGCAGCAGTTATAACATTAGTCGCTCTGCCGATTCAGACGCTTGCGTCAGAATGGGGAGTTGGCAATAATGTCTATGCGGCTATGCTCGGAAATTACATCGGCTCAGACGGTAAGACTTATGCAGATAAGTATAATTACGACTATATCTACTATAAGTCAGACGGCAGTGTAGGAGTAGCCACTCGCTATGCCTCAACGCACGCTAAGTTAGGTGTTAGCAAGAACGGCGTGACACAGCAGGCAATCTGCATCGAAGCCGGTGTGTCATACAGCACAGGAAGCTCCTATGTTGGCAAAGACACCAGTGATAGATATATGCAAAACTTGCCGCCTAATGTAAGTATCAGATTGAAATTTGCTTTACTGTGCGGTTTTAACAGCGATGTTAAAAAATCTCCTGTTGCCAACACAAACCTTGATGATTTCTCGTTCGCAACGCAAATTATATCATGGGAAATTCAACAGGGACTGCGTACAGGATATGGTAAAAGCGACCTGGCTGTTAATTCAAAAATTCCTAATACACCTAAAACAGCATATTACGACCAGTTGAAAGGACGACCCGCTGAAAAGTGCTATGAGTATATCTTAAATAAAATGAAGGCATATTCAATTGTGCCAAGTTTTACAGATACGAATAAAGCATATGCTCCTACTCACACAATGGAATATAATTCTTCAACGAAGAAGTACAGTATTACACTGCCGGACAATAACAAGAGCAATATGCCGGCAAGTGCATTCAACATTCCCGGTGTCACAGTAACAAAGAGCGGATATGACTACACTTTCAGCACAACAAGCAAGATAAGCGGTACAAAGGCTTGTACATACAAGGCAAACCGCACATATCATTACTTTCAATTAATTCGACATAATTAGACATACTGTATAATAAAATGTATTCAATTATATTGACTTAGCATAAAAATAGTAGTATAATGTCAATTAATGAAACATATTTGGAGAATATGAAATGAAAACATCAGAACTGTTAGCTGCAAAAAGCAGCTTTGAAGACAACACAAAATGGTTGCCTTTCAATGTTCACGCAAGTGATACGGCCGGGATAATAAAGCGACTTTTCAATAAATGGATCGCTCAGAATGTCAGAAGGCGCTTGTGTGCTGCGATTGGCATTGAGAGTTCGGAGAACGCAGAAGAAATTGTGTGCAACTATTGTAAGTTCATTGCACTGGTGCATGATATAGGAAAATTAACTCCGGCGTTTCAACGAAAGCTTAAAGATAATATTCAGGGTCTGGATGACAGACTGTTTGACGCGGGTATCGACCTTTCAGGTCTGACACAGATATCAGAGTCACCGCATAACATAGCGGGACAGTATATTCTGAAAAAAGAATTTGAGGTTGCACCGCCAACCGCAGTCATTGTTGGCGCACATCACGGCGATTGTTCGGCGGATAGGGGGCAATGTTCATTTGAGGCTAACTATTACGGACACGGCAAGGTTAACGTAAACGAATGGACACAGATAAGAGCGGAATGGATGGAATACGCTCTCAGCGTAACCGGATTTGAAGATGTCAAAAATCTGCCGAATCCCGATGTTGCGGCGCAGATGCTGATTACCGGACTGCTCGTAATGAGTGACTGGATAGCGAGCAACACCGATTATTTTCCTTACATAGACATCGAAGAAAAACTCACCGATGAGCAGTGTGAGGAGCGTGTCAGAAGAGCGTGGAACAAGCTTTCGCTTACGGACAGCTGGTATGCCGATTTTATCGCTGATAGCGACAGCTTTTTTGAAGAGCGTTTCGGCTTCAAACCGAACTGCGTACAGCGTGAATTTATGAATGTTGTAAGCCTTTGCAATAAGCCCGGTATATACATACTTGAGGCACCTATGGGAATAGGTAAAACTGAGGCGGCACTTGCGGCAACGGAGATACTTGCATCACGTTTCGGCTATGGCGGAATGTTTTTCGGACTGCCGACGCAGGCAACCGCTAACGGAATATTTGATCGTATTCATTCCTGGGCGAGTGGTACTGATGATATACATTCGCTCAGACTTGCACACGGTATGACGGATATGAATGACGAATACTGTGAGATGTTCCACGGAAGAGCATCCGACATTTCCGATGACGATAATGACAATATAATGGTTCATACCTGGTTTGAAGGAAGAAAACAGGCGCTGTTGTCCGAATTTGTTGTTGCTACAGTTGACCAGTTTCTTATGGCATCGTTAAAGCAGAAACACGTTATGCTAAGGCACCTGGGACTTGCAGGTAAGACTGTTATTATAGATGAGTGCCATGCTTATGACCGATATATGTACGTTTATCTGGAAAATTCATTGCGCTGGATGGCGGCGTATAATGTGCCTGTGATAATTCTTTCTGCAACATTGCCGCCGGATAAGAGAGCGGAACTGATAAAATGGTATACCGGCAGTAAGAACAGTTTTGACAACAGCAGTATGGCATATCCTGTGCTGACTTGGAGCGACGGTGCGGAGGTAAAGCAGAAGGATATACCTGTTGATATCCCCGATAAGCCTATCACAGTAATCAGAAGAGAAGAAAATGACAGCAACGATATTGTAAACCTGCTTGAAGATAAACTGTCGGACGGCGGTTGTGCGGCTGTTATTGTGAATAGCGTTGCTTATTCCCAGGAACTTGCCGACACAATAGCGGCGAATATGCCTGATTATCGTGTTATATGTTTCCATAGCAGACTTATATCGACTGACAGAGCGGTAATTGAGCGTGAGCTAACAGAACTTGTCGGTAAGAAGTCGACCTGTGAGAAGAGGGACAAGCTGATAGTAGTCGGTACACAGGTGCTTGAACAGTCGCTTGATATAGACTTTGACTATATGATAACCGAACTTTGCCCTATGGATCTGTTGTTACAGCGTTCAGGCAGACTGCACAGACATAACCGCACACGTCCGGATAAATTATCTGAACCGGAGCTGTGTGTGTTGATCCCGGAAGATTTCAGCAAGAGTGTTTACTCCGGTTGGATACTGAAGCAAACTGAAAAATATCTGCCGGATAAACTGGTAATACCGGGATGTATTCCTGAGCTTGTCGGCGCTGTTTATTCCGAACCCGACAATGATGAACAACAGACCGCAGAGTATAGAAAATATAGTGATGAACAAAAAGAGAAAAAGCAAAGAGCCAAGAAATATTGCATACCGTCACAAAAAATTAATCGCAGTGATTCAACGCTTAGCGATATGATCAACAGGCGAGAGCTGAACAATGATTCAGACGGTGAAGCGGCGGTGCGTGACGGGCAGGAAACCATAGAAGCACTTGTGCTTGTGAAAACATCCGATACGGAGTATTCGCTGTTTTCACGGGACGCAGTGTTTGATATTACTTCTGTACCCGATAATGCACAGGCAAAGCTGATAGCAAAGCAAAGACTGAGATTGCCGGCATTTTTCAGCAAGTCTTATAATTTTGGTAAAACGATTGAGATACTGGCAAACTCTATGCCTCAGGCGTGGAGGAATGCAAAGTGGCTCAAAGGTGAGATATTGCTTTTGCTTGACGGAAATAACAAGATAAGTATGCTCGGCAGAACGTATAAATACAGCACCGAAAGAGGTTTTGAAGAAATAAAGGAGGAAGAAAGCTGATATGGACAGAGAGTTCAATCTGATCGACGAACCGTGGATATGTGTCCGTGACAACGGGTGCGAGGTGAAAGAGATAAGCATAAGGCAGGTCTTTGAACACGCACAGGATTACACGGAACTTGCAGGAGAAACAAAAACGCAGGATATGGCTGTGCTGAGATTTCTGCTTGCGGTGATCTACACGGTATTCTCAAGGTACGACAAAAACGGTGATGAAGTTGATCCCGAGGATGATATCAATTATCTTACGGATAACTGGATCGAGGTATTTCGGAGCGGCAAATTTCCGATGAAGCCGTTTGAGAAGTATTTTGAAAAATGGTATGACCGTTTCTGGCTGTTTGATGAGGAGTATCCGTTTTATCAGTCTAACAAGGTAAACGGTAAAGGTAAGGCTACAAGTATAGCAAAAATGATCGGCTCGCTTTTTGAAAGTGCCAATAAGCCCAGACTTTTCTCTGACAGGAACAATGACGGAAGACTGCTTTCATATTCGGAAGCGGTTCGTTGGTTGTTACATATAATCTGTTTTGACGATACAGCGGCAAAACAACCAGTACCTAAGAAATCATGGGTTAGTATATTGGGGCTGATAGCGGTCAGAGGAAACAACCTGTTTGAAACGCTTATGCTGAATTACAACGCAGAAAGCGATTCTGAATATGACGTGTATGTAAGTACTCCGTCGTGGGAAAAGGATAACAACAAAGCTGAGTTCAATACTCTGATACCTGTTCCCGATAATCAGGCGGCATTGCTTTCATTGATGTCAAGACGTGTGTATCTTTGCAGAGAAAACGGAAAGGTGAACGGTTATTATATTTCAGGCGGAGATTATTTTGAAGAAGTTGAAGTTTTCGGTGAGCAGATGACGCTCTGGAGGTCGTATAAAGAAAAAGGAAGCGACAGCATAAAATATAAACCTCAGCTTCATAAGCCTTCGACAAAGGCTTGGCAGGAATTCGGAAGTATCGCGGCGCTTGAAGGTGATGAAAATTCAAGCACTGCAAGAAAACCGGGCGTTATAGCTCATATTGAATCGTACATAGACAGGAGCTATCTGGATAATTGCTTTTTACTTAATGTAACAACGGCGTCTGTAATTCATGATTTCAACGATAGTATGTGTTTTAAGATTGTTGATTCTATCAGTGATGAACTGTCGTTCCATTCAGATCTGCTGATGAAAGTCGGAGAAGCGTGGCGCTATCGTATAGGAAACGAGATAGGCAAATGTGAAAGTGCGGCTAAAGCGGTAAATAAACTCAGTATCAATTTGCAGAAATCCGCAGGAGCAAGCGGTGACAAACTATCCGGAGAAGATGCAAAGACGCAGTTCTACAGTATGATAGACAAGCCTTTCAGAGATTGGCTGTCACAGCTTGATACAAGTTATGATATTGATGAATACACAGGTAAAATCGAAGATACTGTAAGGAAAATCGCAATCGTATTCGGAAACGACTGTGTTCATCAGATGAGCGCAAATACGATTTTCGGTAGATATGAGAAGGATGGCAAGGATAAAAACCTTGTGACTACGGTAGAGGCTCTTAACATTTTCAATGCTACAATAAATAAAATTTTCAGAAAAGAAGGTGATAACAAATGAGTAAGAGTGATATGGTTTATCGTTATACCGCATCAAAAATCGAGTATCTGCACAGCATTGCAGACACAGGAAGAGGCAAGGGCTATCTTGCTGAGCTTCGACACGGTATCGGTAAAAAGCCGGGAGAACTCCCGTCGCTTTGGTGGCTGATATTCGACAGAATCGATGAAGAACTTAAAGGTTCAAAGTGTGCGTCAAATGCAGAATGGGCAGTTTATACGGCTCTGACGTTGTACGCTTTGCATCAGCAGGGTAACGACAGATTTATGTATGAAAAGGGCTATACTCTGGGAAGAGCGGCTTATCACATTGCAAACAGCAGTGATGATGAAGAACGTGTTGTAAACAGACTTAACCTTGTTGTAACATCAACGACAAAGGAAGAGCTTGCTTACCAGCTCAAAAGCATAGTTCAACTGCTCAAAGGCAAGAGTATACCGCTTGATTATGCGAAGCTTGCCGAAGAACTCTACAGGTTCAATTATCCTGAGCAGGCGGCAGATATAAAACTGTCGTGGGGAAGAGATTTCTATTCCGAAAAGTATAAAACCGAAAAAGATAATTCAAAAGGAGAGTAAAGAAAATGAGTAACGAAAGATTATATGTTGATTTCCATGTAGTACAGACAGTTCCGCCTTCATGCGTAAACCGTGATGATACCGGCAGACCTAAAACAGCTTTTTACGGCGGTGCAAACAGAGCGAGAGTGTCAAGCCAGTCGTGGAAGCACGCAATGCGTCTTATGTTCAATGAACTTTTTACAAGTGAAGAACTCGGCTACAGAACAATGCACGCTGTTGATCTTATTGCAAATGAAATCAAAAAGCTTGACAGCAGTTTTGACGATGAAACAGCCGTTAAGGAAGCTATAAAGGCGATGAACTCGGCAGGTGTGAAAATAAACGAAAAGAAGGATAATAAAACAGGAGCACTGTTCTTTATAAGTGCTGTACAGGCTAATAATCTTGCACAACTTGTTATAAGCGGTGAAAAAGACGCCAAGCTCTATAAGCAGGCGCTTAAAGAAACGCCTTCTGTTGATATTGCTTTATTCGGAAGAATGGTAGCAGACGATGCTGACCTGAATGTAGATGCGGCATCGCAGGTTGCTCACAGCATTTCAACTCATGCTGTTCAGAATGAGTATGACTACTTTACGGCAGTAGACGATTGCTCGCCTGAGGACAGTGCGGGTGCGGGACATCTCGGAACAACAGAGTTCAATTCTTCAACGCTTTATAGATATGCGACTGTGAATGTTGCACAGCTTAAGAAATCAATAGGTGTTTCTGTAGCAGAAGTTATAAAGGGATTTGCCGAAGCATTTATCTGCTCTATGCCTACCGGTAAGCAGAACTCATACGCAAACAGAACATATCCCGATATGGTTTATGTGACGATCAGAAAAGATCAGCCCGTAAACCTTGTAGGTGCATTTGAAAAGCCGGTTATCAGCAATAACGGCTATGTTGAAGAGTCCGTGAAGAAATTACAGGAGTATGCAGGCAAGGTATATGACAACTTCAGCGGAAAGCCTGTAAAGAGCTTTGTGATAGGTGCGGACGCTATATCCGATGCCGAAAGGGTAAATCTTGACGAGCTGCTCGAAAAGCTGTATAGCTACATAAAAGATGAGGTGGTATAATGCCTGTACTGCTGCTCAGACTTGCCGCTCCGTTGCAGTCATGGGGCGTTGAGTCGAAATTTGATACACGCCGCACGCTCGGATATCCGACCAAGAGCGGTGTAATCGGACTTGTGGCATCGGCTATGGGAAGAGAGAGGACGGAACCTCTTGACGATCTGAATGAGCTTAAGATCGGTATCAGAGTAGAGAACGAAGGTCGGCAGATAAGGGATTATCACACTGCCAACGGTGAAAAGACAAAAAAGTATATCACGCACCGTTTTTACCTTTCCGATGCGACTTTCCTTGTAGGACTCGAACATGAAGATGCAGGGCTGATAGAAAAAATCGAAGACGCTCTGAAGCATCCGGCGTTTCCGCTATTTTTAGGCAGGCGCTCATGCCCGCCTACACCTCCGCTTGTATGGGGATTGCGTGACGGAGATCTTCTTGATGTGCTTAAATCGGAAAGTCCGTTGCTTGACAAACAGCAGAGAAAAAACGCCGACACAAGGCTCAGAATTATCGCAGAAAGCGAAGACGGTCCTGCAATAATCAAGGATGTTCCTGTTTCGTTTGATCCGACATTCAGACGTTTCGGGCTGCGAAAAATAAAAGACTGCTATGTGGAAATCGATAAGCCGGACAGCACGGCGGATATGGTTTCTGCAGAGCACGACCCTATGGCTGAATTGAGGTGAAACAATGTACTTATCAAGAGTTTATCTGGATCTGTCAAACCGCAATACATTGAAGGCGGTCAATTCACGCAGTGTTCTGCACGGAGCTGTAGAAGCGGCACTTACGGATGACCGTTCAAGAAAGCTCTGGCGCATCGACAGCCTTGGAGGAGAGCTTTATCTGATGATTCTCAGCAATCAGAAGCCTGACTTATCTGTTATAGCATTGCAGTTTGGTGATACCGGCAGAGCAGGAGAAACAAGAGAATATGACGGTCTGCTTGGCAGAATAAAAAAGGGTGATATATGGCAGTTCCGCCTTACTGCAAATCCGGTGAAAACGGATAATGTAAAACAGGGACAGGGTAAGAAAAGGGCAGTCACCATTGTTGACTTTCAAAAGCAGTGGCTGATTGACAGAGCAGAGAAGAACGGGTTCTGCCTTAGTGAAGATTCATTTGATGTGGTTCAGAACAAGTGGTGCAGATTTTTCAAAAAGGACAACAGAGTAGTAACTCTTCTGTCGGTGACGTTTGAAGGACTGCTTGAAGTGACGGATGAAGAACTGTTCAAAAATATGCTCTTAAACGGATTAGGCAGAGGAAAAGCGTACGGTATGGGACTTATGACCGTAATGCGTCCGGGAAATAATACAAATGGCTGAAATACCCGGAATGATAAAACCCGATATCGTAGAACTGCCGCAGATTGCCGACAGAATTACATTTCTGTATCTGGAACATTGTAAAATAAACAGAAAAGACAGTGCAATCACCGTTATTGATGAGAACGGCGTTACGCATATACCATCCGGTACAATCTCTGTACTTATGTTAGGTCCCGGAACTGATGTTTCACACAGGGCTATGGAACTTATCGGCGACAGCGGAATAAGCATATGCTGGGTTGGTGAGCAGGGTGTCAGATATTATGCCGGCGGCAGACCGCTGACGCACAGTTCGAGGCTTATTGTAAAACAAGCGGAAATGGTCACAAACCAGCGCAAGCATCTTGATGTTGTCAGAAAGATGTATATGATGCGTTTTCCCGATGAGGATGTTTCGGGGCTTACTCTGCAACAGCTGAGAGGCCGTGAGGGCAGTCGTATAAGAAAAGTGTACAGACAGCAGTCTGAAAAATGGAATGTCGAATGGAACGGTCGTGTATACAATCACGAAGATTTCCAGTCGTCCGATCCGGTCAATCAGGCTCTGTCGGCGGCTCACGCCTGCCTTTACGGGCTTGCTCACGCTGTTATATGTTCTATGGGGTGTTCGCCTGCACTGGGGTTTGTACATATTGGTCACGAATGTTCGTTCGTATACGATATAGCCGATCTTTATAAAGCTGAAGTCACGATACCGATATCTTTTGAAGCGGCTGCATCGGTAAATGATGATATATCAAGATTTGTACGGCATAGGGTCCGTGACGAAATGGTGAAAGCTCATATGCTTGAGCGAATGGTACACGATATTAAATATCTGCTGATGCCTGAAGAAAATCCGGATGACGAAAAAGCCATGTATCTGTGGAATGATAAAAACGAACCTCTCGATTACGGTAAACAATACAGGTGACGATATGATGGTAGTAATTACACTGAGTTGTTGTCCGCCTAAACTGCGCGGAGATCTTTCCAGGTGGATGCAGGAAATAGACACAGGCGTGTATGTCGGAAATCTGAACGCAAGAGTTCGTGATAACGTATGGGATAGAGTGTGCTCAAACATTGGAAACGGTCACGCTTCAATGTCATACAGCTCAAATAACGAGCAGAAACTGGAATTCCGTATTCACAATACGCAATGGGAGCCGGTAGATTATGACGGCATAAAGCTTATAAAAAGACGTGTGACAAAAAGTGACGATGAAAACGTTATTCGTCCTAAGGCTATGACAAATCACATAAATCGTTTATCGGAGAAAAAACAGAAATCATCCGGTGTATCGGATACATATACGGTAATCGATATTGAAACAACGGGACTTAATCCCGATGATGAAATAATAGAACTCGGTGCAGTGACGGTTGAAAACGGATCAGTAGCGGAAACATATTCTGTGCTTGTCAAAACAGATAAAAAAATACCGGAGGCGATTATCAGGCTTACAGGTATAACGGAGGAATTACTGGCAAGTGAAGGAACAGACAAAAGCAAAGCACTTAGTGAGTTTGCAATGCGATGCAACGGAAAACCTCTGGTTGGGCATAATATCGGTTTTGACCTGAATTTTATTAAATCTGCGTGTGCTGAAAACAAAATTGATTTTGTTCCGTCAAAAATTATTGATACAGTTAAAATATCAAGAAAACTACTTGATATTAATTCATATTCATTATCAGCTATTGCGGATTATCTTGATTTGCATTATAATAAAGATAGGATTCATAGGGCGCTTGACGATTGTCTGCTTACACAAAGGATCTATGAAAAGTTAAAGGAAATCTAAGCGGTTGATTTTGCAAAACCGCTATTTTCCTTGATTTCTTTAGTCTTGTCCCCACACGCGTGGGGATGATCCTAGAAAAGGCTGTTAATTTTGGCTTCAATGCTCCTTGTCCCCACACGCGTGGGGATGATCCTATTCATTCCAACCACTCAAAGACGGTATCTGACTTGTCCCCACACGCGTGGGGATGATCCTCAGAATACCGAGTATTACAAGCATTATCGGAACTTGTCCCCACACGCGTGGGGATGATCCTATTCAGTTTCCTGATGAAATGGAATATTTCTTCTTGTCCCCACACGCGTGGGGATGATCCCGGGTGGTTTTTCGCTTGTAACGTCCACGGTCGCTTGTCCCCACACGCGTGGGGATGATCCCAAATAGTGGTATTTTACCCTCTCCGAGTGAGCCTTGTCCCCACACGCGTGGGGATGATCCTATACCTTGTAGGTAATTTAGTAGATAAATATACTTGTCCCCACACGCGTGGGGATGATCCTAATTGCCATTGCAGACGGTGAGGTCGTTTCTGCTTGTCCCCACACGCGTGGGGATGATCCCGCCTATGTTACCTACACGGGTTAATAAAGTATCTTGTCCCCACACGCGTGGGGATGATCCTCACAAGCACACAGACCGTTAAAATCGGTGACACTTGTCCCCACACGCGTGGGGATGATCCTACCGTTGTGTGTAGGGTAATCGGGATTTCTTGCTTGTCCCCACACGCGTGGGGATGATCCCGCATACAGCAGTTGCTTGCTACACCATATGATCTTGTCCCCACACGCGTGGGGATGATCCTCAGTCTTTTTTCAATTCTGGTTAGCTGTGCTTCTTGTCCCCACACGCGTGGGGATGATCCGTGTAGTGCTGACATTGACCTGCACGGACTGGGCTTGTCCCCACACGCGTGGGGATGATCCCGCTCTCGGCGTTGTAACACGTTTAAATAGCAACTTGTCCCCACACGCGTGGGGATGATCCTACTGGTAATTTCCGCAGCACCATTTGTAGTTGCTTGTCCCCACACGCGTGGGGATGATCCTTTTTCCCCGTTTCGTTCGTAATTTCGAACTTGCTTGTCCCCACACGCGTGGGGATGATCCCGAAATAGATAAATCTTTAGACTTAAACATTTACTTGTCCCCACACGCGTGGGGATGATCCTTTGGTTGGAATTTGACAAGCCTATAGGTGTGCCTTGTCCCCACACGCGTGGGGATGATCCTACTGCCTTAATCGTTGTAAGTGGGAATTGCCCCTTGTCCCCACACGCGTGGGGATGATCCTTTTTCGTAGGTATCACCTTGTTCTTCTATCCACTTGTCCCCACACGCGTGGGGATGATCCTGGTATACGCTTATTTTGCCTTGTATACTTGTTCTTGTCCCCACACGCGTGGGGATGATCCTATATCTTGTGGGTAATTTAATAGATAAATATACTTGTCCCCACACGCGTGGGGATGATCCCCACACTCAACGTCATTAAGATAAAGTTCACAGCTTGTCCCCACACGCGTGGGGATGATCCCATCGCATAATTTACCACATAGTTTAGGCACAACTTGTCCCCACACGCGTGGGGATGATCCCTGCCCTTGACTTGCTACAGCAGTTGCAACACCCTTGTCCCCACACGCGTGGGGATGATCCTGACTTGTTAAGCACAATAATCAGACAGCGTGACTTGTCCCCACACGCGTGGGGATGATCCCTACGGTTTATTTTAATAATCACACAAGCACAACTTGTCCCCACACGCGTGGGGATGATCCTGCCGATAAGCACTTCCGTTTTATCGTTACTTACTTGTCCCCACACGCGTGGGGATGATCCTGTAAATGCTTGCCAAAACTGTAACCAGTATTACTTGTCCCCACACGCGTGGGGATGATCCCTGCTGTTACAACAGTACCATCTTCAATGGCAACTTGTCCCCACACGCGTGGGGATGATCCTTTATCATAAAGTGCTTTAGCTCCTTTTTCCTTCTTGTCCCCACACGCGTGGGGATGATGCGTTCAGAGGTTGCACGGTTTTTAAAATCCGATTCTTGTCCCCACACGCGTGGGGATGATCCCATGACAATACAACAAGCAATAGGAAATCCAACCTTGTCCCCACACGCGTGGGGATGATCCTTTTAAACAAGCTACATATCAAGATAGGCACGGCTTGTCCCCACACGCGTGGGGATGATCCTTTTTCACCCTTTATAATATCACCCTTTGCGTTCTTGTCCCCACACGCGTGGGGATGATCCTAATTGACAAATTTTTTCCAGATGAACTAACAACTTGTCCCCACACGCGTGGGGATGATCCCGTGATGTTCTTTAGCGGTAATATTATAAAATGCTTGTCCCCACACGCGTGGGGATGATCCTGTTAAATAACGGTGCAAAGTTTTCCGACGGTTCTTGTCCCCACACGCGTGGGGATGATCCTGTTGATATGTCCACTATACTTGCCGACCTCGGCTTGTCCCCACACGCGTGGGGATGATCCCCGTTTTAAGTGGTAAAATCTTTGTATGTGCAGCTTGTCCCCACACGCGTGGGGATGATCCCTCGTGCAACAAGGGCAAAGAGGAAAACCGCCACTTGTCCCCACACGCGTGGGGATGATCCTAACAATATAGCATAGCCCTCGTGACTGCAAGCCTTGTCCCCACACGCGTGGGGATGATCCTTAACTCTCTCGAACTTATCGAGAGGGCTTTTTCTTGTCCCCACACGCGTGGGGATGATCCTCTCAATATCAATAACGGAGTTATCATATACAACTTGTCCCCACACGCGTGGGGATGATCCTTGATAGAACCTCAACTCCGCTTGTACGAGCTTCTTGTCCCCACACGCGTGGGGATGATCCTTTCTTTCAGCTCTGATAAACAGAATTGCTGAGCTTGTCCCCACACGCGTGGGGATGATCCTGTAAATGTTTTCCGAAGCTGTAACCTGTGTTACTTGTCCCCACACGCGTGGGGATGATCCTCAAAAGGCAAAAACTAAAGGCGATATAAAATTCTTGTCCCCACACGCGTGGGGATGATCCCTCGATGAAGCGTTGAAAAGGTCTTTCGCTGTGCTTGTCCCCACACGCGTGGGGATGATCCCATTGTTTGCAACTCCTTTCACACTCAAGAGCGCTTGTCCCCACACGCGTGGGGATGATCCCTGCTCGATGAACTCGGAGAACTGGAAATTGAGCTTGTCCCCACACGCGTGGGGATGATCCTTTTAAAGGAGTGATTTTATGACAAACGCACAGCTTGTCCCCACACGCGTGGGGATGATCCCGGAGATGTCGTTGAAAAGTCCGAAACACCGTTCTTGTCCCCACACGCGTGGGGATGATCCTAATTTCCGCTTGCCCGTTGGTTGTAGTAGTCGCTTGTCCCCACACGCGTGGGGATGATCCTATGCCATTTTTTACACCTCCTTTCCACTATTTCTTGTCCCCACACGCGTGGGGATGATCCTTAACAAGCTTGTTGAACTGCTCGATGAACTCGCTTGTCCCCACACGCGTGGGGATGATCCCTTTTCGCCCTTTATAATATCGCCCTTTGCGTTCTTGTCCCCACACGCGTGGGGATGATCCCCTTTGCCGTTGTCGTAGATTTGCATTTAAAATCTTGTCCCCACACGCGTGGGGATGATCCCAGGCGTCGCAACTGATACCGTTATTGACACGGCTTGTCCCCACACGCGTGGGGATGATCCTAAGTCATTGAGTAAAACAAATTCATCGGGTAACTTGTCCCCACACGCGTGGGGATGATCCTACTTTTTAAAGCTGTAACCATGCCCGATAGTGCTTGTCCCCACACGCGTGGGGATGATCCTCATTACCACTTGCAAAAACGGAATTATCATCACTTGTCCCCACACGCGTGGGGATGATCCTTTCTAAATCTGATTTTTTCTTCCGAACTCTGACTTGTCCCCACACGCGTGGGGATGATTTTAAAAATCACGTTATAGGTGCGAAAGATGAAGACTTGTCCCCACACGCGTGGGGATGATCCCACTTTATGAGCAACGTAATCGTTATAATTCTACTTGTCCCCACACGCGTGGGGATGATCCTATCTTTTATCAATATTCGGTCATTTCGCAATACTTGTCCCCACACGCGTGGGGATGATCCTCGGGTTATCAAGTAGCAATAATATTATGAAAACTTGTCCCCACACGCGTGGGGATGATCCCAGCAAGCAAAAACAGCGGAACGGACATAACAACTTGTCCCCACACGCGTGGGGATGATCCCTAAAGATACACCTCCCGAATCCGTATTATCTACTTGTCCCCACACGCGTGGGGATGATCCCGGAGCGTGTGGCGCACAAATCGGGTTATCAAGCTTGTCCCCACACGCGTGGGGATGATCCTACTCGATTAACAAAGGGATTTATTGCCGACAACTTGTCCCCACACGCGTGGGGATGATCCCTATCATTGCACTCTATATAGGAGTAAATATTACTTGTCCCCACACGCGTGGGGATGATCCTGTATGTAATCGGCATATTCGGATAATATAACACTTGTCCCCACACGCGTGGGGATGATCCCAACTGCTGTACTTTCTCCATGATAAGTATGCGCTTGTCCCCACACGCGTGGGGATGATCCTAACATTTCCGTTGTCAAGCTTGCAGATGATTACTTGTCCCCACACGCGTGGGGATGATCCTACGGTAAAAATATGGACTGGTTTAGAACGCAGCTTGTCCCCACACGCGTGGGGATGATCCCCATCTTATCGACAGGCTAGGAGGTAGCAACAACTTGTCCCCACACGCGTGGGGATGATCCTGCTAAGACGGTATGTGCAGCCTACATCGGCAACTTGTCCCCACACGCGTGGGGATGATCCCACGCTATCGGAAAACCAAGACTGGAAATTAACCTTGTCCCCACACGCGTGGGGATGATCCTCTGCCTTTTAGCGCCTTTGCTTTCTTTTTTGACTTGTCCCCACACGCGTGGGGATGATCCCATTTTCCGAGCCGAGCCTGCACCATGCGTAAGCTTGTCCCCACACGCGTGGGGATGATCCTACCTTGAACCTAAAGCCTTTGACGCAGAAAACCTTGTCCCCACACGCGTGGGGATGATCCCTCGGCGAACTGGAAATCGAAGTTCAGCACAGGCTTGTCCCCACACGCGTGGGGATGATCCCGAAATTATAAGATTTTACATCTTTAGGATATACTTGTCCCCACACGCGTGGGGATGATCCTAACGGTATCGGTTGCGACGCCTGTTACCGTTACTTGTCCCCACACGCGTGGGGATGATCCTATTTGCATTTGAAAACATTCTCGGAAGTTTTACTTGTCCCCACACGCGTGGGGATGATCCTTACCCTGAGTAGCAGTTTGAAAAACATATTCACTTGTCCCCACACGCGTGGGGATGATCCTAGAACATCGCGGATTTTCCACCGAAACCTACACTTGTCCCCACACGCGTGGGGATGATCCTGCGGCTTTGGTCTAAAGCTGATATAAACAACGCTTGTCCCCACACGCGTGGGGATGATCCTGGCGCTTTCATATAAATAACTTTGGCAGTCTGCTTGTCCCCACACGCGTGGGGATGATCCTCATAACTATCAATACCCGTTAAAATATCACCGCTTGTCCCCACACGCGTGGGGATGATCCTTATTCCACGCTTTAGCGCCCCTGTGTTCTTCTTCTTGTCCCCACACGCGTGGGGATGATCCTAAAAAATACTTTGGTTGGAATAACCAAATGTTCTTGTCCCCACACGCGTGGGGATGATCCCAAGGGGATAACTACGAAAAGGTTATAAAAAATCTTGTCCCCACACGCGTGGGGATGATCCGTGTTAAGGCACAGAGTACCTTAACACTTTTCTCTTGTCCCCACACGCGTGGGGATGATCCTGACGTGCGATTACCGTGTGGACGATGATTACCCTTGTCCCCACACGCGTGGGGATGATCCTATGGATGTATGCAAATGAAAATATAATGACGTCTTGTCCCCACACGCGTGGGGATGATCCTTCACAGTATTTTTTTTCTATCATTTTCTGTGTCTTGTCCCCACACGCGTGGGGATGATCCGTTGGGATAAAAAACACCGTTAGTCTGTATCGCCTTGTCCCCACACGCGTGGGGATGATCCTGAGGGCTGAGGTCGCACGGTTTTTAAAGTCCGCTTGTCCCCACACGCGTGGGGATGATCCCCATTCTGCGTTTACGGCACTGGCATAAATGCTCTTGTCCCCACACGCGTGGGGATGATCCTCTGATTTTTTCTTCCGAACTCTGACAAGTGTGCTTGTCCCCACACGCGTGGGGATGATCCTCAGCATTAGACAATAACTGACGTTCATATTTACTTGTCCCCACACGCGTGGGGATGATCCTAGAGATAGTAAAAATTAACACAGAATTTCGTACTTGTCCCCACACGCGTGGGGATGATCCTAAATGTAATTCAGTACCACCGCAATTAATGTTCTTGTCCCCACACGCGTGGGGATGATCCTCCGTCACGCTGACGGCAAATTTACCCGTTATCCTTGTCCCCACACGCGTGGGGATGATCCCTCCCCATATATTTCCATTTATTTTGATAGTATCTTGTCCCCACACGCGTGGGGATGATCAATGATTAAGACAGCAAACCTTACAGCGAAAGATCTTGTCCCCACACGCGTGGGGATGATCCTCACACACGCACAAACCGTATATATTATACAAGCTTGTCCCCACACGCGTGGGGATGATCCATAGGTATAGGCAACGCTCCGACAGGCTGGGTACTTGTCCCCACACGCGTGGGGATGATCCTACCCTAAACCGCCTAAGGGAGATTTTGAAGTTCTTGTCCCCACACGCGTGGGGATGATCCTAATGTTGCAATATAAATTCCCTATGACCGAATCTTGTCCCCACACGCGTGGGGATGATCCCGCTTTACGCATTCGTCAGTGTATGTAAAGCCACTTGTCCCCACACGCGTGGGGATGATCCTATTTTGGAAGAATTTATTGAAAAAAGAAAAGGCTTGTCCCCACACGCGTGGGGATGATCCTAAGTTCTACAAGTTTGCCCACTGTGCTTAACACTTGTCCCCACACGCGTGGGGATGATCCCTAGCACTTCTTCCAAAAATTTCTTTTAGATTTCTTGTCCCCACACGCGTGGGGATGATCCTAAATACGGTTGCGAATCAAGTAGAATTGGAAGCTTGTCCCCACACGCGTGGGGATGATCCCAAAAATTGACAGGGTGTATCTCGATACCTTGTCTTGTCCCCACACGCGTGGGGATGATCCCGATTAAGTATATGCTTGCTTACCGTATTTACAGCTTGTCCCCACACGCGTGGGGATGATCCTGCAGTTTTTTTGATTTTGTAGCAGTTGCTACACTTGTCCCCACACGCGTGGGGATGATCCCCTTTAAAATACACCCCAAAAAATAAAAGAAAACTTGTCCCCACACGCGTGGGGATGATCCTGCTGGTATTCAGTATTGCGCTTATCTGTTTAACTTGTCCCCACACGCGTGGGGATGATCCCCGCACCGCAAGGCACTTTTGTAATCGCAAATACTTGTCCCCACACGCGTGGGGATGATCCCAGCTTGTGCAAAAAGTCAAGCAGTCAAAAAAACTTGTCCCCACACGCGTGGGGATGATCCTCGCCGCTGTTAAACATTTCCGCTGTTGCTAACCTTGTCCCCACACGCGTGGGGATGATCCTTCAATGTGTTTTCGTTATATTGGTCGAATATACTTGTCCCCACACGCGTGGGGATGATCCTATAACTTCCTTTCTTAAAAGCAATAATTTCTTCTTGTCCCCACACGCGTGGGGATGATCCTAACTGACCCCTTAAAATTTAAAGGAGTATTTTCTTGTCCCCACACGCGTGGGGATGATCCTGTGCTTACAGACAAGACAGTAAGCAAGCACTACTTGTCCCCACACGCGTGGGGATGATCCTAAGTCATTGAGTAAAACAAATTCATCGGGTAACTTGTCCCCACACGCGTGGGGATGATCCCCTTCACGGTAGGATTATCATTTATTTTTGTAACTTGTCCCCACACGCGTGGGGATGATCCTGAAACGAAAGGAACGGCACAAGCCGTAAGGTGCTTGTCCCCACACGCGTGGGGATGATCCTCTGGAAAAAATCCTTATCGACAAGCACACAAGCTTGTCCCCACACGCGTGGGGATGATCCCGGTTGAGGGCTTCGGCTCTCACCCTTCGGGGGCTTGTCCCCACACGCGTGGGGATGATCCCTACTTCCCCAGTCAAGCGCAAATCCTCTATAGCTTGTCCCCACACGCGTGGGGATGATCCTCAATAACTTCGTTTAACTTTGCGCTTGTCTTACTTGTCCCCACACGCGTGGGGATGATCCTATCCGAGGTCGGATATGTCTTTGATAAGAACGCTTGTCCCCACACGCGTGGGGATGATCCCAATGTTCGTAGTTAAGTTACCTAACATTTGCCCTTGTCCCCACACGCGTGGGGATGATCCGTGTGCCGTCGCTCTGTGGCTTATATCCCACAGCTTGTCCCCACACGCGTGGGGATGATCCCTCCCTATGACTGTGGTACACCGCAAGGCAAAGCTTGTCCCCACACGCGTGGGGATGATCCTGGCGGTTTGTGCATGAGTAAAACCACCCCTAACTTGTCCCCACACGCGTGGGGATGATCCTTGACGGTCAAGAAATGCACACTCTCGGCGGTTCTTGTCCCCACACGCGTGGGGATGATCCTCTATCATATGTTTCTTCTAATTCAAACAATCCCCTTGTCCCCACACGCGTGGGGATGATCCTCCAAATCACCGACTAACTTTTTTGTTCTGCAACTTGTCCCCACACGCGTGGGGATGATCCGTCGATATATCCTTTATGTAGCTATCGATAAAACTTGTCCCCACACGCGTGGGGATGATCCCAGGCACAAAGGGGAGACGCTTTGAAACAACTTCTTGTCCCCACACGCGTGGGGATGATCCTGCTACAATATAAATTTCCGATGACGGAGTATGCTTGTCCCCACACGCGTGGGGATGATCCCCGTTTGTGGCAAATCGTATTTTTACAAAGGAACTTGTCCCCACACGCGTGGGGATGATCCTGTTTCGCTGACTGTCTGGAGAGCGACACTTGCCTTGTCCCCACACGCGTGGGGATGATCCCTACATGAACTTTGACAGTAACGAAGTTGCCAACTTGTCCCCACACGCGTGGGGATGATCCCTTCGATTTCCAGTTCGCCGAGTTCGTCAATCACTTGTCCCCACACGCGTGGGGATGATCCCGGTCGGCTTGCGTTTGCAACGGAAATTACGGTCTTGTCCCCACACGCGTGGGGATGATCCTAACTTTTGTATCCTTTCTAAAGCGATAGCCGCCTTGTCCCCACACGCGTGGGGATGATCCTTATTGCGGTGCTTTCACCGTGATATGTGTGCGCTTGTCCCCACACGCGTGGGGATGATCCTGAGGTAACGCAAGCGGAAATCGAAGAAGAACACTTGTCCCCACACGCGTGGGGATGATCCTCTGCTAACATTATTATATTTGTTCATAATTTGCTTGTCCCCACACGCGTGGGGATGATCCTACAAGAAAAAAGTCAGCGAAAGAGAAAAGAAACTTGTCCCCACACGCGTGGGGATGATCCTCAGTTCAACCAGCTTGTTTATAGTGCTTAAGACTTGTCCCCACACGCGTGGGGATGATCCTAAGGTTGGTAGTTTTTCCCCTCGAACGAGGGGCTTGTCCCCACACGCGTGGGGATGATCCCACAAATCATAGCACTTATATGCGTTTTTACCTCTTGTCCCCACACGCGTGGGGATGATCCTATGTGGCGGTCGGGGTCATATCCGTAAGTATCCTTGTCCCCACACGCGTGGGGATGATCCTATACATAAAGGCTGTTTTGGTTTCTGTGTGATCTTGTCCCCACACGCGTGGGGATGATCCTATTACAGCTAAAGAATATCACGTTATAGAGAGCTTGTCCCCACACGCGTGGGGATGATCCTTCATCTCTTGAGCCGATAACGTGATTTTTAAACTTGTCCCCACACGCGTGGGGATGATCCCCGTGTTTATCTTTTTGACGATTTCGTCAAGATCTTGTCCCCACACGCGTGGGGATGATCCCCGTACACTCACAAAAACTGGTACAGTAAAAAACTTGTCCCCACACGCGTGGGGATGATCCCCACCTTAATCAGGAGTACATCAACGGTGTTTACTTGTCCCCACACGCGTGGGGATGATCCCAAGCGATAGGAAAACCAAGTGAGCTTATTATCCTTGTCCCCACACGCGTGGGGATGATCCTGCTGGCGCAGACACTGTAACTGACAACCGTACCTTGTCCCCACACGCGTGGGGATGATCCTATGCTTAATATTTCTCCTGCTTCCCTTTCTGACTTGTCCCCACACGCGTGGGGATGATCCTAAGTCTTTTTTCGATTCGGGTCAGCTGTGCTTCTTGTCCCCACACGCGTGGGGATGATCCTACACGCTTTCTGCGCTATAATCACTGTAGGATCTTGTCCCCACACGCGTGGGGATGATCCCTTGCTTCGCCCGAAATTAACATATTGTTAAAACTTGTCCCCACACGCGTGGGGATGATCCCACTGGCTCAGCAGTACGAAGCACAGCTAACCACTTGTCCCCACACGCGTGGGGATGATCCTGTTACTGTCGGTGACAATATATATGACTTTTTCTTGTCCCTACACGCGTGGGGATGATCCCGAGGAAAGACAGTATATCGCTAACGATGTTTTCTTGTCCCCACACGCGTGGGGATGATCCTTCCTCAGCTGTAAACTGAGAAATCTGGAATGACTTGTCCCCACACGCGTGGGGATGATCCTACATTCAGTACGGCTTTCGGGGGTGCTGTAGGCTTGTCCCCACACGCGTGGGGATGATTGTTCTTCTTCGATTTCCGCTTGTGTTACCTCAGGCTTGTCCCCACACGCGTGGGGATGATCCTAACGTAAAGTACGTTGATTTTGTGCTTGACGACTTGTCCCCACACGCGTGGGGATGATCCTGCTTCATGACCAGTTCGCGGAGTATTATGATTCTTGTCCCCACACGCGTGGGGATGATCCTCCTTGGGTATGTCTACGGAGGGAAGCGGCAGTCTTGTCCCCACACGCGTGGGGATGATCCCGGTTGACGGAGAATCAAAAACCGTAAAAGAAACTTGTCCCCACACGCGTGGGGATGATCCGTCTTACAACGGTCGTACCACAACACTCCCACGCTTGTCCCCACACGCGTGGGGATGATCCTTTGGTACGGTTGTGAACGAAATTATCGGGCAACTTGTCCCCACACGCGTGGGGATGATCCTTTTGCTGAGCGATTACCAGTTGTCGAAGAACACTTGTCCCCACACGCGTGGGGATGATCCCGGCTATATATACGGCTCGGTCGAATTGGAAATCTTGTCCCCACACGCGTGGGGATGATCCTTTTCAAGTTTTCCTGATATTAACACTATTTCCCTTGTCCCCACACGCGTGGGGATGATCCTTGGTTACAATATCAGCATACGAAGGCGACCAACTTGTCCCCACACGCGTGGGGATGATCCTGGCTCGCATTATAACCAGCTGTTTAGACGTGACTTGTCCCCACACGCGTGGGGATGATCCTATTGCAATTCTTTTTCTGTTAATTCTGTTAAACTTGTCCCCACACGCGTGGGGATGATCCTGTTTGGTTGGCAAATACTATCTTTGGCATAGTCTTGTCCCCACACGCGTGGGGATGATCCTAAAGCGATGTGTTGATAAAGTTGCGGGGAGCTCTTGTCCCCACACGCGTGGGGATGATCCTCTTCTGCATAGTTTTCTTCCAAAACGATTTTGCTTGTCCCCACACGCGTGGGGATGATCCTCAGACCGTTACACAAATTGGTAAAACACAGGTCTTGTCCCCACACGCGTGGGGATGATCCTAAATTCGTATTTGGTAGCAGGGAAGTGAAAGACTTGTCCCCACACGCGTGGGGATGATCCTTTAACCGATTGTTATAATTTTACTGTTAAAAACTTGTCCCCACACGCGTGGGGATGATCCTATATTGAAGTCCTTTACGCTGTACTTGATGTGCTTGTCCCCACACGCGTGGGGATGATCCCGATAACCGACACAGTGCGGACATAATTTGTTACTTGTCCCCACACGCGTGGGGATGATCCCGATTTGAGTTGTTACCGATATAATCATTGTATCTTGTCCCCACACGCGTGGGGATGATCCTCAAACTGCATTATCCCTGTGCAGTGAGCGTAACTTGTCCCCACACGCGTGGGGATGATCCTTAAACACCAAAATGCAGGAAATAATGCCGAAACTTGTCCCCACACGCGTGGGGATGATCCTACCCCCTTGTATAATATTTGTGGGAGCAAATACTTGTCCCCACACGCGTGGGGATGATCCTTTTTGCCGCTACTATATCGCTTGCTGATAATTCTTGTCCCCACACGCGTGGGGATGATCCTTACTCTGATCCCATGTTGCCAGTTGTTCCCAGCTTGTCCCCACACGCGTGGGGATGATCCTATATACTGTTTGCGCTTGCGTGATTATTAAAACTTGTCCCCACACGCGTGGGGATGATCCTGTAACTCTGTGCCGCCGCAATTTACGTTTCTGCTTGTCCCCACACGCGTGGGGATGATCCTATCTAGCGGCATAAATGATTTTATTAATGCTTCTTGTCCCCACACGCGTGGGGATGATCCTTTATATTGCAACATTATTGATGGATAAGCACTCTTGTCCCCACACGCGTGGGGATGATCCCGGTGAATGGATAGAAGAACAAGGGGATACCTACTTGTCCCCACACGCGTGGGGATGATCCTCGGGGTAAAAACAACAAAAATTGTTGAACTTTCTTGTCCCCACACGCGTGGGGATGATCCGTCGCTCGCCGCTGTATATATAAGCAGTGCAATCTTGTCCCCACACGCGTGGGGATGATCCCAGTAATGTTGACGGAGTTTGATTATAAAATTTCTTGTCCCCACACGCGTGGGGATGATCCTAGAGCGCGCACGGAAGTTAAGCCTGAACTTGACTTGTCCCCACACGCGTGGGGATGATCCCTATTGCGGCACTAACGCCTTCATAGTTTTGGACTTGTCCCCACACGCGTGGGGATGATTAAAAACGCCTGCCGTTAACCCCTCTGCCATGGGACTTGTCCCCACACGCGTGGGGATGATCCCAAATACCTAGCAAGCGGTTATACTGTATAAAACTTGTCCCCACACGCGTGGGGATGATCCTAATCCTTTGCGTTCAAGGTAAGGGAGTAGGAACTTGTCCCCACACGCGTGGGGATGATCCTAGTAGTAGTAAAAAATAACATTGAATTTCGTACTTGTCCCCACACGCGTGGGGATGATCCTTACCATTAACCGTAAAATTATCTTTTATATTACTTGTCCCCACACGCGTGGGGATGATCCTACATAGGATAAAATTTCATAAAATCACCTCTTCTTGTCCCCACACGCGTGGGGATGATCCTTTTTTAGACAAACAACTTCGTGATATTACTACCTTGTCCCCACACGCGTGGGGATGATCCCGCTTCATAGTCTGCAATTGTCATTTCGTGAATCTTGTCCCCACACGCGTGGGGATGATCCCTAAAAGATAATTAACGCAGAGCGGCAGGGGCTCTTGTCCCCACACGCGTGGGGATGATCCTAACACCCATAAGCGAAATTACCGCCGTTGAATCTTGTCCCCACACGCGTGGGGATGATCCCGGTCGCCGTCTTTGTCAACTTTAATCTCGCTTCTTGTCCCCACACGCGTGGGGATGATCCTTGACAAACAATAACGCAAAGATCAAAAATACACTTGTCCCCACACGCGTGGGGATGATCCTTCTTCGGGGCTTTCGATCATACCCGTGCTTTCCTTGTCCCCACACGCGTGGGGATGATCCTCTTTGCCTACCGTGACTTTCTGATAACGGTCGCTTGTCCCCACACGCGTGGGGATGATCCTGTGACTGACCGCCGCCCTTATAAGTTGTCATACTTGTCCCCACACGCGTGGGGATGATCCCTGTCGGTACTCTCATTATTGCCGCTTTAATTGCTTGTCCCCACACGCGTGGGGATGATCCTTGTTTATAGTATTATACTTTGTATCGTCGCTTCTTGTCCCCACACGCGTGGGGATGATCCGTGTAGTGCTGACATTGACCTGCACGGACTGGGCTTGTCCCCACACGCGTGGGGATGATCCCGGGCGATACCCCACTTGAATATGAGTATATTGCTTGTCCCCACACGCGTGGGGATGATCCTTCGATGGTTCGTTTTTATTAAATTTTATGTTGCTTGTCCCCACACGCGTGGGGATGATCCCCCCTCAGAACCTTAAAAAATAAACTTAGTTGTCTTGTCCCCACACGCGTGGGGATGATCCCCTTCACACATGATGTCATGGTATACTTTCGTACTTGTCCCCACACGCGTGGGGATGATCCCAAGCCCCGAACGAATCAGGGCTTGTTCCACATCTTGTCCCCACACGCGTGGGGATGATCCTGCGCAATTAATTTTTTAATAAGAATTATCATACTTGTCCCCACACGCGTGGGGATGATCCCCTCGCTCCAACGTACATCTTCTATGGCGTGGACTTGTCCCCACACGCGTGGGGATGATCCATTATGCCCGCTGCGTTCGTGTCGATACTGGTGCTTGTCCCCACACGCGTGGGGATGATCCTGCACTTTGCTTTGTACGTACCGTCGGGGATTGCTTGTCCCCACACGCGTGGGGATGATCCTGGTGTAGTGCAGCCCATACTCAAATATCTGAACTTGTCCCCACACGCGTGGGGATGATCCTTGGGAAAAGGGCATACCGATGCATAGTTTTCTCTTGTCCCCACACGCGTGGGGATGATCCTAATTACATTCGTGTGGCGGGAGAAAACGGTATCTTGTCCCCACACGCGTGGGGATGATCCCGTGATAATGGATTTTCCCGAAATTCAGAATGACTTGTCCCCACACGCGTGGGGATGATCCTTGGCGCTGATTTTTTACGATACAAAGACACTGCTTGTCCCCACACGCGTGGGGATGATCCTTCTGGGCAGACTGCCACTCCTGCAATGCGGAACTTGTCCCCACACGCGTGGGGATGATTGGAATCAAAATTATTTTGAGAGTAAAGGAAAAAACTTGTCCCCACACGCGTGGGGATGATCCCTATTTATTCTTCCTGTAAAACCACCAGTAACACTTGTCCCCACACGCGTGGGGATGATCCCTTTTCTTCCATTGCCGCTTTATCACCCTTGTCCTTGTCCCCACACGCGTGGGGATGATCCCACGCACGTCATGTGCGTGGCGTAAGATTAAGCCTTGTCCCCACACGCGTGGGGATGATCCTGACATTGTGTAAGTCGTATCATTGCGTAGGAACTTGTCCCCACACGCGTGGGGATGATCCTGACCGCAGACGAAAAAACCAAGACGATATATCCTTGTCCCCACACGCGTGGGGATGATCCCCGTACTCCGCTGGGCTTAACATCTCGCTCGAGCTTGTCCCCACACGCGTGGGGATGATCCTTACATTATCTGTAATTTTTATATTGCGTGCGGCTTGTCCCCACACGCGTGGGGATGATCCCCATATCCCGCTCAGAATATAAACAGGACAGTGCTTGTCCCCACACGCGTGGGGATGATCCTGGCAGTGTTAAGCTTTTCAGACTTGCATAAGACTTGTCCCCACACGCGTGGGGATGATCCCGCATTTATAGCGAAAGTAGAGGTGGAAAAATACTTGTCCCCACACGCGTGGGGATGATCCCACCTAAAGCTCTGCGTCGTATGGCTGATAAAACTTGTCCCCACACGCGTGGGGATGATCCTGAGTTCACCGAAATACATTTTATTTACTGACCCTTGTCCCCACACGCGTGGGGATGATCCCGCCTACTATAGAGCGGAGGTGACGCTGAGTTGCTTGTCCCCACACGCGTGGGGATGATCCTCGTCTATCTGTTTTGCTGTGCTTGCGTCAACACTTGTCCCCACACGCGTGGGGATGATCCTATTACCTCCTTACCATATCTGCATAAACATGTCTTGTCCCCACACGCGTGGGGATGATCCTTTTTTACAACGGTAACCGCTTGCTGTCAAGTGCTTGTCCCCACACGCGTGGGGATGATCCTTGACAGGGATTCGGCTCAAAAATGCGGACATGCTTGTCCCCACACGCGTGGGGATGATCCTGCTTTTAACGAAGCAATAGAATACTGTGCATACTTGTCCCCACACGCGTGGGGATGATCCTTTGAGATTTGCGAAGATGCCTTGACAGATAAGCTTGTCCCCACACGCGTGGGGATGATCCCTCCGATGCAGACCCAACAGCTGTAAAACCTCCCTTGTCCCCACACGCGTGGGGATGATCCTAGCTTTGGTTGTATAGTATTGTAATTGCTCTACTTGTCCCCACACGCGTGGGGATGATCCTACACCGTCGCCCACATAGTAGTTTTCGCAAACCTTGTCCCCACACGCGTGGGGATGATCCTATTACCTCCTTACCATATCTGCATAAACATGTCTTGTCCCCACACGCGTGGGGATGATCCTTATATCCGTGCAAATCTGTATATTGACTCGTCCTTGTCCCCACACGCGTGGGGATGATCCTATCAATGCGGTCAAGTTTACACCAAGGATAGCCTTGTCCCCACACGCGTGGGGATGATCCCCCACGCCCTGTAGGAGCGCAGGGCGTGGTCGACTTGTCCCCACACGCGTGGGGATGATCCCGATGAGATACGAGACGAGTTTGCCCAGCAGGACTTGTCCCCACACGCGTGGGGATGATCCTCTTATCCCAGCTGTTATTAAGCACAGTCTCTACTTGTCCCCACACGCGTGGGGATGATTATCAAGAAGAAAGTGAGGTTACAAATGTCTAATACTTGTCCCCACACGCGTGGGGATGATCCTGTCTACAAAGGTATACCATGACATCATGTGTGCTTGTCCCCACACGCGTGGGGATGATCCGTCAGCCCCGACGGTGCAAAGTTTGTTGATGTCCTTGTCCCCACACGCGTGGGGATGATCCCACAAACTAACACAGCAGGCATAGCGACTACTACTTGTCCCCACACGCGTGGGGATGATCCCGGGCAACAAGAGTAAGGATTACGTTATAGGCGCTTGTCCCCACACGCGTGGGGATGATCCCTTATTTATCGGGCGCAACGGAAGTTGATATTTCTTGTCCCCACACGCGTGGGGATGATCCCCACCCGTAACAAAAACTATCTCATCTGGAATACTTGTCCCCACACGCGTGGGGATGATCCTATAAGTAATGACAAAACGGAAGTGCTTATAGGCTTGTCCCCACACGCGTGGGGATGATCCTAACTCGCTTTATCGTCCTGATAAGCAGATTGTCTTGTCCCCACACGCGTGGGGATGATCCTGATTTTCCTTTCTTTACTTTAATTTTTCGATACTTGTCCCCACACGCGTGGGGATGATCCTTTTGCCTGTTGCAAGCATATCGTTATACATTGCTTGTCCCCACACGCGTGGGGATGATCCTGCTTCAGACTGGATAGAAACGGGTACTTTGAACTTGTCCCCACACGCGTGGGGATGATCCCTTGCACAAGACAGTTAAAAGTTTTTGTGTAAACTTGTCCCCACACGCGTGGGGATGATCCTAATACTCGTAAGGAAGTCCAGCCCATCAGGTTCTTGTCCCCACACGCGTGGGGATGATCCTTACGTTAACAATAACGGCAGCGGTAGCGGCGGCTTGTCCCCACACGCGTGGGGATGATCCTATCCGAAACCGCCAAAGGGAGAATTTACCGTTCTTGTCCCCACACGCGTGGGGATGATCCCGCTAGTAATTTCCGCAGCACCATTTGTTGTTGCTTGTCCCCACACGCGTGGGGATGATCCCTTAAAATTCGATGGGTCATTTTTGTTAAACTTCTTGTCCCCACACGCGTGGGGATGATCCTTACGTATACTGTCAACGTTTGCATTTGTTAATCTTGTCCCCACACGCGTGGGGATGATCCCTGTCCGTTGACCCCGCTCATACTCTCAAAGTACTTGTCCCCACACGCGTGGGGATGATCCTGTAGATTTTTGTTGCTGGAAGCTGGAAAACGACTTGTCCCCACACGCGTGGGGATGATCCCTCTTGACGGACACACCGAGCCGACGAGCGTTGCTTGTCCCCACACGCGTGGGGATGATCCTGGCCGCAAGGTCATCTATATCCCGATAGGCTCCTTGTCCCCACACGCGTGGGGATGATCCCTGGGTAATAGTTGCCCGATTGCGAGTGCATCACTTGTCCCCACACGCGTGGGGATGATCCTAAAGTAACGGCGCATACGCTCTTTCATAAATCCTTGTCCCCACACGCGTGGGGATGATCCCAATTTTATCATCGGCAAATAACTTTTGTATCCCTTGTCCCCACACGCGTGGGGATGATCCCTGCTTGATACCCCCTATGATACGGGACTAAATCTTGTCCCCACACGCGTGGGGATGATCCTCAGCTTACCCTCGTCAGCAATCGGATGTGACCCTTGTCCCCACACGCGTGGGGATGATCCCCTGCGTTCTAAACCAATCCATATCTTTTCCAACTTGTCCCCACACGCGTGGGGATGATCCTGACGTGCTGGTCGTTGCTGAGGCGCTTCAGATCTTGTCCCCACACGCGTGGGGATGATCCTAGTCTGCCCGGTTATTTCTGTAGCTTTGAGGTACTTGTCCCCATACGCGTGGGGATGATCCCAGAATCGTTATGTATATAATAATCATCAACTACTTGTCCCCATACGCGTGGGGATGATCCCCCCCTTGACAAATCGAAAATCCTGTGGTATAACTTGTCCCCATACGCGTGGGGATGATCCTGTTGTACATTGAATATATCCTTCCCCGGAACGCTTGTCCCCATACGCGTGGGGATGATCCCGGAACGCGAAACCCGTCCGCGGAACTGCTTGCCTTGTCCCCATACGCGTGGGGATGATCCTTTTTATCTGCTCTGATAAACAGAATTGCCGAGCTTGTCCCCATACGCGTGGGGATGATCCGCTGTCGATAAGCTTGATATGGCCTAAAAATTCCTTGTCCCCATACGCGTGGGGATGATCCCGTATAGTATTGACGTATTGCAGACTTACTTTTCTTGTCCCCATACGCGTGGGGATGATCCCGTGATTTTGATAGGCGCAGAAGTGAAGTGCGGCTTGTCCCCATACGCGTGGGGATGATCCTAGGGCTTGCTTAAAGGTGCAAAACCCTTTAGACTTGTCCCCATACGCGTGGGGATGATCCTGCAAAGCTGTTAACTGAGTTAACAGAAACACTCTTGTCCCCATACGCGTGGGGATGATCCTACTATACTGTCATAATATTATGATTAGTATAGCTTGTCCCCATACGCGTGGGGATGATCCTAACCTTATCAGCATTTGCCTTGTCATATATACCTTGTCCCCATACGCGTGGGGATGATCCGGCTCGTGCCGCGTGTACCATATCAGCCCAGACCTTGTCCCCATACGCGTGGGGATGATTTATCAATCAGAAAGGGGCTTCTTAATGGCTGAACCTTGTCCCCATACGCGTGGGGATGATCCTAGCCGTAACAGGCTTTAAAACGTAAAGGATTTCTTGTCCCCATACGCGTGGGGATGATCCTTTTTTCAAAAGTCGCTTTGCTTTTGCCGTCAACTTGTCCCCATACGCGTGGGGATGATCCTGCGACACTGTCAGCAGGCGCAAAGCTCCAGCTCTTGTCCCCATACGCGTGGGGATGATCCCCCGAAAGCATAGTATCACACAAAGAAGCAAGTCTTGTCCCCATACGCGTGGGGATGATCCTGTGAACCCTTCCGCTCTGCCCGACTTTTTGCTCTTGTCCCCATACGCGTGGGGATGATCCTCTGAAATTCCCGTATCGCACGTTGTTTAATAACTTGTCCCCATACGCGTGGGGATGATCCTCCTCGGTGCATATGCTAAGCAGACTGACTCAGCTTGTCCCCATACGCGTGGGGATGATCCGTATCTTTTTACATAGGTCTGCTCTGTGCGCCTCTTGTCCCCATACGCGTGAGGTGTATAGTGTGATAACATAGTTTACAGAATGTGCAAGGACATAGTTTACATATTT
>ENA-OURV01000457-OURV01000457.1-human-gut-metagenome-genome-assembly--contig:-NODE-457-length-35385-cov-4.026833_pt1 | contig 35385 bp, 20 predicted proteins | sample MGYA00242141_ERZ509072 | MGnify/ENA primary metagenome ERZ509072 (study PRJEB26280, sample SAMEA2338763) | human gut metagenome | biome: human gut; feature: human-associated habitat; material: faeces... | reverse complement strand
AATTGCAAAAAAAGTCGAAAAAAGCAAGTTTGTGCATTTGAGTGCACAAACTTGCTTTTTTCGTAAACTGTTTTAATATTTATTCTTAAATATTTTCCCCCTGATATTATCGCAGTAATAACAGTAACTCTTATAAATCCACCGATAAATAAATTTCGATTTTTTCATCGACATTTCAAACGATTTTGTATGGTATGACTTTCCATGCATCCAGTCGACAATTGTCTGGAAGGTTACCGGAGGAGCGTATTCCTCAGCACGCTCACCAAGTGCCACGGCATCCTTGAGGCTTCCAAAGACATTAAGCAGAATCGGATCGTCGGTTGTCTGCTTGAAGTTTGCCATGCCAAAGTCATACAGGTAATGGCCGGTTGTAAATTCATCCTCTAAGTTGAGTGCACAGAAATCCTTTGCAAAGCGAACCAGATAAGTTTTTAATGCCTGATTCATTTCTTCGTCATTTTCACAAGAATTAAATACCGGTTCAATGCGTCCATTTTTTTCTTCGTAAGTTTCGATGGTACGATACGGAAGATTTGCAAAAATGGATTCTGCAAACACAACGGAATGTGTGTTGCAGGTGTAGTTGTAGCGGATGGATTTGCCGATGGTCGGGTAAATGCTTCGTACATAATACATCGGGTCATCTACTTCGTGACCGGCGGCATCGGCTAACAATCTTGTCAGGCAGTCTTGTGTATAGCCACGGCCCCAATACTCAACAAAGGCAAATGGTTCGTTGAAATCAATTTCCTGACGAAGATAGTCGGAAACGATGACACGCTGCTTTTTGGCAACGGCAAGCAAATGTTCTTTGTAAGCATCGGAACGTTTTAATTTCTGGCTCACATCAGAAATTAACTGGTCTGAATAACGCTTCGTTGTTTTTAAGTAACCAAGCTCCGGGAAGAACTTATCAAATGTTGCTTCGTCAATCAAAAGGGCGGAAAGCAATTTGTTGAAATTGCGAACGCCGCTGAAGTTGCCGTAAGGCTCGAAAAATTCTTCATCCACTTTGTCGATAAACGATGGCACACGCCATGCTTTTCGTGAACCGTAAATATATTTTGTGCGCAGCGGAAGTCCTTTGCTCTCAATTACGGCATCCGCCATAAGTTTCAAATAATAGCCGTCACGGGAAATAAAGTAAAGGGTTTTGTAACCTCGTTTTAAGGCGTCGTGAACTGCCCAGTGAACATAAGGAACGAAATAAAGACTGGCATATTTGTAGGCAAAAGTCTCTTTGTCCGTGTGCTCCTCCAGACGGAAGTTGCGGAACAATTTCACAACACTGTGCATACCATATTCTTCAATGTAGGCTGCCATATGTTTTTCATAGTTGTCAAGTTCCGGAACCGACACCGGCTGTGTGTGGATGCCAAGACGGGATGGCTGGGTGTCATCGGCAAATTTATTATCGCCAATGTGAATCCATTCCGAATAATGGTAGTCGAGAGAACTATATACTTCCAAAAATAATTTTCTGGTTGTTTTTTGATAACCTTTATCGCTCGATAAAAACAGTGGAAGTGTGGCAAGAAGCGGGTCCGCTTTTGCTAACATTTTCTGAATCGTTTCTTTCGGCAAATACATATCACTGATTAATACAACATCGTTTCCTTCGGCAAGATATGATTTGAGCATATCAATGTGATCAGTCAAAGGAACAACGGATCGGATTTCTTCCTCACATTCCCATGTAATCAACTGCTGTTTCTGCTCATCGGTAAGTGGAAACAGTGTTGCCATGTGGTCATAAATTTCCGACAACTGGATTTCCAAATGGTCGTCATTTCGGATTAATACCGACTTTTTATAAAACTCACGCACATTGGATTCGCACCAGCGGCGAATCTGCGAAAATTTGCGGATAAAATAGCTGTCATAGCCACAGTCAGACTGCTCCAGTTTTTTGCGGACATTGTCGAAAACGCTGGAAGGATGACAGCACTGCCGTGAAAACAGGGTATCAAAAATATCGAAACTGTAAAGTTTCGGAAATTCTCGTTTTTCCGGCGTGAAAGAAAGTGCGGTGTTGATAATCCGCTCGCAGTCATTCTCATCCGAATAAGACCAGAATAACTGATTAATCCGGTCGAGTTCTGCTTTCTCCGTCTCTTTGCAGGAAGCAAGTGCAGCAAGTAATTCATCAAAATTAGATGCTTCGGTTCCGCAAGTCATTTCCCGTACATCGAAAACAAAATCACGGAAATTTTCTTTGTCATCAATATCATAAAAATACCGGATAAATGTTTTTACTCCACGCGCCAATAAATCATAGAAAATGGAGGAGTAATCAATAATGGCGATATCAATATCCGAAAAAATTTCGTACACATCATCTTCATTTTCCCAGAAGTAAAAATTCGGATGATTTTGGTAGGTTTCTTTCATTGCAAGATACTGGGTATCTTTTTCTACCATAGGATGCATTTTTAAAATCAAAAGGATGTTGTTTTCGTGAAGAACATCCGCCAGGCGTTTCATGTCCGGCAATGCGGATTTCATAAAATTAGCCCCGTTATTGTCGCGGTAAGTCGGGCAGTAAATTGCCAGCTTGGTATCGGCAGACAGCCCTTTCTTTTTGCGAATATCATGGTCGTAACTTTGAATGTTATCGTTCACAACACAGCGTGGATAGCCTGCACGGATTACTTTGTCATCATCAATGCCGCACTGCTCTTTGAAATGTTTTTCCATAATTTCCGAGGTAACTAAAAAGAGCTGGTTGTTGCGAAGAATATCGTTGTTTTGAATGTATTTTTTCGCAATGCGCTCCTGAAGAAATCCGTCGGTTACCTTTCTTTCAATACTCTTGCAGCCAACGCCGTGCCATAGATTCAAAACGGTAATGCCATCTAGTTCTGGCTGAAATACTTCTTTACACATTTCAACGACATAGACACCGGCTTTTTTCATGACATCTTTTCCTTTGGAAGAGCGGTAAAGTTCTGCCTCGTAACCAAGTTTATGCACGTAGTTCATCGTGTCTGCATTGTAGCACATCCAGACCGGTTTGATTTCTTTGTGATGTCTTATGATATATTCAAACATCCATTTTGGATTGCCGGCAAAGCTATTTCCGGCGTTAAAAATCCATAAATTTTTATCTCGTTGTTCGCTCATTTTATTACTCCTTCTTAGTTCTCTAATATATGAAGAATTTGTTCACATGCTGTTCCTTTTTCAAAAGAACCCATGGTTTCAAAGTGTTGTTTATACAAAGTTGTGAAGTCTTCGTCCCGGTATTTGACTGCCATGTCGGGAAGTGCCGCAATGTCTTTGCATTTCAAATACGGCCATGTGTCATATGGAACAAAGAAACCGCGGTCCATTTGTTCGTATTCTTTCAGGCGGTTTTCCAATAAGAAAACCGGGCGCCCGGTCAGGGCAAAATCCCAGATACAGGAGGAAAAATCGGTTACCAGTAAATCGCTGGTATAAAGTAAATCCTGCATTTCATAATAGGCATTTCCGTCAAGAATCCGCTCATCAAGGGATTCATTTGTTTCCTCGCGGAAATAGTGCGAGCGGTAAAGAACAATCCAGTTGTTTTTTGTTGCTTCTTCCAAGCGGTCAATGGTTTCCGATAAATATCTCAAATCGTACTGCTCTTTTTCCGGCGCAGTCATCTGAAAACTTGGCGCAAAAAGCAAAATTTTTGTCTGCTCGCTTATATGATAAAAGTCCTGTACACGTTTTTTGATTTCCGGATGCTCCGAAAAGAAAATATCGTTTCTTGGTGTTCCGGTTTCTAAAAAGATTTTTCGGTCTAGCGAAAATGCTTCGGCGTACATGTCAGTGCATGCCTGGCAGGAAGACACAAAGTAATCTAACCGCTTATACCATTTGTCAAAATTTGCGGCAAATGTTTTATCTTCGTTTATTGTTTCTTTGCCGACTTTTTTATAAGCACCGCCGCCATGCCAGGTTGTCAAAAAGATTTGTCCTCTTTTTTTGACAAGTGCTTCATCAATCATATCGTTGGTGATAAAAATACCACAGCGCAGAAATAATTTAAAATAGCTTAGGCTTCGCTGGCGCACAACTGTAATGCCGGTCCGCATCGTACAGGTTTCCGGAAAACGGGTGACCCAGATAAGTTCGTATTCTCCCGGGTGTTTTAACCAAAACGACTCCATAAGAACACTTGGGTTGCACACATAGCCCTTGCGGTTATTCGCATAAAACATAATCCGGGTTTTTTTGACCGGAATAAAAAACAGCAGGTACTGAAGAAGTCGTGCTATTCGTATTTTTGCTTTCATATTAAAACGCTTCCTCTTTCCTTTTTCATAACCTCAATATTTTACTACAGAGCATAAATAGATGTCAAGTGTTGACAAATCAAGGGGTTGGCAGTTGTCAAGGATTCCATAAATCATCAAGAAAAGTTTGTGCTTCGCGGGCACTCGCGTTTGTTGAGCGTGAGCGCTCACGAACCACAAACTTTTCCTGCTAATTTACGGCAACCTAAAAATTTTAAAAGCAACAAACATTTGAAAAAAGGATGACAAAAACAGAGGAGTTTCATATAATAAGTGTGAAGATATTTTTTTGGGGATTTATATGTCAGAAAAGAATAATTTTTTGTATGATGTCAGTATGTCCTATGTAAATGCCGGATGGCAGGAGCGTTATTGTGCGCTGGTAAAGTATCTTGATGCATATCTGAAGGAGAATTGTGGTGAATTTTTTGCCGATTTGCAGCTTTACCAGACCGGGCCGATGAATTATGTAGTAGTGGCGGTGTATTATGATGTGCCGGGTGTTGGCGAGGCTCTTCCTAAGATTCTTGGATTTGTAAATGCAAAATATCGGGAAGTTGTTGGACATAATGTAAGACGAAAGCAGATTTTGAAGTTTGACTTAGCAAAAAAATTACACGGGCAGAGTGAAGTGTGTCTGCACGCTTCCTCGGAAGAGATGGAGGAATCAGAAGATGAACAACCGCGAGAGGATTATGCGTCTTCGACAGGAGAAGAAATTAGACAGGAACGAAATGATACAACTTCTTGAAACAGCAAATAGAGAGGACCGAGAGTATCTTGCCGCACAGGCGAGAGAGGTTCGGGAGAAGATTTATGGGAAGGACGTATTTGTTCGGGGGCTGATTGAATTTACAAATATCTGCCGCAATGATTGTTATTACTGCGGGATACGTAAAAGCAACGAAAAAGTGGAGCGATACCGCCTGATGCCGGAAGAAATTTTGTCCTGCGCCAAAGAAGGATATGAATTGGGATTTCGCACTTTTGTGCTGCAAGGCGGCGAAGATGGCTGGTTTACGAAAGAACGGGTGGCTTCGATTGTCCGGGAATTAAAGAAACAATTTCCGGATTGTGCAGTGACGCTATCCATCGGAGAGCGTACGAAAGAGGAATATGAATGTTTTCGTGAGGCGGGGGCAGACCGTTACCTTCTGCGCCACGAGACGGCGGACGACGCTCACTATAGAAAATTGCATCCGCAGGAAATGAAACTTAAAAACCGTAAAGAATGTTTATTTACCTTACGTGAACTTGGATATGAAGTAGGTGCCGGTTTTATGGTAGGCTCGCCGGGACAGACGGTGGAGTGTCTTGCTGAAGATTTTGAATTTTTGCAGGAACTGAAGCCCCATATGATTGGAATCGGACCGTTTCTTGCCCATCAGGATACACCATTTGGTGCAGAAGAAAATGGTTCCTATGAGCAGACACTTTTGTTATTGAGTATTCTACGACTGATGTTTCCGGGGGTGTTACTTCCTGCGACGACAGCACTTGGAACAATTGCGCCGGATGGACGGGAGCAGGGATTATTGGCAGGAGCGAATGTATTAATGCCAAATTTATCACCGGTTTCTGTGCGGAAAAAGTACGAGCTGTATGATAATAAAATATGTACCGGGGAAGAGTCGGCACAGTGTAAAGATTGTTTAAGCAGGCGTGTGGAATCGGTTGGCTACCGGATTGTTACTGACCGGGGAGACAGCCGGATTGAGAAATAGGAGGAACGTATGATAGCGTATTTTTTGGCAGCATATTTGATTTTAAATGGAATTGTATTTTTGGTTTACGGAGTGGACAAGTATAAAGCAGTTCACAATAAGTGGAGAATCCCGGAAACTACCCTTCTTGTTATCGCTGTTATTGGTGTAATAGGTGCCTTTGCCGGAATGCATGTTTTTCATCACAAAACACGTAAACCAAAGTTTTATGTAGGGGTTCCCGTTATCTTTTTCTTGGAGGTGCTTGCTGTTATTGGTATTTTTTGTGCGGGTGGGAAATACATGGGGAACACTGCCAAAAAAGAAAATGCAGCGAAAACGGCGAGCCTTTCTTCCACATCAAGGGAGGGATTAAAAAGAGGGGAAGAATTTACCATTGAAAAACAGGAGTTTAAGAAAAGTCTTTCGCAGGAGTCTTTTTCGATTCCATTCAATACAATGGATGAGTGTTATCGTGTGGGGGACTTGTTTGTGTCTTTTGATTCGGGAACAAAATCAAAAATAAAGATTTATTTTTGGAATCCAAAGACAATGAAAGTTCCGGCTGTATATACATATCGTGAAAATGTTGAAAATTATGATGATTCGTTATTTGCAGCGAATGAGAGCGGACAATATGTGATTGCGCAGATTGCCGAAAAGTTAATTGTATTTAATTTTTTGGGAAAGGCCATGAAGGAGATTTTAATTGAAGAAGGCCGGCCAACAGATATTATAGAAAAGGATGGGAAACAATACATTTTGACATCATCGACGCTTTATGTCGGCAGTATCCAGTCGGGATTTCGTAAGGTGGGAAGCAATTCTGACAAAGAAGAAAAGAAGAATGCCGAGGAGGATAATTGGTCGTTAGAATTTTTATTTTCCTGTGGAGATTATGTTTATGTATCGATGACTGTGCCTGCTAAGTATCATAGTTTTAGTTGGTTGTGGCAGATATCATTAAAAAATGGCGAGTGGAAAAAAATCATGGACGAAATGCTCGATTTTTCTTTTGATACGGATGCCAAAGAGGTGGCTGCAGGGATTGAAATTGGCGAAAAAAATGCTGAGGTATTGTATTATAAATTCCATGAAGATGGAACGTATGAAAAGAAAAAAATCAAGGCGATTCCGGGAGCTGTGGAAAATGGAGTTATTTACACCGCATCGAAAAAAGAATTTCTCGCTATTTCGGTGAAAGACAACAAAAAAACGGTGTTAAAGCATGTAGGGCGGTATTGTGAAATTGCAGATTTAAAGTATGAAAATTTAAGTAATGTAAGGCAGGAAAAAAAGGGGAAAATTATTTACAAGGTATCCGTTTATTTGTCAAAAAAACCACTGAAAAACCGATATGGAAAGCCGATGCCGGATTATGATAATTATTATTGCTATGATTTGGAAACAAAGCAGACGCAGACGGTGAATACAGGTGTCAGCTATATAGATTTTGATTATGCGGAAGGAAAGACATATATGAAAAATCGGGGAAAATGGCTTACACTTGAAAAGGAAACGAACACGGTAGAAATGGCAATTGATTATGTTTATGGGGATAATGCGATATTAAATAAAAGAGTTGTGCGTGTGGTGCAAAAAGACAAAAAGGAAAAGGTAGTCTCGGATAAAGTGTATACTTTTTGTGGAGACGAACAAGGAAATTGCCGGATTGAAGATGTGACCGGCAAGTATGGAACGCTTGAGAAGCAGGAAAAATGGTTTACAATTACAGCAAAACAAGTAAAAGCGATTTCGGATAAGAAGTTGTTAAAAGGGCTGATGAAAACGGATGAATAGGGGGCACGCATGTGATATGTTTTGTCTTGCATGTTGTAGAAAATGATGTTAGACTATAAGAGATAAGTACGGCAGAAAGGATACTTGAATTGATGGAGAAGATGGAGAAAACATCTTACAATGAATAAATTATTTATATGTCAAGGAGGGGGAACATGAAAAAAACAATTAAGGGGAAACTTACACTAAACACAGCAATTTTTATTGTTGCAGCAATTATTGTCTGCGAAATTGTCAGTGTGAATGCATTAAAAACAAACATGACAAATCAGACAAGACAATATGTCAGCAGAGAGGCACAGACCAATGCACGTGTGGTTAATGAATGGCTGCAGGGGCAGGCAAACACGGTGCATACAATTACGAATACAATAGCCTTTATGAACACAAAAGATACGGATCACGTGATGGATTACCTGGAAAAAGCCTTGAGTGAGAATAAAGAGGCATTGATGTATTATTTGTGCTTTGGATATGATGGAGGAGTATTTCCTGCAAACCATTCTAAACTAGATCTGGATCCAACGACAAGGGACTGGTGGAAGCAGGCCATTAAGAAAAATAGTTTGATTTATACGGCACCATATAAAGATTTTACTTCCGGGAAAATGATTGTTACCATTGCAGAACCGCTGGAAATAAAAGGCGAACAGGCGGTTGTGCTGGCGGATATTACGATTGATACTTTGACCAAACTTGTTTCAAATGTAAGTACGGATGAAAACATTCAGGGCTTTTTGTTAGATGCCGATGGCATGGTTGTTTCGCATCAGAATAAGGATTATCTGCCGAAAGAGGAAGGAAATACTTCTTTGGCAAAGGCACTTTCTGTTAATGTAAAAGAGGCTTCCGAGATAACAGATTATGATGGATATTCAAAATTTATTCATACCGCGCAGATTACAGCTACCGGATGGACATTTGGTGTAACGGAGCGGGAATCAGTAGTAACAACACAAGTGGTGAAGAGTGTGATTTTAGTTGTCGGAATCGGGGTTGTCCTTTTGATTCTCGTAATTCTTCTTACCATTGCCAGTGTGAAGAAAAATTTGAGGCCACTTGAAAATATGAAGACATTTATCCGGGAGAAAGTCATCGGTGAATCTCAAAAGAATGTACATAAAAATGAGGTTGAGGAAATCTCTTATTTATTACAGGAGTTAGAGCAGCGTTTTCTTGGTGTGATTCGCAAAACAAAAGATGAATCCAATGTCATTCATACCAGAGTGGAAAATACGAATGACAAGGTCTCCTTAATTAATCAGAATATTATGGAAATCAGTGCAGCAATGGAAGAAACCGGAGCAAATATTGATTCCCAGACAACCAGTATTCAAAACATTGATAAAACTTGCAAGGATACAACGCATGCAGTGGATGTTCTTGTATCCCATGCAGAAGAAATGTCTGATAAAGCGAAAGAGATTGGTGAGCGTGTCAATGAAGCGGTGCAGAAATTAATGACAGATAAAGACAGTGCTGTGGTGAAGGCGGACGAAAGTAGAAATCGTATGCAAATGGCGATTCAGCAGACAAGAATTATTGGCGAGATTACAACTGTCTCAGCGTCAATTGAAGAAATTGCTTCTCAGACAAATCTTCTTGCATTAAATGCTTCGATTGAGGCAGCAAGAGCCGGAGAGTCAGGGAAAGGATTTGCGGTTGTTGCGGAAGAAATCAAACAATTGAGTGAAGATACATCAAACGAAATTCGTAAAGTGAATGACTTGACGCAGAAAGTATTTGAAAGTGTGAAGATACTGTCCACTGAAAGTAACGAGTTATTAGTCTTTTTAGATGAGACAGTTTTGGCAGATTATGATAAATTTGCAAGTCTTGCGAATCAGTATAAAGAAGACGCAAATTATTATGAGGAAACAAGCGGTTCCATGGAACATAATGCGGAAGAAGTAATGGACGCAATTCAAAGTATTTCAAATGTTTTGGAAAATGCAAGTTCAGCACAGATGGAACTTGCGTCTGCGGTAGAAAGCGTAAATAAGAATTTGCAGAACATGACTAATTCAAGTGAAAGCATGACTAAGGAAACGAAGAATGCGATGGAAAGCGTAAATGCTTTACAGGAAACGATGGGACAGTTCCGTTTGTAAAACCAAATGAGGATAGGATGCTTTAGGTAAAATTGAAAGGCTGGAGGTGTGTGAAATGAAAGGAAAGGTAAAAAGAAAAGTTATTGCGTGGGTATTGTCATTTGCACTTGTAATGGGTACCGTGTTGGGGGTCCCGGGACTTTTTATGAAGGCTCATGCGGCAGATGCGGGAGTTTTGTATATCATTGATTCAATAGGTGGAACACCGGAAAGTGTAACAGAAGACTGTACAGATAGTGCCGGTGGCTGGTCTTATGATGCCGGTACTGCGACATTGACGTTGGATGGATTTCAAGGAGAATACATCGAAGCGAATGGTGATATTAACATAGTTCTGAAAGGGAAAAATAAGATTACTATATCGGCAGAATCTACAGAGGGAATCAAGTCAACGGGAAAAGTCACGATTGATGATACAATATCGCCGGTACAAGACTGTTTAGATATTTATTGCAGCGATGGAACAGAAAGTGTTTCTATGATATATACCGGTGGTTTCGGAGCGGACTATGCCACTTATATCGTAGGCGGAACAGTAAATCTTGTAGAAGAGAATACGAGACGCCGATATGTTACGGGAATATCTCGTTGGGCATATGTAGAGAATGATGCATCTCTGAATATCAATTTATCTGCTGACGGAGGGAGAAATGGTGTGGCTGCTCTGTTGAATTTGAACACCAGTGGAGACACTTCATTCCGTGTAAACTCTTTATCAAGCAGTTCTTATGGAGTTTATTCTCTGGATAAGAAGGGGAGCGGTGATACAGCACTCGCGGCTGAAGGGAAAGCCAAGAATATTGGTAACAAATTTACAGTCGGTTCGACAGGAAATACGGGGAAAATAACAATAAAAGGTTATCTCACTGATTTTACTCCATACCGCAAAAAAAATCGAATTGTCGGCGTGGATAATTTCCTGTGGAGTTATTTTACCGAAAATCCTCAGACAGGTGGATTATGTCGATGTGTATGTGATAGTTTGGGTGTGCCGATGAAAGACTTTGTGATCGAGTCGGTGGATGAATTGCCACTAACGGTGACGGACAGCGAGCTGTTTGATATACCTGTGACAAAAGCTGGAGAAAGGTGGAATCAGCCGGTTGACTGGCGCGAGGGTATCTATGGTGGAACGGGGTATTATGAATTTTCCCTGGCAGAAGATAGTGCCCCATTGCCAGAGGGGATTTCTGTCAGCAGTGCCAATGGAAAACTTGAAGGAACACCGACAAGCAGTCATTCGGCCGGTATAGCAAAAATTGCAGTTACATCCGGTGAAGAGAGAAAGACGTTTGAGGTTCATTATGACGAGATTAAAGAAAAAGATTACCTATTGACCATTGGCGGAACAACGGTAAATATGGCATCTGATCAAATGGGAGCCGGATGGTCATACGAGAGTTCCACGACATCGCTCACTTTGGATGGTTATAATGGTGGTCCTATCACGGCAGAACGTGATTTGAGTATTAAATTAAAAGGATCAAATGTGATTACGATACCGGCAGACGCCCAATATGGCATTCAATCAACAGGAAAAGTTACCATTGACGATACGACGTCAACGGTGGCAGACTGCCTGGACATTAAATGCAGCGAGGGGACGGAGCAGGCTATAATGATAGCCACCGGTGGTTTTGGTGAAGAATGCGCCACGTATGTTATTGGTGGAACCGTAAATCTTATAGAAAGCGGCACAAGCCGTCAATATGTTACAGGAATATCCCATTGGGTATATGTAGAGAACGATGCAGCCCTGAATATTAGCTTATCCGGTGAAGGGGAGCGAAAGGGAATTGGTGCTTTGATGAATCTAAATACCAGCGGAGAGACTTCATTTCGTGTGAACTCCCTAAAAAGCAGTTCTTATGCAGTATATTCTGTGAATAAAAATGGAAGTGGTAATACAGCACTTACGGCGGAGGGAAAAGCCAAGAATGTTGGCAGCAATTTTACAATTGGTTCGACAGGAAATACAGGGAAAATAACAGTAAAAGGTTATCTTTCTGATTTGACTCCGTATGGAAAGAAAAATCGAATTGTCGGCGTGGACAATTTTCTGTGGAATTATTTTACCCAAAATCCTCAGACGGGTGGATTATGTCGATGCGTGTGTGATAGTTTTGGTGTGCCGATTAAAGATTTCGTAATCGAGTCAGTGGATGAATTACCGCTAACAGTGATGGATAGTGCGTTGTTTGATATACCTGAGACCAAAGTAGGAGAAAGGTGGAATCAGGCGGTTAACTGGTGCGAAGGTATTTATGGTGGAACGGGGGATTATGAATTTTCACTGGCGGAAGATAGTGCCCCATTACCAGAGGGGATTTCTGTCAGCAGTGCCAATGGAAACCTTGAGGGAATTCCGACAAGCGGTCATGCGGCTGGCGTGGCAAAGATTGCAGTCAAATCCGGTGGAGAGAAAAAGACATTTGAGGTCAATTATGGTGAGATAGCATACAACAATCCTGTGACTTCGTTAGAACTTGACAAGAGTGAAATCATTATGAACCAGGGAGAAGAAAAAGAACTTACGGCAACGATTCTTCCGGCTGATGCGGATCGTTGTGATGTAGACTGGAAAGGTGATTCCGATTATATTACTATCAGGGAACAAACTTTTGTTTCGGGTTCAAATAAACGTGAAGCAGTATTGACAGCAAAACAAACAGCGGGTGTAACGAGTGTATCGGCAGTGTCGGTGATTGGAAACTATAAAAAGACTTGTACCGTGTATATTAAAGAGAAAAAACCAAGGGCGACAGCCAGTCAGACGTCGATTTGTGATTTGATACCAAATCAGAAGTATATGATTAATGGGATTCAGATGACAGCAGATTCCTCGGGACAAATTGCAATTGATGACAGCTGGAGAGAAACCACAGTGTCAATTGTGAGGGTAAATACAGAAGCAAAGTGTAATAGTGATGCGCAGAGCCTGCCGATCTCAAAAAAAGCGGCAGTTAATCTATCAACCGTATCGGATAAGGTAGTGCTTTCTTATTTGAAGACAACATATGATAAAACAGAAAAGGAACCGGATGTTACAATTGAGGGGTTGGTAAAAGATACGGATTACAGCGTTACTTATAGCAATAATGTGAATGCCGGAACGGCAACTGTCACAATTGTCGGCATGAATGATTATGTTGGCACATTGTATCAGTATTTTACCATTGAACCGGCGAAAATGACAGGAGTTTCGGTGCATGGATATAAGGGAACATATGATGAAAGCATTCATACGATTACTTTGGATGGAGTGCCGGAAGGAGCGGTTGTGACCTATGCTTCAGAAGAATCAGGTATTTATTCGGAAATGAAACCTGACAGACGCAGTGCAGGAACAACGACAGTATATTACAAAATAAAAAAAGCAAATTATGAAGAATTGAAAGGCTGCGTTAAAATAGTAATTGAGGCTGCACCAATTGCAGAAAAGAAGGTTGAGCTTTCCGATGTATCATATGTTTATGATGGAACGGCCAAGAGTCCGAATGTTGCAATTGCCGGAATGATAAGAGGAATTGATTTTACTGTTTCATATAGCAAAAATGTGGATGCCGGAACCGGAACAGTAACAGTAGAAGGAATTGGTAATTATAAAGGAGTTTTATACCAATACTTTACCATTGAACCTGCAGAACTAACCGGAATTAGTGCACAGGGCTATACCGGGGAATATGATAAAAAAAGTCATACCATTATTTTGCAGGGTGTACCAGAGGGGGCAGTAGTAACTTATGCAACAGTGAAGGAAGGAATTTATTCGGAGACTAAGCCGACTAGAGTAGATGTTGGAACAACGACGGTATATTATAAGGTAAACTTTGCAAACCACAAGGAATATACCGGCCAGGCTGATATTACGATTACTCCGTCGGGGGCAGCGCAAACACCGGGAGCCACACCGGGAGCTGCACTGGGAACTTCTGAAACGGATAAAATCTCAGAAGCAGATAAAGAAGATTCGTTAGAAGTGCAATTTTTGAATGACTCTTTGACGAAAAAGACAGCAAGACCTGCCGCGATAAGACTTGGAAAGCTGAAGGCAAAAAAGAAAGCCCTTGTTATAAGATGGAAAAAAGGGAAGAGGATAAATGGTTACGAAATTCAACTTTCCATGAATAAGAAATTTAAGAAAAAAAATAAAAAGATAGTTGTTAAGCAAAAAAACCGGACGAAGATAACGGCGAAAAAATTGAAGGCAGGAAAGACCTATTTTGTCCGGATTCGATCTTATAAGATTGATGCAGGAAAAAAAGTGTATTCTAAGTGGTCAAAAGTGAAAAAGACTAAGATAAAATAAAAAATTGTTTATCGAGCGGTATGTAAAAACAACGCACCGGCTGTATGAAGCCGGTGTGTTGTTTTTTTACGCATTTTTTACATAGAAATGATTTCAGATTTTACATTCGCCCCCTAAACTAGGTCTTGTAAGAAAGAAAAAGAAAGATGAAAAGATTGAAAGGAGAAAACAAAAATGAAGATGACAAAAAAAGTATTAGGAATGGTTTTATGCGGGGTTATGACAGTGGGGATGCTTACCGGCTGTGGCGGCTCTGACAGCAGTACAACAAGTGATGCAGGAAATACATCAGCAGATGCAGCACAGGAAATTTCCGTTGTATCACGTGAAGATGGTTCCGGTACACGAGGTGCTTTCGTAGAGCTTTTTGGTGTTGAAGATGAGGAGAACGGAGAAAAAGTAGACAAGACGACAGAAGAAGCAACAATCGCAAACAGCACGGAAATCGTAATGACAACCGTAGCCGGTGATAAAAATGCAATTGGTTACTGCTCACTCGGTTCTTTAAATGACAGCGTAAAAGGACTTAAGATTGACGGTGCAGAGCCAACGGTTGCTAACATTAACAATGGAAGTTATGCAATTTCCCGTCCATTTAACATTGCAACAAAGGATAAGAAAAGTGAAGTAACACAGGATTTCATCAACTACATCCTGAGTGAAGACGGACAGAAAGTAATTGAGTCTAACGGTTACATCAAAGCAAGTGATGCCGGTGCTTTCAAGAGTAACGGTGCCAAAGGTAAAATTGTAGTAGCCGGTTCCTCTTCGGTTACGCCGGTTATGGAAAAACTTGCTGAAAGTTACAAGACAGTAAACAGTGGAGCAGAAATTGAAATTCAGGAAAGTGATTCTACAACGGGTATGAACTCAGCAGCAGAAGGAACTTGTGACATCGGTATGGCATCCCGTGACTTAAAAGACAGTGAAACAGGTGCAGGACTTACACCGACAGTAATTGCAAAAGACGGAATCGTTGTAATCGTAAATAACGAAAACAAAGTAGATAACATGACAAAAGCACAGGTAAATGATGTGTTCCGCGGAACAATCACAGACTGGAGTGCCATCAAATAAAGGAGGCAGCCATGAAAGAAAAGGCAATGAAAGTAGTGTTTCTGATTGCCGCTTGTGTTTCGATTCTCGCTGTAGCATTAATTTGTATCTTTCTCTTCGCCAATGGTATCCCGGCAATTAAGGAAATCGGCTTGTTCGATTTCCTGACGGGAACGGCGTGGAAACCGGGAAATCACAAATTTGGGATTTTGCCGATGATATTAGGAAGTATATATGTGACCGCCGGAGCTCTTATTGTAGGAGTTCCGATTGGCATTTTGACGGCAGTGTTCTTAGCAAAATATTGTCCGAAAAAATGGTATCGAATCTTAAAAGGTGGCGTCGATTTGCTTGCCGGAATCCCATCCGTTGTCTACGGATTTTTTGGACTTGTTGTTCTGGTTCCGATGGTGCGCGACACCTTTGGCGGAAATGGAAACAGTATTTTAACGGCATCTCTTTTGCTTGGCATTATGATTCTGCCAACGATTATTGAGACATCAGAGGCAGCTATTCAGGCGGTGCCGGATAAATATTACGAAGGAGCACTGGCACTTGGTGCCACGCATGAGAGAAGTGTTTACCGTACGGTTGTACCGGCAGCGAAATCCGGAATTTTAGCAGGAATCATTCTTGGTGTCGGCCGTGCGATTGGTGAGACGATGGCAGTCATTATGATTGCCGGAAATCAGGCAAGAATGCCTGCCGGTTTGTTAAAGGGTGTTCGTACACTTACAGCAAACATAGTAATTGAAATGGGATATGCGGCAGATTTACACCGCGAAGCGTTAATTGCGACAGGCGTTGTCCTGTTTGTCTTTATCCTGATTATCAATTTATTGTTCTCACTCTTAAAGAGAAAGAAGGTGGACTAGATGGCAAATGGTTTGAAAAAACAAAAGCAGAAATGGAAAGCACTTGCAAAACATAAGTCCTCTCTGGTTCTTTACCTGATTACAATTTTGGCAGCAGCGATTACGGTATTTGTGTTAGGATACCTGATTGTTTATATTCTGGCAAATGGTATTCCACATTTGAAACCGTCACTGTTTGCTTTTACTTATACATCGGACAATGTTTCGATGATGCCGGCACTGATTAATACGGTGCTTATGACACTGGCAACCTTGATTGTTGCGGTTCCGCTTGGCATTTTCGCCGCCATTTATCTGGTGGAATATGCGAAGAAAGGAAACAAGCTGGTGAGCATAATTCGTGTGACGGCAGAGACACTGACCGGAATACCATCGATTGTTTATGGATTGTTTGGTATGTTGTTTTTCGTCGGTTACTGCAAATGGGGATTTTCCCTTTTATCAGGAGCTCTCACCTTAGCAATTATGGTGCTTCCGGTTATTATGCGAACGACCGAAGAAGCACTTATGGCAGTGCCGGATTCTTACCGGGAAGGAAGTTTCGGCCTTGGTGCCGGAAAACTGCGAACCGTATTTCACGTAGTTTTGCCGAGTGCCGTTCCGGGCATTTTATCCGGTGTTATTTTGGCAACCGGACGAATTGTTGGCGAGACCGCAGCATTGATTTATACGGCTGGAACAATTGCAAAAGTGCCAAGCAGCATTTTTGATTCGGCAAGAACGTTATCGGTTCATATGTACAATTTATCAAAAGAAGGACTGCATACGGATGAATCGTATGCAACGGCAGTGGTGCTTTTGGTACTTGTAATTGCAATCAATATGTTGTCGAATTTTGTCGCCCGAAAAGTTGGGAAAAACAAATATGGCAATTAGAATGGAGAATGAATATGGAAGATAAATTTTGCATACAAAACATGAATCTCTATTATGGAGATTTTCATGCACTGAAAGATGTCAGTATGAACATTCCGGCGAATGAGATTACCGCTTTTATCGGACCTTCCGGCTGCGGTAAATCCACATTTTTAAAATCGCTAAACCGGATGAATGATTTGGTAGAAGGGTGTCGGATTTCCGGTTCCCTTCAGTTAGATGGCGAAGATATTTATGGTGACATTGATGTCAATCATCTTCGCAAGCGGGTTGGAATGGTGTTCCAGAACCCGAACCCATTTCCAATGAGCGTGTACGATAATATTGCTTATGGTCCACGAACTCATGGAATTCACTCCAAGGCAAAATTAGATGAAATAGTTGAACGGTCGCTGAAACAGGCAGCAATTTGGGACGAACTCAAAGACCGTTTGAAAAAAAGTGCCCTTGGTTTATCCGGCGGACAGCAGCAGCGTTTATGTATTGCCAGAGCGCTTGCAATAGAGCCGGAAGTGATTTTGATGGATGAACCAACAAGTGCCTTAGACCCGATTTCCACTTCAAGAATTGAGGATTTGGTACTGGAATTAAAAGATAAATACACAATTGTAATGGTAACGCATAATATGCAGCAGGCAACGCGTGTATCTGACCGCACGGTATTTTTCCTTCTTGGAGAAGTAGTTGAAATGGACAAAACGGAAAAATTATTTTCCATGCCAACGGATAAACGTACAGAAGATTATATTACGGGGAGGTTTGGATGATGAGAAATCGATTTGACAGACAGCTTACAGAATTAAATCAGGACATGATTCAGATGGGGCATATGATTGGCCAGGCAATCGGCATGGCAATCAGCGCACTGAATAACCGTGACAAAGAACAGGCGGAAAAAGTAATTGATTATGATGATGAAATTAATGAGGAGGAGCGGATTATCGAAAATCTCTGCTTGAAACTTTTGCTGCAGCAGCAGCCTGTGGCAAGGGATCTGCGCGTAATTTCATCGGCACTGAAAATGATTACAGACATGGAAAGAATTGGTGATCAGGCAGCAGATATTTCGGAAGTAACGCTGCATTTAATTGATGCTAAGTATAAAAGAGATATGGAGCATATTCGGAAGATGGCAGCAGAAACGACCTGTATGGTTGTGCAGAGTGTGGAAGCATACGTAGAAAAAGACGAGGAAAAAGCAAAAGAAGTCATTGCGCATGATGACATCATTGATGATTTATTTATTAAGTCAAGAGAGGATGTAATTTCTCTTATTCGCAGCAATCCGGAAGAGGGGGCTTGTGCGACGGATTTACTTATGATTGCAAAGTACTTTGAGCGAATCGGAGACCATGCCTGCAACATTGCGGAATGGGTCATTTTTTCAATTACCGGAGAGCACAAGAAAAAATAAAAATAAAAATAAGAATATGTAAAGTTATAATTGCATTTTTTCCTTATCAGCAGTAAAATAAATATAACATTGATTTTACTTATGAGATAGGAGGAGCGTGTGTATGAAATCAAAATCATTGCGATTTCGCATATTGTTACTATTGGTAGGGACAACGGCTATAACTGCTTTAATTTGCGGAATTATAGGATATTATAATTCGAGAGCGGTTGCCAACAGTGATGCAAAAGAAAAATTAACGACAGTGAGTGAAGGGTATGGGAAAGATATCGACAACCTGCTTTCACAGGTAGAAGTTGCGGTGAACACTCTTGCAGATGTAACAAAAAATCAGATTCAGGATGTAGACAAGTTTAAAAGCAGCAGCAGCTACGTGGATTCCTGTACGGAGGCGTTAGAGACTACAGCTCTTCAGTGTGCGAATAACACGAAGGGCGCGATGACTTATTATATCCGCTATAATCCGGAATTTACAGAAGCAACATCCGGTATTTTTGCTTCGAAAGAGAGTGAGAATGCAGATTTTAAGTCATTGACACCGACAGATTTCAGTAGTTTTGACAAAGACGATGCAGAACATGTGGGCTGGTATTATATTCCGGTTAAAAATGGAAAGGCAACTTGGATGGATCCGTATTTAAATTCCAACGTGAATGTATATATGATTTCCTATGTTGTTCCGATTATGATTGACAATGAAGCAATCGGAGTTGTTGGCATGGATATCAACTTTAATCAGTTAAAACAACTTGCCGACAAAGCCAAATGTTTTGATTCCGGATATGCTTTCCTGGTTGATTCAACGAATAAAGTTTTGTCACATAAGGATATAAAACAGGGAACGGATTTGCAGAAAGTAGATGGCGAACTGGCCTCATTTGTGAAAGCCGGAAGGATGGGCGAAATAAAAGAGTACACTTATGATGGAAGCAGGAAAATGGTAAGTGCTGTTTCATTGAAGAATGGCATGAAATTGGTAATGGCTGTTTTAGATAAAGAAGTGCAGAGCAATTCCACCCGCTTGATGTATATGATGATTATTGCGATTGCTGCGGCAATTTTATATGCAGCAATTACAGGATTTTTCTTCAGTGGTTCGATGATTCGTCCAATTAAGGATTTGACAGGAATTATTGAGGATACGGCGAAACTTAGTTTTGTAAAAAGTGCAAAGGGTGAGAAATTAGTCCGTATGAAGGACGAGACCGGTGCGATGGCGCGTGCCGTACAGCAGATGCGAAGTAAACTTCGTGAGATGGTAGCGTTAATTGACCAGGCAGGAATTAAAATGGGTGATAATGTTACCGACTTGACTGTGAATATGTCAGAGGTCAATGACATCTGTAATAATAACTCGGCTACGACAGAAGAACTTGCAGCAGCGATGGAAGAAGCAGCCAGTGCAACGGATACAGTAAATCAGACGATTGCAACCGTAAAAGAAAATGCCGAAAGTATCAAGGCACTTTCACAGAGTGGTGCCACACTGTCAACGGAAGTGATGGAACGTGCGAACCAGTTAAAGACAACGACGGAGAATGCCGGGAAACGTACAGATGAAATGTATGCAGAAGTGAAACAGCGTACGGAAGTTGCTATGAAACAGGCAGAAGCGGTAGAGAAGATTAATGAACTTACACATGATATTATGGAAATTTCTTCTCAGACAAATCTCCTTGCCTTAAATGCTTCCATTGAGGCAGCAAGAGCGGGAGAGGCCGGTAAAGGATTTGCCGTTGTAGCAACCGAAATCGGTGCTTTGGCTACACAGACCCAGAATGCAGTTGGTGATATCGACAGCATTATTGGTGAGGTACATAACGCAGTAAGCGGTATGGTAGATTGTTTACAGAATGCAATGGACTTTTTGGAAAATACGGTTCTTGGCGATTACAAAGGATTTATGGAAGTCGGCGAGAAGTATTCCGAAGATGCTGCTGCTTTTGAAGATGGCATGACTAAAATTAATCATTCAATTGTTACGTTGGTTGATGCGATTACCGATATTTCTCATTCAATCGAAGAGATTAATCTGACGGTAAATGAGTCGGCAACCGGTGTTTCAGACATTGCAGAGAAAACTTCTGAGATGGTTCGGAAGATTGAGGCAACCGGAACATTTATGCAGGATAGCGAAGAAAGTGCTAACAATTTAAATCAGATTGTCAGTGAATTTGATTTGGATGGCAAGAAATAACAAACTCTTGACAATTGCAAATAATCGTACTATCATGAAAATGCTCATAGAGAAAAGCGTTGACGGAGACAGTACCCTGTGTGGAAGTGTTTCAGTGAGCCGGCGATAGTGAGAATCCGGCACCAGTAAGCATAGGCGAATATCACTCCTTAGCTGCAAAGTCGAACGGTATTTATCCAGTAGACTGCGCCGGTATTCCCCGTTAAAAGGATATATGTTCGGTTTGTGAAACACTCACAGTCCTGACGTAGAAGACAGGTGGTATAATGAAAGTTTAGGCTCTCATCCTAGTTGGATGGGAGCTTTTTTATTTTATTTTTATGGAGGTAACTATGTATAACAAAGTATCAACAGGCATGAATTTTGTCGAGAGAGAAAAAGAAGTAGAAAAGTTTTGGAAAGACAAAGATATTTTCCGCAAAAGTATTAAACTGCGTGAGGGGGCACCAACGTATATGTTTTACGATGGACCGCCAACTGCGAACGGAAAACCGCATATTGGTCATGTGCTGACCCGTGTTATCAAAGATATGATTCCGCGTTACCGTACAATGAAAGGTTATCGTGTGCCACGTAAAGCCGGATGGGACACGCATGGTCTGCCGGTTGAGCTGGAAGTAGAAAAACTGTTAGGTCTGGATGGAAAAGAGCAGATTGAAGAATATGGTATGGAACCATTTATCAATCAGTGTAAAGAATCTGTCTGGAAATACAAAGGTATGTGGGAAGACTTTTCCGATACCGTAGGTTTCTGGGCTGACATGGATGACCCATATGTCACATATGATGACAATTATATTGAGTCTGAGTGGTGGGCATTAAAGGAAATCTGGAATAAAGACCTTTTGTATAAAGGATTTAAAATCGTGCCTTACTGCCCTCGCTGTGGTACACCGTTGTCCGCACAGGAGGTTGCGCAGGGATACAAAACCGTAAAAGAGCGTTCTGCTATTGTCCGCTTTAAGGTGACAGGTGAGGATGCCTATTTCCTTGCATGGACGACAACACCTTGGACCCTGCCAAGTAACGTGGCTCTTTGTGTAAACCCGAATGATACTTACTGTAAAGTAAAAGCAGCAGATGGCTATACTTATTATATGGCGCAGGATCTTTTGGATACGGTACTTGGTAAACTGGCAAAAGATGATGAGCCGGCTTATGAAGTGTTAGAGAGTTTCCCGGGAACCGCATTAGAGCATAAAGAATATGAGCCATTGTTTGCCTGCGCGAAAGAGTGTGCTGATAAGCAGAACAAAAAAGGATTTTTCGTAACCTGTGATACTTACGTTACGATGACCGATGGTACCGGTATTGTTCATATCGCACCGGCATTTGGTGAAGATGATGCCAATGTGGGAAGAAACTATGACCTTCCTTTTGTGCAGTTTGTAAATGAAAAAGGTGAGTTGACAGAAGAGACTCCATTTGCAGGTATTTTCGTAAAGAAAGCGGACCCTGAGGTATTAAAAGACTTAGATGCCAGAGGACAGTTGTTTGATGCACCAAAGTTTGAGCATGAATATCCACACTGCTGGCGCTGTGATACACCGTTGATTTACTATGCAAGGGAATCCTGGTATATCCGTGAAACAGCAGTAAAAGACGATTTGATTAAAAATAATAACACTGTAAACTGGATTCCGGAGTCAATTGGAAAAGGACGTTTTGGAAACTGGTTAGAGAATATTCAGGACTGGGCAATTTCCCGTAACCGTTATTGGGGAACTCCATTAAACATCTGGGAGTGTGAAGGATGTGGACATCAGGAATGTATCGGCGGAAGAAAAGAACTGGCAGAGCGTGCCGGAGATCCAAAAGCCGCTGAGGTAGAACTCCACCGTCCATACATTGATGAAGTAACCTTTACCTGTCCGGATTGTGGAAAAGTTATGCACCGTGTACCGGAAGTAATCGACTGTTGGTTTGACTCCGGTGCGATGCCATTTGCACAGTATCACTATCCATTTGAAAATAAAGACGTGTTTGAGAAACAGTTTCCGGCCCAGTTTATCTCCGAGGCGGTTGACCAGACACGTGGATGGTTCCATTCGCTGATGGCAGAATCTACTTTACTTTTCAACAAAGCACCATATGAAAATGTAATCGTTCTTGGACATGTGCAGGATGAAAATGGACAGAAGATGAGTAAGAGTAAGGGAAATGCCGTAGATCCGTTTGATGCTCTGGAAAATTATGGAGCAGACGCAATCCGCTGGTATTTCTATGTAAACAGTGCGCCATGGCTGCCGAACCGTTTCCATGGAAAAGCAGTTACCGAAGGACAGCGTAAATTCATGGGTACACTGTGGAACACATATGCCTTTTATGTGTTGTATGCGGAGATTGACCAGTTTAATCCAACCGAGCATACATTAGAATATGATAAACTTTCGATTATGGACCGCTGGCTTTTGTCCCGTCTGTATTCGACGGTTAAAGAAGTTGATGAGGACCTTGACAACTACAAAATTCCGGAGACCGCAAAAGCACTGCAGAGTTTTGTGGAAGATATGAGTAACTGGTATGTGCGCCGCTGTCGTGATCGTTTCTGGGCAAAAGGCATGGAGCAGGATAAAATGAATGCCTACATGACTTTGTATACGGCACTTGTAACAATCAGTAAGGCAGCAGCTCCGATGATTCCATTTATGACCGAGAGCATTTATCAGAATCTTGTGTGCAATCTGGATTCAAAAGCACCGGAAAGTATTCATTTGTGTGATTTTCCGAAAGTTAAGGAAGAATGGATTGACAAAGAACTTGAGACACAGATGAAACAGCTTTTGGACATTGTTGTTCTTGGCCGTGCATGCCGTAATACAGCAAATATCAAAAACCGTCAGCCAATTGGAAAAATGTATGTAAAGGCAGAAGGCGAATTGTCCGATTTCTATAAAGAAATCATTGCAGATGAGCTGAATGTAAAAGAAGTTGTATTTACCAATGATACAAAAGAATTTACGACATATCAGTTTAAGCCGCAGCTTCGTACTCTCGGACGCCGTTTCGGAAGCCGTTTGAACGAATTGAAAGAAGTTCTTGCCGGATTAGATGGCAATGCTACGATGGATGCGTTGAATGCTTCCGGTGAAGTGACTGTTACGGTTGGCGGCGTAGATGAAGTGCTGGCAACAGAGGATTTGCTGGTAGAAACAGCACAGATGGATGGCTATGTGAGCGAGGAAGATCACGGTATTACCGTTGTATTGGATACAAACCTGACACCGGAGTTAATCGAGGAAGGATTTGTGCGTGAGGTTATCAGTAAAATTCAGACCATGCGTAAAGATGCCGGTTTTGAAGTGGTTGACCATATTCGTGTTTACGAACAGGGAAATGATAAGATTAAAGAAATTATCAATGCAAATGAATCGCAGATTAAAGCCGATGTTTTGGCCGATGAGGTTATTTTGGATAAAGTAGAAGGTTACACCGCAGATTGGAAAATTAATGGTGAGGCTGTTACACTGGGTGTTACAAAAGTGGAAGCGTAACGAAGAGTTTGTTACAGAAAGAGAGGTAATTTATGGCATTTGTAACGGAAAAGGAAAAGAAAAAGGAATTGAAGAATAACATTTCGAACTACATGAAATTGTTGTTCCGCCGTTCGGTTGAAGAGGCAACTCCACAGCAGTTGTTTCAGGCAGTTTCTTATGCAATCAAAGATATCGTAGTTGATGACTGGATGGCAACGCACAAAGCCTATGAGAAAAAGGATGTGAAGACAGTTTACTATTTGTCCATGGAGTTTTTGATGGGTCGTGCACTTGGTAACATGATTATCAACCTCAAAGAGGACAAAGTTGTACGCGAGGTACTTGACGAGATGGGTGTAAACTTAGACTTGCTTGAGGATGAAGAGCCGGATGCAGCTCTTGGTAATGGTGGTCTTGGACGTCTGGCAGCCTGCTTTTTGGATTCCTTATCTACACTTGGGTATCCGGCTTATGGCTGTGGTATCCGCTACAAATATGGTATGTTCAAGCAGAAAATCGAAAATGGTTTCCAGATTGAAGCACCGGATGACTGGTTAAAAGATGGTAATCCATTTGAGATGAAGCGTCCGGAATATGCCGTTGAAGTACGTTTTGGCGGTTATGTAACGGTAAGAAAAGACGAAAAGACCGGAAGGGATCGTTTTGTACAGGAAAATTATCAGTCTGTAATGGCAGTGCCTTATGATTTGCCGGTTGTCGGTTACGGAAACCACATTGTAAACACACTTCGTATCTGGGATGCTGAGGCAATTGATACGTTCAATCTGGATTCTTTTGATAAAGGTGATTATCAGAAGGCAGTTGAGCAGCAGAACCTTGCCCGTACTATTTGTGAAGTGCTGTATCCAAATGACAACCATATGGCAGGAAAAGAGCTTCGCTTGAAACAGCAGTATTTCTTTGTATCGGCAAGCGTGCAGCGTGCGATTATGAAGTATATGGAAAACCACAATGATATTCATGGTCTTCCGGAAAAAGTATGTTTCCAGTTAAATGATACCCATCCAACGGTAACAGTACCTGAATTGATGCGTATTTTGTTAGATGAATATGGTCTTGAGTGGGATGATGCGTGGGATATCACAACCCGTACCTGTGCTTATACAAACCATACAATTATGGCGGAAGCATTGGAAAAATGGCCGCTTGAGTTATTCTCCCGTCTGCTTCCTAGAATTTATCAGATTACCGAGGAAATTAACCGTCGTTTCCAGAATGAGATTCAGGCAAAGTATCCGGATAATCAGGATAAAGTAAAAAGTATGGCAATTATTTATGATGGTCAGGTCAAGATGGCACATCTTGCTATTGCTGCCGGATTTTCGGTAAATGGTGTGGCAAGGCTTCATACGGAAATTTTGAAACATCAGGAATTAAAAGATTTCTATGAAATGATGCCGGAGAAATTTAATAACAAGACAAATGGTATTACACAGCGTCGTTTCCTGCTTCATGGCAATCCGAAACTTGCTGCATGGGTAACAGACAAAATCGGTGATGAGTGGATTACAGACTTGTCTAAAATTGATAAACTTTCTGTTTTTGTGGATGATAAAAAAGCACAGCATGAATTTATGAATATCAAATTCCAGAATAAAGTTCGTCTTGCGAAGTATATTAAGGAGCACAATGGTGTTGAAGTAGACCCTCATTCGATTTTCGATGTACAGGTAAAACGTCTGCATGAGTACAAACGCCAGCTGCTTAACATTTTGCATGTTATGCATTTGTATAATCAGTTGAAGAAAAATCCGGGTATGGATATGTATCCTCGTACTTTCATTTTTGGTGCGAAAGCTTCTGCCGGATACCGCCGTGCAAAGGCAATTATCAAACTGATTAACAGTGTTGCTGATGTAGTAAACAATGACGCTTCAATTGAAGGAAAAATCAAAGTTGTATTTATTGAAAACTACCGTGTGTCCAATGCAGAAATCATTTTTGCTGCTGCTGATGTATCAGAGCAGATTTCAACTGCAAGTAAAGAGGCATCCGGTACCGGTAATATGAAATTTATGCTAAATGGTGCACCGACCCTCGGAACAATGGATGGTGCCAATGTTGAAATCGTAGAAGAAGTAGGCGAGGAAAATGCTTTCATCTTCGGTCTTTCCTCACAGGAAGTAATTGATTTCGAGCATAATAACCAGTATGATCCGAAAGAAATTTACAACATGGATTCGGATATCCGTGCCGTGCTTACCCAGTTGATTGATGGAACATATTCCCCTGAAAATCTTGAATTGTTCCGCGAGATTTACAATTCTCTGCTTGAGACAAACGGCTATGAGCGTGCGGACCAGTACTTTATTTTGAAAGACTTCCGTTCTTATGAGGCGGCACAAAAGAAAGTAGAAGAAGCATACCGCGATGAGGAGCGATGGGCGAAGATGGCAATGCTCCAGACTGCTAAATGCGGTAAATTCTCTTCCGACCGCACCATCGAAGAATATGCGAAAGAGATTTGGCATTTGGAGAAAGTTACTTTGTAATAAAATTGAATAAATTATTTTAAAATCGAACATACTATCATCAAACAATTTTTGTGAGGTGATAGTATGTTTTTTAAACAAAAAGGATTCTATATATCATTAGCTTGTGGCATTGCTGCAATTGGCGCCTTTGCGGCGTTATGCATCAATATGAACCGCAGTGAACAAAAGGAGCCGGTGGCTTCGGCGAGTAATCCCCCGCAGGCGACCGCGGCGGCAACACCGGAGACGAAAGAAGCGTCCAGCAATCATGCAAATTCCGAGGTAAAAGAAAAGAAAACAAAGAAACGTAAGAAAAAATCGGTACAGACCAATGCAAAACCCGCGAAAAAGCAATTATCGTTTAATCAGGAAGAGGGCCTTTCCTGGCCAATAAAAGGCGATGTGCTGATGGAGTACAGTGCAGACAAAGTGGTATATTTTAAGACGCTGGCACAGTACCGCACAAATCCGGCACTTCTTTTAGAAGCCAAAGAAGGAATGGATGTAAAAGCAAGTGCGGATGGTATCGTGGAATCGGTGGAAACTTCTGAAGAAACCGGTCGTACGGTTTCGATATCAATTGGTGATGGTTTTACAGTTGTTTATGGACAGTTAAAAGATATTTCTGTAAGTAAAGGTGATATGGTTTCGGAAGGACAGGTTCTCGGGAAAATTGCAGAGCCGACAAAGTATTATAAAGAAGAAGGAACAAACCTTTATTTTCAAGTGAAGGAGAATAAAACCACGGTAAATCCGATGTTGCTGCTTAAATGAGTGTGCCGAATATATCAAAAACGATGCGTTTATCATCATGGCAGGGAACTTCTTTTTGTGTTACTATAAATACAATATAATAACTATATAATGTAAAGGAGGAACTGCCATGAAACAATGGAAACGAGTTAGTGGGGTTGTTTTATCGGGGATTTTAGCTTTGTCAATGACACTTGGCGGGATGACAGCGCCGGATGCAGGGGCAAAAGCGAAAAAAGCAAAATTAAAGACAAAGAAAATTAGTGTTACAGTAGGAAAGAAGAAAACAATTAAAATTGTAAAAAAGAAAAAATCCTGCAAGTACACATTTAAGAGTAACAAGAAAAAGGTTGCTAAAGTATCGAAAAAGGGTGTTGTGACCGGTCAGAAGAAGGGGACAGCCAAGATTACGGTAAAAGAAGTAAAAAAGAACGGGAAAACGAGAAAACTTGGAACTGTTAAGGTAACGGTGACGAGGAAAAAAGGACCGGATAAAAACGTAGTAAACACGACAAAACCTACGGCGAAGGCTACTGCGAAAGCAACAGAAAAGCCAAATCCGGCACAAACAACTCCGACACCGGTTGTAAAAGGCACATCGGTAAAAGTGTATACGGACGAAATTAAGGATTCTAATTTAATTGCTGAGGCTGATGGATTTGGACATATGCCAACACCGGAGCCGACCAAATCAGCAGATGCCACACCGGAACCAACGCCGGCAATGCTTGTTAATGCGGACATGGAAAAGGGCGAATATGAGCCAATGGCTCCTCGTGGTTCAGCTTCTATTTCAGTTGTTGATGATGGAGCAAATAACACAAAGAAAAGCGCTAAAGTAACAGGACGTACAGATGACTGGCATGGTGCTTCAATTGATGTTTCTTCTTTGGTTGAAACAGACAATGAATATGCGATTTCTTTTTATGCAAAGCAGGAAACAGGCGAGACTCAGAAATTGGATCTTTCCGTGCAGTATGTAGGGGATGATGAGTCCACTCATTACGATTCAATTACGTCCGTTGAACTTTTGGATTCTACATGGACAAAATGTGAGGCAACTATGAAGGTGCCGGAGCACACGGGAACGATCTTGATTTACTGGCAGTCTGTGTACCAATCCAATAATGATATGGACTTTTACCTGGATGAGGTAACCATGACAGGAGTTGCAAAAACAGCGGATAAAGATGCAGGCGTTCCGGATCTTAGTACAGGACTTGTTAAAGGGAAAATCGGTAATCCGATTATGACCTCCCGTTTGACAGCGGATCCGTGGGCGATGGAATACAACGGAAGAGTGTATGTTTATGGAACAAATGATTCTCAGCAGTACGAGGCAGCAGCTAATGCAGATAATAACTACAGCAAAATTAAATCATTGAACTGCTATTCTTCTGCCGATATGGTGAACTGGACAGATCATGGAACGATTGCAGTATCCGGAAACAAAGGAGCTGCGAAATGGTCGGCAAATTCATGGGCACCTGCAGTATGTCATAAGAAGATTAACGGCAAAGAGAAATTCTTCCTGTATTTTGCGAACAACGCAAGCAGTATTGGTGTATTGACGGCAGACAGCCCAACCGGTCCTTGGACGGATCCGATTGGCAAACCAATTATTGACCGCTCCATTACCGGCTGTGCAGAATCTGAAATTGGATGGCTCTTTGACCCTGCAGTTTTGGTTGACGATGACGGAACCGGCTACCTTTATTTTGGTGGTATTGGTAATACCGATGGAAAGAAAGAAGATTTTATCCGCAATCCTAAATGTGCACGAGTTGTAAAACTTAGTGACGATATGACTAGTGTAGATGGGGATGCAAAAATGATTGATGCACCATTCATGTTTGAAGATTCCGGTATTAACAAAATCGGAGATAAGTATTATTACAGTTACTGCACAAACTGGACCGGAAGCATTGACGGTGTTGCCATTGACCGTGCAGACTGCCCGACGGCAAACATTGCGGTAATGGTAAGTGACAGCCCAATGGGTGACTTTAAATATGTTGGCTGTGTTTTGAAAAATCCGGGTACATATTTTGGAGTAACCGGTAATAACCATCACTGTTTTACACAGTTTAATGGTAAACTGTATGCATTTTATCATACGAAGAAAGACACAATAGCAGTCGGTACGAAACAGGATTACCGTACGACTTATGTAAATGAGTTAAATCTTGGTGACAATGGAGATTTTACAAATGCGGATGGAACAATTGCCGATACAAAGATGACAAAGACCGGTGTATCATCGATTGGTACAATCAATCCTTATGAGACGGTTGAGGCAGAAACATTTGCGATGGCAGATACGGTAGGAACTGTTATTAATAATGAAAAAGCGTCCAATGAAGACTGGGCCGTAAATTATTCCGTATACAATGGAAAGATTGGTGCTTATATTGGTGTAGCGGATGTTGATTTTGGAACGGATGGAGCATCTGAAATTACCATGAAACTTGGTGATTCCACATCGGATTCTTACCAGACGGTTACAAAGAAACTCGGTAAAAAGCTGACAGGAAAGCATACCATTTATTTTGAGTTTGATACACTGGATGTTCGTATGGATTCTTGGAGCTTTAAAAAGTAATAGTATTGTTTTGTAGATGTATAAAAGGACAGCATACCATAGAAGATTGTGGTGTGTTGTTCTTTTTTGTGTTGCTATAATTCAAAATGACATGTTATAATAGCACTAATAGTTGAGGAGGTGTTTAATACATGTTTCGAATTATATATGCAGTCGAACGTGAATGTAAGCCGGAGGGGTTTGAGGATAATCTTGTATTTGCTGAAGGTGAGTATGAGATGATGTTGTTTGAAAACGATACGATGATTGAAGTGGATGGCGAAATGCGTCCATACCCGGCACATACCGGGATTATTTATAAGCCCGGACAGAGAGTTCATTATCATGCGAAAGAGGGAAGATTAACATACACATGGATACGATTTGATTGTGATGAACCATTGTTTGCGGAAGGCTATGTGCCATTTGGGGTTCCTATTTTCTGTTCAAATTATGACTATTTTCTTGTTTATTGGCATATGGTTGCCTGTGAGAATTATTGGCATAGTAAAAGCGAAGAATATATTATTTCGAATTTGATGCATATTATTTTCCACTGGTTTCATGATTATGCATTTCCTAAGCAAGGCTCCAGGTATCAGCCGCTCTTAGAAAAACTGCGCGGGGATATTTATGCACATCCGGAATATGACTGGACGTTGGAAATGATGGCAGAGCGGATAAATCTAAGTCCACGCTCACTTCAGAAAGTGTATAAAAATTTTGCAAATATTTCATGTATTTCAGAAGTGATTGAGAGTCGGATGATTCGGGCAAAGATGCTTTTGGTTCGAAGTGACTTTGATGTTGGTGAGATTAGTATGCAGTGTGGATATCGCAATGTAGAGCATTTTTGCCGCCAATTTAAAAAGCATGAAGGATGTTCTCCAAGCCATTATCGTAAAGAACATTTGGTTCAGCCGTAAAGTGTGCATGATAAATCAATTTTCGTTCAAGATATATCATGGATTTGCTGCAGGAAGTGAGTTATACTAATACTCAAGTAAATCAATATTTACTTTCCCTCAAAACAAACTCTTATAACTAAAAATACTGTCATTGTGAAAACAATGGCAGTATTTTGCTTTTTTGGGGTTTTGATGGAAAAGTCAAAAAGGAGGAATCAGAGCATGAGAAAAAATGTATTTCGTGCAAAGGGGCTTACACTGTTATTAACAGCTGCCCTGCTTGTGCCGCAGATGTCGGGCGTATCTGCTGATGCAAAAGCAAAAAAACCAAAATTGAGTAGAACAAAGGTTTCCGTTACAGTGGGGAAAACAAAAAAGGTGACAGTAAAAAATGCAAAGAAAGTTACTTGGAAAGTAACAAAAAAAGCAGCCAAAATTGTTAAACTCACAAAGAAATCCAAAAAGGGAGCAACAATTAAAGGTTTAAAAAAAGGAACTGCAAAAATTTCCGTTCAAATGAAGAATGGAAAGAAAAAAGTGAAAAAGACGATTACGGTGAAAGTAAGCAGTGCCAAAAAAGTTGTTGTTACCGCAGAACCGGCTAAGACCACAAACAAACCGACAAACGGTTCAACGAATGGTCCAACAAAAGAACCGGTAAAAGAGCCAACAGCGACACCGACTGCAACATCAACAACAGAACCGTCGGCAACGCCTACTGCAACGCCGACAGAAGAACCGTCGGCAGAGCCAACTTTAACACCGACACCAATGCCACTTCCGGATCTTGGTGAAAACGATGTTAAAATTGACCTGACAAAAGAAAATGAATACGATCAGAATTCAGTATTGGAAGATACCATTACTTATTATGAAGGAAATGGTGTAAGCTATACATCGACCGGAGAATTTAGCGGTGGTGGTGTAGCATACTGGACCAATGCAGACAAGTCCGGAATTGATTTATCCAAATACAAATCCATTCGTATTGTAGCGTCATCAGATGCAGCAGATACACCTGTTGTTTGTGAATTGCTTAAGAGCAATCCGGCAAATGTATGGGGTGGTGGAATTGACGTATTTGATGGCTACAGTGAGTACAGTGCTATTACAGAAGCCGGTAAAGCACAAGTGTTTGAATTCCAGATTAGTGATGCTTTGGCAGCTGCTTTGGCAGAGGGAACACTTGCTTACGGTATTCGCTTGAAATACAATGCATATCATACGGATGGTGACGATTTACCAAATCGCAATTTTAATATTTATTCCATTATTCTTATGGGAAAAGATGATGTGCCGGAACCAACAGTTGCACCATCAGAACCGGAAGAGCCGACACCAACACCTGGTGTGGCAAGCGGAAGTGCTGCGGTTGTGGTAACAGCGACAGGAAGTGCGGCAGGACTTGATTTGGAAGAGGGAGATACTCTTGATTTAAATGCCAGTGTAAGCACTACTGGATGTGCGGTAACCGGTGATATTGTTTGGACAAGCTCCAATGAAGAGGTAGCAACGGTTAGTGCAAGTGGCGCATCGGCAACAGTAACGGCGGTTGGAGAAGGAACGGCAACGATTAAAGCAACAATTACAACCGATACCGGCATTGTTACATATGACAAATATGATGTTACGGTAGTCGCTTCTGACCTTGTTTTAGAAGGTGATGATTTAGGAGCAGGTGCATCTTATACGTATGTACCTAATGGATTTGCTCTGTATGCTTCTATGGGAATTTTTGAGATTGATAAGTCAAAATTGAGTAAAGAAGGAACAACTATTTCGATAAAGTACACAGCGATGGAAGGAGATACTGACGTAAAAGATACACAGAGATTTAACATTGGATTAAAGACCGGTGACAAATGGAATTCCCCGGCAATTAAAGATTACTATGGCAAGACAGGCGGCGAGGTAAATCTAACATTGACTGCTGATGACATGAAGAAAATCGGTGCGGATGATAAGGTTTATGTTCATGTAGGCACAGGAACTGCCGGATTTAAAGGAACATTTACGTATCTGTCGGTAACAGCAGGAGAAGATAGTCTTGTGTCGGAACTTCCAAAGGCTGTAAGTTATGTGGAAAGCGGACTGGCACAGTGGGCTCCAACAGCAAAAGTTATGCTTCCGAGTGATATTGATTTTAAGCAATATTCAAAATGCCAGATTGAATTTACAGCATCCGATCCGACTTTCGAATTCCACGGAATTGTTGGTCATAAAGTGAATGGTAAAGATGTAACAGATCCTAAGTATGGTGTTACATCAGAAGGATATTTTGAGGTAAATCTTTCCAATGTGAAAAAAGAAGAGGGTACAGAACCGTTTGTTGTAATCAATGCCGGAAAGGCAGGGTACGCAGGCTCTGTGACGATTACTAAGATAACATTTGTAAAATAGTATTTGCGATGAAAGAGACCTGCTCTTTTTGCAGGTCTCTTTCGTTATCAAAGGAAAGCGAGAGTATTAATGAAATTAAAAAAAATCATGAAATGGTCGGTGATTACGATGGCAATGATGGCGGGGATTTGTTTTGCGCCGCAGTCGGGAAAAGCGGCGGAAAAATTGGAGGTTAAAATTCCTACCGAGCGCGCAATTTATCAAAGGGACAATAACAATTATGCCAACGTAAAGGTTTCTATTGAGTACAGTGGAACCGGGGAGGTGTCGGCAAAACTTTATGACGGAGATAAAGAATTAGGAAAAACGGCGGTTTTAACCAAAGGGGAAGGTAATACATATGAAGGAAGTATTGCAAATGTACCCGGAGGTGGCTGGTATACATTGATTGTAAATGCGGGAAGTGAGAGTAAAACAGTAGAAAAAGTTGGAGTCGGTGAAGTTTTTATTACCGGTGGACAGTCAAATTCCTGTAACTTTGGAGGCGAAAAAACAACTGCTCAATCAGATTTAGTATCAGCATATAATCCGAAAACTAACACGTGGCAGCATTGTGAGGACAGTCAGCCGAGTGAAAGTGGATTTAATACCGGTAATGGCGGTGGCTCGGCATGGCCTTCCATGGGAGATGCTCTGACACAGAAGACTGGTGTTCCGGTTGGGTTTGTATCAACGGGTGTTGGCTCCGCTAAAATTGAGGAACTTCGTACAAAACATTATTTTGCAATTAAAAATGCAATTAATGACTTGAAGCCATATGGGTATCGTGCTTTTTTGCTTCACCAGGGAGAGGCTGATACGGATGGAACAAATCGCGAAAAATATCTGACTTCTTTACAGCAGTTAATTGCACAGACAAGAGAAGATGCCGGATATAATTTGAATTGGTGCATTGCGCAGGTTTCTTATGCATGGAGCAATTACAATAATACGAAGAAAATGGAATCCATGAAAGAGACCCAGCGTGCGGCCTGCAACGATGAAACTATTTTTGTGGGACCAACGACCGATGATTTACAGGGTGAGTATCGACACACGGATAATCTTCATCTGAGCAAACTTGGTTTGATTGAACACGGAAAACGCTGGGCAGATGTTGTGTATAATAAAATGATTACAGCATATGAAGTTTCCATGGATACAAATACGAAGCATGGTCAGATAAGTGGAGAAAAATCCACATATCATGCTGGTGACATTGTAAAGGTAAGTGTAAAGGCAGATGAAGGATACTATTTGAAAATAGGTTCCTTTACGGTAAATGGAAAGCAGGAAGCACTGGATGGTTCTTCATTTGTTATGCATGCGGAAAATGCCGTTATGACAGGAGAATTTGTGACAATAGACGAGCTGGTTGGTTTTCTAAAGGATGAATTAGAAAAGGCGAAAAAAATTGATGCAGCCAAGTATGAAGAGGTATCGGCAACTGCATTAAAAAATGCAATTTTGGCAGGTGAACAAGCGATAATTACGCCGGCGGTAACCGGGGAACAGGTTCAAAAATGTACGGTTGAACTTATGACAGCACAAACGTCACTTGTTGAAAAGTCAGTGCCGGATGCAACACCAACACCGCTTCCGACAGCAACACCAACCGCTGCCCCAACAGAAGCACCGAAACAGACAGAAGAACCAAAACAGACAGAAGAACCAGGTGTGAGTCAGCCGGTTGCCGGTACACCTGCCGCAAAGACAAAACTTCCGAAAAAAGGAACCATAATCAAAAAAGGTGGGGTGAAATATGTAATTACAACGTCTTCCGGAAAGGTAAAGACGGTATCCGTTCTCGGAGTGGCAAACAAGACAAAGAAAAGTATTACGATAGCCAAGACAGTTTCTTATAAAGGGTATCAATATGCTGTAACCGGAATTTGCAAAAAAGCGTTTTACAAAATGTCAAAATTAAAGAAAATAAAGGTTTTGTCAACAAAGATAACAAAGGTTGGTAAGCAGGCATTCAAAAAAACAAATGTTAAATTAAAAATTCAGGTTCCGAAGAAAAAACTAAAAAAATACCGGAAATTGTTTCAGGGAAAGGGACTTGGCAAAAAAGCAAATATCGTGTAATATATGAAAAGAAAAAGACATCGTGGTCTGACACGGTGTCTCAGACTGTAGACAAAGTCCACGACAAATGTCGTGGATTTTTCTCGTATTAAAGCA
>ENA-OURV01000454-OURV01000454.1-human-gut-metagenome-genome-assembly--contig:-NODE-454-length-35496-cov-8.160125_pt1 | contig 35496 bp, 30 predicted proteins | sample MGYA00242141_ERZ509072 | MGnify/ENA primary metagenome ERZ509072 (study PRJEB26280, sample SAMEA2338763) | human gut metagenome | biome: human gut; feature: human-associated habitat; material: faeces... | reverse complement strand
TCCTGTAAACCGTATATCCGTCAGTGGATATGGTTCCCATAAAATATTCCAGGAATGATTTTGCCGCATCGGACGACCTGCTGCCGTTATTATAGTGATAATAGACCATCTTAATATGCTTGGCAAAGAAAGCCCATAAGTACTTTCTCCTGTAAGCCTTACCTTCCTTTGTTTCCACTCCAACAAGCTCAGTAGTCTCATCAACCATAAGGTAATTAGCTCTCTGTACAAACTCCTTGAAGACATCTTCCATGAACTCCCTTAGTTTGGCGATTCCGTTATGGATATAGCTGTTCAGCGTGGTATTGCTTATGTGGATACCCTCTCTTGCAAGCAGTCTTATCTGTCTGTTCTCAGGCATGCTGAAGTCATATTTCAGACAAAGCAGACGGGCAAGCAGTTCAGGAGAGAAGATACCTCCAAGGTTTTTCAGCGGATGTTCCATGGTGCTTGTGAAAGTGCCGTCCGCAAGCTTTACCCTTGCCACCTTGTAAACATGCTCCACGTTATAAGCCCTTACATGTTCTATGACCCTGTATTCCCACACATCAGGCATACCGTTGCGGTTCATAAACCGTCCCCCTTCTGGAAGCGTGTAATACTCGTCCACTTCATGTACTACCACCTTGTCAACTTTCAATTTTGTTTTCCCGGCACGTGGTGCGGTTTCCTTTCTCCTTGAAGGTTTGCTGTTCTGGGCAGGTATGTTGCCGGAAGAGGTATTGCTGCCGGTTTCGTTATCATCGGTCTTATTATTATCATCCTTCCTGTCAGAACCGTCATACTCGGATTGTTCCAGAGCGGACTTGTCGAGATTACGGTTGTTCAACAGCCTTCTTTGCTCGGAAGTACGGCCGAAACGGTGTTTCCTGCTGTCCTCAAGCTGAAGTCTGAGATTGGAGATCTCGTTTGCCAGCATCCTGTTCACCTCATCCTTTGCTTCAAGCTGCTTTCTCATAAGTTCCATTTCTTTCCTGTAATGTTCAACCGTGGTTGACTGCTTTTCGATGGTATCTTTGAGATCATTGATGGTATCTATCAGATTTTTAGAGTTCTCCCTGTTGGATTCTTCAATAGACTCAAGCCTCGCAATCAATTCTTTATTCTGTTTGCGAAGACCTGCCTTTTCCTCATTCGCCAGACCCAGCTGGCAGCAAAGTAACTCGTATGCTCTTTCATCAATCATGATATAAAGGTACGAAAAATCAGGCACTTACGCAAACTTTTTACCGTTTATTTTTTATACTATCCTGTTGATAATCAGTATGTTAATATTAGCCTTTCGGACTAACGTACATCTTGTCAACTACAATGCTTTCCGTAAGATAAGCCATGTCCGACCACTGTATCCGGTAGCACCTGGAGACTTCATCAAATACAGGTTTCTTGAATTTGCCCATAACAGGACGTTTTTCGTAAAGCACATAAAAACCGCGTTCGTAATGAAGTATCTTCACAACCTTTCGGTTCCGGGACATGAACATATATACATTGGACGCATCGCTCGGGTCAAGGGACATTTCTTCCCTTATACTCTCACACAGACGGAAAATGCCTTTCCGCAAATCAACATTACCGTTAAACAGGTAATAGTTCAGGTTAGCACTCAGTCCAAGCATATCATCCTATCATTTTATTAAGCAACAGACTCAGGTCAAGAACGGTAGTGTTTCTCAGAAACAGTGTTGCGCTGGATGTCAGCTGTAACTTAACCCATTTTATTGGTAGTTCGCCTTCAGGCTGTTTCACCTCCAGCTTCACGGTTGGACTATTGCAAGGTTTGCCGCTTATCTGGACTTTGGCAACCTTAGGTTGTTCAACCTGGATTGTCTTGCCTAACTTCTCGTTCCACAGCTGATGACGCAGCCAGTTCATGAACTTGTCGTAATTTACTCCATAATCCGCACAGAACTCGCGAAAATCCTTGGTCTCGCTGCATAACTGATAGAGGTCGTACACCTCCTGGTAGTTTACTTTTTCTTTTGCTATAATCATTGTTCTTAAAGGTTACGGCGCAAAGATATGTTAGGCTACGGTGTGTGTTAAGGCGGAAAGTAGAATGGTTACCGCGTAAATATAACGTGTGAATCAATAATTAGTTAATACATAAAAATTAAGTGTTTACAATTGATTTTGTGACTTTTTCAATGATGTTTATAAAACATTCTCCGAAATTTTTTATATTGGTATTATAGTCATATTCTTGTAGTTTGGGCTTATTTTGTAATACGTTTTCTATTTTTTGGGCTAAATCATTGGGATCCAAAGGTGTAAAAAATGATACGTTTTGTGTCATTTGTTCTCTATGTAAGGATATATCAGATAAAATTACATACTTATTCAATGATTTTGCATCTTCTACGGTTGTACCCCATCCTTCAAATAGGGATGGTTGTATAATTGCTTCTGAATGCCTCATTAAGCATAGTTGTTCTTTTCTGTCGATAAAGCCGAGAATATCAATATTTTCTTTTAAGTTATTTTCTTCAATGTATTTTTCTAATGTGGAAAAGAAATTGGGATTTCTATAGTCATTGGTATTACCCGAAAGTAGTATCTTTATATAAATGCCTTTGTCTTTTAATATTTTAATACTTTTAAATAGTGTTATATGATTTTTGTGCGCCCAGAATTGATTAGCACAGAAAAAATAAGGAGAGGAAATGTTATACTTGTTGAGTATACTTTTGTCATTTGATTTATCTTGAAAAGGTAATGAAACAGAAAAATGTATTACAAACGTTTGGTTCTTTTTCTTTTGTGGATAATATTTATAGAAATCGTTCTCTGCATCTTTACTGCTAAATACAATCGGGATATTTGAGGAAATCAGTTTTTTTACTTCAAGATTTCTTAGTACTAAATCTTTTTTCGTGAAAAAATGGGGGAGTACCTTGTCTTGGAAGTCTGGAATCCATGCTATGGAGGTGTAATTCCGACTCTGCATTTCAGAGCAAGTAATTGGGTAAAGCGCTGATATCTTCAAAGGAAAAGATGAGTATCTCAACCAAGACTTATTAAATAGTAGGGTTGTTAGAAAATTAATTCTTCGTATAAATGAAGATTTTTTTATTTGGCAATTGGAATATTCCAAATAAGGGTAGTGTGTATATTCATTTACATAAGAAAAATCATCTTTTGATTTACATATTACTACGATAGTGGGTTTTCGGGAATCTTCAAGTGTATTTAATGCACTGATAAGATTTAATATATAGTAGGTTCCTCCAATCCAATCTTTATCCATTGAGTAGATTAAGCCAATCCGTTTTCTTTCAACCATGATACGTAGTTATTAATTCCTGTTTCTATATTGAATTGTTGTGTATATCCCCAGTTCTGTATTTTGGTAATATCTGCTTCCCAATTTAAAGGATCTCCTGGGCGTACTTCTTGATTAAATATGATGCTTTTGTCTATGCTTAGGGCTTTAAGCATCAGATTAGCAATATTTGCAATAGTTTCTTGCTTTCCATTTGCTGCGTTGATAACTTCTCCGTTAAAATCAGAATGTGTTATAGCTAAATTGATGATTGATACGACATCGGATACATAAATAAAGTCACGTGTCTCATTTCCTGTTCCGTAAAGCAAAACTTTATCTTGTTTTATGGCTTTCTGAGATATGTCCCAAAGTAACTGTTTTCGTAATCTTGGACCATAAGCTGAAAATATTCTAATGCAACATGTTTTTATGTTCCAGAAATCGCTAAATTCTTTACATATTTGTTCAGCCATAACTTTATGTATACCGTATGGAGAAACTGGAGCTAAAGTAGAAGATTCTTTTATGGGGAGTTGGGTAGGGTTGCCGTATACAGCTGCACTCGACATACTGATATATCTACATTCTGGACAGAACTTACGAATACTTTCCAGAATCTTATAAACATTTAGTGTGTTCAACTGAAAGTCATGATAAGGATTTTCTATTGAAAAGGGAACACTTGCTGCTCCTGAACAATTTATACAAACATCAAATTTGTGATTCAAAAATATATCTTGAAAATCACTGTCTACTGATTCGATAAATAGATAATTGGGGGTATTATAGTCGATAAGAACATCACATCCCCAAACTTCATTTTTATGAGAAAAAAAATCCACACAGTGGCTACCAATAAAACCTTTTGAGCCAATTACAAGAATCTTCATATTTTTTATTTTAGAGTTTTTATTACTTTGGCAGGATTACCTCCCGCTACTGTCCATGCTGGGACATCCTTTGTAACTACGCTTCCTGCTCCTACGATTGCTCCTTCGCCTATCGTGACACCTTTCAAAATAATACAATTCATTCCAATCCAGGCATCATCACATATTTTGATCGGTTTTGAGTTGACCACACTCCAGTTCTTGTTGCTAATGAAATTACGTTCAGCTCGTATATCATTGAGTTCATCGTCTATATCTTTACGTCGTTCAACGTAATCAAGTGAATGTGAGTCATGATCATAAATAGTACTGCCCCATGCGATTGTTACGTTCTTACCTATTTCAATTTTAGAGTGACAGATAAATACACTATTCCCGATATAAGAATGTTCATCTATAGAAATAAATCCCGTTTCCGACTCGAAAATGAATTGTCCTCCAATTATGCAATCCTTCTTTATCGTCAGATATATTTTAGGACGAGGGGTATCTGTCCTCAGAGAAAAACTATTGTTTAAAATGGTAGATGAATCAATTATGTATAAGTCCTTATGTTGCTTTAACATCTTATTGAACTTATATTGATTATAAATCTTTCTTATATTCATAATGTACAACTCTTTTATTTTATACTATTTAAGGTAAGATTACAATTGCCAATTAAAGGTGTGTCTGTGATTCTTGTGTCGTTGACTAATAATGCACTTGCAATAGGAAAAATAGGTTTATAGGATGATGGATTTGGGTATCTTTTAATTTTGAAATATAAAATTTGTATGTTGTTATTAAAAGCACTATAGTGTTATATTTTAATTTGTTATTTCACAATACCCTTTTCCAGATATTCAGCTAAGTTCATTTGTACATGCTGTGCCGCATTTTCAATAGCTACTTTTGCCATATCTGAGTCTACCATGAGATTAACAAGTTGTTGAAAAGACGTTTTTGTCGGGTTCCAATCAAGTTTGTTTTTAGCTTTTGTTGGATCTCCCCATAGATTTACTACATCTGTGGGACGATAGAAATCCTCACTTACCTCTATAAGGCATCTTCCTGTGGCTTTGTCATAACCTTTTTCATGGATTCCTTCACCTTTGAACTCTAATTCAATACCCACATGCTTAAAGGCATAATAACAAAATTCACGGACGCTATGTTGCTCTCCTGTGGCTATTACAAAGTCTTCAGGCTTTTCTTGTTGCAGAATTAACCACATACATTCTACATAGTCTTTTGCATATCCCCAATCACGTAAGGACGATAGATTCCCTAAATATAATTTGTCTTGCTTACCTTGGGCAATACGTGCCGCGGCTAATGTTATTTTTCGTGTTACGAAGGTTTCTCCACGTCGTTCTGATTCATGATTAAATAAGATACCTGAACAGCAATACATGTTGTATGCCTCTCTATATTCTTTTACAATCCAATATCCATATAATTTAGCTACTGCATACGGGCTATAAGGATGGAAAGGAGTGTTCTCATTTTGAGGGACTTCTTCTACTTTTCCATAGAGTTCAGAAGTAGAAGCTTGATATATGCGGCATGAATCAGTTAAATTGCACAAACGTACTGCTTCAAGTACGCGAAGAACTCCCACAGCATCTACATCTGCCGTAAATTCGGGAGAGTCAAAGCTCACTTGTACATGGCTTTGCGCTGCAAGGTTATAAATTTCAGTTGGCTGGACTTTACTTATTACTTGTAATATACTCATGGAATCACCTAAGTCAGCATAATGCAAGTGGAAATGTGGTGTTCCTTCTAAATGTGCAATTCTTTCTCTGAAATCGACAGATGAACGTCTTATCGTACCGTGTACTTCATATCCTTTTTCCAATAGAAATTCTGCAAGATAAGATCCATCTTGTCCGGTTATTCCTGTAATTAATGCTATTTTCTTCATGCTTTTATAAATGTTTTTTGTATTCACATTTTCTTAAATCTTATGGCTTTGTTTCAGTGGTGTGTTGAAAAGTTGACCAACATGGATTTATTCTTAGTTTAATTATTATTATATTAATGTTATTCTTGCTGCTATTGAAATATTTCTAATAACCAATTATCAAGTCTTAAATATGATATATCAATAGGAATAGTTTTATTTTTTATAAATTCAGATGAAAAATCAGGGTTATCAATATCTACAATATTGATGTTATTCGGATTATAAAAGTTCTCATTTATTATATTTTTATTTGTTGTTATAAGTTTCTTGCCTTTTGCTATAGCGGATATCACATTTAAAGTATATCCAAATCTGTTCCCATAATTTATGTCAACTAAACATCTTGAGCTATTTTGGATATTTTCTACTTCAAGTAGAGATAAATTGTTATCTTTCATAAAATCATAATTAGAGGAACTTTTTATAATTTGAAAGTATTTCCTTGTGAACTTACTCCCGAATATATATCTAAACAAGTAATGCCTATAACTAACTTTGTAGTATCTCAGAAATAGGAATGCTTTTAAATCGTTACTCTTACAAAAGTTTTCTAGTTTTTGTAGAAATTCAATCCTTTTTATTCCCCTGTCATTTAAAGACCCAATAAAGCATACGTCATATGTTAAATTTTTACAATATGTTTTATCCTCACTATTAAGATAGAAATCAGGTAAATATTTCAGCTTCATGTTATGCATACAGTCGAATCTATCAAAAGAGTATGCTTTATCAAATTTTTCAAGATAATCTTTAAAATTAGGATAAGTTTTAAAATCATCCCAAAGGAAAAGTAATGTACGAATATTAGGATTTATTTGTCTTAGGCAGTCTATAAACCATTTACTAAATGGTGTGTATTGAACACAAAAAAGAACATCTATATTAAATGTTGAGATTTCATCTACTAATTTTCTTGTCCATAAATCACGTTGTTTAGGCTTAAAAAAGAAACTACGTATTTTTTTCTTTATGCTAACAGAATCTCGGAAGTCATCTCCAAAAGTAATATTATCTTTTAGAATTACACTTCTAGCACCTAACTTTAGAAGTTCTTGTTTTATCGCTTTGTCATATCCATAAAAGTTAGCGCAAAATAATAATATATTTTTATTCTTTATTCTATTCTCCATTATTAGTAATCATTCCATTTTCTATCAATAGCAATTTTAATAACTATCTTTCTTCTAGTCAAAGATGTTAGCAAGAAGATAAATTCGTTTTTAGCCTCTTTGGGTTTATGAGGATATGATAGAAGTTCCTTTTTATCTTATTTTTTGCCATGAATATATATTTATAGTAAGTGGTTATCTGAGTTTTGGCTTAGGGATTACTCATTTAGCAGTCTTGATGAATATTTAACTTCACATCTTGTGTCGCTACAGTTCATTAACTCGGAGTATTCGATTCAATAATCTCCACAGAACTCTTGAAAATTTAGGTTTTGCTACGGAACTTTATATATCTTTTATTAGTTTACTTTTCCTTTTTCCATAATCATCATTGTATTAAAAGTTAAGCCGTCAAAGTATACGTTAGGTAAACAATGTGATATTAAGGTTAGAAATTGTAGGATTACCATAATCTCTATTTTATTATTTAATGAATATCTGTTCTATCTCTTGATAAAATATATGTTCCTCTTGGCTAACCCTCTGACGATAAAAGTTAAAATCAGGAAAACAAACGTGATAATTTTTTAATACATATTTTATTTTTTCTTTTATTTGAGGTATATATTTACTCTTTACTTCAAATTTATAGGACTCAGGGATGGGGACATCTTCGTAAAAAAATGAAGCACCTAATTTCCCTGTTATAATGCAACAGCCATTAATCACAGCTTCACGTGGTAATCTATCTTTGCCAGGAAAGTTGCCGAAGTCAATATACAGCTTAGCTTTTCTGAAAAGCTCATTTAATTCATTTCTATTATATCCTTTGAGTGGTATGAATTTGATTTCAGGTACTTGTTTAATCAATGTTTGGGTAAATTTGTATCCTTTTGCTGGATTATAAAGGACTATATCTTCTTTGATCGATGAATTTTCTGTCTGAAAGAGTTCTTTATTTATGTAATCTGATAGAGGAAGCACTTTAGAAAATCCATTGGAATAGAGATGGTATTGTGCGTAAATTGATTGATAATAGTGGGTGATACGCTGTTCTTCAGCTTTTAGATATGATAAAGAACATTTCGTATGATATTGTCCATTGATAAAATATCTTTTTAATATTTTTAAGCGATTAATCCATGATTTATGGAAGCATAATGCTTCTAGAAGTGTGCTTGTTAGGTAGTGATTGTCAACTGACATCCACCAGCAGCCTATTTGTATTGCTTTATATTTGCAGGAAAATTCAAAGAAAACCTCAGGAAGTACTAGTATGTTTTCTTTTTTATCCTCTATTGTAGTGGCAATCTCAATATTATATTTTTTGTAACTTTCAGTTACAGTGGTGTCGTTGCATATTTCTCCTGTTTCTGAAACGTACACGATATATGCTTCTAGTTGTAGATTCCTTAAACGGTCTACTAATTGGTGACAGAGTTCTACTCCTCCTGTAGCATATCTATAAGGAGCAAGCATATAAATTTTATTGTATTTATTCATGGACGTTCTTTAATTTTTCTTGTTAAGTAATTAATAGATTGATTTATTGAGCTATTATTGTATATCGTTATGAAATACAATACATTAAAGTTACATAGTATGTTTATCATTCATATATTTTCATCGGTATAAAATTCTGATATTATTTTGCGATTAAAAATCAAATTTTAATACCTTTTCGATTATTGGTGCCATATCATAATACTTATATTCAGCAAGTCTTCCACCAAATATCACGTTCTGCTCATTCTTTGCTTTTTCGCGATATTTGTCCGCGAGTTCATTGTTTCGCTTATCATTAACGGGATAATACGGTTCCATACCTGGCTGCCATTCTGTAGAATATTCTTTTGAGATTACAGTTTTCGGAGAATCATAAACTTCTTGTCCGAACATTTCGAAATGCTTATGCTCAATTACACGAGTGTAAGGAACTTCGCGTTCGGTATAGTTCACTACGGCATTTCCCTGATAATTGGGTGTATCCAGTATCTCCGTTTCAAATCTTACTGTACGATATTCCAGTTTGCCATAGCAATAGTCAAAATATTCATCAATGGCACCAGTGTATACTAATTTGCCTGCGATATCGTGCCAAGTATCTTTCATAGTTGAAAAGTCCACGTTGGTACGTGTCTCCACACCATTCAGCAGACCTTCTATTAGTTTGTTATATCCTCCAATAGGAATACCTTGATATTTGTCGTTAAAATAGTTGTTGTCGAACACCAAGCGTACAGGCAGACGTTTGATGATGAATGCCGGTAGTTCCGTACATTTACGTCCCCACTGCTTCTCTGTGTACCCTTTGATCAGCCTCTCATAGATATCCTTACCAATGAGTACCTGTGCCTGTTCCTCCAGATTCCTCGGTTCCGTTACACCATCCGCCTTCATCTTAGCTACGGCCTCGGCTTTCTGCTCCTCTATCCTAGCCATTGCTTCATCAGGAGTCGTGACACCCCACATCTGATAGAAGGTATTCATATTGAATGGCAGGTTATAAAGCTTACCCTTATAGTTGGCTACTGGGGAGTTGGTATAGCGGTTGAACTCCACAATCGAGTTGACAAAGTCCCATACTTGTTTATTTGAAGTATGGAAGATGTGTGCACCGTATTTGTGTATATTGATGCCTTCCATCTTTTCGCAATAGATGTTTCCTCCTAAATGTGGACGTTTGTCTATAACTAAACAGCGTTTTCCTTTCTGTTTTGCAAGATATGCGAATGTAGCTCCAAATAGACCGGAGCCTACAATGAGATAGTCGTATTTCATAATTTATTTTCTAATTTTTGATGTAATAGTATTCAATATGATTTTACAGATAGGATCATGTAAAGCCATAAGACATATAGCATACGTCACTATTCCAGTTAAAAACATGGTTATTAGTGTAACAATGTTATTGTATTCTTGTTTTGCGATGATAAATAACGCTATTCCCATCGCAACGCCGGATATTAAATAATTCAAATGTTGACGTTTTAATAAGCGTATCGGTATATATTTTCTTCCAATAAGAAACATTGAGACAGTAACGACGAGTTCGGTGGTGGCAAAAGCAACAGCTGTTCCGTAATGGCCATAATGCGGTATAAGCAATACATTAACAATGACATTTATTATTGCACCAAGAAAAGTACATAATATCACAATATTAATTTTTCCCATTGGATATAATATTTGCATGCCCATAACGCCGGAAATGCCAATAGATATGATATTTATTGCAACGATTTGTGAGGCCAGAATGGCAGGATAGAAGTCGTTGCCACTGAGTAGAAGTACGGCGCTTTTACTTGTGAAGATAAGTCCTATGGTAAGAGGTATAGAAATGGCAATGATAAAATCGTATGACTTTTGTACCACACTTTTAAACTCGTTCATCTTATTCTCTGCAATTAAGTTTGAGGCACGTGGCATCATAACAGAACCTAATGAATTAGATACACTCATTGTCATATACATCAGTTTCGTTGCTGCCGTAAAATATCCTACAGCTGCAACATCCTTCAAAAAGCCTAAAAGTACTGTGTTCAACTGTAAGTATATGCTTGTTATTACGTTAAATACGAAAATGTGTATGGCAGGCTTTAAATGTCGTAAAGGATGTAAATCATGGATATCAACGATCTTTCTGTCAACGTATTTTCTCAGGCGAAGGAAGTTAAAGATATTACCGCCTAAAATACCGAACACCGTATAGGCACCATACCACAATATATCCTCTTTTGTCTTAACAAAAAGGAATAACAATGCCACAGATATGACCTTAACAATAAATCCTCGTATTGCTACATATTTGAAATCCTCAATTCCCTGATAGAACCACTCACATCCTATTGCAGTAAAGAATATGGTCGCACTTAATATTAAAAACAGGGGAATGTCGGTTTGAACATCGGACACGGTCATACATATTATTGCAACTGCTACATATCCCAGGATTGTCAACATGGCATGTAACAATAATATTTCTATTGTCGTTGTTGACATCTGTTTCATGTCACTTCTCACCTTAGCAACCTCTCGAATGGCGTACATTGGAATGCCCAGGCAGGTGAACAGGCTTATATAGGAAATTATGGAACTGAAAAACTGTACCTGGCCTATTCCGTCTGCCATCATTATTCGTGAGGCATATGGGAAGGTTATTAAAGGGAATAAGAGTTGAGATATTGAATTTAAGAGATTAAATATGTAGTTTGATTTGATTGATTTTGACATGATGTGCTTTTGTCATAAAGTTGATTACCTTTACATTAAGTTTGAGGCAGTAAATCTATTGAATTTGATTTTTAGCTTGTTGCCATAAAACTTATCTGAACAAGACTTTATGTTTGGGTTTTCTCGAGGAATAATAGGTAAGATTATGAGTTTTATATGGTTGCTTTTAGGCATGCTTCGCCGTTATCACTCCCAGACCCTTCAGCCAGAAATGATAAACTGCGTGCTATTATAATATCAAGCAAAAGTAATGTTTATTTGAATTGTATGCAACCTTTTTAAGGGCTTTTATAGCCCTCTCGGGCACTTTTTATATTTTGACAAGATAAAACGCAAGTGCATTCGTAGCAAAACGTAAGTGCGTTTGGACCGAAACGCACTTACGTTTAAGTTGAAACACAAAGGCGTTTGTCTTCAAACGCACTTGCGTTTTTCAGAGGAAGCTTGACGGGTTGTCGGGGTTGGCAGGCATTTTTAAAACATCGTATATGCGGGGTGTGGAAAAATACAACTTTTATATTTTTCCACACCTGTATATAGGAAGTTAGAAAAACAGGTGACAACCCGTCAACCCGTCAAGCACAGGCTGGGAGGAAAGCTGTCTTTCAGCCCCGGTCTGTGCCTTCCGTGTGAGGCGGGCGGGTGTGCCGAAGTGCCTCCAGACGGCCCAGATCGACGGTCAGCGACCGGATAAAGTCGTGCAGCAGTTCGTTTTGACGCTCCGGGTCGGCGGCAAGCAGACGGTAGTACACTGTTAGGATACGGCCAGTGAACGTCAGATCCGTCAGGAGCCCTTTTTAACTTTTTGAAACGTATGCGTACTCATCGGAGCCAGTCGGCACAGTTCCTGTTCGGTGAGCGTCCGGCCATGGGAAAGCACATGGTGGCGCCACATTTCCAACATTAGTCCTAATTCTGGAAATTTTTTGTTCTTCATAATGATTTTTGTTTAAAATAATTAATTATATATTAAAATATTGCACACATGTGTGCAATGTGCGTTTGTGAAATTTGTCAATTCACCTTACATTCGTTTGAACGAACCGAAAATCGGCTTTCGGATAAAATTTGTCAAATATACAAAAAACTATGAAGAAAACATTGCTCAGCCTTTTCAAAGGCTATTCTGACACGGTGCCTGTGCCGGTGACTCTCAGTGAAGTGGTCCGACTGATCAAGGAGGACAAAATGTTAGTCGACCATACCGAAAAATTCCGTTACTACCGTTCGCAGGAGCTGAAAGCGGCAGCCGACCGGGAGAAGGCGGCCTGTCCGTGTTTTGCGGTGGCGGTACGCTTTGAGAAAGGTAAACGGAAGGTTGACATCTGCGGGTGGACGGGACTTACCATGGTGGACTTTGACCATCTGCTTCAGGAACAGGTGGAGGAAGTCTTCAGCCGGGTCTGTACCGACCCGCATACCGTGCTGGCCTATACCACCGTCAGCGGACAGGGGGTGAGGGTGGTGTGCCGTTACAGTCTGGAGGGGGAGACAGCCAATACCGACCGGGTGGTGTGTTATACCCGGGTGTTCCAAAGAGTGAACGAGTACTACGGGCAGCTGACGGGATGTGGTTTCGACCCTGCCTGCAAGAATGCTACGCGGCTGAGCGGACTGGCGCACGACGAGCGGGTGTATTTCCAGCCCGATGCCGAACCCTTCCGCTTCGACCTTACGCGCATGAGCAGGCCGGGAGGTCCCCGTGCGGGAAGGGTGGAGCGGGTGGTGGCCCGCATCCGCGAGGAACTGGACGGGCAGGGGGTGGTGTATGCCGCGCATCATCACAATGAGTATATCATGCGGATGGGGTATCTGATGAATGAGTTCGGGTTACCTTTGGAGCAGGCTATCGCTTGGGCCGACGGGCGTTTCCCGGACTACGAAGGGGATGTGGCGGCAATTTTCCGGTCGTGTTATGCCGACACGGAGGCGCACGGTCGGCGGGAGGCGGAACTGCACCACATGAGGAAAGGAAAGAAAGGGGACTCCCGTTCGCCGCTGGCCGGACCCGACGAGATTGAGCAGTTTCTCACCACACAGGCGGAGTTCCGCAAGAACGTGATTACGGGAAAGGAGGAAATGCGGCATCCCGACACCCGGGAGTTTGTGGAGCTGACCGACCGCTTAGTGAATTCGCTCTGGAGCCGGATGACGAAGGAAGGGCATACGGTGCGGCTGTGCGACGTGCATTCGGTGTTGGAGTCGGAGTTCGTGCCGGAATTCAACCCTTTCGTGCAGTATTTCCGCTCGCTGCCGGAGTGGGACGGGACGACCGACTACATCGGCCAGCTGGCGGCCACGGTACACGTGGAAGGCGATGCGGAACTGTTCGATAACTGCTTCCGCAAGTGGCTGGTGGCCACGGTGGCCTCACTGATGGTGAAGGAGGTGACAAATCACGAGATATTGGTGTTGGTGGGGCGACAGGGATGCTACAAGACGACGTGGCTGGCGCACCTGCTTCCGCCGGAACTGCAACGGTATTTCTATGTGCGCTCGAACAACAACCGACTGACGAAGGACGACAACTTGGCGCTCTCGGAATTCGCCCTGATCTGTTTGGAGGAGATTGACGAACTGCGCCAAAGTGAGCTGAACCAGCTCAAGGCGCTGGTCACTCTGCCGGCGGTGAACGAACGTAGGGCCTACGCGCACTACAAGGAGAACCGGCCGCACATTGCGAGTTTCTGTGGCACGACCAACCACTCCGAGTTTCTGAACGACCCGACGGGCAGCCGCCGCTGGCTGCCGTTCACGGTGAAGCACATTGACGACCCTTACACGCATCCCGTAGATTATGCAGGGGTGTATGCACAGGCCTTGTCACTATGGAAGACAGGGTTCCGCTACTGGTTTGATGAGAAGGAAATCGCGCAGGTAAACGCGCGCAACGAGCGGTTTGAAACGGCCAGTCTGGAGACGGACCTGATATTGGCCTCTTTCCGGGTGCCGATGCCCGGCGAGGAGTGCCTGTTTCTTACGGTAGGCGAGATTTTGCAGCACATCAGTGGGGGCATGAAAAATCCTCTCAGTGCCGTCAAGGTGGGGCTCGCCCTGCGCAAGGCCGGGTTCGAGCAGCTCCGGGTAGGCGGAAAGAGAGGATATCGGGTCGTGATGTACACTTGTGAGGAAGTGAACCGTAACCGCCGGGCATTAGGGCGGTTTACGGAAAATCCCAGTGCCTGAAGACTTACTCCTGCGGCTTGCGCAGGGCTTCCTTCAGCTGTTGCCAATAAGGTTTTCCCAACAACTGCCAAGCACCGGTGAAAACGACCGCCAAGAAGATAAAGCCAATGACAATGACCTTTTTGCTGGTGCCGGAAGGCTGGAGGGGAACCACTGCCGGTTCTACCACGGCAAATACCGGTTTTTCTTCCTGCACCTTGGCGCGGGCCACCTGCAACTGCTGGGCCACTTGGCTGTATACCTGGTAAGCCAAGCTCATGTCGTTCTGCAGGCGTTCGCGCTCCGCCATCGTACTTTGGTACACCATGTTGCTGTTGGCATCCACGTAGTGGGCATACTGCCGCTGGGTATCATAGTATTCCTGTTGGCGTTCCTTGTAGAGTTTCTCCAAATACTCGCAGTCTTCCTTGGCCTTGCGGGTGCGGTAGGCAATGATGTATTGCTGGAGCTTGGATACTACTGTGTCGGCCATCGTAGCAGTGATTTTCGGGTCTTGCAGAGTAACCATGAGGTTCGTCATATTGCTTTTTTTATCTGCTTCCACTAATATGGCTTTTTTTAAACCTCCTATTTTTGCAGCATCTTTGGGGGTCAGTTCGATTGCCCCTGTCCGGATGCTGTCGGCAGTTGTAGCTTCTTCGTCATTGCTGAATAAGGATTTGAGTTTGCCCATGGCCATACTCGGAGCTTTCAATACATAGCCCATCCAAGAAGATTTTTCTTCTTCCAAATAGGCCGTAAAGGTGGTATCTATTTTTTTATCTTGGCTGACTACACGGGCATCGAGCAGTTCTAACAGGAAAGGAGTAGAGGCCACAATGTCCGGAGCCAAGGTGGCATTCAAAGCATCGGGACTGTTAGTGCCTACATTGGCCCCTAAGAAAGAGGCCGCCATGCTGGCCAAACCACTGTTTCCGGAGTTCCCTCCACTTACCTCAGGAGAGAGGGTGACGCTGACGGTATATTGCTTGGGCGTGCCCAAGGCAATGAGAATCCCAATGACGAGTCCTACACCTGCTGCCTTGTAGAGTGTCTTGCGAATGGTGAGAATCTGGCGGAGAATGCCCATCCAGTCAATTTGCAGTTCATCGCTGTTTGAGGTAGCAGGTTGGTGCTCCGGCTTCGTATATTGTTTGTTTTCTTCCATTTTCTCTATTTTTTAAACATAAGTACAAAAGAACAAATTTACTTCAACAATGTGGTGAGGGTAGCAAACATGGTAGCGAGTGAGCCTAATGAGGAAGCGTAACCAAGGATTTCACCCACGTTGACCCTACGGTTTTGCTTGCTGGGCACGATAATCTCGCAGCCCGGCTCAATCTTGTCTTTGTTGCGTCCCTTGATGCGGGCCACCTGGCTGTTCATATAGATGACGAACTTCTTGCTCTTCTTGGCATTGAGAGCATAGCCGCCGGCCTGGTCGAGGTAGTAGTTGGCATTCTTGCCGCTAAGATAGCCCACGGTGTTCGGCATCATCACGGCCCCGTTCACCTTCACGGTGTTGTTCAGCTTGGGCACGGTAAGCACGTCGCCTTCGCGCAGCACAAGGTCGTATTCGCCGCCGGGGTTTTCGATGGCCTTGTCGAGATTGATACCCACGCTGAAGGTGCTGTCCACCTCAATTTCCAAGGAGTCCATCATGGCCTTGCCGAATTGACGGCTCATCAGCTCAATGACATCCTTCATGCGTTTCTTTTCTTCCTCGTTCGCCACACGGGTCAGCTTGGCGCCTTTCAGGTAGGCCTTGTTGGTAGCCCCGCCGGCTTTCTTCATCAGGTCGGACAGGCGCTCTTCGGTGCTGGTGAGCGAGTAGGTACCGCCAAACAATACTTCGCCTTCCACTTGCACGTTCTGCTGTGCCTGGTAGCCCGGACTGCGGCGCACGAACACCTGGTCGTAGGGCTGGAGGGTGAAGGCCTGCTGGCCGTCAATCACAAAACCGTCTTTCAGGGCGAAGGTGAACATCTGGCCGATGCTGTCGGTAGACGAGGTGCTCTTCGGGTCCTTGATACGGCGGGTGACATCCACACGTACCGTGGAAGCGGCTTCCATGAGTCCGCCGGCGCGGATGATAAGGTCTTCTAAGGTCATGTTGTCGGAATAGGTATAGCGGTCGGGGTAGGCCACTTCACCGTAGATGGTGACATCGCCATAGTCCTTCAAATCGTGGATACTGGGGATGTAGAGGATGTCGTTCTTCTGCAAGGGAACATCGGGTGCACTTCCGGCCATGATGCCGCGTACGTCCACGCTGAGCATTTCGGAAGTGAGGTCTTCACATTCGCGCTTCAGTACGGCACGGTTGGTGAAGGCATCGCCCCGCAGGCCCTTGGCCTCGGTGATGAGGGCACGCACGGTGTTGATTTCGCCGCTCAGCTGGTAGATGCCGGGACGATAGACGGCGCCGCGTACTTCCAGACGGTTGGTGAAGCGGTTCAGGATGGCTTCGGCGGTCACTTCGTCGCCGTTGTGCATGGTATACGTGGAGTAATTGATTTCCTTGACGGTGTTGACTTCGTATTCCTCGCCGTTCTGGCGGATGACGCGCAGGGTGGGAGTGTAGGCATCGGAGGTGAAGCCGCCGGCAAACTTGATGAGGGTGGCGAGGCTCTCGTTCTTCTTCATCTCATACTTCATGGGGCGTTTCACTTTTCCCTTGAATTTTACCAAGGCCTCGTAGGCGGGCACAATCACCACGTCGCCTTCCTGCAGACGGATGTCATCGTGAGTCTTGCCTTTCAGGATGAAGTCGTACACATCGACGGTGGCCACGGTACGGCCGTTGCGGGCCAGCTGCACGTTACGCAAGCTACCAATCGGACTTACACCGCCGGCACGGTAGAGGGCATGGAACACGGTGGAGAAGGACGACAGGGCGTAGGTGCCGGGCTGCATCACTTCACCCATCACGTTGATCTGGATGGTGCGGGTGTTGCCCAAGGTCAGGCTGATCTGGAGATTGCCGCCGGGAGCGTTGAGTCCGCTGTAGGTCTTGCCCAAGATGCGTTTCAGGTGCTCGTTGGCCTCGGTCACGGTCATGCCGCTGAGGTTGACCGGGCCGATTTTCTCGATATTGATGGTGCCGTCGGGCGAGATATCCTGACGGATGGTGTTCTGGCTGGTACCCCAGATGTCGATGATGACCTCATCGCCCGGACCCAGACGGTAGTCGGGAGGAGTGGCGAGGTTCACGCTCGGCTCGAAGGTGAGGTTTTCGGTGTTGAAGATGTTGCGTCCGAACACTTCGTTTTCCTGCAATACGCGGGCCAGACTGTCCTGAACGGAGTAGTTCACATAGCTGGAGGCATCGAGCATGTCGGTGATTTCCAGCATGGTGGAGTTGTCTCCGCTGAACACGTCGTAGGAATGTGTGCTCTGGTCGTTTTCCTGGTCGGTATTCTGGTTGTAACGGTTGTTGCGGTTGTTCTTGGAATCGCGGCTGTTAGAGTCACGGTCGTATGAGTCGCGGTTCTTGGAGTCGCGGCTGTTGCGGGTGTTGCGATTGGTGCTCCGGCTGTCGGAATCCAGTCCGTCGTCTTGCTTGTTGCGCAGGCGTGAACGGCTCTGTTCGCTGCTTGAACTGTTAGCGGTGCCGTCCAGGCTTCCCTGTTCGTACAGCTTTTTGATGCGCTCGGCCTGGGCACGGGTTACACCGCGACTGGCCAGTTCGGCAGCCATCTGGTTCTGGTCCTTACCCTGGGCCATGCCTTGTTTTACATACTCCAATACTTGCTGGTCGGTCATGCCCGATTGTGCCATGACAAGGGGCGAGCATGCCAAGAAAAGAAGAAGTGATAACGCTTTAATCTTCATATTGTCCTTTTAAAGTTGTTTTTCAGAATAATAAGGGGATGGCGCACAGACCCTCCCGCGTATTTACAATGTTAGGTGCAAAGGTAGTGCTAATTTGAAAGCTGTGCAACCTTTTAAGGGGTTTTATAGCCCTCCGGCGGCATCTTTTTTCGGTTTCGACAAAGGAAAAACTGACAGAAAAACGGACGGAAAACTTGCAGGTGTAGTTAAAAATAAGTAAATTTAATACGTTTAAAATCGACAAAAATGAACGGAATAGAACGAAACTGGATGCACGGCGGGCCGGACGGAGACCTGCCGTTTCATTGCCGGGTGTACCGGAAGAGTGAGCTGGCCCAGCTGTATTTTCCGGATTCGGATACGAAGACGGCATTACAGGGACTGGCGCGATGGATCAAGCGGTGTACGGAATTGGGAGAGGCCCTCGAGGCGGTGGGCTACGAAAAGAACCGGCGTTTTTTCCGGAAACCGGAAGTGGAACTGATTGTGAAGTTCTTGGGAGAGCCTTGAAAAATTTTATTTCTACATAGGTCTACCTAAGTCTACATACTTCTACACGACGCAATCCGCGGGTGCTATCTTTGTGGTGTAATCGGAAAGGGAGGCGCCTCCGGACGGATTGCAGGAATTTTGTTTTCAGGTTTAATCAATTAAAAAATGACAGAAGTATGAAAAAGACAGTGACTTATTCAGTAGTAGGACGTGTGAACCCGGCAGATCGTGAAAGTGGGGAAATGAAGTATTATGCACAGTCGCAGGCCCGCGGCGAGATGGGCATCCGGGAAATTTCGGAGCGTATCCACCAGATGTGTACCGTGACCCGTGCCGACGTGATGGCGGTGCTGACGGGGCTGGAGGAAATCGTGTCGGAAGGCTTGCAGGGTGGCGAAATCGTGCGCCTGGGCGAACTGGGCTCGTTGCAGCTGAGTGTGAGCGGCGAAGGGGCTGCCTCGGAAGAGTTGTACGACGATTCGCTGATTGACAAGGTGCGCGTACTGTTCCGTCCGGGCACGGTGATGCAGGAAGCCATCAACAACTTAGCATTCGAGAAGGTGCCGGTGAAGTATGTGAAGAAAGAGGAATCGGACGAGGAATTAGGGGCTTAAACGGGATGAGCGATGAGAATAACGAAGGTAAAATGGATTGTGGTCAGGGTGTTGAAGTGTCTGCTTTGTATCCTGATTGGTAAAAAGCTGGATTGTGATGAGAAAAATTGACATGATTGTCATCCACTGCACGGCAACGAGGGCGGATTCTCCGCTCTCGCCTGCCGAGCTGACGAGGATGCACCGGAAACGGGGATTCAAGTGTTGCGGGTATCATTATTATGTCCGCATGGACGGGGAGATTTGCAGCATGCGTCCGGTGGAACGGGCTGGGGCGCACGTCAAGGGTTACAATGCGCGGAGCATCGGCATTGCGTATGAAGGGGGATTAGACGAGCGGGGACAGCCGGCGGATACGCGCACGGAACTGCAGAAGCGCTCGCTGCGTATCCTGGTAAGGGTGCTGAAGGAGGATTTCCCGGGCATCACGCAGGTGGTGGGGCACCGCGACCTGAGTCCGGATCTGGACGGTGACGGCATCGTGGAGCCGGAGGAGTGGACGAAAATGTGTCCGTGCTTTGAGGTGAAGAAGGAGTTTTGAGGGGGTTGACAGAAGAACAGTCAAATTCTTCTTGACAGACGAACAAAAGAACAGAAGGGCAAAGGTGAAGAACTTTTGTCCTTTTGTTTTTTATGTGCCTTTTTATGTTAAAAATGTGTATTTCATGACGCTGTTCTGTGCTAAAAGCTTCTTTAATAATGATAAATTCTTATTTTTGCAGGAAATCTACAAAAATGGGTCTATAATGATACTGAAAATCGAATTTGAGAATTTCTTTTCTATCAGAGATAGAATAAGGATTGATTTTCGGGCAGGAAATATTAATACAGCTCTTGCCCGTGAGTTGAATCATAATGTGATGGAGTGGAAAGGGATACCGGTGCTTAAAACGGTGGGGCTGTTTGGCCCGAATGCTTCTGGCAAATCAAACATATTGAAGGCTATTACATTCTGTTGTAGAATGATATTGGAATCCCATCTTCATAACGAAGGGGTGACATTCAATTTCGAACCATTCAAATTTGATGGATATCAGGAAAAATCAAGTAAATTTCTGATTGACTTTGTTTGTGAGGAGGTGGAGTATGAATATGCTTTTGAACTTACTCGTGAACGCATTATTCAAGAAAGTCTGTATCATTATCCATTTGGCAGGCGGGCAAAGATATTTGTCCGGAATGCCGATGGGAAGTATAGTTTTGGTTCCGGTGTGATACTGAAACCATCGGATGTGGCCATAAATACCAGTGAGAAGAATCTTTTTCTCAGCCGTGCCAGTTCGATGAATCGTGAAATAGCGCAAAAGCTTTATCGCTATTTTATGAACCAGTTCCTTTTAGGTCTTGTGAATGTGAATGACCTTATGGTGCTTGACAGCTTTAATGCCTACAAAAAGGTGATTCTAAAAGCACTTGAAATATGCGATACGGATATTACGGATATTGAGGTCAGAAAAGAACAAGTCCCGGCTCCTGTGGTAGTACCCGGACAAACCGATTTGTCGTATAAGTTGGTTGACGTACTTCGTTTTAAGACTTTCCATCGCAACCAGAAGGATATCATGTTCGACATGGACATGGAAGAATCTAACGGAACTAAGAAACTTTTCCAGATTCTTATTCGTCTGTTGGACGTAGTGAAGAACAAGAAAAGTATAATGATGGATGAGTTCGATATGGGGCTCCATACTCGTTTGGCAGATTTTATTCTTGATTTGATACATGCGTCAGAAAACAGTCAGTTGCTCTTTACCTCACATAACACGAACCTTATTGATGTGAAAAGACTCAGGAGAGACCAGATTGTGTTTGTCAATAAGTCGGAAGATGGGGTAACGGAGGTATATTCATTATACGATTTCAAAGATTTCCGTGAAAATATGGATGCGGAAAAAGGATACATACAGGGACGCTTTGATGCAGTTCCTTATGTTGATTCATCTGTGTCAAGTATCAAACAATTATTGGAGGATTGATTATGACAAGTAGAAGAGAACCGTCTCCTTCCATGCGCATGCGAAAAATCGCGCTTGTTATTTGTGAGGGTGAAACAGAGGCTTGCTATATCAATCTTCTGAAAACGTGGTATAAGTCGCCCATAAGAATTGTGTCGCACATAGAGGGGACGAAGATTACACCGTCACTGGTTGAAAAACGTACAGATGAACTCAAAATTTCCCGATGGGATAAAGTGGATGCATTTCTTATGTATGACATGGATGTACAAGCCATCAATGAGAAATTGCAGAAGTGTAAAGCGGAATTGTTATTAAGTAACCCATGTTTTGAAATATGGTTGTTGCTTCATGCCAAAGATCAAAAGTCTGCTATCAGTTCTGAAGCGCTTATTAAAGAACTTAAGAAGTGCTCACCAATTTGGAAGAATTATGTAAAGTCTGTCTTTACGGATACTCAAAAGACTTTCTTGAATAAGAATACACCTATGGCGGTTGCCAGGGCAAAAGAATTGCCGGAGTTCAAGAACCCCTCAACTGGCATATACAAGCTGATAGAGATACTGAAAGGTGATACACGTCAGTCACTTGCCTCCCTGTCTTTCGACAGAAGAACAAAAGAACAAAATTAAGAACTTATGTCTTTCTGTTCTTATGTCCAAAAGGTTTATATGACAGAAGAACAAAAGAACAAAATAAGAATTTCTGTCTTTCTGTTCTTATGTCCAAAAATTTTATATGACAGAAGAACAAAAGAACAAAATTAAGGACTTGTGTCTTTCTGTTCTTGTGTCCAAAAGGTTTATATGACAAATTTGTGATATATTTGTACGGTTTTGTTTGTTTTATGTACGCAGTATGTTAAAAATGAGTTAATATATTGGGTTTGACGTACGGCTGGAATATATTCAACTATTTTTGTAACTGAATCAATCACATAATATTCATGTCGTCAGATATATTAAGAATTATAGAAGGAGGGTTGAATAACGACAGGAGAAAGATTATAAACTACTCCAATCGTTTGGCTGCTCGTTTGGAAGCTGAAGGTGATGTACAGCTTGCCCGTTGCATCAAGGAGCAGATTCAAAACTCGACTGTCAAGAGTGCTGCCACGGCGGATGCGATGCGTATGTTGCCTCTGGATTCGGATAGCAAATTACAGATTGTGGAGGTGATACCGGAGGATGCTACACGTACTCACATCGTTCTTTCAGACGGTGTGGGAAGGCAGGTAGGTGATTTTATCGAACTGGTAAATCATAGTGAAGAGTTGGAACAGGCGGGGGTGAACGTGCCTAAATCCATGCTTCTTTATGGGGCTCCAGGTTGTGGTAAGACATCTATTGCACACTATGTCAGCGAGAAAACGGGTTTGCCTCTGGTGGTTGCCCGCTTGGACGGCATCGTGTCGTCGTTGCTGGGGAGTACGGCCAAAAATCTGCGGAAAATATTCAACTATGCATGCAGTATGCCGTGTATTTTGTTTTTGGATGAATTTGATGCGATAGCCAAGGCACGTGATGACAATCATGAGTTGGGGGAATTGAAGCGTGTGATCAACAGCCTGCTTCAAAATATAGACGGGATGCCGGCATCGAGCGTGTTGATTGCGGCGACAAACCATCCTGAATTGTTGGATAAGGCTGTGTGGAGGCGTTTCATGACCAAGGTGGAAGTGGGAATGCCGGATGATGAATCAAGGAGAAAAATCATTCTTGATCTTACTGCGGGATTCAAGTGTCCGTTTGTGGAGGATTCCCAGAAAATGAAGATAGTAAACAATCTGATGCAAAAAATGTCTCCTTCTGACATTTCCACTCTATTCACAAAATTGAAGGTCAAAGGAATAATCAATGGCAGCAAGACCATAGATTATGAGAATGTCTTGGTTGCCATTTTTGAATATGACGGGAAGGAACAGCCGCAAGACAGTTTTGTGAAGTTCCTGAACAACAATGGGGTAAATCAATCTAACATCGCCCAGTTGCTTCATATCAGCGCGAGGTCGGTTAGAAACATATTATCAAAAAAATAACAGGCTATGGCAAAATTATTTCCTATACAGAATGTGTCGTTCAGAGGGGAAAGAGATAATTTCCTGACAGAAGGAGGTGGCTCGAAAACATTGCCGAAGTGGGTGGATGAAGCGACGATTGTGGCAAATGGAAGACGGGTGCATGGGCAACTGGGGCTTTTGTCCGAGCTGTTTGCGGATGAAGACAGGACTATGCCCGTCATTGCAGAAGTCACATTGAACAAAAAAGCGACAGCCAAGTCTTATCGCTCTGCGGTGCGTGGCATGCTGGATGTAGGCTCGAAAAGAAATGTAATCGGGGTGACATCCGTAGGGAAGCTGCTGATGAAGATTGATTCAGGTGATGACCTGAACAAAATAGAGAAGGGGTTTTCTGTGGACGATGCGGCTGCTTTGCCGAAAAGCAAAAAAATCGGTTTGTCTGCCATTGAGGATATTTCCCAGTATAGGGCGGTGGTGGAAGAGGATATCCGTCCGGATGATTTTCTGAAACTGCAGATGGTTGATTATTTGAATGAAGAGTATAACCATCGTTCTCGGGTGGCTTTGGATGCGACATGTAACCAGTATGGTGTAGAGGTAAAGGAATTGAATTATGCCAGCGGCTTACGGCTGTATGGGCTGTCGAATGTATCGGACGAAGCTTTAACGGCTATCGCATCCATGGACTGCGTGCTGTCTGTCAGAAAAATGCCGACCATCGAATTTGAAGCAGCCCCCGACCCTGAGAACTCAACAATTGAAGTGATGCTGCCTCAGGAAGGTACAAGCTATCCTGTGGTGGGGTTACTGGATACCGGGGTCGGAGATATTGACTATTTACGCCCCTGGCTGACAGGGACGGAGGATAACGCGGCCGATTTGGACGAGGGGGATGTGGACCGGAGGCATGGGACTGCCGTAGCGGGGGTGATCAATTATGGCGATCTCCTCGAAAATAGGAATCTGACAGAATGCGGCCCTTGCAAAATACAGAGCTGCATTGTAAATACTTCTAAAGACAGGGCGACGTTGTATGAGAATGAGTTAGTGAGCAATATCCAGAGGGCTGTTACGGCACATCCTGAAATAAAGATATGGAATCTGTCGCAAGGCACAGACAAAATCATTGCGGATGACAGATATTCTGATTTGGGAATTGCATTGGACAGTCTGCAGAAAAGCGGTCGCATCCTTATATGCAAGTCGGCTGGTAATGTGGACCCTCATGCGCAGGACCTCCGGATTACGGATGGGGCAGATTCTCTGCTGAGTCTGGTAGTGGGTTCTGTGGCTCATAAAAAAACTACTATGAATGATGCGGATGAGAATGACAGAAGTCCGTTTTCCCGTATCGGGCCGGGAGTTGAAAATGTCGTTAAGCCGGATCTTGTGCATTATGGCGGTAACGTGGATACGCATCTGTCACTGTTTTCTGAATTCGGAAGGCAGTTCAGGCTGTGGAGCGGCACGAGCTTTGCGGTTCCGCGAGTGACTTCTTTGGCTGCAAACCTGAGCCAGGCGATAGGCGGTGAATGTAACCCTTTGCTTTTAAAGGCGTTGTTGATACATAATGCGGATTATCCTGCCGGCTTGTCGAAAACGGCGGAAGCATTGCGGGTAGAGATGGGGTTTGGATTACCGGCCGTAGTGACGGACATGCTTGCAAACGATGAGGATGAATGTACCTTGGTTTTTGCCCATACTTTAGAGAAGGGGACTGACATCGTTTCCTTGGATTTCCCATATCCTCAGTGCCTTGTGGAAAACGGTGAATTCATCGGGAATATAAAACTGACGTTGGCGGTCAATCCTGTGGTCAATGCGACTCAAGGATGTGAATATTGCCAAAGTCAGGCGGATGTGTTGCTGGAGACTTATGACCATGTGGAATATGTCCAGCTGGGAGAGGGTACAATGATGCGTAATGAGGCCAGGACTTCGAACGATGCGGTGAATGTGCTGAATGGTGCTTTTTATAGTGCGAAGGCATTTAATAAAGAGTTTGCCGAAGAGCGAATGCTTATTGAACAAGGGGACAAGTACCAGCCGATTAAAAAGTATGTGGTCGATTTGTCCAAAATGACACCTGCCAATAAAAGAAAGGCATTGGGCAGTAGTAGAAAATGGGCATTGAAAATCAATGGACTGTATCGGGATGCAGCGGAACAATCTTTATTGAGAGATGGGGAAGTGCTGGCGCAGGATGTTGTAGTGGTCGTTACGATTTCAGATCCGAGACATCAGGGGCAAGTGTATGCGGAGTGTCTGCGCTTATTGGAAGAAAGAGGGTATGTACATGCTGACATCCATGTTTCTCATCGCCTTGAGGTTGACAATTCATAAACTGAAAAAAATCATGGTAGGGTTGACAGAAGAAGCAAGGGAGATAAAATAAAAAAAGGGAATCTTCCCAGACTCCCAATCTTCATTAACCTTAAATCTAATACCATGAAAAACACATTGCAAAGGTAGGGATTTTATGTTATGAGACATGTAAATCGATAGAAAATCTGCATTAAATTCAGCTTATTTAACATTTAAGGCCTTCCGGACGGGGTTTCTGCTTACAATTTTTGAGTAGAAGAGGCAAAATCGGTTTGGCAGTTAGGCGGAAAAGTGTATCTTTGTCGTTAAAACCAGAAAAAACGGAACAATGAATATGAAATTTCGACTGATTGTCATGAACTTCCTGCAGTTTGCCGTGTGGGGAGCGTATCTCACTTCCATGGGGACGTACCTGGCAGGTGTGGGACTGGGCGGACATATCGGCATCTTTTATGCGATGCAGGGCATTGTGTCTCTCTTCATGCCGGCGGTGCTGGGCATCGTGGCCGACCGCTGGATTCCGGCACAGCGTCTGTTGGGACTGAGTCATCTGCTGGCTGCCCTCTTTATGGCGGGGGCCGGGTATTATGCCATGACCACCGGACCGCACGTGGAGTTTTCACCCTTGTTTGCTTTTTATTCCATGAGCGTGGCGTTCTACATGCCGACGCTGGCACTGTCGAACTCGGTGGCGTATACGGCGCTCGACAAGGCGGGGCTGGACACCATCAAGGCGTTTCCGCCCATCCGTACGTTCGGCACCATCGGTTTCATCTGCTCCATGTGGCTGGTCGACCTGATGGGATTCCAGTCGAACTACATGCAGTTCTTTACCTGCTCGGCCTGGGGCGTGGTGCTGGCCATCTATGCCCACACGTTGCCGGAGTGTCCGGTGAGCCGCGGAAGAGGGGAGAAGAAGTCGCTGGTGGAAGCGCTGGGCCTGAAGGCGTTCCTGCTGTTCAAGGACCGCAGGATGGCGGTGTTCTTCATCTTCTCGATGCTGTTAGGCGTGTCGCTGCAGATTACCAACGGGTTTGCCAATCCGTTTATCACGAACTTCAGTGCCATTCCGGAATATGCCGACACCTTCGGGGTGAAGCATGCCAACCTGCTGATTTCGCTCTCGCAGATCAGTGAGACGTGCTGCATCCTGCTGATTCCGTTCTTCTTAGGACGGTTCGGCATCAAGCGGGTGATGCTCATCGCCATGGTGGCGTGGGTGTTGCGTTTCGGACTCTTCGGCCTGGGCGACCCGGGCAGCGGGGTGTGGATGTTCGTGCTGTCCATGTTGGTGTATGGCGTGGCGTTCGACTTCTTCAACGTGTCGGGCTCGCTCTATGTGGACAAGGAGACGGACCTTTCCATCCGTTCGAGTGCGCAGGGTCTCTTCATCCTGATGACGAACGGCATCGGGGCGACGGTGGGTACGCTGAGTGCGCAGGCGGTGGTGAACTGTTTCGTGGACTTCAACTCGACGGCGCCGCAGGTGGAAGGATGGAGCCGGGCGTGGTTCGTATTCGCGGCTTATGCCTTGGTAGTGGCAATTGCATTTGCACTGATATTCAGATATAAACATAAAACGAATTAAATAGTTACTTGAAGGATATGCACGTATTTTATACACCGGATATAGAACAGACGCAGGAGTTGCCGGAAGAGGAAGCCGGACATTGTCTGCGGGTGTTGCGCCTGGGAGTGGGCGACGAGGTGACGCTGACCGACGGGAAGGGGTATTTCTACCGGGCGGTGATTGCGGCGGCCACCCAGAAACGCTGTGTGGTGAAGGTGCTGGAGAAGACGGCACAGGAGCCTTTCTGGCACGGACACCTGCACCTGGCACTGGCGCCCACGAAGAACATGGACCGCATGGAATGGCTGGCGGAGAAGGCCACGGAAATCGGCTTCGACGAGCTGTCGTTCCTGAACTGCCGCTTCTCGGAACGGAAGGTAGTGAAGACTGACCGCGTGGAGAAGATTGTGGTGTCGGCGGTGAAACAGTCGCTCAAGGCCCGCAAGCCGGTGGTGAACGAGATGACGGATTTCCGCAAGTTCATGGAGCGGGATTTTCCGGGGCAGAAGTTCATCGCGCACTGCTACGAGGGGGAGAAACCCTTGCTGCGACACGTGCTTCGGCCCGACGAGGATGCCGTGGTGCTGATTGGTCCGGAAGGGGATTTCAGTCCGGAGGAGGTGGCACTGGCGGCGGAGAAGGGCTTTCGGGCGGTGAGCTTAGGACGGTCGCGCCTGCGCACGGAAACGGCGGCATTGGTGGCCGTGCACCTGATGAACCTGGCGCACAGCGAATGACACGCATGGTTTAACTTTAAAATAAATGAGTATGAAAAAGACGTGGAAATGGATGGGAGGCTTGGCATTGGGACTGACCTTCCTCTTAGCTTCGTGCGGGGAGAAGAATCCGTACACCAACGCGCTGCCGAAGGATGCGGCGATGGTGATTTCGATGGACCTGAAAGCGATGGCCGAAAAGAGCGGCATGGACAAGCAGGTGCAGCAGTCGGTGGGCACGATGATGAAGTCGTCGCTCAAAGGAACTGCGGATGCGCTGGTAGACAAGATAGTGGACAACCCGGAGGAAAGCGGATTGCGGCTGACCGACCGGGTGTATTTTTTTGCGACACCTCAGGTGGAAATGGGAGGTGTGCTGGTACGTGTGGCCGACAAGGACAAGTTGGAGGACCTGATCGGGCTGCTGCACGAACAGGGACAGTGTGAGGCTCCGGCCGACGGCGACGGTTGCCGCTGGACCGTGGCGGGCGGCGGACTGATGGCCTGGACGGACCATGCTTTTCTGATGGTGGTGAGCCAGGGAAATCCGAGGGACTTGCAGCACCAGGCTTCGATGTGGCTCCGTCAGAAGGACGGAGAGGGCTATTCGGGCACTCCGGACTTTGAAAAACTCAAGAAGGCGGACGAGGACATCGCCATGACAGCTTCGCTGAACCTGATGCCGAAACAGTACCTGACCATGGCCACGATGGGACTGCCGGCTGATTTGAAGTTGCAGGACCTGAAGTCGTTTTCCACCCTGGACTTCCAGGACGGGAAGGCGGTGCTGGAAATGGAAGTGCTGACCGAGAATAAGGTATATAAGGATTTGCTGAAGAAGCAGGCCGAGGTGGCGGGCCCGATAAAGGGGACGTACCTGGAGACATTCCCGGCCAATACGGTGGGCTGGATGAGTGCGCACGTAGACGGCGGAAAGGCGTACGAGCTGCTGCGCGAGAACCCGACCATCCGTCAGGAGCTGGACAACTCGATGATGCCGCTCGACTTTGAAGCGATTTTCAAGGCGGTGAAGGGTGACGTGGCGCTGGCTGTGCCGGAAATGTCGTTCGCACCGGGATTTATCTTCTATGCGGACGTGACGAACAGTGAGTTCATGCGCACTTTTGAGGACCTGAAACCGCTGCTGGCGATGACCAACGGACAGATGCGTCTGCTGGACAGGGGCAAGGATGCGTATCAGTTTGTGGCTGTGGATGGCTCGATGCTGGGCATGGGTCGCGGACCGGCTTCGCTCTGGCTGGGCGTGAAGGACAAGCGTTTCTACCTGACCAACCGTGAGAGCCTGATCGGCAAGGAAGTGAAGGGTCAGTCGTTGGAGGATTGCCCGTGGGCCAAGGACGTGAAGGGCAAGCAGTTCTACCTGAGCGTGAACTTCCAGGCCTTGTCGGCTGCTCTGCCGCAACTGCCTTACGTGGGCTTGCTGGACTACCTGACCATCGAGTCGGACGGAGCGACCAAGGGCCGCATGGTATTGCAGATGAAGAACAAGAAAGAGAATGTGCTGAAACAGTTGGTGGAAATGTTCAAGAATTAAGATGAACGACATGGATTTGACTTTCGGCCATTTTGTGAACCCGTTCACCGATATCGGGTTCAAGATTATCTTCGGGCAGCCTGCCAGTAAGGAGCTGTTGATCACGTTGCTGAACGAGTTGCTGGCCGGGGAACATCACATAGAGAATCTGATTTTTCTGGACAAGGAGAATCACTCGGACAGCATGGCGGATGCGGGGATTATCTACGACCTGTATTGCCTGACCGACACGGGGGAATACATTATCGTGGAGATGCAGAACCGTTTCCACAGCAACTTTCTGGACCGGACGCTGTTTTATATGTGCCGGGCCATCGGGCGGCAGGTGGAGAATCTGCGTGAGAAGAAACGAAAGGAACGTGAGTTGCAGACCGGTAAACCGGAGACGGAGGAGGATGACTTTCTGTTGAGCGAGCCGCAGGAGAACTACGGGGCCAGATACAGGCTCTCGACCGTGTACGGCATCTTCCTGATGAATTTCCGTGAACCGGGACTGGAGCCGAAGTTCCGCACGGATAGCGTGATTGCCGACCGTGAAAGTGGGAAGGTGGTGAATCCGCATTTCCGACAGATTTTCTTGCAGTTCCCGTATTTCACGAAGGAACTCAAGGATTGTGAAACACTTTATGACAAACTGATTTATACATTGAAGAATATGCAACATTGGAACCGAATGCCGGACGCGTTGAAGGAGCAGGTGTTCCATCGTCTGGAGGAGCTGGCGGCCGTGGCCAATCTTTCGCTGGAAAACCGCATTGCCTACGACAAGGCGCTGGACCGCTACCGGGTGAGCCGGATTGTGGAGGAGGATGCGCGCGAAGCCGGATGGAAGAAGGGTCTGGAAGAAGGCCGTGCAAAGGGTCTGGAAGAAGGCCGTGCAAAAGGTTTGGAAGAAGGTCGTGCAAAAGGAATTGCAGAAGGCCGAGCAGAAGGCCGAGCAGAAGGGCATGCAGAAGGACTTGCGGAAGGACTTGCGGAAGGGCAAGTCAAAGAAAAGACAGCGATTGCACGTAACTTGAAGTCACTGGGATTGAGCACTGCGCAGATTGCTCAGGCTACCGGACTGACAGAAGAGGAAGTGGAAGCAATAAGTAATAACTGATGAAATGAACTCTATAGAATTACAACAAACCCTGCCGGAGGTCTTTGCGGGACGCGACACTATCGTGTCGGACGTATGGCACCGGCAGGTGGCTTTCCAGAAAGGGAAGATGTATTTGATTGAAGCGGCGTCGGGCACGGGCAAGTCGTCGCTTTGCAGTTTTATTTACGGGTACCGTACGGACTACCAGGGAATCATTACTTTCGACGGGGTGAACGTGCGGAAACTCACGGTGAAGCAGTGGACCGACATCCGCAAGCGCTCGCTGAGCATGCTGTTTCAGGAGCTGCGGCTGTTCCCCGAACTGACGGCGTGGGAGAACGTGCAGCTCAAGAACGGGCTGACGGGCTTCTGCCGCAAACAGCAGGTGAAGGACTGGTTCGAACAGTTGGGCATCGCCGACAAATGGGATGTGAAGGTGGGGAAGATGTCGTACGGGCAGCAGCAGCGCGTGGCTTTCGTGCGGTGTCTGTGCCAGCCGGCCGACTTTTTCTTCCTCGACGAGCCGGTGAGTCACCTGGACGACGGCAACGGGCAGATTATGGCCCGCATCCTGAAGGAAGAGGCTGACCGGCAGGGGGCCGGGGTGATTGTGACGTCTATCGGCAAGCACCTGCCGCTGGAGTATGACAGGGTGCTGAGTTTGTAAGGTTTTTAAACGCATAAAGAGATGATCTGGAAATTATTGAGACAGCACATCAGTGTGGCGCAGCTGGCGGGGTTTTTCCTGGCCAACTTGTGCGGTATGGTGATTGTGCTGCTGAGCATACAGTTTTACAAGGACGTGTTGCCGGTGTTTACGCAGGGCGACAGTTTCATGAAGAAGGACTACGTGATTGTGAGCAAGAAGGTGAGCACGCTGGGTAGCCTGGTGAGCAAGGGCGGTACGTTCTCGAAGGGGGACATTGCCGACATGGAGGCACAGCCGTTTGCCAAGCGTACGGGGGCGTTCACTCCGGCGCAGTTTGAGGTGTCGGCCGGCATGGGCATGGCCGGGATGCAGCTTTCTACGGCGATGTTCTTCGAGTCGGTACCCGACGAGTTCGTGGACGTGCGGCTGGAGGGCTGGACGTATCGCGAGGGACAGGACGAGATTCCGATTATCATCCCGCGCAACTACTTGAACCTGTACAACTTCGGTTTCGCGCAGAGCCGCAACCTGCCGCAGCTGTCGGAGGGGGTGATGGGCATGATGACGCTCGACGTCCGTATCAGCGGAAAGGGCCGCACGGAACGCATGAAGGGACGCATCGTGGGTTTCTCGAACCGGCTGAACACGATTTTAGTGCCGCAGGCGTTCATGAACTGGGCGAACGCGGCCTTCGGTGACGGACGGGACAACGCGCCTTCGCGGCTGATTGTGGAGGTGGACAACCCGGCGGACGACCGCATCGCAAAGTATTTCAAGGACCGGGGGTATGAGACGGAAGGCGACAAGCTGGATGCGGGCAAGACCACGTGGTTCCTGAAAATGGTGACGGGCATCGTGCTGACGGTGGGACTGATTATCAGTGTATTGTCGTTCTACCTGCTGATGCTGAGCATCTATCTGCTGTTGCAGAAGAACACGAAGAAATTGGAGAACCTGCTGCTGATTGGATTTAGTCCGGCGGCAGTGGCGCGTCCGTATCAGGTGCTCACGGTGGCATTGAACGCGGCCGTGGCGGTGATTGGCGTGCTGGTGGTATGCGTGGCTCGCGGAAGTTATCTGGACATGCTGGGCCGGCTGGTGCCTGATTTGGAAGAGGGCAGTCTGTGGCCGGCGTTGCTGACGGCGGGCGTGCTGTTCTTAGTGGTATCGGTGCTGAACGTGGTGGCCGTACGCCGGAAGGTGGATTCCATCCGGGTAAAGAAATAAATACCTTTATATATTATTCAAACAAAAACAGAACTGACTGATGAAAAAACTGAAAAATGTATGGCTCTTTTTGGGCCTGGTGCTGATGGTGGCCGGACTGGCAAGTTGTAGTACCGAAGACCCTACGGGGGTGGAGGTATCGCGTGAGGATATTATCGGTACGTGGAAAGTGACGGCAAACGACTGGTCGGATTCGGAGGGAGATTCCGGGCGGAATGACCACGTGGGAATGACGCTGACCCTGAATAGTGACGGCACGACGGCTTTCCAGGGGTATCACTACCAATGGACGTTGGGCAATCAAGGGGTGCTGACCGTTTCGGGGGCGGGTAATCTGAACGTGCGGGTGACGATTCTTTCGCTGGAGAACGGGGTGCTGCAGGCTACGTATTCCTACGGTTCTTCTTCGGAAGCATATGAGGTGGAAGGAAATTATACCTTCCAGCGGATGTGATTTTTCTTGATATTTTTAGACAGAAGGACATAAGTACAGAGGTGTTTATTTTATGTTCTTTTGTTCTTCTGTCATATAATTTTTTTGGACAAAAGAACAGAAGTACAAAAGACTTTATTTGCTCTTTTCTTTTGTCCTTTTGTTCTTCTGTCATATAAGTTTTTTAGACAAAAGAACAGAAGTACAGAAGTTTTTGTGTTTATAATATATAAAATAAGGTGGGGTATGGGAATTGAGGAACTTATTAAGAAGGCTGTTCAGTGTGCATTTAACGTGAGAATGCATCTTGCGGCGGGTTTTCTGGAATCTGTGTATCAGAAGGCGTTGTGGTTGGAGTTGCAGGAAAATGGAATTCGAGCCGACATGGAAATGCCTATCAATGTATATTATAAGGATAAGGTGGTAGGAGAATTCAAAGCGGATCTTATCGTGGAGGGTGAGATTATTGTGGAGCTTAAAGCGGTGCAGCATCTTAATGCGATGCATGAAAGTCAGTTGGTTAACTATTTGACTGCCACCCATAAAGACCATGGACTGCTGATTAATTTCGGCGGTGAACGAATTGAAATAAGACGAAAGTTCCGGGAGTATAAGAACAGACTGTAGATTTTAGATTTTGGACAGAAGAACAAAAGGACATACGTTTTTTTGTATATCCCTCTCGTTATTCCTTTTTTTGTTCTTATGTTCTTCTGTCAGAAAAAGACACGCACACAAAAATATGTTCTTTTGTCCTTTAGTTCAAACTCGCTTGATGTGTCCGCGCACACACAAATTTCGTGTAAATAAGTGTTTAATGTACAGCATCAGTGTGAACGATTGTAAAACGCTGAAAATAGAAACTCTTGATTTATGTCATGTTTGGAAGAATCAGTCTAAAAAATGTTACATGGAGTTACACCTATGTGAGTTTATTCTGTAAATTTGCGTTACGAAAAAGGTCAAACTTTTGACAAATACCCGGGACGTTTGGCGAAAGAGAGACCCAGAAGATTCATTTTAAATTAAAATAATAGCTTATGTCAAAAATCGTTGGACACATTTCGCAGGTAATCGGTCCGGTGGTCGATGTGTACTTCAAGTTCGAAGAAGGACAAGACGTGGAACACGCCTTGCCGAAAATCCACGATGCCATGACGATCGCCCGTAGCGACGGTCGTACGCTGGTGATTGAAGTACAGCAGCACATCGGTGAAGACACGGTACGTTGCGTGGCCATGGACAGCACGGACGGATTGAAGCGCGGAATGGAAGTCGTTCCTACGGGTCGTCCGATCACGATGCCGATCGGTAACCAGATCAAGGGCCGTGTGATGAACGTGGTAGGTGACACCATTGACGGAATGAAGAGTCTGGACAAGAAGGACGGATTCCCCATTCACCGTGAACCTCCGAAATTCGAAGACCTGGCCACCACCCAGGAGGTATTGTTTACCGGTATCAAGGTGATTGATTTGCTGGAACCTTACTTGAAAGGTGGTAAAATCGGTCTGTTTGGTGGGGCGGGCGTCGGAAAAACCGTGCTCATCAAAGAGTTAATCAACAACATTGCCAAGAAACACAATGGTTTCTCTGTATTCGCAGGAGTGGGTGAGCGTACCCGTGAAGGTAACGACCTGCTGAGAGAAATGATTGAATCAGGCGTAATCCGCTACGGTGACGACTTCCTTAAGAGTATGGAAGAAGGCAACTGGGACCTTTCGAAGGTGGATTACAACGAAGTGGAAAAATCGCAGGTGGCCATGGTGTTCGGTCAGATGAACGAACCTCCCGGTGCCCGTCAGTCAGTAGCCCTTTCCGGTCTGACACTGGCAGAGTCTTTCCGTGACCGCCAGACGGGTGAGAACGGTCCGCGTGATATCCTGTTCTTTATCGACAACATCTTCCGTTTCACTCAGGCCGGTTCCGAGGTTTCCGCTTTGCTGGGACGTATGCCGTCTGCGGTAGGTTACCAACCGACGCTGGCTACGGAAATGGGTCAGATGCAGGAACGAATCACTTCTACGAAGAACGGGTCTATCACTTCTGTTCAGGCGGTGTATGTGCCTGCCGACGACTTGACCGACCCTGCTCCGGCCACAACCTTTACGCACCTTGACGCCACTACGGTGTTGAGCCGTAAGATTACCGAGCTGGGTATCTATCCGGCCGTGGATCCGCTGGACTCTACGTCGCGTATCCTCGACCCGCTGATTGTGGGCAAGGAGCACTACGAGACTGCTCAGCGCGTGAAACAGATTCTGCAGCGTAACAAGGAACTTCAGGATATTATTTCCATCCTGGGTATGGATGAACTTTCGGACGAAGACCGCCTGACAGTGAACCGTGCCCGACGTGTACAGCGATTCCTGTCACAGCCGTTTGCCGTGGCTGAACAGTTTACCGGTG
>ENA-OURV01000450-OURV01000450.1-human-gut-metagenome-genome-assembly--contig:-NODE-450-length-35559-cov-7.866325_pt1 | contig 35559 bp, 36 predicted proteins | sample MGYA00242141_ERZ509072 | MGnify/ENA primary metagenome ERZ509072 (study PRJEB26280, sample SAMEA2338763) | human gut metagenome | biome: human gut; feature: human-associated habitat; material: faeces... | reverse complement strand
AACTAATATAAAAAAATAAATTACAGCTCACTATTTCTGTAATAATATTATATAATTGCCGAATTTTTCAATTTTCAAATAAAAAAGGAGTCTTTCGGACTCCTAAACGGAAAATTTCGCTTTAATTTTTTCAAGTATTTTGTTTTCAAGTCTTGAAACCTGAACCTGCGACACCCCCAGCTGTTTTGCTATATCGCTTTGAGTCATATCTCTGAAATATCGCATGATAATAATTTTCTTTTCTCTTTGCGTCAGTTCCTTTATGACGGCTTTCAGTATTACTCTGTCTATAAGGTCTTCGTCCTTGGTCTGAGAAGGAATTTTATCCATAAGACAAAGGGACTTGTCGTCCGAATCGTTGATTTTTTCAAACAGAGAAACGGGAATTTTCGTGGAGTCCATAATAAAAACGACTTCGCTTGTATCCAGCCCGAACTCCGCCGCGATTTCCTCCACCGACGGCTCGTTCTGATGAGTCTTGCGATAAGCCTCCACCCACTGATTGATTTTGTTTGCCTGAGTTTTGACAGAGCGCGATACCTTGACATAGCCGTCGTCTCTGAGAAATCTTTTTACTTCTCCCAGCACCATAGGGACGGCGTAAGTGGAAAATTTTACGTTATACTCCAAAGAAAAATTGTTGATTGCTTTAAGCAGTCCTACGCTTGAAATCTGAAACAAATCGTCATATTCGACGCCCTTGCCCACATAGCGCCTGATTATGCTTTTAAGCAGAGGCGTGTTTTCCTCTATGAGTCTGGTTTTAGCTTGTTCGTCGCCCTGCTGAGCGCGGCGAATCAGTTCCATAGTTACGTCATGGTCAAACATTAGCCTCACTCTCCAGATTTTCGGCTTCTTCGCAGGCGCCGATTATTTTGCGCATTTTTACCGTAGTCCCCTTTCCAAGCTCAGATTTTACATTCAGCTCGTCGGTAAACGCCTGCATAACCGTAAATCCCATTCCCGACCTTTCGTCTGTCAGACACGAGGTGAAAAACGGCTGCATGGCTTTTGCCACGTCGGGTATTCCCTTGCCGTGGTCGCAGATTTTGATATAGACGGCGTTTTTCTCCACGTTGAGTCCCACCCATATGTCTATCTTGCCGTTTTCTTCGTAATTGTATCCGTGAACAATAGAATTGGTAACCGCCTCGCTGACCGCCGTCTTTATGTCTCCGATTTCCTCGATGGTCGGATTTAACTGCGCGCAAAAAGCGCCCACGGCGCTTCGCGCAAAGCTTTCGTTGCAGGATTTGGAGGAAACGGTAAGAGTCATTTCGTTGTCGTATTTCATTTTCAAAACTCCTTTAACTGATTTTCGGCATTATTGAATACAATCCTGCCATATTAAAAATTTTGTCTATACTTTTGGACGGCTTTCTTACGTAAAGTCTGCTGTCCGCGCCTTTAAGCTGCTTGTATTTGGAGATAAGCACACCTATTCCCGTGCTGTCCATAAACGTAAGCCCCGACAAGTCGAAGATTATATCCGCGCTTTTGTAACCGTCCAACGCCTTGTCTATGGCGCTTCTGGTATAAGGAGCCGTGTATTCGTCCAGTTCGCCGATTAGAAAAATGACAAGATTGTTGGATTCTTTTTTTGCAGCTACTTCCATGATTGCCTCCTTGCCAATCGATTTTATCAAAAATAAGAACGTCCGAAAGAGCCTGTTTTGTCGAATACGGACGGTTTTTGTCCTTAAAAGGTAAGAAAAAAGACGGCTCCGAAGAGTCGTCTCAATTTATCTATAATAGTTTTATCCGAACAATCCCGTAGAAATATATCTTGCGCCGCTGTCAGGCAAAACGGTGACTATATTTTTTCCGCGTTCCATTTGCGCAAGTTTGACGCAGGCGCAAACATTCGCTCCCGCAGAAATACCTACGCAGCACCCTTCCGTCGAGGCAACCAGCTTTGCAAAATAAATCGCATCTTCGTCGCTCACCGTGACTATGTCGTAAAGCAATTCTTTTTTGAGCAAAGGCGGGACAAAGCCTGCGCCTATACCTTGAATTCGATGGCTTCCGCTTTTGCCCTCGGTCAGCACGGGAGAGGCGGCAGGCTCCACTCCCACAAGCCTGACGTCTTTCAGCTTTTTTTTGAGAAAACCGCCCGCGCCCGTTATTGTTCCGCCTGTGCCTATGCCTGCTACGAAATAATCCGTATTGCTCAAATCGCGGTAAATTTCAGGTCCCGTGGTTTTAAAATGGGCGGCTGCGTTGGCGGGATTTTCAAACTGACGCGCCAAAAAAGCATTGTCCGAGCTTGCCGCTATCCTTTCGGCTTCTTCTACCGCTCCGCGCATACCCAGTTTGCCCTGACTGAGAACGACCTCCGCGCCGTAAGCTTTCATCAGTGAAATTCTTTCTCCGCTCATAGTATCGGGCATCACCACAATAAGTTTAAGTCCTCTGCACGCGCAACAAAACGCCAACCCTATACCCGTGTTTCCGCTCGTCGCTTCTATGACGGTAGTTTTTGCATTTATTTTTCCCTCCCGTATTGCCGAAGCGATGATTTCTTCGGCAACACGGTCCTTTATACTTCCCGCAGGATTCAAAAATTCAAGCTTGGCAAAGATATCCGACTTCAATCCGAGACTCTTTTTAAGCCGCGTCATACGGAGTAAAGGTGTGTTGCCTATTGTTTTCGTTACGGAATTTTTCAGCATATCACTTTTTCTCCTTCGACGCAATTTGTTTTTCCAAAGCGTTTATTCTGCCGTACAGTTCTTCGATTACGTTGGGTATGTCCGCATGGTTCAGCATGGACGCGGCAGTGTTGTTTACCCTCGCACCCTTTATCTTTATTATCTTTGCAGGCGCTCCGACAGCCGTGCTGTCCGGCGGAACATCGGTGAGTACAACCGCGTTTGCGGCGATTTTGGCATTGTCTCCTATGTTTACCGGACCGAGAACTTTTGCTCCGCACCCTATGACAACGTTGTTGCCTATCGTAGGGTGGCGCTTGCCCGTTTCCTTTCCCGTGCCGCCGAGAGTAACCCCCTGATATATCAGCACGTTGTTGCCTATTTCCGTCGTTTCTCCGATAACGACTCCCATCCCGTGGTCTATGACAAAGCCCTTGCCTATTTTTGCACCCGGATGTATTTCTATGCCCGTTTTGAGTCTTGTTTTGTCCGCATATTTTCGCGCAAGAAAGTATTTCCCTTCGAGATAAAGCCTGTGCGCTTTTTTGTGTCTGAGGCTTGCTTTTAATCCCGGGTAAAGCTTGGCAATTTCCCTGTCGCTTTTTGCCGCGACGTCATAATTCCTGTATGCCTTTATTTCCTCTTTAAGCCAATCCTTTTGTGTCATATTCGGTTCCTCTGAAAAAGTTTCTTAATAATAAACTTTCTTGCCCCATAAGTCAAGAAAAAGGATTGGGACAAAAGCAACTAAATCAATAGGAATTTCGACTGTTATTTCCTTTTGCCTTTTCTCTTTTCAGAAATGCCCGAAATAAGCTTTACCGCTTCGACAATCGGCACAACAAGAAACGCAAGTCCCATAGCGGTAAAATATTCCGCGATTGTTATCGGCGTCAGTCCGAAAATTCCGCTGAGCGCGGGCACGAAAATAATCAGTGTAGTAAGCGCAAGCGAAATTCCGAACGCGCCCCACAAAATCCAATTCTGTTTCTTTACCGCAAAAACGGAGCGGCTGCGACTGCGCAGATTGAAAGCATGGAACATTTCAGCCATGGATAGCGTCAGAAAAGCCATGGTAATGCCGTCGTTGCTCTGCCCGATTCCCCAATAACCGTTTTCCATTTCAAAGCCGATAAAATAGGCGGCAAGAGTCAATACCGCTACCATAATCCCCTGATAGACAACGTCGATTCCGAGATGATTTGCGAAAATACTGTCGCGGGAGTTTCTTGGAGGACGTTTCATAATTTTTTCGTCCGCAGGCTCTACTCCGAGCGCAAGCGCGGGAAACGTATCGGTAATCAGGTTTATCCACAACAGGTGTATCGGGCTGAGTATAACGAAGTTGAACAACGTGGCAACGAAAATTGCAATAACCTCGCTCAGATTTGAGGAAAGCAGGAATTGTATAGACTTTCTTATGTTGTCGTATATGCGCCGTCCTTCCTCTACCGCCGACACTATCGTGGCAAAATTGTCGTCGGCAAGCACCATATCGGCTACTCCCTTGGTTACGTCGGTGCCCGTTATTCCCATGCCGATGCCTATATCGGCGCTCTTGATTGAGGGAGAGTCGTTTACTCCGTCGCCCGTCATTGCCGTTATGCAGCCGCGCTGCTTCCATGCGTTCACAATACGCACCTTATGCTCGGGCTGTACGCGCGCGTAAACGGAAAAATCCTCTATTTTGCCTAGCAGCTCGTCGTCGGACATCTCGTCAAGCTGCGCGCCCGTCAAAGCCTGAGAGGAATCGGTTATGATTCCAAGCTCCAAAGCAATGGCCACCGCGGTGTCCTTGTGGTCGCCGGTAATCATAACAGGTCTGATGCCCGCCCGATTGCATTCCTCTATCGCGGCTTTCACCTCGGGACGCACGGGGTCTATCATTCCCGCAAGACCGATGAAAACGAGATTTTTTTCCAGCTCGGAAGGCTCAAAGCTTGTCGGCAGCTGCGTCAAGGGCTTGTATGCGCCGCACATCACTCTTAAAGCCTTGCTTGCCATGCGCTTGTTTTCATCGAGGATTTTTGCTCTCAACGAGTCGTCAAGCTCGACAATTTTTCCGTCGGAAAGCATTTTGGAGCATCGCTTCAACACTTCGTCGGGCGCACCCTTGGTATATTGCAGCAGCTCGCCGTTCTCTTCGTTTTTGCAGATTGTGGACATCATCTTCCGCATCGAGTCGAAAGGAGCTTCGCCTACGCGCCTTTGAGTGGCCTTGAGACGGTTTTTATCTAACCCGATGGAATAGGCGTAATTGACCAAAGCGCACTCCGTAGGCTCTCCTACGGCTTGATTCGTGTCCTCGTCAAGCTCCGCGTCGGATGAAAGCGCAAGGCATGTTCCCAAAAGCTCGCTGTCCTCGCAAAAGCACTCCACCACAGTCATTTTGTTTTGGGTGAGCGTTCCGGTCTTGTCCGAGCATATAATCTGCGCACAGCCGAGAGTTTCCACAGCAGTCAGTTTTCTAATCACGGCGTTGCGCTTGGACATTTTGGTTACGCCTATGGAAAGAACGATTGTAACTACGGTTGCAAGTCCTTCAGGGATAGCGGCAACCGCAAGACTTACAGCAATCATGAAAGAGTCAAGCGCGGTAGGAAAATCGAATACGGAGCCTGTCGCCTTGGCGTAAATAAACTTATAAAGAAATATAAACACGCAAATCCCGATAACGGCAAAGCTTAAAACCTTGCTTAGCTGTCCGAGCTTTTTTTGAAGCGGAGTCGCTTCCTCCTTAGCCATCTCCAAAGACGTTGCGATTTTGCCCATTTCGGTGTCCATACCGACAGCCACAACCACGGCTTTGCCGCGACCGTATACGACGGTGCTGCCCATATAAGCCATGTTCTTTCTGTCGCCCAAAGGCACGTCCTTTTGACCGTCAGGCGTATTGAGAGCCGCAGCGGTTTTGTTTACGGGGACAGATTCTCCCGTAAGGGCTGCTTCTTCTATTTTCAGACTTGCCGATTCGATAATCCGCGAGTCCGCAGGAACAGAGTCTCCGGCTTCGAGCAGAATTATATCTCCCGTCACCAAGTCCTGACTCTTGACGTGAACGATTTTTCCGTCCCGCAGCACCTTTGACGTCGCGGCGGTCATTTCCTGCAAAGCGGCAATCGCCTTTTCGGCTTTGCTTTCCTGAACCACTCCCAGCACGGCGTTTATCAGAACAACCGCAACTATGATTATTACGTCCGCGAAGCTCTCTTTTTCCAATACGGCGATGACTGCGGACACTGCCGCCGCAACAATCAGAATGATAATCATCGGGTCGGCAAGCTGTTTGAGAAACCTGACAAACAAAGAAACTTTTTTAGGCTCCCGAAGCTTGTTCGGACCGTTTTTTTGCAGCCGCTCGCCTGCTTCGGCGCTTTTCAGTCCGTCTTGCGTAGCGTCAACGCTTTCCAAGACGTCCCGAACTTCCGATAAATAGTGCTTCATTTTTTTCTCCTTTCAAATTATTCTATATTTTGTTTGTTTTAAACCGATAGAAGGGTGCGGGAAACAAAAAAGACTTATGCGAAAAAACGCATAAGTCTTGCCGTTCAATGTTAAACCAGTAAAAACGTGACTGTTGATTTAACAACGCTTAAAACGCCGGCTACTCCCTTTTCGGATATTTTACTATATATTTATTTCTATTGCAACCGAAAACGAGAAGATTTATAAATTTTCTATGCGCTTATGTATCTCCTGCATTTTGAGGTCAAGTCTGCCGATTTCGTCCGCGCATTCTCTTAGCTCGTCTACAATCTCTTCGGGAGTATCGGTATTTTTCTTGTATTTGAGTTTATGTTCGAGACTTGCCCAAAAATCCATGGCAATTGTGCGCAACTGCACTTCGACAACGACGTTTTCTTTTCTGTCGGATAAAAATATGGGTATTTCGACAATCAGATGCAGACTTCTGTATCCGTTTGGTTTGGGATTGGAAATATAATCCTTGACCTTCAACACCGTTATATCGTCCTGCTTTTTAAGCATCTCCACCAACGAATAAATATCGTGGGGAAATGAACAGATAATGCGCGCGCCCGCTACGTCGAAAACATTTTCGCGGATATTCTGCACAGTGACCGGTATGCCGTGTTTTGCCAGTTTTGCCATAATGCTGCGCGGTCTTTTCAGTCTTGTTTTGATTGATTCGATAGGATTCCGATTGTATAAAAGAGAAAATTCACTGTTAAGCACCTCGAACTTGGTCGTGATTTCTTTCAAAGCGCAGCCGTATTTCATCATAAGCTCCATATACGGCATAGTTTTTTCTATGAACAAATCCGAATCGACGTTTTCAAAAAAATTGATTTCGCCGTCGTCCGTGATTCTGATATTATTTTTTTCCATAAAAATATAATAACACAAAATCGGTTTGAGTGCAAATCGACGCAATACAAGTTGACTGCACATTCGGCGTATACTTGTAGCTTTTTTACACTGCCGGGAATAAGCTGTTTTTAAGGGTGTTCTTAATGAAATCTGATGATTTGTACCGAAAATTGGAAAAAAGCCTTAAAAATGTCATAATAATGACCGTGGAAACGGGTATCATGCTTCTGTTCGGGATAATTATAATTTTCTTTGACGCGGAAGTTCAAAAAAGCGACGCCGACATTCAATGGGGATGGGCTGTTTGCGGCGTTGCGGCAATAATTTTGATTGCAGGTATTGCCGCTTGCGTGGTTTTATCAAAAAAAATCAAAAAACAGCGGCTGCAATTGTCTGAAAACAGCCAAATCGATTCGGAAAAATAATTTTAAAAAGCAACATATAATTTATATGTGCCAGAACAGCCGGCTCAAACGATTTTTGAGCCGGCTGAACTTACATTTCAAGCATTTAATCGCACAAAATATTTTTGACGTGTCAAACGTAATAAGGGTCGCTTTTTCCCAAGTGATTAAAAATATCTATCAGCCAACCGATTCCAAAAATACCAAAAGTAAAAAGACTCAAAAACAGTTAGGCGATATTTTAGGTTATTCGGCACGTACTATTTCAGACTGGGAATATAACAATACCGAACCCAATATAGATGCTATTGTAAAACTTTTAAAATTATATGATATTTCTTTTGAAGAACTTATCGAAAATTAATTCCCGAATTTATAGGTTTGAATATATTTCAGCAGCAAAAAAACAACCTGAATGCGGTTCTTTTACAAAACCGATTCAGGCTGCTTGGTGGGAAGAGGTGGATTCGAACCACCGAAGTCGTGGACGGCAGATTTACAGTCTGCTCCCTTTGGCCGCTCGGGAACCCCACCATATTAAACTGTTTGGAGCTGGTGATGGGACTCGAACCCGCGACCTGCTGATTACAAATCAGCTGCTCTACCAATTGAGCTACACCAGCGTCTGGTGCCTTCGGGCGGAATCGAACCACCGACACGGGGATTTTCAGTCCCCTGCTCTACCGACTGAGCTACAAAGGCTGGCGATCCGGAAGGGGCTCGAACCCTCGACCTCTAGCGTGACAGGCTAGCGCTCTAACCAACTGAGCTACCGGACCAAAAAGAATGGTGGGAACAATAGGGCTCGAACCTATGACCCTCTGCTTGTAAGGCAGATGCTCTCCCAGCTGAGCTATGCTCCCACTTAAGTGCTTTGGATTATCTTATCCGCTGCGACTTCTGTATTATATTCAATAAATACCTGTTTGTCAACTGCTTTTTTTAGAGTGATGAAAAAAGTTTAATGCCTTTTATTTTTCAATCCCAACGGCTGTGCTTTATCTTAAAATCGCCCGGCGGATGCCGGGCGGGTTTAAGATGCTATTTTACTCCGATATCAAAGCGCATATGCTTGTTTTGGAAATTGATCTTTTCTGCTGCGGCATAGGCAAGTATGCGGGCCTGCCGAACACTGTCCCCCAGCGCCGTAACGCCGAGCACCCGTCCGCCGGAGGTTACCGTGCGGCCGTCTCTGATGGCCGTGCCGGCATGAAACACCAGCGCCCCCGTCTTTTCCGCCTGCTCAATGCCGGATATTTCAAAGCCGGTTTCATACTTTTCGGGATATCCGCCCGAAGCCAGCACAACGCACACCGCCGCCTTATCGCTCCAGCTTATTTTTACTTCGTCCAAACGCTCATCAATAATCGCTTCAAAGATATCAACAAGATCGCTTTTAAGCCGCGGCAGCACCGCCTGTGTTTCCGGGTCGCCGAAGCGCGCATTGTATTCCAGCACCTTTATGCCGTTTTTTGTAAGCATCAGCCCGAAATACAGCACTCCCTTAAACGGACGCCCCTCTTTTTCCATGGCTCTGACGGTAGGCAGCAGCACATTGTCCATAAGCCATTTATCATTGCTGCTGTCATACTGCATACTGGGGCTGAAGGCGCCCATGCCGCCGGTATTAAGCCCCATATCGTTATCAAGCGCCCTTTTATGATCCTGCGCGGTAACCATGGGCACCACGGTTTTGCCGTCCGTAAAGCACAGCATGGACATTTCGGGACCTGTCATATATTCCTCTATAACTATTGTGCTGCCGGCGCCGCCGAAGGCTCCGCCCTCCAGCATATCCTTGGCCGCCGCCGATGCCTGAGAGTAATTCTCGGCGATTATAACTCCTTTGCCCAAAGCAAGACCGTCCGCCTTTATCACAATGGGCATCGGCGCGCTTTTAAGATATTCGTCCGCCGCCGCATAATTATCAAAAATTCGATAATCCGCCGTGGGTATACCGTATTTTTTCATAAGCTGCTTGGAAAAGCCCTTGCTGGCCTCAATGAGCGCCGCGGCTGCGGTGGGCCCGAAGGCCCGCTTGCCCGCTGCCTGCAAAGCGTCCACCATTCCCATTGCCAGCGGATCGTCCGGCGCCACTACCGTAAGGTCGATATCGTTTTTTACCGCAAAATCCACAATGGCGCCGATATCCGTCGCCTTTATGGGTACGCACTTTGCAATTTTTGCAATGCCTCCGTTGCCGGGAGCGCAGAAAAGCTCCGGCTTATGCCGGCTCTGCGCCAGCTTCCACACAATAGCATGCTCGCGGCCGCCGCCGCCCACAACAAGTATTTTCATATTTTTCACCGCTGTTTCTTAATCAATGACGGAAATGCCTGCATCCGGTAAACACCATGGCAATTCCGTGTTTGTCCGCTTCCTCAACGGAGAGCTGATCGTTCTTTGATCCGCCGGGCTGGATTATGCAGCTTATTCCTGCCTTGGCCGCCGCCTCAACGCAGTCCGGGAACGGGAAAAACGCATCCGACGCCATGGCCGCCCCCGTGCAGGGCTTAAGGCTGTGCTCAATGGCCTGCTGCGCCGCCCATATGCGGCTCACCTGTCCCACTCCCATGCCGTAGGACTGTCCGTCCTTTGCTATTGCAATGCCGTTGGATTTTACATGCTTGACGATTTTCCAGGCAAAGAGCATATCCTTCATTTCCTGCTCTGAGGGGGAGCGCTTGGTTACCACCTTAAGCTCGCTTTCGTCAAGCAGCAGGCTGTCCGGCTCCTGAACCAGCAAACCGCCGTCCACCTTTTTTGCCGTATATGTGCTTACGCACGGCTCGCTTATGCCGTCAATGCGCAGCAGACGGATATTTTTCTTTTGAGTGAGTATTTCCAGCGCCTCATCGGTAAAGCCCGGCGCCGCCACTATTTCAATGAATATTTTTGATATCTGCTCTGCGGTAGCCCGGTCGATTTCCCTGTTGGCGGCGATTATTCCGCCGAACACCGACACCGGATCGGACTCATACGCCTTTTTGAAGGCTTCGCTTATGCACAAAGCGCTGCCCACGCCGCAGGGGTTTGCGTGCTTTACCGCCACCACTGTAGGGGCGCTGAACTCCTTAAGCAGACCCAGTGCGCCGTCGGTGTCGTTTATGTTGTTAAAGGAAAGCTCCTTGCCGTGCAGCTGCACGGCGGAAGGCAGCGCGCCGCGGCAGGAACCGATTTCCTTATAGAATGCCGCCCGCTGCGCAGGGTTTTCGCCGTAGCGCATCTGCTGCACCAGCTCGAATGTGGGGGTAAAGCTGCTGCGGAAGCCCTCTACCCCTGCCTGCGTGCGCAGATACTGGGTGATAAGCGCATCATACGCCGCCGTATGCTCAAACACGCTGTAACAAAGATACAGCTTTGTCTTGAGGGAAACCTCGCCGTTTTCCTTAAGCTCGTTTATAACAACGGAATAATCCTCCGGGTTTACCACCACGACTACATCCTTATAATTCTTTGCCGCCGCACGGATCATGGTCGGCCCGCCGATATCAATGTTTTCAATAGCCTCGGCCAGCGTTACCCCCGGCTTGAGGATCGTCTGCTTAAACGGATAAAGATTTACCGCAACTATATCTATTGTATTTATTCCAAGGCTTTCAAGGGTAGCCATATGCTTCGGATTATCCCGCATTGCCAAAATGCCCGCATGAACCGCCGGGTGCAGCGTTTTCACCCTGCCGTCCAGACACTCCGGGAAGCCGGTAAGCTCATCTATCTGCATAACCTCAAGACCGGCCGCCTTCAGCACCCGGTAGGTTCCGCCGGTGGAGATCAGCTCATACCCGAGTTTTACAAGCTCGGAGGCAAACTCCGTTATGCCCGTCTTATCCGATACGCTTATCAATGCTCTTTTTTTCATTCTTTTCTCTCCTTTATGATTACTTTCCGTCCGTTTACCTCTATGGCTCCTTCGCAGAACAGCCTTACGCTCTCCGGCAGAATAATGTGCTCCTGCTCAAGTATCCTATCCGCCAGCGTCTGCGGGGTATCCTCCTGCTTAACATATACTGCGCGTTGCATTATAATGGGGCCCGTATCTATCCCTTGGGCAACAAAATGCGTGGTGCAGCCGCTAACCTTGGCTCCGTATTCCAGCACCGCCTCATGCACAAAATGCCCGTAGTAGCCCTTGCCGCAAAAGGAAGGTATGAGGGAGGGATGTATGTTTATTATCCTGTTTTCATACTCCCGCACCACCTCGGGCGATATTATTCCCAGATATCCCGCCAGAACACAAAGGGATATGCCGTTTTCCCTTAACGCCTCCAGCGTTACCCTCTCCCGCTCTGTGGGCTCTTTGGGCAGCACCAGCGTTTTTATGCCCGCCGCGTGCGCCCGCTGCAGCGCATAGGCTTTATCAGTGCTTGAAAGCACAAGCCGCACGCGCCCTTTTATCTTTCCGGCCTCTATTGTGTCCAGCAGCGCCTGCATATTGGAGCCGCCGCCGGAGACAAATATCGCAATATCCGTCATTTGTCCAGCTTCACTCCCTCGCCCTGTATAACCTCGCCTATTATGTACGCCTTTTCGCCCAGCTCCTTGGCCTTTGCCGTCACCCTGTCCGCCAAGGCCGGCTCCACCGCCATAACCATTCCGATGCCCATGTTGAAGGTGTTGTAAAGCTGCTGCGTTTCCAGCCCGGAAAGGCGCGCAAGCATATCAAATACCGGCAAGCTCTCCCAGCTTCCCAAGCTTATGCGCACGCCAAGGCCCTCCGGCAGTATGCGCGGAATATTCTCTATAAAGCCTCCGCCGGTGATATGTGCAATACCCTTTATTTCGTATTTTTTAATCAGCTCAAGCACGGGGCGCACATATATTCTTGTGGGGGTCAGCAGCGTTTCTCCCAAGCCCGCACCAAGCTCCGGGCTGTATTTGAGCAGCGTTTCTTTATCCGTTCCACACAGCCTGCGCACAAGGGAAAAGCCGTTGCTGTGCACGCCGCTTGACGCAAGCCCCACCAGCACATCCCCCGCTTTAATGTTCTTGCCGTTGATCACCCGGCTTTTCTGCACAACGCCCACGGAAAAGCCCGCAATGTCATAATCACCGTCCGCATAAAAGCCGGGCATTTCCGCCGTTTCTCCGCCTATAAGCGCGCAGCCCGCCTGCACGCAGCCCTCGGCTACGCCCTTTACTATCTGTGCGGTTTTTGCCGGATCAATATGCCCGGAGGCTATATAATCAAGGAAAAACAGCGGCCGCGCGCCCTGACAGACTATATCGTTTACGCACATTGCAACGGCATCAATGCCGATTGTATCATGCTTATCAAGCACTATTGCGTATTTGAGCTTTGTGCCCACGCCGTCAGTGCCCGCCACCAGCACCGGCTCTGCGCAGTCCTCTCCGTTCAGCTCGTAAAAGCCTCCGAAGCTGCCCAGATCCCCAAGCACATTTGCGCACATGGTTTTTTTGACATGCTCCTTCATGAGCCTTACCGCCTCATAGCCTCTTTCCACATCCACTCCGGCATCCTTGTAGCTTATCGCCATTTTTATTACCGCCTTTCACAATTCCGATAATCGCGCTTATTCTTTTTGCTTTATTATTCCGTCCGCTTTGCCGCCTGTTTCCTCTGCCCGGCCCAGTGCATGGCCGCTTTTATTGCTCCGCCGTCATTTGCTCCAGCTTTTCCTGCGCCGCCTCAACCGACGCCCTCATTTTTTCCTTATGCTCCTCCAGCCTGAGCGCCAGTGCTTCGTCGGACAGCGCCAGCATCTGCACCGCAAGCAGGGCCGCGTTTTCCGCGCCGTTTACGGCTACGCAGGCAACGGGAACTCCGGAGGGCATCTGAACCATGGATAAAAGCGAATCCACGCCGTCCATCAGGCTTGATTTTATCGGCAGCCCTATAACCGGAAGCGTGGTATACGCAGCCAATACTCCGCCCAAATGCGCCGCCTTGCCCGCCGCAGCGATTATCACGCCTATTCCGCTTTGCTTTGCCCCGGCAGCAAATTCCGCCGCCAAGGCCGGAGTTCTGTGCGCGCTTATCACCTTAGCCTCATATTTTACTCCGAATTCCTTAAGGGTATCAATGCATTTTTTTACCGCATCATAATCCGATATACTGCCCATTACCACTGCAACCTTTTTCACAACAGTACCTCCGTGTTTAATGTTGATGTTTAATGTTGATGTTCCCTGCAAAAAGCCGTTATGTTTATCTTTTTAATGCTTTCTACGCCAATGTTACAGCAAAGCCGTGTCAAGGTCAAGAAATATGCGAATTATTTTTTATTGATTTGTTTTATTGTTCGTGTTTTTGAAAAAGGCGCTTTACTAGCTCAAGAGAGGCCATCGGGCAGCAGCAGCTGCTGCCGACCGCCTCATGATTGCAAAAATGCGCTCATGCATTATTGAAGAAAACATAAAAATGCGGTATAATCAATATGCTCCATAAAGGCAAAACAAACTCATAAAATCGAAAAAGGTGCCGCCGATGCTTATACTGTACATACTTATCGCCGTCATGCTTCTTATTGCAATTGCCGCCTATCTGTGCTATCGCATTGCCATGCGCGTGCCAAGGCGCGGTACGGAGGAATTTTTCCGTCTGCCCGATACCGAGCAATACACCCCTTATGCCCAAAAAACAAGGCAGCTGATACTGGACGCGCTGTCTGTTCCCTCCCGGGAAGAAAGCATAACCTCGTATGACGGGCTCAAGCTCTGCGGCAAATGCTGCTTTTCCGGCGAATCCGCGCCGTGGATCATTATGCTTCACGGCTACCGCAGCCGTGCCGAGCGCGATTTCTGCGGCGGACTTAAATTTGCTCTGGAATCGGGTTATAATGTTCTTTTGGTCGATCAGCGCGCTCACGGCAAAAGCCGGGGGAAATATCTCTCAATGGGCATAAAGGAGCGCCGTGACTGCCGCATGTGGGTGGACTTTCTCCTTTCACGCTATCCGAATGCACAGATTCTGCTTTACGGCGTGTCCATGGGTGCCGCCACCGCGCTGATGTCCGCAGCGCTCGGCCTGCCCAATGCCGTTAAAGGAATTATTGCGGACTGCGGGTACACCTCGCCCTGCGCCATTATAAAAACGGTGCTGCGCAAGCGGCATTATCCCGTATTTCCTCTGTATGCCCTGATTTATTTGGGCTGCCTGCTTTTCGGAGGCTTCCGCCTTGACAGCGCCTCCGCCGCCGAGGCAATGGACAAATGCGATATTCCCGTTTTGTTCATTCACGGCACGGACGACCGCTTTGTGCCCTTTGAGATGAGCCTGGAAAACTACCGCCGCTGCCGCTGCCCGGAAAAAGAGCTGCTTTCGGTTCCCGGTGCCGGACACGGCATGAGTTATATGGCGGATACGCCGAAATACCTTGAAACGGTTTCCTCATTTATAAAAAAAGTTCTGGAGCTCTGATATAATCGTATTGCTGCACGCATGTGCATATATGCAATAATCATAAAAACGGGGAATGCTCCGCCGTGCGCGGTCATGCCCCGTTTTTATAATCCGAAAAATTTATTCTGTATCCGTTTATGCCAGATGCTTCAAATGCGCCGGCTGCCCGGTGCCGCAAGTCCGTCTTCCCGTTACAGGGTCGCCTGCGGCATAAGCCCCACCATATCGAATTCATCAGGGTTCTGCCTGATTATATAATCAATATAGCTCATATACATATGCGCAGTCATCAGATATCCCTGCGGCTTCATATGTCCGTTCAGATAGAAATTCTTTTCAAACTCTTTATCGTATGCCGGCGCATACTGCGCAAAGTCTATAACATGGCATCTTTCATGCCCCTTGGCAATGTCATATATAAGCTTGCCGAACTGCTCCAGGCAAAAGCCGTTCCAGCCGTCCCTCGGCATTACCGTAAGAAAGAAATACGCCCCGGGCGATATTTTTTCATACCGCCTGATAATCTCCTCATAATACGCCGCAAAGGTTTTCTTTTCCGTGTATATATCCCCGGCCGCTCCCATTTCCTGACGCTGATTTACAATATCGTTTACGCCCAGAGCAATGATATATGCCTGACAGGCCAGCTTTGGGTTCCAATAGCCCTGACAGGCAGCAAAGGCTTCCACATATTCCGAGGCCGTCATTCCGCCCCGCGAAAAATTATACACCTTGCACCCGGTCGCCCTTGCCATAAACTGTCCCCAGGAATAATCGTAGCGGTCATAGTAGTCATAGCCCCCATGCGGGTTAACCGTCTGGAATTCCCCGGAAGCAAGGCTGTCCCCCACGCAGGCCACCGTTCTGAATATGCCGAAAAAGCCGCCGTCCGGCTTTATAACATCAAGCGGCCTTTCCTTTTCATTTTTTATGTATGCCGAAATATCCATATTTCCCTCCGACGCATTATTTTCAAATTTACATACAGCCATAAAACCGCCAAAGCAGCAGCTTAGGGCTATTATAACATAAAAAAATCCGAAATCAACCCGCAGGCTTCAATTTCACTCCTGTTTTTTAAGCAAAGGATTCAGCACCTTGGTTACCTTCACATACCCTACTGTGCGCGCCCTCCTTTATGGGCAGCCTTTTCCCCTCCCAAAGGCAGTGGGGATAGTATTCAGGTGTGATAAAGGTAACGGTTCCCGCTGCAGTTCCGTCGGGCGGTACCGAATTTTGATTGTAATAGTGATGCACTCCCGATGTAATATAGCCCTCTTTTATCAGATGGCCCGGCCTGTAGCCGTCAGAAGCCGGAGCTTTTCGAACGCCGCAGAATTCAAATACGGCCTCTATATCGGGTTCGCGTTCCAAAACGCCGATGCTTTTTCCGTCATTCTTTTTCATACCGTTCTCCATGCAAAAGCAAGCGCGCTGCATTTCAAAGCTTTGGGTCAAACACTGAAACGCATGCTTTCGATAATTGCATCGCATTTTTCGATTTCTTTTGTTTTCTTTTGACTCTGATATGTTATCATCACAATTTTCGGTTTTTTTGCCACCACCCATAGTTTTACAAACCATTTGTCCTGCGTTATGCCGGTAGCATGCAGTACGGTTTTTTCCGCACCGCCATGTATGAAAAACATGGATTTATCCACCGTTATTGCATTTTGTTCAGTAAACTTTTTTGCCATAACCGTTATCTGCTCATCAATCGACCTATCCGCCGGCATATTATAAAATGAAGCCTTCATTGCCCCTCGCCGTCCGGATCGTAAACAGTCAGCGTATCGCTGTCCTCCTCCGCTATCCAGTGCAAAGGTATTTCGTAATCCAAATATCCGTTATGCTTCAGCCTTTTGCCGCCCGCCTTTTTCTCTTTTTTGAAAATACCCGATTTAAGCACTGCTTCTTACCCTCCCGTCCGCCGCGTTTCACCTATACATTTACATTCTGCGCCGTATTTTTAACCTATACAAAGCTCATAACGCTTTCCGCATCATAATTGTCCGTCTTCCTTCCGTTTGTTCAGCACCATTTCCGCGCTGAAACTAATGAGAGGATTTGAGTTTTGTCGGGATATACATTTCAGCACCGTTTCCGCCTCCCGAACCCTCTTTTTAAGCTTCAGGCAGCAAACGGCTGCTTCAAAGCGCACCCTGTCATCATCATAATTCAGCAGATCCGTATATACCGCTTCGACATACCCCTCCTGCTTTTTTATTTGCTCAAATATCTGCATCAGCTTGTCCACGCTCTTATTGTTCCGTTTAACTTCGGCTTTCGTTTCGCCGAACAAATGCAGGCACAGCTCAATAATTCTTTCCCGAGTTTTATCCATCCGTATTCCGTTTCTGTTTCTTGAAAAAGCACTTAAATAAAATATTCCTATGCAAAACGGTGCTTTTGATGCTTCTCACTCCGTAAAGCCCAGCTGTTTCATAGCCGCAAGAAAGGTGTCGGCTTCACCGCCCGGATTCGCCTTCCTTGTTGCCTCGATAATATACCACGGATACTCAAGGTCATGAATGATTATAGGAATCGGTCTTCCGAATTTGCCCTCAATAAATCCGCTGCTTTGCAGCTTATTTGCAACCGCCGTTATTTCGCCAAGCAGTTCGTAATATCCCGCAGGCCCCTTGCCTATGTACCGCATCTGACTGTCATATCCGGCATCATAGTCCTCATAGCCGATGTTGTCTATGCCGTTTTCCTTATACCAATTAAACAGCACCTGCATCCCCTCATCGCCCTCACATGCCTGAATTACCGGTATTTCATCCTGACGCCAAAAGGCGTAATTCCAGCGCTCCTCCGATAATTCATCAGCACCGGCGCAATCGCTTTGCGTATTATAACTCACGAAAAACTCCGGAACATTCGTATATCCGCCATATTCATTTTCCTCATTTGCATAAACAAAAAACGAAACAGCGTAAATGTCTTCCTCGTCCCACTGCGAAATGATTCCGCGCAGCTTTTTTTCAAGATATGCCCGTAAATCCGTCATAAATTCTTTTCCCTCCCCGTTCTCTTCTTGCTTTTCAATGCGGCTCTTTTCCTGCCCGGCCGTTTCAGCCCGCTGAGCGGTTGTAGGCTCATATGTGCAGCCGACAAAAACGGTTATAACCGCCATCAGGCACAATACCGCCGTTATTCTGCGGCCTTTCATCATATTAACCCCCGCAGCCCCTATTTTTCCTTTATCATTTTAAGATTGTTCATCCACACCTCGTCCCCAAGTGCGCGGGCGCATTTCATGCATATTCTGTAATCATGCTCAAAAAGCTGCTCTGTCTGCATTGCCTTCAATCTTTCCAGTATACAAAATGCCCCCGGCCAGTTCATATCCTGAATCCATTCCATAAGCTCTATCATGTATGGCTCCAGCTCTGCATTTGTTTTCATGGACAGCACCTTTGCACAGTTATCCCATGTACTTTTGCCCGCAGGGAAGCCCGGCTGCAAGAAAACATTTATATATCTTATCCTTTTTGCAAGCTCAATTCCCCGCTCCTGCTCTTCACTGCTTCTGTCCCATTGCAGCAAATCCATTATATAATCAATATCCAGCATATTCCCGCTCCTTGTTTTTATAAAATGCTCTGCCGGCAACCGAACCGCATGATCTTTGCCTCTTTAACTGCGTAAATTGTCAAAGCCTCCGCAATGCTTCAACCTGCCTTTGCACTTTCTTTGAACATACTGTCCGCTCCGCGCCGCTCAGCACCGTCTGAAGGTTATCCCCCGTATTGCAAGCACATTCCATGCTTCTTACCGATTTCGTATAAAAGCGAACTTCACTCAATATTTAACCTCCTTGTTCATGCCCTCAATGCAGCAGCCATGATAGCCCGAATAATATAAATCCTCTGTATATCCGATTGCTTTACCCCCTGAATATGTTGCATGCAGCCAGTAATTAAGCGCACCCAATCGGAAAAAACCAGCATACTTTATACCTACGGGACGAATGGCCATGCGATTATAATATGCATTATCGCCCTTAATTCCGGAATCCTTATATTGATGTTCGGGATTATAAAACAGCTCGCCGAACATATCTTCCGTAATCTCTATGCCCGTATATATCTCTGTGATTTTTGAAAACAGCCCGATATTCATTCCGTTGCATTTTAAGTACGGTTTGTTGTTAAGCTCCCTTGTGTACTTAATAGATACCGTGGGATATCCTTCCTTCGTAATAGGAACGCTGCCTATGTGTATAACGCCGTCCTCCACATCAATATGGTACTCATGCACCGCTTTATCGCTGTTATCAATTCTTTTATCCGTTTCAAGTACAAATTTTTCTTCTTCAACAACCTGCTTCATCATTTGATAACAATTCCAATCATAATTCCAAGCCGTTTCTCTTTCTTCCAAAACAAGCGGCTTATATGTGCAGCCGCCAAAGCCTGCGCAAAAAACCAGCAATACAAAAAACACCAAAGAATTCAAAACACCCTTAGCCATTTATTCACCCCCAGTACGGAATATCGAAGCTGACTCTCCACGAAAATTTATATAATATTCTTGCGTTTTCAAGGCGAAAACCAATGCATTGTTCAAAACCCCTCCGACACATTTATATATCTAAAATTTCATCAATGCCGTACATTCTTATGCTTGCCTTTCATATTCTGAAATTTATCGGTCCGGCTTTGCGCTTTATACATTTTTCTTAAAGCGCTTCAAAGGCAATTCCCCACTGCCCGGCATATTTCTGCGCCGTTGAGCCTTCGCTGCCATGCAGCGTTATGCCGTCCGTCTGAGTACACAGCGCCGCCTGCGGAAATTCAAGATTATCATTAAGCACATAAATATCACGCAGGCGCGGACGGCAGCCGAACGCCGCCGCTTCTATTTTCTCAACACTCTGCGGAAGATAGTATTCTCTGTCCCATTTACCTTCGGGATAAGCAACCAACACAGTCATATCTTTGCTGTACAGCACTCCGTTTTCGCTTTTGAAATGCACAGATTCCTCCGTTTCAATGCTTTCAAGGCTTAAACAGTTATAAAATGCGGTAGTTTCAATTTTTTCAACCCCGCCGGGAATCACAATTTTTCTTAAATTCTGACACCCGCTGAATGCCCCGCTTCTGATAACTTTTACTGTTCCCGGAAGAGTAATGTATGACATCCTCTTTTTATGAAATGCATTGGCGCCTATTGCCGTCACGGCTGCGCCGTCTATATTCTCCGGCACGACAATATGATCGTTATCAATATTGCTGTCTGTAATCTCTATTTCCTGCCTGCTGCCGTTATAATACAAATACTTCCACTGCACAGCACCGGCAGCATCCGGCGTCACTGTACTCTCCGCATTGCAGCCGCCCAGCAATATAACAACAAAAAGCAACGCAATAACACCGTAACAGCCCATGACCGCAGCACTCAAGCCGTTCTTTGTGCACTTCTTCATGATTTATCGTGCCTCCCTGAATCCGCCCCGAAATATCAGGTATTCTTCATCATGTATGGGGCGATAATAGATAAGCTCGGCTCCCGGAGCAAACACCGTCCCGCCCACGGTACGGCTTTTTACGCATATTGCCTGCGGCATAAACTCCGTTCCCTGTATGTTTGCGTTTTTCAGCATTCCCGTCCAGTCGGATTCTCTTACGGTGCGCTTTACCGTTAAATTCACAAGCTCCGTTATAAACGCGATATCAAAGCCTTCCCCCTCATCCTTACCCTGCATATTCATATTGCTGTAAAGCACCGTTAAACTGCTTTCATTTTTATCATTCAGTGCAAAAAACACCTCTGCGCAGTGCAGTTCGTCCAGCATAAGCCTGTAATATGCCGCGCAGTTATACGAAACAGACGAAAGATAATCAAATTCGCCGTGCTTTTTATACTTTTCAAAAAACTGCTCCGTACACTCTTCGTAATAAAGTCCCGCATTGTACTTATCCGCAATTCTTTCAATATCCGTCCTGCACCTTTCGGCACTTTTTACCGCCTGTTCCCGCGTGATTTTCCCATTCGCCCCGCATCCGGAACAGATAAACACCGCAATTAAAACTCCCGCAGTTAAAACCGCCCGCCATTTCAAAACTCATCCCCCCTGAAAAACAACATTTTTCTCTCCGCTTTATATGCTCAACAGCCTCTTATTTCTCCCAAACCTCACCTATACCGTTTTTTGCATCGGGGTCTGCGCTGTCGGATATCCCATACGGCGGCTTTCTGTGCCCGTAAAACTTTATCCCGCTTACCGAATCGGCATATACCTGCACATAAAGCACTGTCGGCTTTTTCATGCTTTCATTGTCCTTGCCCGGAAAGCAGACATACGCAATAAGCATATATTGACCTGCGTCGCCAAGAAGCTCCCTGTCTTCCTCCGTCATCGCGTCTGCATCAATAAATGCCATATAGCATGTTATGCGATCGCCTTCGCGAACAGATTCGCCCAGCACAAAATCGGCCCTTCCCTCGTCCTCCTGCTTTACGCTGCCCTCAAGCAGCCGCAGCATCACTGCCGCATAATTCCGCGCATAATTGCTCTTATCGCCAGCAGCTTCTTCAGTTGCTCTTTGATCTTTGTATGCCGTTGTCATCGCGCCGTTAAGAGCATATATGCTTCTGTTTCCGTTATGTACAACAAGCAGCTTGTCCCCTACATCAGCCTTGAATTTTTCCGCATCCGACATATTATCATTCTCAAACCCCTGAATATACGATGCATACAGCGGCTCAGAATCCTCCGTATTTGCATGCATTTCCAGTGTTTTCAGCACCATATCCTTTACATTCTGCTCGGACTGCTCTTTTGTGCAGCCGACCGCAAGCACCGCAAGCGCAAGTATGAAAACCGCCGACACTATTTTATACATTCTCTTCATATCCTTCACCTCTTAAAATAAAAATATATACCTTCCTGCAGGCGCTTTTTATGAGTTGCGTAATGATGTTCAAAAAACATATCCCCGTTTTCCAATGTGCCTGCCCCGACATAAAACATCGCCACCCACTGTCTGTATATTTTTAACTTGCGCACGAATCCGGCGTTCTTCAAACAGAAACCGATGCCGCCCATATAACAGAATATCCCGTTCTTCAGGATGCTTAATTGTTTTCTCTCGACCGGTGTTTTTGCATATACTCAATACTCTTTTTTGCCGCAGCACGAATATCAGCATCATCCTGCGCGGTATAATTCCGCAGCAGCTCCATATTCTTCGCCGACGGATAGTATTTCAGCCCGCCAAGCGCGGTAAAAATCAGCTCCCTGCATATTTTTTCAAAACGCAGTTTTCCCCGTTCATCGCTTTCCAGCCCGAATTCCGCCGCCGTAAGGGACACCGGCTTAAGATAAGAAATCAAAATGCTTTCCATTTCCTCGCTTTTCCACGATGCCAGCATTCGCATTGTAAAAGGCAGATAAAACACATCCACCGGGCAATGCGCCAGCTCTAAAAGCCGGTTATGTATTTTCTTTGGCTTAAGCTGCCTGAATGCATTATCATATCTTACACATATGGCAGCAGGCATAGGTTTCCCCGCCTTTGCAATATAATAATCAGACGCTTTGAAATGCATATACATCCCGATCACAGTATCGGCGCAGTTCTTCACCTTGTCATATACAAGCTGCGGAATCAGATATGCCCTGACATATTCCGATTCAAACAATTCTATGTATTCGCGCATTATTTCACCCGAAGCATGAAGGTTCATATTGTCCACCTGAGCAAGATAATGAATATCCGTCCCCAATTTTCGATTTATTTCATCAAACATACGCCCAAGAATCAATCGGTCATGCTCTGAGCAGCAATAAAGTCTGCCCTGCTTTTCCTGCTCAATAAAATCCGCTAAAACCCTTTCCATTTGCATCTCCTACCACAAATACTTAAAATATCCCGTACCCCTCGGAGGTCGCAGCTGGATTGACGATAATGCATCTCACATTTTCCCTTGAATATCATATATCTTTGATTCAATACAATAAAACGAATCGTTCCGCCTCGCTTTGATTATTCCCGTTCCATCATTTTTTTGGCAATACATATACATTCATCTATGCTCTTGGTAAAAGTTATTCCAAAGGCTTCCGAGAAAACCTCGTAGATTATCATGCCGTTTTGTTCTGCGTTGTGCTCAAATTTTGATGAAATTTCCATGCTCTCGATATCATATTCATCCGGCGGAGCGTGGTTCAGCAGGTCTATCGGATCCCACTTATCGATTTCTTTTTTTATAATCTCAAAATTAATTTTATCCGACATTATAACACTTCTCCCAAAATAGATTACATAAATTATTCTACATTTGCCGCCAAACGCCCGCGCATATCATATACAAACTCATATGCACGATTGCTCCCATATTCATAACTTCGCAGCATCCGCCCTGTGCTTAATTATTACAACACTTAAGCGTCACAATAATACATACAAACTCCGCTCAATATGTCACCTCCTCGTTCATGCCTTCAATACAGCAGCCAAGATAACCAATAAAGCACATTTCCTCATCATAAACTATACTCAAATTCTCCCACATTTCGTCCCACATTCTGTTAGCATGTATACTGTATGTTATTTCCCACATACTCAAATAGTTGGAATGCTCATCCCATCTATGCATGACGAACATTTGGTGATAATAATGATTTTCATTGTAACCGTCTGCTGTAAAACCCGGCAGCTCACCATCTTCATCCTTTAACCAAAAAACCGAATCTGTATACACATGTGAGGGATCATGCAATAAATCATCAAACATACTATCTGTTATTTCAATTCCCGAATATATATTTAAAATTTTCAAATACAGATTCGTATTCATGCCCTCACATTTAGCATTCGGCATTTCATTTAATGTCCTGTCAAAGCGTATATTAACTCTTGAAAAGCCGTTTTTCCACCACGCCTTTAATCTAATTTGGCCTCCTTCGGTATTTACAACAAAAACTCGTATATTTCCTGTATCTGACGGATCCGCTTCCTCTTTCAATACCTCGTATCCCTCGGCCTCCGCCGCCGCCTTTGCCTTTTCAAAGCATGCTTTTTCATACTCCAATGCTTCATCCCGTTCCACGGTTTTGGTTTTATATTTTGTTCTTTCCACGCAGCCGCAGTTCAACACGATCAAGGCAAATATAATCATTATGATAACTAACCTTTTAGCCATATCAACACCCCATTATCAATACGGAATATAAAAGCCGACTTGCCATGAAAACTTGTACATTAATCGGGCGTTCTCCAAACAGAAGCCGATGTCATTTAATATCTTATTCCTTGTAGTGGCTTTCTCACCGCTGGCAAACCACAACTCTGAAAAATCAAATACATCACCTATGATGATATATACCGCATTTCTTCGATTCATAACACCCAAAATACCTGCTTATGTTGTTTCATAGTCAACAAATTTTTTATATATTGTACCGCATTTATTACATCTTAGCGAAATCCAAATCCATGTAAATGCATTATCAACCTGTGTTATTCCGTCATCTAAAAGTTCTTGCATATCCGGATACTCATACCGTATATTTAAGGAAAAGTCATTGCTGCTGCACTTCTTGCAATTAATAGCCTCAGTCTTCAAAGGATGTTTATCCTGCCCATTAACAATACCGTCATAGCCATCCACATTGCTGTTAAATATATTAATTCTTTTTCCGCATTTTTTGCAGCTGACCTCTAACGCAAGACCTTCGTTTCCGGGAAACAGATACATTCCCGAAAACAAACTGTACTTCATAGTTCCATATGCATATACTGCAAAACTGTTGGCATCACAGCAAGTCAACTCTCCGTCAATCACCGTATTGTCATTATCCTTCCTTTCAGATTTCATTTTGAAATTTGATTGTAATCTGCCCTGTATCATCTTTCTCTCCCTATCTGAATAAATGTCTTGTCCAAACAACAACCTTCCCCGTTGCATCAGGATTGTCCTCGAGCATATTAAGCATTTTGTTTCTAATATATGATATCGTAAACGGAAATATATTCTTGGCAATCCGGGCAGTAAAAGCATCTCGTTCCGAACTCTACATTGCCGTTTAAGTAGGTATCATCCAATGAAAAATCATATTTTCAGCCTCGTATCAATTTTGAATTCACAACCTTGCTTGTATAGCTCAGGCTAAGACTTCGTCCGCATTTTGCATGTCAGTATACAATTAGGCTTAAAAACGCCTCAGTACTTAATGCCGCCGTCCAAGTTTTCAATGCAGCAGCCTTTATAGCCCGTGTATTCTATTTCTTCATCCCAGTTATCGAACATAGTATAGCGCACCTGTCCGAGAATCGGCCCTGTCCGTCCGAGCGTTCCCTTAGGCCTGATTTTCCTTTCAAAATCAAATTTATTCTGCGCAAGCCACACGCTGTCGCTTCTGTTAAGCAATTTATCAAAAAAATCGGCTCCGAGTTCAATTCCTGAATATATACGCACCAGCTTTGAAAACAAGGTTAAGTCTATATTCTGACACTTTATCATAGGTTCTGTGCCGTTATGTCTTCCGTATAAAATACAGAAACTGTTTATATCCTCTTTATTATCTGATATAACATAAACAAACCCACCCCTCACGGCAATGATATAATCATAATCACTGCGTTTTATAAACAGCGGCGCCGGTACATCAATTTTTTCGCCTTTTTTGTAAAGCCTTAACCCCGCCTCAAAAGCCGCTTTTTCAACAAGCTCTGCGCACTCTTCATTATAAAGTTTGCTTTCGACCGGATTGACCGTTTTTACCGAACAACTGCTGCACCCGCAAAGAGCAGCACAATAAACCAGCAAGCACAAAACCGCAGTAATTCTGCTAATCACTCTTGGCATTTAATCACCCCCAGTACGGAATATCGAAGCTGACACTCCACGAAAACTGCCGCATAAGTTGCGCATTTTCCAGACAGAATCCTATATCATTCAATATCTTATTTTTGATAGTAGTATTTTCGTTGCTAATAAACCATAATTCCGAAAAGTCAAATACATCCGAAACCGTTATCCTAAGTAAATGTTTTGACCTTATATACTGCACCTTATAATTTGCACGATGTACCGCCAAATACAAATCTTTTGCATATGGCGATTCCATATCCGGCGGATACCTCCCTTGTATACCAAATTCAAATGTTCCGCTAAAATTTGGTTTTCTACCTACACCATAATACCTACCAGCTCTGCCCAATACTGTATTTATAAAACCTTGCTCGCTCTTAACTCTCGCAATAATCATGCTCTGTGTTTCCGCGCTTATTTTCCCGCCGTAACCATACATAGCATGCTGAAACATCATTGCGGATAGCTTATACCCTTTTGATTTTAGAGTATGGCATACTCCAAGTGTCCCCGCAGCCTTAACTCCCATATATTCAAGCGGTCTGTAAACCTTGAATGAAACGCCTACAACGGCGCACACCGTACCCACAACCCATTTTAACGCCTTGTACCAAATGGATTGGGGCGCCATGCCGTCATAATCTCCGTGCATTATTGGATTATTGTAACAATACACAAATCCATTCACATTAAGATTACTTTCGTCAATTATGCTGTCCGCATTTATAAATCTTCCCGTTTCCGGGTCATAGTAGCGGGATTGCAGGTAGTACAGCCCCGTTTCGCTGTCATAATAATACCCGCGATAGCGGAACGGATTAAGTTCTGCAAGCGCGCCGGTCGAGGATATAACCCTGCCCCACGCATCATAGGTATAGCTTGCCTCCACGGCGCCCGTCTGCCCGTTCAGCACCGCAAGAATATCTCCCTGCAAGTTCTTGCGGTAGATATACAGATTGTTATTGTGCTTAAACCCTACCGCAGCACCCGTTTCATCGTACAGGAAGTATAATATATCCTCCCCGCTCTTTTGAGCAAGTATCTGCGAGCCGTTAATGTAATACTGCGTGCTTACGCCGTTTACCGTTTTGCCCGTTCTTGTGCCGCTCTCGTCATAGGTGTAATTGACATTCAGCCCCTCTGCGTTTATGCCCGCAAGCCTTCTGCCCTGCGTCCATGTAAGGCTTCTGCCACGGTACGAAAGCGGGTTGCCGATTGCGTCATATGTTATGCTCTCCCCGTTCCATGCGGTAAGCTGATCTCCCCACGCGGCGTTATTATACTCGTATACCGCCACCGTGCCGCCCGCCGGGTTTTCATCATCGGTATACCCGTACTCCGTGCGCGAAAGTATGTTTCCGCAGCTGTCATAGGCATACACACAGGTTTTCTGCGAATACGGGTTATCCTCCCGTATCAGCTGACCCATGTTGTCATAGTAATACCGCGTGACATTCTCTCCGTCTGTAACAGAGGTTATGTTCCCCGCCGCGTCATAGGTGTAAACAAGGGTGCTGCTTATATCCCCCACCATCGCGCTCAATGTAAGCGGCAGCGTTGTTCCCCGCTCATAGGTATACCCGTAAACAAGGGATTTCCCGCCCACGGCGTTTATGCTTCTTGAGGCGAGCCTATCAAGCCGGTCGCTTGCGCTGCTTGTGTTAAGCAGCATTTTAGTAGCCGTTGCATCGGTTATTGTCACGCCGTACACCCGGCTCTTATACGGCTGATTGCTGCTGCCGCTGCCGTAATGATATGCGGTTCCGAGCTTCTGCCCCGGCAGCATAACCGAGCTGCTCTTCAGGTAATCCTTGCTGTCATAGCTGAAGATTACGCTGCTGCCGTCCGTGCATTTCTTTGCCGCCAGACGCCCGCGCATATCGTATACGAACTCATATGCACGATTGCTCCCATATTCATAACTGCGCAGCATCCGCCCCGCGCTGTCATATTCATAGCCGTAGGTTTTTACACCGTTCACGCTTGAGCTTACGGCGCGCCCCAGCTTATCATACTCAAAGGTTATCTCCGTGCCGTTGCCGTAGCCCGTTTCCAGCAGCAGCCCGGTGACATTATCGTACACATTGCGGGAAAGCAGCGCCCCGCCCACCTTGGTTTTTGTGCGGTTCCCGAAGCCGTCATATTCAAAGGTATACTGCGTGCTTCCGCTTGTAATGCTGCTCAGGCGGTCGTTTTCATACGCATACTGTACCGAAGCGCCGTTCTTGCTCACGCCGGTCAGCTCGCCCTTTTCATTGTATGTGTAACTTACCGTTCCCGTGCAGTCCGTCGCCGTAAGCAGCCTGCCGGTGTTTGGGTCATAGGTATACTGCACCGTGCCGCCCCGCGAATCCCGCGTAAGGGCAAGATACCGCCCGTCCTGCGAATACTCCGAGCGCGAGCTTATGCTTTCCGGGTGCCCGTAGGCCGTATCCAGCAGCTCCCAGGTATACTGCGCGCTTAATGTGCCCATGGTCGGCAGCGCCATAAGCACATCCTTGCCGTTATAGCTTGATGTTGTAAGATAAAATGTATTTGCAACGCTTTTGGGCTTGAAGCTTGTAACCCCCGCCGAGCTGTTTATTGTAAACAGCTGATTATCCTCACTTACCGAACCCTTTTGTGCAAAGGCAAAGGTAGGCATGGGCAGCGTCACCCCGGTAAACACCAATGCCCGCCCGTCGGAGGCGATTATTTTCCAGTAATCCCCCGCCTTTTCCAGGGTGTACAGCTGCTCCGCATTGCCGGTGTAGGGCATAACGCAGTCGTTTTGGCTGTCCAGAAAATACTTGTTTCCGCCTCGGTTGCGTATTAAATAGGTTTTGCCCTCTAAAGGCCCGGACACCGCCGGGAAATTTCCTCCCGTGCCGATTGACGACAGCACATTCCCATAGCCGTCATAGGTGTATTCCGTTTTAAGCCCCGACGGGCTTACCGAGGATATAAGCCTGCTGCGGCTGTCATATACATAGGATGTCGTCTGTCCGTTTTCATCGGTGGAGGAGGTAATATTCCCCTTTTCATCCGCCACGGTGCTGCTTGCGCTCTTTCCGTCATTCTGACCCGAAATGAACCCGTTTGCATCATAGGTATAGGAATTCAGCGTGCCCGAAACAAGGCTTACTCCGCCGAAATTTGCCTGCCCCATTTCATGGCTGTACTCCAGCCTTGCCGTAACCGACACCGGGGATTTATCTCCGCTTGCCGTGTTGAAGGACACCGCGCCGTACTGCCAGCCGTCCACCGCCGCATTGTAATCATAACGGTATTCCGCCTTGGTGCCGTCGCTGTAATTCACCTGCGCCACCAACGCAAACGACGGCATAACCGAGGCCGCAACGCTGTACCCCGACGAAGCCTTCTGCACCTTTTTTATCTTCACGCCCGCCGGCACGGCATTGGCCGCCCGCGCCCATGCGCTTAAGGTAAAGGTGTCCTTCTGCGTAAGGGCAACCGTCTGCGATATCGTGCATACGCTCTCCGTGCCGCCGCTTGCCGACGCACCCCATACGGGCATCACCTTGTAGGCGCTTATTCCGGCTTCCGTCCACGGATACGCCGAAGCATGCCAGTCAAAATCCCCAGCGCCTATCGCGCTGTACGGATTTGCGCTTTCGCTTTCTTCCAGCTGCGCACAGTCAAACAGCACCGTTCCTGCAAGATTGTATTTCCCGAAATATATCTTATACGCCTCGTTTGCGCTGCTGTCCTGCGAACAGGTGTAGGTAAAGCTTACGCGCGACCAGCCGTCCGCCTCCCCCGTAAGCTCATCGGGAGATATGATTTTATAATATGAAGCGCTCAGCGTCTTGTCCGCCGGAGCAATGCCTATAAGTATGCCGCCGCTGCCGCTCACCGTGCCCAGCGTGCGAACATATGCCGACACCGTATAGCTTCTTCCCGCCTTTACCGGCCGCATGCGCGCAAAGCTCTGCACATATGCGCTCAGCCCGCTTTCCGATGCTCCCGTTATGCCGCCGCTGGAGGCTCCCTGCAGCCTGTAAGCAGTATTCAGTGCAAACACCGCCCCCGCGCTGTCCGTGGTGGTAATGCCGCTCATGGTTTCAAAGCCGGGCCTGAAAAGCAGATTCACAGCGCCCGTGCTGCCGGCGCAAACCGAGGTTATACGATTGTTCGCCGGGGTATACCGGCTGTAATCGGTGCAGTCATAGCAGTAGCTCTGCGCGCCCAGCACCCGGTTTACGCTGCCCGAAAGCCGACTGTAACAGGCGGTGGTGTGTCCGTATGAATCAAACTGAAATACCGATATTATATCGTCCTCGGTGTCAAACTCTCCGTCCGCACCCGGCGATGTAAAGGTTGTGGAGGCATCCAGCCCGTAGCTTATGCGTACCTCCGTGCCCGGAGTCTGCCCCGCTTTTTCCGAAAATCCGCTTACCCGCAGCGCCCTGTCGGAGGTGTAGGAGTATTCTATACAATAGCCGAAGGGATCGGCGGCGCGTACAAGCGGGTTTGCATTGTCCGCCTGCGAAGCCGTATCCATATATGTATACAGGCTGGTTTTGCCGTCGGGATAGGTTATGCCCGTCAAATGTCCGGCTTCGTCATAGGAATAGCTTATGCTTTTCCCGTCCGTTTGGCGCACCGATGCCACTCTTCCGCCTGAAAGCATTATGTCTATATATGCCCCCGCCGCATCCTGCACCCTTATGCTGCTTTGCGAATATGTAACGGTTGAGGTGTTTTGGTTTGTATCCGTAATGCCGGAAAGCCTGCCCGAAGCATCAAAGGTAAGCCTGCTGCCCGCGCTGTCCTGCAGCGTATACCCGTCCGCCGACACCGAAAGCCTGTATCCCAGCCCGTCCTCATCCCTTAGAAGCGCGCCGTCCTTTATAAAATAGTGCTCCGTGCCGTCCGCATCGGTATATACATAGGGGTAATCCGTCGCCACGGCCGCAGGCGACGGCTTCACCGTCTGCGCAATATTCAGCCGCCACCCCTTGCCGCAGGGTATCACGCCGTCCTCGCGGTTTGCATCATAGCTGTTGTACACATGGCTTACGCTTACCGGGTTGCGCCCTCCCGGCGTGGAAGCATCGGGATGCACAAATACCAGGTTGCCCGTGTGATCGTTCACCCTTGCGCTTCCGGCGCGCCCCGCGCTCTGGCTGTGAAAGCTCCAGTAATCCTCCAGCCCCTTGGCGTTTCTGTATTCCACTATAAGACAGGGCGCATACTGCGTAGTGGTTCTGTCGTTATAGTAAATTGCGTGCGCCGTGGGCGAGGAGGCGCTTATGTTCTCCCGCACTCCCCGCAGCACAAAACCGAAATTGCTGCTGTTGCCCTCCGCACAGGAAACCGGCTCATCCGCCGCATACCATTGCTTTACCGCTTCGGTCACATTCCACTCCACCGGCACATCGTAATAGTATCGGCTGTTTGGCTTTTTGGATCTCACATCATACTGATAATCCAAAAATGCGCCGAAGTTGTCGTTTTTCTGCATATTCCAGGTAAGCGTTTCAGCATTCCATGTGCGCTTTACCTGTGCTATGCCTATTGCCTCCTCCGCAGCGGTATCGCTGTTATAGCGCCCCTGCTTCTGCATAAGCTTTATATAGGCGCCCGTAACCGTATCGCTGCCGGAAAGCTGCGGCAGCTCCACCGATATATAGGTTCTGCACCATTTGTACGCCGAGGATTCGTAGCCTGCGTAGAGTATCTTTTTATCCTTGCCCAGGTTGGTCATGCCGGAATAATCCTCGCCGTTCTTGCTGCCCGAAGCAAGATACGCCGTCTTTATTCTGCCTTCATCGGTAATGCGCTTTATGAATATTGCCGGGTCCACCCGCACCGGCAGGGCGGCGGTTTTCATATACTCCGCATCCACATTCACAATAAGGCCGTACACGCCGTTTCCGGCATCCCGCAGAGTATAAAACGCATCGTAATATATATCGCCCAGCGCATCGCATATGTACGGCGCGGGAATTACAAACACCACGCCCTCGCTGTCGCTTATCTCCGCATCCCCCGCGCTGTTTAGGCTCATAGCAAGGCCGTGCGAAAGTGTGTATACAAAGCCGTATTTATACTGCCCTCCCCTTGAGGATATGATTATATCCTCCTTTATGCCGTTCCACGCAATTTTATATTCAAGGCTTGCATCGGTAAACACTCCGTCATAGCTCACCGTACCGGAATTGCTTTTCAGCAGTTCCTGTGCCGAAAGCAGGCCCGTTCGCTCGGGTGAAGCACTGCTCACCTTCGCCTGTGATGTGCCCCCAACCCTGTTGCCAAGAGCGCGGAAGGAAACGCTTTTTCCTTCCCACTGTATTACGCTGCCGCCTTCATCCTCCCCCGAAAGCGCAAAAGAGGCGGAAAAAGCCCCCTGCGTATTGTGCAGCCTTCCGTTTTTCTGCACAAGTCCGGGTTCATTTTCCACCCACTTACCGTTTTTTATAAAATGCACCGGCGAGGCATAGGTCACCGCCACGCGGCTTTTATCCCGCAGTATAAAGTGCTTGCTTACCGCATCGCGCTTGTCCGTGTCCTCCCCTATTACATCGTACAGCTTTTCCCGCGCTTCTTCCCCGCTTTGCGCCTCTTGCGCCTCTTGTGCCTTCGGCGTCTGCTCCAGCGCCTCCGCCGCCGCCCGAAGGTTTTCCGGCATCCACAGCACAAGCAGCATTGCCGCAAGCAGCGCGGCAACTGCTTTTATGCAAAACGCATAATGTACCCGCCCCGATGATGTCCCTTTCGTCCTCATAATACTCCCCCTGAAATTATTATGCCGTATGCTTTTTCCCGATCGTCTTTTCGCGCCTCCGCCCGGCCTTTGCCGGAATCAAATGTCATTATGATATTATTATAAAGCACCGGTGTACTAAAGTCAATACTGCAAATAATTGTTTGTTATGTCTTATATTTTTCGGATATGCTTTACTTCTTTGTATTGTAATACAATGTTTTTTTGTAGTTAGGACTTGATTTATACTTTAAATACCTATATAATGAATATATAAAAATATGTCCCGTATCGGCTTTGCCGCCGCACCCGCCCGTCACGGCTCAGGTGTGACCTTTTAATGCGCAGATGCCGATGGACATTAAAGAAAGGCAGTATCAAAATGAAAAAGAAAAACCTGTTCACGGCACTTCTTGCGCTGATGCTGGTCTGCTCCGTGCTTATCTGCACCGGATGTCAGAAAGACCCCGCGCAGACAACCGTCCCCTCTGCGGAGCCCACGCCTTCCGCTCTTACAGCGGCTCAGGTGCAGCAGGATCCGTCAGCCGCACTTTTAAGCGCATATACCAAAACCGCGCAGAGCGTGGCAAAGGCCTCGCCGTTTGCCCCCCTGTCCGGCTTCCTTAAAAAGGGCAAGCTCACCGCAAGCATTCCCGATATGCTCAAAAACGAGCTTTATTACGACCTCGAAAACAAAAGCTATGCCAACCTGCTTACTCTGACTCTTGACGGTCAAAGCATCGACCTTTCCCTTTATGACCGCTCCCCCGAATGTGCGGTGGGCAGCAATTATCTCTTCGGAGATGCCGTTTACGGCCTGAATCTTAATAATCTTTCAAAAACCGTTCCCGCCTCGGCTATTTGGGAAATGCTGGGCGTTTCTTACAACGATGTGAAGTCCATGATTGAGCCTGTGCTTGAATCCCTTAAAAACGCCGCGGCTTTCGATATTACAAAGCTTACGGAAAAGCTCAGTCAGGCCATTGAAAACAACTGCACAATTTCCGCTGCCGACGGTCAGGCGGACACCGTGGTTATCACCGTAAGCTTCAATAAAGAACAGCTGCTCGCCGTTTCTCAAAAAATTATAGATACAGTTAAGGAATTCATGACATCTTTGGGCTCCGCCTCCGGCAGCATCAACGCCGCCGAATTTGACAAGGCTCTTAAAGCCCTTGAGGAAGGCTTGGCCTCCCTTACCGATGCCTCTGCAAAAATAGATTATGTTATAAACGCTCAGTCCCGTCAGCTCATCTACATTGCCTTCAGCTGTCAGGGCAGCGCCGATGGGGAAACCTTCAGCCTTTCGGGCGATTTCAACATGGGAACCGACCCCGCGGGAAGCGAAAGCTATATCTTCTCCGTGACAGCTCAGGCTACCGGCGAGGACGCCTTCTACACCTCAATCAACGCCGTAATTGAGCGCAGCAGCAATGCCGACGGCGTTGTTTCGCGCAAGCTTACCGTTAAAACGGCTTCCAAGCCCGACGGCGAGTTCACTGCCGCGCTGGCGGCCGAGTTCACCCTTAACCGGACAACCGGCGAAATGGTGCTGCGCGCCGAAAGCCATCCCTATCAGTTAAGCATAACCGGCACCGCCGCCGTAAGCGAAAATTCCTTCAGCATGACCATTGCCGATATAACCGTCAGAAACGACTCCTCTGCGGAGCCGCTTTTCCGGCTTGAGCCCAACCTCAGTCTTGCGCTGACGCAGCTTCAGAGCATGCCGCAGATGCCGGAATATAAAGATATTTTCTCCCTTTCCCAAGAGGAATACACACAGCTTCTTACCGCGCTTCAGGAAAAGCTTCCTCCCATAATCGATTTGCTGCCCGGCATCCCCGGCGATAACGGCGACGAGGGCGATTTCTGATTTGCACATGCATCCGCCCGTAAAAAGGCGGCTCATAAACCGAATCTTTCATATAAAAAGAAGCCCGCGGGCTTCTTTTTATATTTTCCCGATTCGCCTCTCTGCATCATTTTCTTTGCATAGGGGCTACTGTCGATGCCCATTCGTAAGGAAAATTGCGGAAACGTAAATTTTTTACGAACGAGGCGCTTCGTCAATCCTATATATGTCAACGAAATATCATTTTCTGTTTTATTTAATACAAATTATGAAAAGCAAGACGAAACGAAACTTTTGCCTTTTTTGTTTTCGGTAAGCTTCCAAGGCAAATTCGCCTTGCTAAAAGGAAAAATATGCAATAATATTTTAAAGCCTATTGCAATGCGTGAAAATATCTGATATAATTAATTGTGCAATATGAGGAAGGGGGTGACTTTTGTAAACGGTAATGCAACAGGTGCCGTCATATCGACATCGGCATAATGCCGTTTTTACCGTGTTAAGCCATATTTTATACGATTTTTAAGAAACAAACATGAAATCATAACAGAGCGGAGGGACTTTTATGAAGAAAAAACTATCGGTGCTTGCAATCTGTCTTGTAATGGTAATCGGATTGTTACCGACCGTAGCCTTTGCTGCGGAAAACTATGATTTGTATGTAAACGGCGAACAGTTTACAAGTGAAAAGCTTTCCATTGCCTGCGGAGAGGGAAGTGCAGCCTACGACCCGGCCGCAAAAATCCTTACCCTTGACAATGCAGTAATTACAAACGGGGGCAAAAGCGATGAGAACCCCAAATACGGAATCAGAGTGGTCGGGGATGCCAATCTGACGATAAAGCTTGTCGGCACAAACAGCATTACTTTAGATAACGGCGGCGGAATTTTTGCAGACGGCAGCAGTGTTAATTACAACATTATCGGCGACGGTAAGCTTACAATAGATGTAAAATGGGACGCTCTCTACACGCTCAACGGCAACATCAGCATATCCGAAGGCGCAGAGCTTGATATAACTTCTGCCAATGGCTGCGGAATTACTTCTTATAATAAAGGAAGAATTTCCATTGACGACGCAAAGGTCATGGTTGCTTCGTATTACACTGCCGCAGACGCCAAGGAGCTGGAGATTAAAAATAACAGCGAAGTTGTTTTGAGAGCAAACGCGGATCAATTTAACGCAGTGTATATGGGCAATGAAAACGGCGCGGGCAAAATTGAAATTATCAACTCCAAGGTGGAAGCAACAAGCTATTATCCCGCTTTGTTTACCGAGGGCAATCTGACGGTTAACGGAGGCGAGGTAAACTGCACCTCTACTGCGGACAGCGCAATATGGACACGAGGCGATATTTTGATCAAAGGCGGCGCCAAAGTAACCACTGACGGTAAATTCCCGATGGGCGGTAACGGTACCTTCA
>ENA-OURV01000446-OURV01000446.1-human-gut-metagenome-genome-assembly--contig:-NODE-446-length-35763-cov-5.669290_pt1 | contig 35763 bp, 30 predicted proteins | sample MGYA00242141_ERZ509072 | MGnify/ENA primary metagenome ERZ509072 (study PRJEB26280, sample SAMEA2338763) | human gut metagenome | biome: human gut; feature: human-associated habitat; material: faeces... | reverse complement strand
CATGCCTGCGACTTTTTGCATTGTCTATGTAAAATTTATGCTCGAAAATCTGCATGTTATCTTAGTGTCAACACTCCCTAAACACATGGGGCGAGAAGCATCTCGCCCTTTTCGGGTTTCCATAGACAACCGGAAGGAGTCAGGGCATGAGCGGATTTTTTCGCAGTTTTAAATTCAAGATTATCATGGGCGTGCTGGCGCTGCTGCTGGGAGTTGTCCTGTATGCGGTGACCCGGGGCGGCAGCACCACCTGGCTGTCCCAGGGGTTCGGCGTTGTATTCAACCCGGTACGGCAGGCGTTTACCGCCGTTTCTGACCGGATTGAGCAGGGGGTGGACACCATCCTTAACGCCCAGGAATACTACAACGAAAACCAGGAGCTGCGAGCGCAGATTGGCTCGCTGAACAGTCAGCTGGTGGATTATGAGAACACCAAGGAGGAGCTGGCGGAGTTGCGGAAGTTCCTGGGTATCAAGGAGGAGCATCCGGACTTTGTGCATTCCGCACCCTGTCATCTGATCTCCTATGTGACCAACGATCCCTACGGTGCTTTCGTCATTGACCGGGGCAGGGAGGACGGAATCTCCGTCAATGATCCGGTGATGACCGGTGAAGGTCTGGTGGGCGTTATCACAGAGGTGGCGGATACTTACGCTACTGTGCGTACCATTTTGTCCCCGGATCTGTCCATTGGTGCGGTATGCAACCGGACAAAGGATACGGGCATCGTGGAAGGAAATCTCCGCTATGCGGCAGACGGGAAAACCAAAATGATCTACATGGACAAAACCATGACCATGCAGCAGGGAGATCTGGTCATTACCGCTGGCAGCTCCGGCTTATTCCCCTGGGGCTGCGTCATTGGCAATGTGGCGGAAACCGGCATGGAGGAAAGCGGCTTGTCTGCCTATGCGGTGATCCAGCCGGCAGTGAACCTGGAGCGGATCACCAGCGTGGTGGTGATCCTGGACTTTAACGGCAAGGGGGCTAATTATGACAATTAGTGCCCCCAAGCGCAGCCCCAAACAGGAGCGGTTCTGCATCGCCCTGCGCTGGACGCTGTATGTGCTGCTGCTTGCCCTGTGCTTTGTGCTGCAATGTACCGGCAGGCATCTGAACCCCCTGTATGTGATCCCGGCGGCGGTGTGTATCTCCATGAGCGAAGGGGTGCTGACCGCAGCGGGAGTGGGCATGGTCACCGGTCTGATGATCGACATTTCCTGCGGCAAGCTGCTGGGACTGAACGCCCTGTTTCTGGTATGCGGCTGCGTGTGTACCGCCCTGCTGTTTATGCATCTGCTGCGGCACAACATCATCAATGTGCTGATTGTGACCCTGTTGCTGGCAGCCATGCAGGGGGGGCTGGATTACCTGTTTTACTATTACATGTGGAATTACGACGCTGTGGAAACCGTCTTTGCCCGGTGGCATCTGCCGGTGATCTTTCTGACCACCGGAGCAGTGCTGCCCTTGTATCCGATTTTCAAGCTGATCAAACGCAGGCTGCTGCCTCCTTCGGGCAATGCCAACGAGGCATAAGCACACTGCGGAAAGGAGTATGGATCTATGAAGGAAACCTTGGCACTGCTGGGGGATCGGCTGCGGGCGGCAATTCTTGTGCTGCTGGTGGTGATATCCGTGATCCTGGGGGGATTGCGGCTGATGAAGATCCAGGTGGTCAACGGCACCGCATACCTGGAAAAAGCCCAGTCCACCGCTGTGTATGCCCAACCGGTCAGCGCTGCCCGCGGGGAGATCGTGGACAGTGACGGCAATACCATCGTGGGCAACAAGATTGGCTATAATATCATTGTGGAAAAGGCATACTTCCCGGCGGACAATGGGGCAGGGAATGCTGTTCTGCTGGAGGTTGCCAATCTGTTGAAGGAGCGGGAGCTGGACTGGAATGACACCATGCCCATTACCATGGTAGAGCCATTTTCCTTTCTGAGCGATTCCGAGGAACAGGTGGCAAAGCTGCGCACAACCTTGAATCTGAACACCTATGCCACTGCCCAGAACTGCATGGATAAGCTGATCGGGGACTACGACATTGCGGACACCTATTCTCCCCGGGAGCAGCGAATCATCGCAGGTATCCGGTACGAAATGCTGCTGCGGAGCTTTGCAGTGAACAATCACTACACCTTTGCGGAGGATATCCCGGCGGAGCTTGTGACGCTCATCAAGGAACGGCGCTTACAGCTGCCGGGCTTTGACGTGATCGAGGAAGCCATCCGCACCGTCAAGCAGGGGGATATCCTGCCCCATGAGATCGGTACTGTGGGTCCCATCTACAGCAAGGAGGAATTTGAGCGGCTGAAGGAAAACGGGCATAGCTATCTGCTGTCGGATACGGTGGGGAAAAGCGGACTGGAACTGGCACTGGAGAAGGAACTGCGGGGCACGGACGGGGTCAAGGAGATCACCTATGTGAACGGCAAAGCGGCTTCCTCCCAGATCACCCAGGAGGCTGTAGGCGGCAATCGGGTGCAGCTGACGGTGGACAGTGAATTCCAGCGGGGGCTTCAGGGGGTACTGGAGGATATGATGCAGTACCTGCGGGATCTGAACGATCCGGCATATGACGAGGTTTCCGCCGGGGCGCTGGTGGTGCTGGACGTGAAGTCCAATGCGGTGCTGGGTATGGCGACCGCTCCCACCTATAACCTGGAGGATCTGATGAATGACTATCAGTCCGTGCTGAACGGGGAGAACACCCCCCTGGTCAACCGGGCAACGGATGGTCTGTACCGCCCCGGTTCCACCTTCAAGACCATCACCGCTACGGCAGGGCTGAATACGGGGATCATCAACGCCGGCTCCACTTATTTCTGTACCAGAAACTATAAGTACTTGGACAGTACGGTGCATTGTACCGGCTACCACTCTGCCATCAATGTGACCCGTGCCATTCAGGTGTCCTGCAACATCTTCTTCTATGAGCTTGCTCAGCGGCTGGGCATCGACACTATTTCCGAGTATGCTACTTACTACGGCCTGGGGCAGTCCCTGGGACTGGAGTCCGGGGATGCTGCCGGACGGCTGGCAAATCCCCAGACCTTTGAAAAGCTGGAGATGCCCTGGTACGCAGGTTATGTGCTCCAGGCTGCCATCGGTCAGTCCGAGGTGCAGGTAACACCCCTGCAAATGGCGGTGGCGGCATCCACCATTGCCAACGAAGGGGTGCGCTATCGTCCCCACCTGGTGGACAGCGTGTACAACAACGCAGGTACCAAGCTGATTTCCAGAACCGAGCCGGTGATCGCAGAAAAGATCAACGTGCAGTATGACTCGGTGTATCCTCTGATCCGGCAGGGCATGATTCTTGCCGCCCAGAGCACCATGCCCAAGGAGTATTCCCTGACCCACCTGGGGTTCCAGACCGCCATCAAGACCGGTACCCCCCAGTCCCCCCGGGGTACGGACTCCTTTGTGATCGGGTTCGCCCCGGCGGAGGATCCGGAAATTGCATTTGCCGGGGTGATCGAAGGGGGCAATTACGCCAAGTACATGGTGCGCAAGGTACTGGAGCTGTATGCAGATTGCTATCCGGATACCAAAATCGGTGAACATCTAACAGGCGAATAATTCCATATGCATAAAAAGTTGTGCATAATGCACAAAGACGGTCTGTCGAAACAATGTAACTATACAATTTTTTATTTTTCCCGAAAAGGGGCTTTGACAATCCCGATAAGTATGGTATAATATAGTATGATATACTGTGTAAAGAAAGATCAAATCCGGCTGTCTGCACGCAGGCAGACATGGTTACTGTGCCGGCAAATAGGGGAAAGGAATCTGATACTATGTCAAAAGTAATTGCAGTTACGTCTGGCAAAGGCGGCACGGGCAAATCCTCCATCTGTTCCGGATTGGGGTACACCCTTGCAAAGCAGGGCAGCAGAACTCTGATCATTGAACTGGATTTCGGTCTGCGCTGTATTGATATCATTTTCGGCATGCAGGGCAAGATCAAGTACGACCTGGGGGATGTGCTTCACAACCGGGTAAAGCCCCTGGATGCTGTAACCCAGGTGCCTATGGCAAGCAACTTGAATATTCTTTGCGCACCGAAGGACCCCTTTGCAAGCGCAACGGTGGAGCAGATCGTGGATATCTGCAAGCAGATCCGGAAATATTTTGACTATATCATCATCGACACTGGTGCCGGCATCAACTCTCATGTATTTGATATCGTGGAACAGGCCAACACCATTCTGGTTGTGACCACGCCGGATCCCATCTGCGTGCGGGATGCCCAGATGATGTCCGATGAATTCTATAACCGGGGCAATAAGCGCCAGCGCCTGATTATCAACAAGGTCAACAAGCGTGCCATCGGCTCGGAACTGGTAAAAAGCCTGGACGAGATCATTGACACCATCGGTGTACAGCTGATCGGCGTGATCCCGGAGGATTACGAGCTGGTCATCGCCACCGGCAAGGGTCAGCCCATCCCCTCCACTGCGCCCAGCCTGGCAGCATTTGACGCCATTGCCAAGCGGCTCAAGGGCGAGAACGCACCGCTGACCGTGAAAATCAAGTAACAGTCTGCTGCCACTGTGCAGCGGTGTCTGACAGCATCATCGCAAAAAGCGGTAGAAAGGAACGGACTTATGAACATAGCATTGATTGCCCACGACTCCAAGAAGGAACTGATGATCCAGTTCTGTATTGCATACTGCGGTATCCTGTCCCGTCACAACCTGTGCGCCACCGGTACTACCGGCAAGCAGGTCAGCGAGGCTACCGGTCTGCACATTCAGCGATATCTGAGCGGTTCCCAGGGCGGCGATCAGCAGATCTGTGCCCGTATTTCCTGCAACGAGATTGATGTACTCCTGTTTTTCCGGGATCCCATCAATCCCAAGTCCAACGAACCCAACGATATGAACCTGCTGCGGCTGTGCGACGTACACAACGTACCGGTTGCCACCAATATTGCAACCGCAGAGGCTTTGATCCTGGCACTGGAACGGGGCGACCTGGATTGGCGTGAAATCGGAAATCCCTCCCTGTAAGGCACTGCTGCGGCATATGCAGCCGTTGAATTGCCCCCCATGCGGGGCAATTGCTGTTTTGTGCGGCACTGCCCGGACAACACCAATATTTCCCGAAAGGAGCTGCGCAGGGCGCAGGAAAATTATGGCTTTGAATTTAAAACGACCCAACGGCACGGAGGATATTACCCCGGCAAACATCCACAAATGGTACACCGTAGAGCAGGTAGCCCGCAGTGTGGCGCAGTCCTATGGCTTCCGGGAGATCCGCATCCCCACCTTTGAAAACACGGAGCTGTTTCAGCGCTCTGTGGGGGAGACCACGGACGTGGTGCAGAAGGAAATGTACACCGTCATGGCAAAGGAAACGAAGTTTACACTCAGACCGGAGGGCACTGCCGGCACTATCCGTGCGATGCTGCAAAACGGGCTGCTGAATGAGGCACTGCCCCAGAAGGTGTTCTATCTGCTGTCCTGCTTCCGGCATGAACGACCCCAGGCAGGCAGACTCCGGGAATTCCACCAGTTCGGTCTGGAAATGGCAGGAAGCGCGGAGCCTGCTGCGGATGCGGAGGTCATTTCCCTGGCAAAGGCAGTTCTGGATACGCTGGGTCTGAAGGGAATCCAGCTGTACATCAATTCCATCGGCTGCCCCACCTGCCGGGCGGAATACCACAAGGCGCTGCGGGCATACTTTGAAGCCCGGAAGGATCAGCTTTGCGACACATGCCTGTCCCGGTTGGAGAAGAACCCCATGCGGATCCTGGACTGCAAGAGCCCTATTTGCGGAGAGCTTGGAAAGGACGCTCCGGTGATCCTGGATTACCTGTGTGAGGACTGCAAGACCCACTTTGAAAAGCTCCAGGGCTATCTGAAGGCGATGGGCATTGATTTTTCCATCAATCCCAAGATCGTCCGTGGTCTGGATTACTACACAAAGACCGTATTTGAATTCGTCACCACCGACATCGGCGCCCAGGGTACCGTATGCGGCGGCGGCAGATATGACGGACTCATCGAGGAGCTGGGTGGACAGCATCAGCCTGCCCTGGGCTTTGCAATGGGGATTGAGCGGCTGCTGCTGACCATGGAGAGCCAGGGCTGTGACTTCCTGGAGCCCAATCACTGTGATCTGTACATTGCCACCATGGATCCGGAAGGGGTCAGCCGTGCCATGCAGTATGCAAACCTGCTGCGGCAGGAGGGCTTCTGGGTGGAATATGACCTGCTGGGCCGCAGCTTCAAGTCCCAGATGAAATATGCGGACAAGATCGGCACCTCTTATCTGCTGGTGCTGGGTGAAAATGAGCTGACCACGGGGAATGCAAACCTGAAGAATATGAAGACCGGAGAGCAGACGCCTCTCCTGCTGGATGACAGCTTTGTGGATTCGTTCACCAATGTTGCTATGTACGGCATGTTTGACGGAGTGATGGACGAGATATCCTTTTAATAGGAGCAACGGAAAGGAGCATAGTCCGCTTGGGCGGGCGAACAGGATGATGGATACAATGAAGGGCTTGAAACGGACACATTTCTGCGGAGAGGTAAGCCAGATCGGCACGGAGGCTGTGGTATGCGGTTTCGTGCAGAAGGTGCGCAATCTTGGCACCCTGCTGTTTATTGACCTGCGGGATCGTACCGGCGTGGTACAGCTGGCATTCAACGAAACCCAGCAGCCGGAGCTGTTTGCAAAGGCAGAGACCTGCCGGGGCGAGTATGTGCTGATGGCACACGGCACCGTCAAGGAACGGGAGAGCATCAACCACGATATGAAAAACGGCAACGTGGAACTGGTGGTGGATGATCTGCGGATCCTGAACAAGGCGCAGACGCCCCCCTTTGAGATCACAAGCGATACCAAGGTCAACGAGGAGCTGCGGCTCAAGTACCGGTATCTGGATCTGCGCCGGGCACCCCTGCAGCGGAACCTGGTCATGCGGCATCAGATTGCCAAGGCGGCAAGAGAGTATTTCTACGCCAACGATTTTATCGAGATCGAGACACCTATGATGATGAAATCCACCCCGGAGGGGGCGCGGGATTATCTGATTCCCTCCCGGGTGCATCCGGGCAAGTTCTATGCTCTGCCCCAGTCCCCCCAAATCTACAAGCAACTGCTGATGGTTGCAGGCATGGATCGGTATATTCAGCTGGCACGGTGCTTCCGGGATGAGGATCTCCGGGCAGACCGGCAGCCGGAATTCACCCAGATCGACCTGGAAATGTCCTTTGTAGACGTGGAGGATATCCTCCAGATGGCGGAGGGCTTTGTACATCATGTGTTCCAGCAGGTGCTGGGCAGAGAGATTCCCCTGCCCCTGCCCCGTCTGTCCTATGCAGAGGCCATGAACCGGTTTGGCTCTGATAAGCCGGATACCCGATACGGTATGGAGATCCAGGACATCAGCGAATATGTGAAGGACTGCGGCTTTGGGGTATTTACCGGTGCCATCGAAGCCGGGGGCAGCGTCCGTGCCATTGTGGCAAAGCAGGCGGCAGGCACCCTGACCCGGAAAGAGATCGACAAGCTCACGGAAATGGTCAAGGGCATCGGTGCCAAGGGTCTGGCATTCATTCGCTGGGTGGAGGAAAAGCCCAGCTGCTCCTTCGGGAAATTTGTGGGGGAGGACAAGCTCCATGAGATCCTCCAGGCACTGGATTGCCAGCAGGGGGACGTGGTGCTGATCGTGGCAGACAAGAACAAGGTGACTCTGCCGGTACTGGGGGCACTGCGTCAGACCGTGGCACGGAAGCTGGATCTGATCCCGGAGGGGCAGTTCAACTTCCTGTGGATCACCCAGATGCCCTTCTTCGAGTGGGATGAGGACAACAATTGCTGGGTGGCGATGCACCACCCCTTCACCATGCCGGAGGATGACTGTCTCCAGTATCTGGACAGCGCCCCGGAAAAGGTCATTGCCAAGGCGTTTGACCTGGTACTGAACGGCACGGAGCTTTCCTCCGGATCCATTCGTATCACCAACTATGAGCTGCAGCAGAAGATGTTCCAGGCACTGGGGCTGACCGACGAGGAGATCGAAGCCAAGTTCGGCTTCCTGGTGGAGGCATACCGGTTTGGTGCGCCGCCTCACGGTGGCATGGGTATCGGTTTGGATCGTCTGGCAATGGTGATGCTTGGCGTGGACAGCCTGCGGGATGTAACCGCATTCCCCAAGGTGCAGAACGCCAGCGAGCTGATGTCTGCATGCCCCTCCGCAGTGGACAAGGAGAATCTGGATATTCTGGGCATTGCCGTAACAGAAACGGAATAAGTCCAGGCAAAACGATAAAACAAGCCCGGAAGCGATGGAAAACCGCTTCCGGGCTTTTGCTTGCTTCGATTGGTTAGCTACGGCTGACGATGCGGATGCTGTGCTTGAGGGTCTTGCACGTCACCGCATAGGGAACTACTGCATGCAGGGCGTTGCAGCATTTCTGTGCCATGAAGCCGGTGTCAAAAATGCCGAACACAGCCGAACCGCTGCCGGTCATCAAGGCGCATTGCGCCCCCATGTCCATCATGATCTGCTTGATCTGGGTAACCTCCTCCAGGTTTGCGGCGGCTTCAAACAGATTGTCGCACACGGGAATGGCATCCCAATACCGTCCGTTTCGGAGGAAGTCGATGACCCTTGCGGTATCCGGATGCACCGGATCCGTCAGCTGGTCGATCCGCCGGTATGCCTCCGGGGTGGACACACCTGCTTTGCCTTTGGCGATTACCATGGGCAGAGCAGGCATGGGCGGCAAAGGCTCCAGGATCTCTCCCATGCCGGACACATGCATCGTGCCGCCCGTCAGAAAGAAGGGCACGTCCGCCCCCACCTGTGCGGCGATCTCGCACTGCTCCTGCAGGGACATGCGGCAGCCCAGCAGCCAGTTGAGAGCAGCGATTACCGCAGCTCCATCGGAGCTGCCACCGCCCAGACCTGCCTGGGAGGGAATGTGCTTTTCAATGTGAATGTGAATGCCGTCCCAGCGATGCGCATGCTTCAGAAACAGTTGTGCCGCCTGGTATGCGATATTTTTCTGATTGCAAGGGAGATATTTGTTGGTGCTGGATAAGGTGATGCCGGGGGTATCCACCCGAGTCAACGTGAGTGCATCGTAAATGCCCACTGCCTGGAAGACGCTTTCGATGCTGTGATACCCGTCATCCCGCTTGCCCACCACATCCAGAGTCAGATTTACCTTTGCCGGGGTGCGTACCTGGATTTCTCTCATATTTGACCTGCCTTTCCGGAAGCAAGGAATGCCTCGATCCGATCCAGTGCCATCATCAGATGCTTGAGGGAGTATGCATAGGACACCCGGACAAAGCCCTCGCCACTGTCGCCGAATGCGTTGCCGGGCACCACAGCCACCTTCTGCTGGTTGAGCAGTGCCTCACAGAATGCCTCACTGCTCATGCCGGTGCTGCGGATGCAGGGGAATACATAGAACGCCCCCTCCGGATTGAAGCAGGGGAGTCCGATCTCGTTGAACCGCTCCACCAGGTATCGCCGCCGGATGTTATACTCGTCCACCATCCGTCGCACGTCCTCGTCACAGCTTTGCAGTGCCTGGATGGCAGCGTACTGACTGATGGTGGGGGAGCACATAATGGTATACTGGTGAATTTTCACCGTCTGCTTGATGATGGGTGCGGGGGCAGCCACATACCCCAGCCGCCAGCCGGTCATGGCAAACGCCTTGGAGAAGCCGTTCACCAGAATGGTGCGCTCCTGCATGCCCTCGATCTGGGCGATGGAGCAGTGGGTTCTGCCGTAGGTCAGCTCCGAGTAGATCTCATCGGACAGCACCAGAATGTTGGTGTCCCGGAGCACCTCTGCGATTTTCTCCAGTTCCTCCCGGGTCATGATGGCACCGGTGGGATTGTTGGGGAAGGGCAGTACCAGCAGCTTGGTGCGGGGGGTAATATGACTGCGGAGGATCTCCGGGGTCAGCTTGAAGGAATCCTCCAGACAGGTGGCCATGGGCACGGGTACGCCTCCTGCCAGCCGGACGATGGGAGCATAGCACACGAAGGATGGCTCCACGATCAGAACCTCGTCCCCGGGATTGATGAGGGCACGGATGGAAATATCAATGGCCTCGGAGCCGCCCACAGTGACGATCAGCTCCGTTTTCGGATCATAGGTGATGCCCAGCTTCCGGTTCATGTAATTGCAGATCTCCCGGCGCAGATCCAGCAGTCCCGCATTGGCACTGTAAATGATCCGGCGCTTCTCCAGGGTCTGGATGGCAGCACTGCGAACTACCCAAGGGGTCTGGAAATCCGGCTCTCCCACCCCCAGACTGATGACCCCTTCCATGTTTTCCGCCAGATCGAAGAATTTCCGGATACCGGAGGGCTTGATCTGCTGAATGGTGCTGGAAAGCAGCTTTTCGTATTCTATCACGGTGAAACCATACCCCTCTCGTCAATGGGCTCCTGTTCGATGAAGATGCCCTTTTCCTTATAGCGTTTGAGGACGAAGTGGGTGGCAGTGGACAGCACCCCGTCAATGGTGGACAGGCGCTGCGCCACGAACAGGGCAATCACCTTCAGACTGGAGCCGGTTACGGTAACAGCCAGGTCATATGCACCGGACATGAGGGATACGCTTTCCACCTCGTCATACATCATCACCGTCTTGGCAAGATCCTCAAAGCCGCAGTCCCGCTTGGGAGTCACCTTCAGTTCAATGAAGGCGGTTACTGTGTCCTTGTTGGCAAGCTCATCGTTGAGCACTACGCTGTAGCCCTTGATGATGCCGTCCTCCTCCAGCTTCTTGATCTGTGCTGCCACCTCTGCCGGGGTGATTCCCAGCATGGCGCCCAGCTCCTCGTTGGACAGACGGGCGTTCTGCTTGAGCAAATGCAGTAGTTCGTTCATGTGATAACCTCCTGTTCATCAATCCGCAAGCTTTAAAAACTGCGGTTCATGCTTTTCAAAATAGGCAATATTCGTAAATCCGGCTGCCCGGGCAATATCCAGTCCCTGGGCAATGCCCTTTCCCAGATCCAGATTGGAATGGGCGTCGGAACCGATGGTGAGGATCTCTCCCCCCAGATCCCGGTACAGCTTCAGACATTCCAGATTGGGGAATGTATCCCCGTATGCCTGTCGCAGACCGGAGGTGTTGATCTCGATGCCCTTGCCCCTGGCAATGACGATCCGGAAGATCTCCGCCAGTTCCTCCCGGTAGGGGGCAAGCTCCAGGTGCACCCCCGCTGCCGCCATATACCGGAGAGCGTAGGTGATATGCCCCAGCACATCGTAGGTATCGGTGTTGGCAAGCCGGGCAATTTCCTGCAAATTTTCATGAAACAGTGCGGCAGCATCCACCTTGCTGTAATCCAGAAAGGCGAAATCATCCCAGCCGGGTAGCTGATGCATGGAGCCGATGACGAAATCCAGCCGCACGTCTGCGTATACATGCTCCGCCAGTGCAAGCTCATGGGTGGCTTGTCCCAACTCAATGCCGCACAGCAGCTTCACCCCGGCGGGGGTATGACCCTTGGCGGCGGTATTCTCCTGCATGGACAGCTCAAAGTCCCTGCCGAAATCGTAGGTATCATAGCCGTTTGGCTCCACGCCGTAGTGGGCAAGGCTGAAGAATCGGTTGACCTCGCAGTGATCCGTCACTGCCAGCACGCCGATGCCCAGCTCTGCCGCCCGGGCGCATCGCTCCAGGACGCTTTCGTTTTCCCCGTCCGGAGAATTGTGGGTGTGATTGTGGCAATCTATCAGCATAGCATCTCATCCTTTGGTATGGGTTTTCTTTATTATATCATATATTTGCGGAAAGGAAAAGTAGCAGCAGAAAAAAATTGCATCGGAGCACGGACGAAAAATTGTGCAAAGGGCTTTCTTTTTCCTTGGGATTGTGGTATACTAATATAGAACGTCATGTTTGAAACTGAATCTGGAGGATTTACATATGAGAGCGGTTGTAACTGTAATCGGCAAAGACAATGTAGGCATTCTGCATCAGGTCAGCGGCATTTGCGCTGAGTACCGGGCAAATGTGATCGAGGTGACCCAGAGCGTGCTGCAGGATCTGTTCGCTATGATCATGCTGGTGGACATTTCCGCTATGACCACGGATTTTGCCGTGCTGTCTGACCGGATGAACCAGCTGGGAGAAGAACTGGGTCTGTCCATTCACACCATGCACGAGGACATTTTTAATTCCATGCACCGGATCTGATGGGAAAGGACTGCTGATATGCTGAATGTATACGATATTCTCGAAACCATCCGCATGATCCAGGACGAGTGCCTGGACATCCGTACCATCACCATGGGCATTTCCCTGCTGGACTGTATCGATCCGGACATTGACCGTGCCTGTGAAAAGGTGTATGAAAAGATCACCACCCGGGCAAAGAATCTGGTGTCCGTGGGGCAGCAGATCGAGACCGAGTACGGCATTCCCATCATCAACAAGCGGATCTCCGTGACCCCCATTGCCATGCTCTGCGGCGCATGCAAGGGGGGCAACCCGGTGAAGTTCGCAAAGGCATTGCAGCGTGCGGCGGACGCTTGTGGGGTCAACTTCATCGGCGGTTATTCCGCACTGGTGCAGAAGGGCTTTTCCGCCGGGGATCTGGAGCTGATCCATTCCATCCCGGAGGCTCTGGATGTGACCACAAATCTTTGCTCCTCCGTCAACATCGGCTCCAGCAAGGCTGGCATCAATATGGACGCAGTTGCCCTGATGGGCGGCATCATCCGCCAGTCTGCGGAGCTGACTGCGGATCGGCAGTGTGTAGGCCCCTCCAAGCTGGTGGTGCTGTGCAATGCGCCGGAGGATAACCCCTTTATGGCTGGTGCGTTTCACGGGGTGGGAGAGCCGGACTGTGTCATCAACGTGGGCGTATCCGGCCCCGGCGTGGTACGGGCAGCCCTTGCAAAGCACCCGGATGCCAGCATCAACGAAATCGCTGATATCATTAAAAAGACCGCCTTTAAGATCACCCGGATGGGTCAGCTGGTGGGAGCACGGGCTTCCGAAATGCTGGATGTGCCCTTCGGCATCGTGGATCTGTCCCTGGCACCCACCCCGGCAGTGGGGGACAGCGTTGCCCATATTCTGGAGGAGATCGGTCTGGAGTGCTGCGGCACCCACGGCACCACGGCGGCTCTGGCGCTGCTCAATGACGCAGTGAAGAAGGGCGGCGTGATGGCATCCTCCAACGTAGGTGGTCTGTCCGGTGCTTTCATTCCCGTGTCCGAGGACGCAGGCATGATCGCCGCCGCAGAAAACGGCACCCTGCGGCTGGAAAAGCTGGAGGCTATGACTGCGGTATGCTCCGTGGGTCTGGACATGGTGGTCGTTCCGGGGGATACCCCGGCGGAAACCATTTCTGCCATCATCGCAGACGAGGCTGCCATCGGCATGGTGAACAACAAGACCACGGCAGTGCGACTAATCCCTGCCATCGGCAAGAAGGAAGGGGATGTCCTGGAGTTCGGCGGTCTGTTCGGCAGCGGCCCCATTATGCAGATCAATCGGAAGTCCCCGGCAAAGTTCATTGCCCGGGGCGGCAGGATCCCGGCACCCATGCACAGCATCAAGAACTGATGCCACATACAATACAAACAGAACCCCCTGCTGCGGTTATTCCGCAGCAGGGGGTTTCTGTTTAGTGTCAACACGACCTAGTAAAGAATCCGTTTGCCATGGCGATCTCGTCATCCGTAGGCGTCGGGGTATCCGCCAGCTTGCAGGGGATCCCCAGAGCCTCCCACTTGTACAGCCCCATGGTATGATAGGGCAGCAGCTCCACCCGTTTTACGCATCGGTAACCGGACAGCTTTTCCGCCAGTCGCCGGAGCTTGTCCGGATTCAGGGTATAGCCGGGCACCAGCACATGCCGGATCCATACCTCCTTGCCGGTCTGTTCGCAGTGATCCAGAGTGGCAAGGGCGTTTTCGTTGGTTTTTCCGGTCAGCATCCGGCAATCCTCCGGGTCAATGTCCTTGATGTCCAGCAGAAGCATGTCCGCCAGATCAATGGCATGCCGGGACTGGGTCAGGGGAATGGAGCCACTGGTGTCAATGGCGGTGTGGAAGCCCTCCTGCCGGCAAAGCGTCAGCAGCTCCTCACAGAATGCAGGCTGCATCAAAGGCTCTCCGCCGGAAAGGGTCACGCCTCCCCGCAGCAGAAAGCTGCGCTCGCTGCGGATCTTCTCCATTACCTGGGGCGGCGTCATGCGCAGAGTCTGCTTCTGCTCCCAGGTATCCGGATTGTGGCAGTACAGGCACCGGAGGGGACAGCCGGACAGAAACACCACAAAGCGGATGCCGGGGCCGTCCACTGCGCCGAAGCTTTCCAGGGAATGCAGATAGCCGGTGGTCATGGGGGTTCCTCCTTCCGGGACTACATCCGGGTGTGGAAGGTGCGGTGGATCACGTCAAGCTGCTGCTCCCGGGTCAGCTTGATGAAGTTGACCGCATAGCCGCTGACCCGGATGGTCAACTGGGGATACAGCTCCGGATGATCCATTGCATCGATCAGCGTCTCCCGGTTCATGACGTTTACGTTCATATGGTGTCCGTGCTCCCGGGTGTAGCCGTCCAGCAGGGCAACCAGGTTGTTTTCCTTGTCCTCCTCGTTCTTGCCCAGTGCGTCCGGAATGATGGAGAAGGTGTAGGATATGCCGTCCTCTGCGTAGGCATAGGGGATCTTGGATACGGACAGCATGGATGCGATGCAGCCATTGGTGTCCCTGCCGTGCATGGGATTTGCCCCCGGTGCAAAGGGCTCCCCTGCCTTTCTGCCATCCGGGGTGGAGCCGGTTTTCTTGCCGTATACTACGTTGGAGGTAATGGTGAGGATGGACATGGTGGGAATGGAATTCCGGTAGGTTCTTCGGCGGGACAGCCGCTTCATGAACCGCTCCACCACCATGGTGGCAAGTTCGTCCACTCTGGGATCGTTGTTGCCGAACTTGGGGTAATCCCCCTCAATGGCAAAGTCGGTGGCGATGCCTGCTGCATTCCGGATGGGGGTCACCTTGGCATACTTGATGGCGGACAGGCTGTCTACCACCACGGAAAGCCCAGCCAGTCCGCAGGCGGAGGTGCGGATGATGTTCTCATCGTGGAGTGCCATTTGCAGCCGTTCGTAGCAGTACTTGTCGTGCATGAAGTGAATGATGTTCAGGGTGTTGATATACAGCTTGGTGAGCCATTCACACACATATTCAAACTTACTGTAGACCTCATCAAACTGGAGGGGCCCATCCGGCAGCTGTCCCACGCCCTGGCACAGCTGATCCTCGTACCGCTCGTCCCTGCCATCGTTGATGGCATACAGCAGTGCCTTTGCCAAGTTGGCTCTTGCCCCGAAGAACTGCATCTGCTTGCCGATGGGCATGGCAGATACGCAGCAGGCGATGCCGTAATCATCCCCGAACCGTTCCCGCATTAGCTCATCGTTCTCGTACTGGATGGAGGAGGTGCTGATGGAGATCCGGGCGCAGAATTTCTTGAAGGGCTCCGGCAGCCGGTGACTCCACAGTACCGTCAGGTTCGGCTCCGGTGCAGGACCCAGGTTTACCAGGGTATGCAGGAACCGGTAGCTCATCTTGGTGACCATGGGTCTGCCGTCCTCACACATGCCGCCAATGGATTCGGTGACCCAGGTGGGATCCCCGGAGAACAGCTCATCATAGGCAGGGGTACGCAGGAACCGTACCATCCGCAGCTTCATGATGAAGTGATCTACCAGCTCCTGGATCTGTTCTTCGGTAAAGGTGCCGCTTTTCAGATCCTGCTCTGCATAGATATCCAGGAAGGTGGACACCCGTCCCAGGGACATGGCAGCGCCGTTCTGCTCCTTAATGGCTGCCAGATAGCCGAAGTACAGCCACTGGATGGCCTCCTGGGTGTTCTCTGCCGGCCGGGAAATGTCGAAGCCGTAGCTTGCCGCCATTTCCTTAAGCTCCTTTAGCGCCTTGATCTGTTCTGCCATTTCCTCCAGGTTCCGCACCGTATCCCCGTACATGGGCTCTGCATCATGTGCCTTCTTGGCAGCGATCTTGTCCTCGATGAGCCGATCCACCCCGTACAGGGGGATCCGCCGGTAATCCCCGATGATGCGCCCTCTGCCGTATGCGTCCGGCAGGCCGGTGATGATGCCTGTGTGCCGGGCACGCTTCATATCGTCGGTATACACGTCAAATACCCCATCGTTGTGGGTCTTCCGGTATTTGAATACGTTTTCCACATCCGGGGGCAGTTCTCTGCCGTAGGCTGCCAGGGAATTGCGCACCATGCGGATACCGCCGAAGGGCATAATGGCACGCTTCAGAGGTGCGTCCGTCTGCAAGCCCACAATGGTTTCCAGTTCTTTGTCGATGTAGCCGCACTTGTGGGAGGTGATGGTGGAAATGGTGTGCTCGTCAATATCCAGTACGCCTCCTGCCTTCCGCTCCTGCTCCAGCAGGGCAAGCACCTTGTCCCACAGCGCCCTGGTACGGGCAGTGGGGGGCGCAAGAAAGCTGTCGTCCCCTTCATAGGGCGTATAGTTCCGGATGATAAAGTCCCGCAGATTGATTTCCTTGTCCCAGATGCCGCTTTTGAATTTCATGGCTTCCTCCTTGTTCCGTGCACCAAATCCAATATCAATATGTTGTGTGGATTCGCCGGGAATATACCCGAAGAAGCACAACATTTGCTATATTCACTATAGCACACTTTCAACAGTCTGTCAATGTGGCATTGCTCCACAAAAACTTTGACTATCCGGCGCAAAAATGGTATACTATGAAAGAACATCAATACCCGCTGCTGCCGGTCAGGGATTCGTCCTGCTCCACCCAGTCGGACACAGTGATGATCTTATACGCATCCCGAGTCTGGCGGACGATCACCTGCTTGATGCCGGCGTTGATGATGAGCCGCTTGCACATGGAGCAGGGTTCCACTTCCCCGTCCAGCTGATCCGTCCGGGCATCGTGACAGGCAAGGTACAGGGTGGCGTCGATCATGTCCGCCCGGGCGGCGGATAAAATGGCGTTCTGCTCTGCATGCACCGACCGGCACAGCTCATATCGCTGTCCCTTGGGAACGCCCAGCTTGTCCCGGGTGCAGTAATTCAGATCATTGCAGTTTTTTCTGCCCCGGGGCGCACCGACGTATCCGGTGGAAATGATCTCATCATGCTTTACAATAATGGCACCGAACTTACGGCGGATGCAGGTGCTGCGCTCCAGTACGGTTTCGGCAATATCCAGGTAATAATTGATTTTATCACGGCGAAGCATTGAATACCCTCCTTATACATCAATAGATACATATAGTATAGCAAAGTCGGGGGCAAAATGCAAGATTGGCTTGCAGGAAAGGACAGTTTATCATATGGAGAATCTGACGAATATTTCAGTGGTGCAGGATCTGGCACGGCGGCACGGCTTTCATTTTTCCAAGGGGCTGGGGCAGAACTTTCTCATCAACCCTACGGTGTGCCCCCGGATCGCAGAACTGGGCAACGCCAGACCCGGCTTCGGGGTGCTGGAGATCGGAACGGGCTTTGGAGTGCTGACGGCGGAGCTTGCAAAGCGTGCGGATAAGGTGGTGGCAGTGGAGATCGATCAGCGGCTGCTGCCGGTGCTGGAGGAGACCCTGGCGGACTTTGACAACGTGAAGATCGTGCCGGGGGATATTATGAAAATTGACGTGGCGGCATTGCTCCGGCAGGAGTTCGGGGGGCTTCCCGTTGCAGTATGTGCCAATCTGCCCTATTATATTACTTCACCCATTCTGATGCTGCTGCTGGAAAGCCGGCTGCCCCTCACCTCCATTACCGTCATGGTGCAGAAGGAAGCGGCCCAGCGGCTCTGCGCCCAGGTGGGTACCCGGGAGGCAGGGGCGATCACGGTGGGAGTCCATTACTACGGGGAAGCCAGACAGCTGTTCCCGGTATCACGGGGCAGCTTTATGCCGGCACCCAACGTGGACTCGGCGGTGATCCGCATCGATCTGCACGAAAATCCCCATCCGGAGGGGCTGGATGAGGGCTTTTTCTTCCGGATGGTGAAGGCAGGCTTTTCCCAGCGGCGCAAGACCCTCGCCAACAGTCTTGCCTCCCTGCTGGGGATCCCGAAGCAGGCGGTGTATGATGCCCTGGAGCAGGCAGGGCTTGCGCCTGCTGCCCGGATAGAGCAGCTGACCATGGAACAGCTGTTTGCCCTTGCCCGGATCCTGCAGTCGGCATAATTTTCATTGCCCCTGCATTTCCCAATGGAATGCCGCCGGAACAACCGGAATGCTGCAAGGGCTTGCGACAGGATTCCGCCTGCCTGCCGTGGTATACTTTCTGTATCAAAGCAGCATCGCACAAAGAGCATGCGGTGCTGTCGCAATGAAACGGATGGAGAAAGTGGGCGGATACATATGATCAAGGAACGTACAACCGAGCGTCTGACACGGGGACAGGCAGGGGCATTGCTGCTGTCCGGTGTCAGCGCTTTTTTGCTGACCGGTGCCCGGTTCGGGGAATTTTCCTCCCCCTTGCAGGTCTCCCTGGCGGCGGTGGTGTCCCCCCTTCAGGGGGTGGCGGTTCTGGCTGGGAGCCTGTTTGCCTCCGTGACCCAGGGAACCCTGGGGGATGCACCGGTGCTGCTGTGCGCCCTGGTGATGATCGTGCTGTCCGGGTTTGTGCTGCCCCGGCGGACAAGTGCCGGGATGGGTGCTCTGGCGGCGGCAGCCGGGCTCAGTATTTCCGCCGGATTGTTTTTTGTGATCGGGGGCATCGACCTGGCGGATCTGGCGCTGTATCTGTGCATGGCAGTGCTGGCTGGGGTGGCGGCATACTTTGCCGCAGAGGCGCTGACTGCCTTTCGCCCTGCCGCCGGGGGATACAGCGAGCCGAATGGCTGCGCCTTCGGGGTATGCTTTCTGCTGGTGACCGGGGCACTGGGATCCGCCCAGCTTTGGATCTGTAACCTGGGAGTGATCTTTGCCGGGTTTGTGATCTTGCAGGGGGCAAAACGCTACGGCATTGCCGGGGGCACCGTCTGCGGTGTGCTGGCTTCCGCCGGATTGATGCTTTGCAGCCGGGAACTGGGGGGCGCTGCTGCATTCCTTGCCCTGTCCGGTATGGCTGCCGGATACTTTGCGGATTTTCATAAGGGTGCTGTGTGCCTGCTGTTCCTGGCGATTCAGGGAGCAGGACAACTGCTGCTGGGGACGGATTCGACAGCTATCCTCCTGCTTCTGAACCTGGCGGCAGGATGCCTGCTGTATCTGGCACTGCCGGTGGAGGGGATCCTGGAGCAGTGGCTGCCGGAGATTGGGGGAGAGGAAGCACCCGCCGGCTTTGCAGCGGTGCAGATGGACTACCTGGCACATGCCCTTGCAGGGGTGCGGCAGAATGCTCAGCAGATCGCCCGGATGCTGGAACGGAACGGATGCCGGGAAACCACCGCCCAGAGCGTGTGTGAGCAGGTATGCCGCAGCTGCTCCCGGCGATTGGAATGCTGGGAGGAGCGATACGAGGAAACGGCGGAGGCGTTCCGGTGTGCGGCTGCCGGGGATGGCACAGAGCTGCCGGAGGCTTTGCAGGACTGCGCAAGGGCACAGACCCTGCTGGTACATATGCAGCAGGCACAGCGCCAGGCGGCTCTGCACCGGATGCTGTCCGCCCGGCTGACGGAATCCCAGGGATTTCTGTTTTCCCAGATGGAACTGACGGAGGAACTGCTTGGCACTGCCGGACAGCGGCTGGCGGTATCCTACAGCCGGAGCATGACCCGGAAGGTGACCCAGTTGCTGGAACGGGAGGGATATCCGGTACATACTGCGGTGGCATACCGGTCGGCGGAGGGCAGGCTGGCGCTGGAGCTGTACGCCTTTGCGGATGCGGCGCCGGATGGGGGCTCTGTCCGTGACTGCTTGTCCGATGCTTTGGGTATGGAGCTGGATTATACGGAGGGCAGGCTTGCCGGGGAGGAGGTGCGGATCTGTCTGTGGGAGCGTCCTCCCTATGGTCTGGCGGTGTTTGCAGCCCAGTCCTCCGCCCGGGATGAGGAACCGCCGGGGGACAGCTATGACCAGTTCAGTGACGGCAGGGGGCATCAGTATCTGGTGCTGTCCGATGGTATGGGCTCCGGCAGGCGTGCCTCCCTGGATGCCCGGCTGGTGCTGTCCAACTTCCGGCGGCTCATTGAAATGGGAGTGTCCATGCAGACGGCAGTGGGCATGGTGAATCAGATCATGCTGACCAAATCCACGGAGGAAACCTTTGCCACCCTGGATATTGCCCGGATCAGCCAGGAAACCGGCGAGACCCTGCTGGTGAAATACGGGGCAGCCCCCACTCTGATCCAGCAGGGACAGGTGGTGACCATGTACCAGACCCCCACCTTTCCCATCGGCATCGTGGGCAGACCGGAGGCGCATGTGACCCGGCTCCGGCTGGAGGATTCGGACGTGATCGTGCTGATGTCCGACGGGGTGGAGGAAAGCGAGTACGCCTTTGTCAAGCAGAAGCTGCTGGCAGGAGGCTCCCTTCAGCAGACTGCCCAGGCTATCTGCTGCAAGGCACAGCGCAGTGCGGCAGACGGCAGACCGGACGATATCACAGTGCTGCTGGCGCAGGTCAGAAGGAACACGGACTAAGAAGGCGGCATCAGCCGCCTTCTTTATGCCTTGCAGAATTTTGTGAAAAATATACGAGGAGTCAAGGCGTTTTCCACGCGATTTTTTGCGATTTTGTACAATATGCATAAAATGGACGGTTGATTCTAGGCGGAGTATATGAACTTTTTTGGATGTGCGCAGAAATGCTTGAATCCAGGGCGGGAATCTGTTAAAATGTAAGCATAGGGGAGGGTGATACTATGATTCCGGATCTGCAAAAAGAAAATGAATTTCCGCTGTCTTTGTTTTTGAGCGGGAAAAATTGCAAGTCCTATTTATTTTTCGGCGCACACACGATATCCAGCAAGGGTACACAGTATCATTGCTTCCGGGTCTGGGCGCCCCATGCCCGATCCGTTTCCCTGGTGGGAGATTTCAACCGCTGGGACAGAAGTCAGACCCCCATGCACGCCATCGGGGGCGGCGTATGGGAATGCTGCATCCCCAGGCTGGAGCAGTTCGCTGCCTATAAATACAGCATCGAGGGCAGGGACGGCAAGATCCGTATGAAGGCGGATCCTTACGGAGCGCATTATGAGACCCGGCCAGCCACTGCCTCCAAGATCTACGAGAGCAGCTATGAATGGAAGGATGACGCCTGGCGCAAAGCCAAGCGGCAGAGAAATATTTACAAAAGCCCGGTGAATGTGTACGAAGTACATTTTAACTCTTGGCGCACCAATCCGGACGGGAGCTTTCTGGATTACCGGACCTTTGCAAAGCAGATGATCCCGTATCTGCAAAAAATGTCTTATACCCATATTGAGTTCATGCCCCTGACGGAGTATCCCTACGACGGCTCCTGGGGCTATCAGGTCACGGGCTATTTTGCCCCCACCTCCCGGTTTGGTACGCCGGATGATTTCCGTGCCATGGTGGATGCGTTCCATGCTGCCGGCATCGGGGTGATCCTGGACTGGGTACCGGCGCACTTCCCCAAGGATGAACACGGCTTGTTCGAGTTTGACGGTGGATGCTGCTACGAATACGAGGACGTGCGCAAGGGGGAGCATTTCGCCTGGGGCACCAAGGTGTTCGATTACGGCAGGCCGGAGGTGTGCTCCTTCCTGATCTCCAGTGCATGCTGCTGGTTTGAGGAATTTCACGTGGATGGTCTCCGGGTGGATGCGGTGGCATCCATGCTGTACCTGGATTACGACCGGCCGGATGGTCAGTGGTGCCCCAACAAGAACGGGGGCAGGGAGAATTTAGAGGCCATCGATTTCCTGCGGCATCTCAATGAAGCAGTGTTTGAAAAGTTCCCGGATGCGTTGATGATCGCCGAGGAATCCACCGCCTGGCCCATGGTCACCAAGCCTACCTGCGACGGAGGTCTGGGGTTTAACTTTAAATGGAATATGGGCTGGATGAACGATATGCTCAGCTATATGTCCATGGATCCTCTGTTCCGCTCCGGCAACCACGATAAGCTGACCTTCTCGTTCTTCTACTGTTTTTCCGAAAATTACGTGCTGCCCATTTCCCACGATGAAGTGGTGCATGGCAAATGCTCCATGATCGGCAAGATGAGCGGCGGCTACGATCAGAAATTCGACTCCTACCGGGCGTTTCTTGGCTATATGATGGCGCATCCGGGCAAGAAGCTGCTCTTTATGGGACAGGAGTTTGCCCAGATGAAGGAGTGGGATTATCAGCAGCAGCTGGACTGGATGCTTCTGGATTACCCCAAGCACAACACCATGCTCAAGTACACCCGGAAATTGAATCGGTTTTATGCGGAGCATCCGCCCCTGTGGGAGCGGGACGACTCCTGGGATGGATTTAGCTGGATCGCCAATGACGATTATCAGCAAAGCGTCATTGCCTTCCGCCGGTTTGACGACAAGGGTGAGGAGCTGATCGTGGTGTGCAACTTTGTGCCGGTGGAGCGGCGGGAATACCGGATCGGTGTGCCCTATAAGGGCAGCTATAAGCTGCTGTTCAATTCGGACGCCACGGAATTCGGCGGCTCCGGCGCAGCAGAAAAAGCCGTCAAATCCGAAGCCATCCCCATGCATGGCTTTGACAACAGCATTGCGCTGACGCTGGCGCCCTTGTCCACCATGTTCTTCAAGCCGGTGCCGTATAAAAAACGCAGATCGACTAAGAAATCCGCACCGCCCAAAGCGGCGCAGAAATAGAAGTTTTACCAACGAATGCAGAGAGGAGTGGATTTTTCCCTTCCGGAAAAATCGAGTATGAATTATGTACATTAAAAAAGAATGTGTAGCAATGCTCCTGGCGGGCGGACAAGGCAGCCGCTTGTATGCGCTGACCCAGGATATGGCAAAGCCGGCTGTACCCTATGGCGGCAAGTACCGGATCATTGATTTTCCCCTTTCCAACTGCACCAATTCCGGCATCGATACGGTGGGCGTGCTGACCCAGTACCAGCCCCTGGTGCTGAACGACTACATCGGCAACGGACAGCCCTGGGATCTGGATAAGCTGCACGGCGGCGTACATGTGCTGCCCCCTTACCAGACCAATGCAGGGGCATCCTGGTACGAGGGTACCGCCAACGCCATCTACCAGAATATGAGCTTTATCGAGCGCTATGACCCGGAGTATGTGATCATTCTGGGGGGCGATCACATTTACAAGATGGATTACTCCAAGATGCTCCAGTTCCACAAGCAGCATCAGGCGGACAGCACCATTGCCGTTCTGGACGTTCCCATGGAGGAGGCTTCCCGGTTCGGCATCATGACCTGCGATGAGGAAGGCAGAGTTGTGGACTTTACGGAAAAGCCCAAGGAACCCAAGTCCACGCTGGCATCCATGGGTATCTACATCTTCACCTGGAAGAAGCTCAAGCAGTATCTGATCGAAAACGAGAATGCAAACTCCGGATCCAAGGATTTCGGCAAGGATATCATCCCTGCAATGCTGGCAGCAGGGGAGCGGCTGTTCGCTTATGCCTTCGAGGGCTACTGGAAGGACGTGGGGACGCTGGACAGCCTGTGGGAGGCAAATATGGATCTGCTGAGTCCCAGCGTGCCTCTGGATCTGTATGATAAGGAGTGGAAGATCTACTCCCGGAACCTGAATATGCCCCCGCAGTACATCGGGGACAAGGCGGCGGTTGAAAATTCCATGATCTCCGAAGGCAGTGAGATCAACGGCACCGTGGACTTTTCCATCATCTTCTCCGGCGCTGTGGTAGAGGAGAATGCCACCGTCAAGTACAGCATCATCATGCCCGGCACGGTCATCAAGGCAGGTGCTGTGGTGGAATACGCCATCGTAGGTGAGGACTGCGTGATCCACGAGAACGCTAAGATCGGCGCAAGTCCGGAGACCATCGAGAACCGTGACGAATGGGGCATTGCAGTCGTAGGTCACAAGGTGGATGTTTCCGAAGGAAAAACCGTACTGCCCAAGCAGATTATATCTGACAACCTGTAAGGAGATGTGACTATGAGTGCAAATATTAGCGTAATGGGATTGATTTTTGCAAGTATGCACGATTCCTCCATCATTGATCTGACCAAGCTCCGCACCATGGGCTCCGTGCCCTTTGGGGGACGGTACCGGCTGATCGACTTCCCCCTGTCCAATATGGTCAATTCCGACATTGACGACGTGGGAGTCATCACAAAATCCAACTACGGCTCCCTGCTGGATCACCTTGGCTCCGGCCGTGAGTGGGATCTTTCCCGAAAGAACGGCGGTCTGCATCTGCTGCCTCCCTTCAGCCATGTTGGCACCGGTATTTACCGGGGCAGACTGGAAGCACTGGACGGAGTGTGGGAGTATGTAGAGCATTCTCCGGCAGAATATGTGGTGCTGTCCGACTGCGACATTGTGACCACCATCGACTACCGGCCCATGATCCGTGCGCACATCGAAAGCGGTGCGGATATTACCGTAGCATACTCCAAGGGCTTCTACGATAAGGACGTGAACCAGAATGCCACGCTCCTGGGCATCGGGGAGGACGGCATGGTGGACGATGTTATGATCGATCCGCCCATGCGGGGCACCGGCAACCTGTGTATGAACACCTTTGTGTTGAGCAAATCCTTCCTCAAGCAGCTGGTTAAGGAGAAAATGAGCCGGAATCAGTACAGCCTCAGCCGGGATGTGCTGCAGGACAAGGCGGCAGGCTACCGGATCACCGCTTATGAGCATACGGGCTACGTTGCCCGGCTGGACAGTCTGTCCAGCTACTATGAGGCGAATCTGGCACTGCTGAATCCGGAAAACCGGAACGGTTTGTTTAAGAAATCCGCCCCCATCTACACAAAGATCATGGACAACGGCCCGGTTCGGTTTGGCCTGGAGTCCGACATCCAGAACTCCTTGATTGCCGATGGCTGTATCATTGAGGGAAAGGTGGAAAACTGCGTATTGTTCCGGGGTGTGAAGATCGGCAAGGGCACCGTGGTCAAGAACAGCGTCATCATGCAGAACACCTCCATCGGCAGCAAGTGCAGTCTGAACTGTGTGATCACCGACAAGGACGTGGAAATCGTGGATGACCGGGTACTGACCGGTTCCCAGAGCTATCCGTTGTATATCAGCAAGGGTGCGAAGATTTAATTGCAGGAGGGATGATCCGTATGAATATTTTGTTTGCAGCCAGTGAGGCATTGCCCTATGTAGCGTCCGGCGGTCTGGCGGATGTTGCCGGCTCTCTGCCCTCCGCTATTGTGAAAAAGGGACATGACTGTCGGGTCGTGATCCCCCTGTACAAGTGCATTTCTGCGGAAATGCGTGCTTCTCTGACCTTTCTGACCAATATTACCGTGGACGTTTCCTGGCGGAAGCAGTACTGCGGCATTTTCACCGGCATTTACAAGGGTGTGACCTATTATTTTATCGACAATGAGTACTACTTCGGCAGAGACGGCATCTACGGCTTCTATGATGACTGTGAGCGGTTTGTATTCTACAGCCGTGCAGTGCTGGAAATGATCCGCTGTATCGACTTCAAGCCGGACATCATTCACGCCAACGACTGGCAGGCTGCCATGATCCCGGTGTACTACCAGATTTTCTACAAGTATCAGCAGGGCTATGAGAACATCCATACCATATTCACCATCCACAACATCCAGTACCAGGGCAAGTACGGCAAGGAAGTGCTCAACGAGCTGATGGGCATTCCCCTGTATCACACCGGACTGTTGGAGTATGACGGCTGCGTGAATATGATGAAGGGCGCCATTGAAACCGCCGACAAGATCACCACCGTAAGCCCCAGCTATGCCTGGGAGATCCTGGATCCGTGGTATTCCCATGGGCTGGATCGGGCATTGAACACCAAGCAGTACAAGCTGTGCGGCTTCCTGAACGGCATCGACGTGGATGGCTACAATCCGGAAACGGATCCGGCGATTCCGGCAAATTACTCTGTGAAAAATATGCAGGGCAAGGCGAAGTGCAAGCAGGCGCTGCTGGAGGAACTGGGATTGCAGGATGGAGACGAACCCATCATCGGCATCGTGACCCGGTTCGTGTCCCATAAGGGCATCGATCTGATCCGCTATGTGTTTGAGGATATTCTGAATCTTGGCTATAAATTTGCCATTCTGGGCAGCGGCGAGAAAATCTTTGAGGATTTCTTCAAGGAAATGGCTTGGCGGCATCCGGGCAGAGTCAGCGTTACACTGGGCTTCATCCCCCAGCTGGCAAGACGGATCTATGCCGGCTGCGACATGTTCCTGATGCCCTCCCAGAGTGAGCCCTGCGGTTTGGCACAGATGGTGGCAATGCGTTACGGCACCCTGCCCATCGTCCGGGAGACCGGTGGTCTGCGGGATACCGTCCGGGATGGCGGCGGTGAAAACGGCAACGGATTCACCTTCAAAACCTACAATGCTCACGATATGCTGGGCGCATGCAACCGGGCAAAGATTGCTTACGATGACAAGCCCCGCTGGAAGGCACTACAAAAAACCGCTATGGAGAGTGACTTCAGCTGGAACGTGTCTGCGGAGCTGTACCTGGGTCTGTACCGGGAACTGACCGAGCAGCACACATAAAGACAGCGTCGCATCATCTCTGTGTAGTATTGCGAATCAATCAAACAGCCCCCGACATCCCTGGATGCCGGGGGATTTCTGCGTGAGGGTGCAAAAAGGCGTGCTGCATTTGCAGCACGCCAAAGCTTTTTATGCAGGGAATTTGTCGATCAGATGCGCCAGGAACTGCTTGACCAGTACGCAGTCCACTGCGTTGACCCGCCCGTCCCCGTTTACGTCACATGCTGCCGTAGAGGGAATCTTGGAAGCGTCGATCTCCCGCACCAGATATCGGCTCATCAGCAGCAGGTCGGCGATGGTAACCTTGCCGTCCTTGTTCAGGTCGCCCTTGGTGACGGTGCCGGAGGCAGTGGTGTCAGCAGGCTTGGTTGTGGTGGTCGGCGGTGTCGGTGTGCCGCCATAGTACTCGGTCAGGCTCTGCCCGTTGCTGCCCAGGGGATACACATGATCCGCACTGATGTAGCGACCGTTGTCATCCTGCCAAAGAGACGGCTCCATTAGTCCGTATTTTTCCTCATCCCACTTGGAGAAGGTAGCGTCCAGCAATCCGCCGGTGTCGCCGGAGTTGGGGTTGATGCACCAGAAGGTGTGGTTGATGTGATTTTCGATCATGTAATCCCGCAGCAGACTCATCCACTTCTGGTTCTTGCCAGCGTCCATGAATCCGCCCCACTCGCCGATCAGCAGGGGCGCAATGCCCTGGTCGTCAATGTATGCCCAGGTGTCATACCAGTAATCATCCAGCAGGGTCTGGGTGGTGAAATCCTTGTCAAACCAGGTTTGTGCATAAACGGAGGGGCCATAATCGTGGGGGGAGTACACCAGCTTATCCTGATGCTCGCCCAGGTCGATGGGGTAATCCTTTACGCCCCGCAGGTTGCCGCCCCACCATGCCGGATGCCAGGGAGAAGGACGATTCACGGTAGGCTCCCACACGTCGGGAGTATCGAAGTTGTATCCCTGCTCTGTCTTGGGGTACTGCTCAATGCCCTCCACCACGATCAGCACGTTGGGATTGACCTCCAGGATCTTCTTGGCACAGGTTTCTGCAGCGTATTTCCAGTTGTTTTCGTCCGTGGAATTGTCCCACTTTGCAATGGTTGTGGGGCAGGTTGCAGAGTCGTAGCCCCGCTTGCCGTGCGGCTCGTTTTTCAGATCCAGAGCGATCAGTGTGTCGTCATTCTTATACCGGTCAGCCAGCCACACCCAGGTATCCATCCAGATCTCTGTGGTGACCATAACGCCGGTGCTCATTTCCTTGCCGTACCAAAGCTCGTAATTGTGACCGGAGTTGTTGGCGTCCGGACTGTGTACGTCCACCATGACCTTGATGCCGTTTTCCTTACACAGCTTCAGCAGCACGTCAAAAATCTCCAGGCTGTCCATCTGGGTGCCGTCCTCCCGGCAAAGCTCCGGGTTGAAGCTGTAGTCCGGGGTATTTTTTGCGTTGATGCCGGAAGCCGGATCCGGCTCGCCGATCATCCAGTAATACAGCAGTTCCGTGGATACCGGGATCCGCAGCAGGTTGATGCCGTGATCCGCAATGGATGCCAGCGTGTCGCTCATGTCACAGGACCAGAGTCCGTGCAGGAAGCACTCGCTGCAGTTCATGCCGAACCAGTTTGCACCGGTGAGCCAGACCTCGTTGCCGTACATATCGTACAGCTTGTCTCCCTCAGCGTGAAGCCAATCATCGTTTGTGTCGTCCACCGCGCCGGTACGCAGCCCCTGTCCGCTCATAGCATCCGTAAAGAATACGGAGGTACCTGCCAGAAGCGCAGCAGCCGTCATGACCGACGCAGTTTTGCGCCAGAACTGTTTCATAAATTCTATCCCCTCTCAAAATCAGTTGCGACTTTTGCCGCTGTTTCCGATTATATGCAGAGAATCTGCACCTACAATTAGTGTACCGCATTTTGCACAAAAAGTCAAGGAATCTGCACAAGAATTCTTGATTAGCTGATCTGACCTGTTTAGAAAGCGGTTTCATGTTTCCCCACCCTTTTATGATGCTGTTTTTGCATTGGGGTCAATTTTTAATTGCTCAGATCGGATATTCTCCGTCAGACCGGGCATACTCCTCCGGGAGGGATGCATATGTACGAGATTCTGATTTCCGGCGGGGGGATCGCCGGGCTGACGGCGGCGCTGTATGCTGCCCGGGCTGGATGCAGTACCCTGGTGCTGGAGCAGCAGTATTACGGGGGACAGATTGTCAATGCGCCCCTGGTGGAAAACTACCCGGGCATCGATCGGATCTCCGGGGCGGATCTGGCAAAGCGGATCTACGACCAGGCGCTGGGGGCAGGTGCCGGATATGAAAGTGCCCGGGTGGAACGGGCGGAACGGCGGCAGAATGGCTTTGCCCTGCATACAGACCGGGGGATATTCGAGGGCAGGGGACTGATTCTGGCAACCGGAGCCAGAAGCCGTCCCCTGGGGCTTGCACGGGAGGAGGCACTGACTGGTCACGGAGTGTCCTACTGCGCTGCATGCGATGGGGGATTGTACCTGGGTAAGAATGTGGCAGTGGTGGGGGGCGGCAACACCGCCCTGTTGGATTGCCTGCTGCTGGCGCAGGGCTGCGGTCGGGTGTATCTGATCCACCGGCGCAGCAGCTTCCGGGGCGAGAAAGCTCTGTTGGAACAGGTGCAGGCTCTGCACAACGTGGAGATCCGGACAGACGCATCCGTCACGGAGCTTTTGGGGCCGGAACGGCTGTCCGGTATCCGCCTGCAATCCGGGGAAACCCTGGCGGTGGACGCCTTGTTCATTGCGGTAGGGCGACAGCCCAGGACGGAGCCCTTTGCTCGCCTGGTGGAGTTGGATCCGGGCGGGTATATCCGTGCCGGGGAGGACTGCCGTACCACGGCACAGGGGATCTTCTGCGCCGGGGATTGCCGCACCAAGTCCACCCGACAGCTCTGTACCGCCGCCGCTGACGGAGCTGCCGCTGCCCTGGGACTTTGCGAATGGCTTTCCAACGAAAAAAAGCAGGCATAATATCATGCCTGCTTTTTCATATTGCATCAATACCGGTTGTCGAACACCCGGGTAGATTTTTTCTCGCTGCGGGGCAACTCCCCGATGCTGACTGGCTTCACGTTTACAGAAATGCCGATTTTGGACTTAAATGCGTTCTGGAGCTCGATCTCCAGTTCGTAGCGGTTCGCCCCATCGTTGGCTTCCACGAACAGAGTGCAGATGTCCTTGCCGTTCATATGATCCAGCATGAACTGGTATTCACTGGATGCCCCCTCAATGCCGGTGAGCAGCTCTTCGATCTGGCTGGGGAAGATGTTGACGCCCTTGACCTTGACCATGTCGTCGGTTCTGCCCAGGATGGTGTCGATCCGGGGGAAAGGACAGCCGCAGGGGCATTCGCCGGGGATCACCCTGGTCAGATCATGGGTTCGGTAGCGAATCAGGGGTGCGCCCTGCTTATGCAGGGTGGTGATGACCAGCTCGCCGATCTCCCCGTCCGGTACATTCTTCCCGGTCTTGGGATCCACCACCTCAAAGTACAGATAATCCGTCCATACATGTATGCCGCAGGCGTGGTCGCAGCTGATGCCGATGCCGGGGCCGTATACCTCGGTCAGACCGTAAATGTCATATAGCTGTACCCCCAGTTCGTTGGCGATCCGGTTCCGCATCTTTTCACCCCAGCGTTCGGAGCCGATGACGCCCTTGCGCAGGTGGATCCGGTTCCCGATGCCCCGCTTTGCGATTTCCTCTGCCAGCAGCAGCGCATAGGAAGAGGTGGCGCACAGCACGGTGGATTTCATATCCATCATCATCCGCAGCTGCTTATCCGTATTGCCGGGACCCATGGGGATCACCATTGCCCCCAGGCGTTCCGCACCGTTCTGGAAGCCGATGCCTGCCGTCCACAGACCATAGCCCGGTGTGATCTGGATCCGATCCAGATTGGTGATGCCGGCGGTTTCATAGCAGCGCTTGAACATTTCTGTCCAGTCCTCCACATCCTGCCGGGTGTAGGGGATGATGACCGGTGTGCCGGTGGTACCGGAGGAGGAGTGGATCCGGATGATCTCCTCGTCCGGGACTGCCTGCAATCCCAGCGGGTATGCTTCCCGCAGATCTCCCTTCCAGGTGAAGGGCAGGGTTTCAAAATCCTCCTGGGACTGGATCTGGTCGACGTGGATGCCCTCCAGCTTTCTCTGGTAGAAGCAGGGCTGGGAGGTCAGTTTTTTCAGCTGTGCCTTAATCAGATTAAATTGTGTTTCTGTCATTTTCATAGTGGGAGCTCCTTCCTAGCGGTTGCATACATATTCAATGGCGCCCAGGTTCAGGGCGTGGAATTTTTCCGGTACCAGCTGCTGCACAGCGTCCTTTAGTTGTGCCACGCTGATGCCCAGGGCATCTGTATTGGCTGCCGCAGCCAGCAGCGCAATGTTCAGCACCTTGGGAGACTGACAGGCAGCGCACACAGCGTCTCCGTCAATGAGAATGGTGCGGATGCCGGCGGATTGCAGGTACTCCAGCATCTCCGCTCCCGTATAGGCAAGGCCGCTGAGGGATGCGGTCACGGGCTTGACAGCCTTTTGGTTGACCACAACAGTGCCCCCCTGCTTTAAAAAGGGCAGACAGCGGACAGCCTCCGCCGGTTCAAAGGCGATCATCACATCCGCCTTGCCCTTGGGGATCAGCGGCGAGTGGATTTCAGCTCCGGCACGAACATGGCTTACCACGCAGCCGCCCCGCTGCGCCATGCCGATGGTTTCGGCGGTGCGGACGGATTTTCCCTGTTGCATATAGGCATATGCCAGCAGCTTGGAGGCAAGGACTGTGCCCTGTCCTCCCACGCCGCACAGCAGACAGCTTGTGCTTGTCATTGTGCATCCTCCTCTCTGATGGCACCGGGCTTGCAGATCTGTGCACAGATGGTACAGCCGAAGCAAAGATCCGGCTCAATGTATGCCTTCTGCCCCTTCAAGGAAATGGCGGGACAGCCCAGCTCCCGGATGCACTGCTTGCAGCCGACGCAGCGGCTTTCGTCCACCTGGAGCCGTTTTGCAGGCTTGCTGACCGCAATGCAGGGGGATTTGCAGATGATCGCCTTGACCCCGGGCTTGTCGGCTGCCGTCCTGACTGCCTGGATGGTCTGCTCCAGGTTCAGGGGATCTACCGTTTCCACATTGGTAAGCCCTACAGCCCGGAGGATGGCTTCAATGCTTACCCTGGGGGAGATCTCATGCATCATGGTCATGCCGGTGCCCGGATGGGGCTGGTGTCCGGTCATGGCAGTGGTGGAATTGTCCAGCACCATCAGAATAATATCCGTCTGGTTGTATACGGCGTTGACGATCCCCGTCATGCCGGAGGCAAAGAAGGTGGAATCCCCGATAAAGGAGAAGTTCACCGTGTCCGGTTCGATCCGGTGGAGACCCTGCGCCATGGTAACATCCGCACCCATGCACAGACAGGTATCCACCATATCCAGGGGCATGGCGTTGCCCAGGGTGTAGCAGCCGATGTCACCGCTGAATACTGCCTTGCGCCCCTTCATAGCCTGCTTGACTGCGTAGAAGGATGCCCGGTGGGGACAGCCTGCACACAGCACCGGCGGACGCACCGGCATTTGGGGCGGTTCCGGCAGCTGTACAGCCGGAATGGCATCCAGTCCCAGATAGCCCTCCAGTACTTTATGTACGGATTCCACACTGTTTTCCCCGGCAGGTTGCACCATGCCGTCCAGCTTGCCGTGGATCTGTACCGGCAGGTGATGCTTGCCGCACAGATAGGTCAGCGCCCGTTCCAGCACCGGATCCAGTTCTTCAATGGCAAGCACCTGTTCCAGTCCCTCCAGGAACTGCAGTGCCAGTTCCTCCGGGAAGGGGTTGGCGGTGGCGATTTTCAGCACCTTGACCTGTCCGGTGTAATCCTCCAGCGCCTCCTGTAAATAGGTGTAGCTGATGCCGGAGGTGACAATGCCCAGTTTCCCGCTGCCGGTGAGCTGGTTGAACCGATAAGCGGAGAAGTCCTTGCTCAGCACCGGGGTGCGCTCCTCCAGCTTGATATGATTCAGATAGGAGGTGCGTGGGAAGATCACCCACCGCATGGTGTCCTTCACAAAGCCCTCCGGTTTGTGTACTGTGGGGGTCTCATGGAGCTGAATGTCTGCACAACTGTGACAGACCCGGGTGGTAGGTCGGAACAACACCGGCGTGCCGTATTTTTCAGAGTATGCAAAGGCGTCCTGGATCATTTCATAGGCTTCCTCCGGGGTGGAGGGATCAAACACCGGCAGCTTTGCGAACTGGGCGAAGTGCCGGGTATCCTGCTCGGTCTGGGAGGAGATGGGCCCCGGATCGTCTGCGGAAACGATGACCATGCCCCCCTTGACGCCTACATAGGCAAGGCTCATCAGCGGGTCGGACGCCACGTTCAGCCCTACCTGCTTCATGGTGACCAGGGTGCGTGCCCCGGCGTAGGATGCGCCGGCAGCCACCTCCAGTGCAGCCTTTTCGTTGACGGACCACTCTACATATACGGAGCCGTCATTGCACTTGGCAACCGTCTCCAGGATCTCCGTAGAGGGTGTGCCGGGGTATCCTGCCACCAGGTTTACGCCGGCGTGCAATGCGCCCATGGCGATGGCGGCATTGCCCATTAAAAATGTCTTTGACAATCGGATCACTCTTTCCTGTGGATTTTGTCATAATTATGATTATACTACAAGTGCACTTTTTTTTCAATACCCGACAGAAAAAACGGGGATTTCAGACGGATTTAACATTCCATTTCCGGATTTAACATAGTTCTAAACTGGTGCGGATTGTGGATTTTACACGCCGGATGCTACAATAGAACCATAGAAAACAGATATGGAGGCATGGCTTATGCAAAAAATCAAGGAAACCGGCATGCGGTTGCTGTTCGCCCTGTGTGCCTGCATTTCCATCCTGGCGGTGGTGCTGATCTGCTGGTTCTTGTTTTCCAACGGCATTCCCGCCATCGGCGAGATCGGCGCTGACAAGTTCCTGCTGGGGGAGCGGTGGAAGCCCCTTGAGAAGCAGTTCGGCATCTTCCCCATGATCATCGGCAGCATTTATGTTACCGCCGGGGCAGTGCTGGTGGGGGTACCCATCGGCATTCTCTGCGCCGTATTCCTGGCTCGGTTCTGTCCCCCAAGGCTGCATCGGCTGCTGAAGCCGGCAGTGGATCTGCTGGCAGGGATCCCGTCCATCGTATACGGCTTTTTCGGACTGGTGGTCATCGTACCTCTGGTGCAGTCCCTGTTCGGGGGCAGCGGCAAGGGGATCCTGACCGCATCCGTGCTGCTGGGCATTATGATCCTGCCCACCATCATCAGCGTGACCGAGGCAAGCATCCGGGCTGTGCCGGAAAGCTACTATGAAGGCGCCCTTGCGCTGGGCGCCACCAAGGAACGCAGCGTGTTCTGCGCTGTGATGCCCGGTGCCCGCTCCGGCATTACCGCCGGAGTGATCCTGGGTACAGGCCGTGCCATCGGGGAAACTATGGCGGTGGTTATGGTAGCCGGCAACGCAGCAGTGATGCCGGACGGTCTGCTTTCCGGTGTCCGGACGCTGACCGCCAACATCGTGCTGGAAATGGGCTATGCGGCGGATCTGCACCGGGAAGCCCTCATTGCCACTGCGGTGGTGCTGTTCGTGTTTATTCTTATCATCAATCTGATGTTCTCGCTGCTCAAGCGGAAGGAGGGGTAATATGAAGCTGTCCAAGGCGCTGCGCCAGTACCGGGGGCATAAGGGTTCCCTGGCGGTACGGCTGCTGCTGTACGGTGCAGCGGTATTTACCATCGGGCTGCTGCTGTTTTTGATCGCTTACATTCTGGTCAAGGGCATTCCCAACCTGACCCCGGAGCTGTTTGCCTGGAAGTACACCAGCGAGAATGTGTCCATGCTGCCCTCCATCATCAACACCCTGCTGATGACCGGGCTGACTCTGTTGCTGGCGGTGCCCATTGGGGTGGGTGCGGCGGTGTACATGACCGAGTACGCCAAAACCGGCAGCAAGCTGGTGAAGGTGGTGCGGATCACCACGGAGACCCTCCAGGGCATTCCCTCCATCGTGTATGGCTTGTTCGGCTTTCTGTTCTTTGTCATTGCCTGCGGTTGGGATTACTCCCTGCTGTCCGGTGTCTGTACCATGGCGATCATGGTGCTGCCCTTAATCATGCGTACCACGGAGGAGGCGCTGCTGGCTGTACCCGGCACCTACCGGGAGGGCAGCTTTGGCCTGGGTGCCGGGAAGCTGCGGACGATTTTCACCATTGTACTGCCCAGTGCCGTGCCGGGGATCCTTTCTGGCGTGATCCTGGCAGTGGGGCGTATCGTGGGAGAAACCGCTGCTCTGATCTTTACCGCCGGCACCTATGCGGCAGTGCCGAAGGATCTGTTCTCGTCCACCCGAACCTTGTCGGTGCACATGTACGCACTGCTGAACGAAGGGCTTTACACCAACCAGGCATACGCCACGGCAGTGGTGCTGCTGGTGGTAGTCATCGGCATCAACTGCCTGTCAGGGGCAGTGGCGAAAAAATTTGCAGGAGGCGCAAATAAGGATGAATAAGTTTTCGATTCATGACATGAATCTGCATTATGGCAGCTTTCATGCACTGAAAAATGTACAGCTGGAGATTGCACCCCGTCAATTCCATATCAATCCTGAGTTCTGTATCGGCTGCGGCAAGTGTGCAAAGAACTGTCCGGCTGGTGCGATTTCAGGAAAGATCAAGCATCCACATGTAATCAACAACGACGTATGTATCAAATGCGGTTCCTGTAAGGATAACTGTAACTTTGATGCGATTTATGTGGAAGCATAGAAGGGAGGATATCTTATGGGTACAATGACAATTGACGGAAGAAAAGTAGAATTTACTGACGAAAAAAATGTCCTGACAGTCATCAGGAATGCCGGTATCAATATCCCCACACTGTGCTATCATTCAGAGGTTTCCACATTTGGTGCCTGTCGTCTCTGTACAGTTGAGGATGACAGAGGCAAGACATTTGCGTCCTGTTCCGAGCAGCCGAGAGACGGAATGGTTATTTATACCAATTCCGGCCGTATTAAGAAATATCGTAAACTGATCGTGGAGCTGCTTCTTGCAGCA
>ENA-OURV01000434-OURV01000434.1-human-gut-metagenome-genome-assembly--contig:-NODE-434-length-36299-cov-17.507450_pt1 | contig 36299 bp, 26 predicted proteins | sample MGYA00242141_ERZ509072 | MGnify/ENA primary metagenome ERZ509072 (study PRJEB26280, sample SAMEA2338763) | human gut metagenome | biome: human gut; feature: human-associated habitat; material: faeces... | reverse complement strand
TTACCCTCCAATAAATTGCGATTTGGGTTTTTCTCAAATTCAGAAGCTATTTTCAATACTTCCAAAATGTCCTCTTTCGAGTAGTCGGTAATGGATACTAAGCTACGTTTATTCATAATTCTATATATTAAAAGTGTTTATGTTCATTCATATATTTTTCAGTATAAAAAAAAACCAACAATGTCAACTAACGACAATGTTGGTTTTTTGTATCTTGTTAGAATAACGATCATGTCTCTGCCTAAACTGCAGGCATAAAAACAATCTTCGCCGAATATTTTGATGTTCTATCTTCATATCGGAATACAAAATTATGCATAATTTCCATCCGAACAAAACGATTTTCTAATTTATTTTCCAAAATATTTCTCATGAAATATCAAACTACAGACGGGAAGCTATCTGATCTACTATATCTTTAGCAACTTCCAGTTTTGTTTTTAACTCATAGACCGTCCTATTCCCCGCTTTATCCATGATTGTTACCTTGTTCGTATCCACTCCAAAACCCGCCCCTTTATCATTCAAGCTATTCAAGACGATCATGTCCAAATTCTTTCGTTGCATCTTAGAAAGAGCATTCACCTCTTCGTCATTTGTTTCCAAGGCAAAGCCAACTAATAGTTGTGAAGCATTCTTCATTTTTCCCAATTCTGCAGCAATATCCTTTGTCGGCAACAATTCCAACACCAGATCATCCTTTCCTCGCTTAATCTTATGATCAGCTTTCTCTTTCGGGGTGAAATCAGCCACAGCGGCACTTAAAACCGCTACATCACTATTGGCAAATTCCCTAGATGTCACTTCATACATCTGGGCAGCAGACTCCACATCTACCCGACGAATTGCCGGATGGTGCGTCTTCAGGTTCACTGGACCACACACAAGTACCACCTCTGCCCCTCGTCCTGCAAGCTCTTCCGCTATAGCCAATCCCATTTTACCGGAAGAATAGTTCCCGATGAAACGAACAGGATCTATTTTCTCGTATGTAGGTCCCGCAGTTACCACCACCTTTTTACCTTTAAAATCAACTTGACGAGCAAAATAAGCAGTTATAAAAGAAACAATCCTTTCCGGTTCCTCCATCCGTCCTTTTCCGACCAAACCACTAGCTAGCTCCCCGCTTTCTGGCTCGATAATAATATTGCCAAAAGATTGCAATACCTTCAAGTTTCGCTGTGTCGCCGGATGTTTATACATATCCAAATCCATTGCGGGAGCAACCATTACCGGACATTTGGCAGACAGGTAAGTTGTCAATAAAAGATTATCAGCAATGCCTCCCGCCATCTTCCCGATTGTATTTGCCGAAGCCGGGGCTATCAAATACAAGTCAGCCCACAATCCCAGATCAACGTGCGAGTTCCAATCTCCATTTTCCGGATTATAAAAATCAACCATAATCGGACTCTTGGAAAGAGTTGCCATCGTTAAAGGAGTTATGAACTCTTTCGCCAAAGGAGTCATCACCACTTTCACGCTTGCCCCTTCTTTCACAAGCAGACGAGTCAATGTAGCAGCCTTATATGCAGCAATACTACCTGTCACTCCCAGTATAATATGTTTTCCTTTTAACATCACTTAGTTATAACGTTATAAATTCACGTTTCTCGAATTCAAATACCAAAGAAAGATGAACTGCTTGGCAAATTTAAAACAAAAAACCTGAAAGTATAGCACTCTCAGGTATATTCTTTTCCTTAAAGACAGGGACTATTCCTCGTCTGCATTATTTGCATCACCTTTCTCTTTCGAGGAAATACGGAAATAAATATCCCCATCCTCAAATTCTTGGGTAGCAATCAACACCGGTTTCGGTAAACGCTCATAATACTTGGAAATCTCGATCTGTTCCCGATTTTCAAATATCTCTTCCAAATTATCCGCATAAGAGGCAAACTCTTGAAGTTTCCTACTTAACTCCTCTTTCATTTCAACCGAAATCTGATTAGCCCTTTTACCGATCACGGCTACCGCCTCGTAGATGTTATCCGCTTTACTGGCCAATGATGCCGGATTCCGGGTAATAGTATTATTCGGCGCTTTAACTTTCTTAAAATCTACCATGGTTAATTTGAATATTATTTGTTTTATCTGATTATTCTTCTTCATCAACATCATACGGTTTCAAGAACTCGTTGATGATTTCATATTTTCGAGCCATTTCCTTGACATAACGACTTTCCGGATACTCATTGAGGAAGTAATAGTACTCCTCTTTAGCAGCATTATAACGCTCGTATTGTTTATCTTCAATACTATTTACAGCCATCTCATACTTGGAATTGAATAGCATATACATGATCTCTTCCCGATATTTTGACCCCGGGTAGTCCTTCAAACAATTCTCAAGACTAACTACAGCTGATTTATATTTTTCTCTTAAATAATAATTTCTCGCACTCAAGTAATCCTTGTAAGACAACTTATCCCGCATCTCGTCCATGTATTCATTAATTTGCTCTTTGCGAGAAGAATTCGGGTAACGACTCAAATAAAGTTGAAAACTTTCCATCGCCTTCTCGGTTACCGTTTGATCCAATCGTGCTTTCGGAGAAGCCAGAAAATTACAATAGCCGATCATGTACAGACATTCTTCCGCGTAAGAACTTTCCGGATAAATCGAAACAAATTGTTTGAACAATTCTGCCGCAACTTCGTAATCTTTCTGGTTATAACTACAGAATGCTCGATAATAAGCTACACTCTGTGCCTTGGATGTTCCTTGAAAAACCATCCGAATCCCATCAAACAAATTGGAAGCTTTCGTGTAATCACCATTATTATAATACTCTACCGCTTTTTTATACATAGCCTGAGAATCACCACTTTTCAAAAGTTTCTGATACTCACTACATGAACTCATCAAAATTATTACAAGCAGAAATCCTATAAAATTCTTCATCATAAAGTGCCTTTTTTGCATCACGCAAAGATAAATTATAAATATCAATCCACAAAATAATTTACGACTTATGATTGACGATTTTAGATTTTAAATTAAAAGTGCCCAAGCAACTGAATTTACAAAATTATAACTTGTAACCTATAAACTCGCAACTTTTTTCTTCAGAACAAGAGAAACAAATAAGTATTTAAACGTATTTCCACTCCCGAAACTGCAACTTTTCAAAAGAACTTATTTGGAATACATTTTTTTAGTTACCTTTGTTTCCACATTGTAAATAATAAGATTAAGAATTTCAAAATATTTATCGAAGTGGACATTTTTGAAAGAGTAAGACAACAGAAGGGAAACATTGGTCAATACGCTAAACAGGCTCATGGCTATTTCTCTTTCCCGAAATTAGAGGGCGAAATTGGTCCCCGCATGAAATTCCGTGGTAAGGAAGTTTTAAACTGGAGTTTAAATAATTATATCGGTCTTGCAAACGACCCGGAAGTACGTAAAGCTGACGCCGAGGCTGCTGCAAAATATGGTATGGCTTACCCGATGGGGGCTCGTATGATGAGCGGACAAACTTCTCGTCACGAGTACTTGGAATCTCAATTGGCAGAATTCGTAGGTAAACCGGATGCGTTCTTATTAAATTTCGGTTACCAGGGAATGGTTTCCATCATCGATGCCATGACCAGTCGTCATGATTGTATCGTGTACGATGCTGAAGACCATGCTTGTATCATGGATGGTCTTCGTTTGTCTCCGGCAAAAAGATATGTGTACCAACATAATGACATGGAAAGCTTGCGTAAACAACTGGAAAGAGCAACCAAATGGGTGGAAAACACCGGTGGTGGTATTCTAGTTGTTACGGAAGGTTTGTTTGGAATGGCTGGAGACCTTGGGAAATTGGACGAAATTGTTGCGATGAAAAAGGACTTTAACTTCCGCTTGCTCGTGGATGATGCACACGGATTCGGAACCATGGGACCTCATGGAGCCGGAACAGGTGATCATTTCGGAGTAATGGACGGTATTGACCTTTACTTCGCCACTTTCGCAAAAGCAATGGCCGGAATCGGAGCATTTATCGCTTGTGATGAAGATATCTGCATGTATTTGAGATACAATATGCGTTCTCAGACTTTTGCGAAATCACTCCCGATGCCTATGGTTGAAGGTGCGATCAAACGTTTGGAATTATTGAGAACCAGACCTGAATTACGCGAGAGATTATGGACTATCGTTCGTGCTTTACAAGCCGGGTTAAAAGCTGACGGTCTGAATATTGGAAGAACCAATTCTCCCGTAACTCCCGTTTACCTATCTGGTAGCGTGGCTGAAGGGACCCAAGTAGCCATGGACTTAAGAGAGAACTATAACTTGTTCTGTTCTATCGTGGTTTATCCGGTTATTCCGAAAGGTCAGTTATTACTCCGCTTGATCCCGACTGCTATGCATACTTTAGAAGACGTGGAATACACAGTAAAAGCATTTAAAAATGTTGCTAAAAAATTAGCCAACGGAGAATACAATAAAGACGTGGTTGTTGATGCCAACGCTCTTTAATATTCCAAGAAGCTATATAATAATATAAATCAGCCCCGAAATTCAGATATTGAACATTCGGGGCTGATTTATTATTTCCCTGTGTCACAAACCTCTCGCTTCAATACGACCCGGAGACCTAAAGCTCTCTTTTTTTTAATTCTTACTTTCTGTACTTGATACCCCTCCTTGACAAAATCTTCCACGGTCCAATGATTGCGGATTTAAGCAATACTTACAATGTAATGGGCAGCCATGAAACGCCACCAACGTAGAAACCCCTTGCCCGTCCGTTTGTAAACGATGACGAGCAATTCCAATAACTTTGGGAAGAACTTCCGCACTCTTCATCTTCAAAATTATATTCCGACCTCCACATACCCACTAAACACCAATTCCCTATCACCTCGTTCACATAAAGTTTGTGCTATACATTTTGCCGTTCTCGCCACCTTTCCCTCGAATAAAACCTTCCCTTTATAAGTCACCTTGACAGGTTTATCCATATCCACCATACGATCATTTAAATAAATTCTCAACTTCGAATAATCACAGGTTTCTATTTCAATCTCATTACCGGAAAGCTCAGCTACCACTGTCATTCCCGGACGAGCTGTTTCTAGGTCTACTCCCAACCAATACATGAAAGGACGTACGACTTCTTCTTGACGCCAAACAATCTCTTTCGGCAAAGCATTTCGCTTATATTTTGTCATCCATGCGATTGCCACCGTATCCGCCCGATCCATCCAATGCCCTTTCCCCTTCACAATATGTGTTTCATGTATATAACCTGCCGGTTCTACTCGTTGCAAAGAATCCATCACTAGTCCTTTCTCCACGGCCAACTTATTCCGGTCATAAGCTCCATCATACTCCCCCATCCAAATCATGAAAGGCACATGCCGCAAATTCACTTGCGACGCTTCTCCCGGATGTCCGGCCATCATAGAAGCAGCAGCCCAACGATCAGCCATACGGGGAGCCATCCTCCAGACACCATCGCCTCCAGCAGAATACCCCAGCAAATATACCTTATCAGGATTAACTCCCATCTCAACAACGGCAGTCTGAATCAAAGCTTCAAAAAACTCGTCCAATCCCGGTTTAAACCACATATTCCAATCATCCCAAGGAGCCCTTGGAGCCACGTAAACTCCCTCCCGAGGTTCATACAAACGAATCTGATTCCTCCATTGCTGCGTGTTCAATGCTTCCGGTGCATTCCCCCCTCCATGCATAGAAATAAACAAACTCCTTCCATCTTCCGGACGTTCGCCGAACACCCGATAATCGAACTTCATCTGCAACCCCTCCCTGGAAAAATTTTTCAACATCCAAAAACGATGATATTTTTTCTTCACCTCCTTCTCCCACGCTTCAAGCAAAACCTGTTCCGCCTCAATCTCCACCTTCGCATCCCGCGGCAGCTTCGCCACCTGCACACACGCACGCGCCGGCGGATTCTTCGGGAAGAACTTCCCGTAGGCTTCGTTCACCGCGGCAAAGTCGTTCAAATCCTTCAGGAAAATCGTCGTTTTCACGATGTCCGCCAACGTGCAGTCCGCTTCCGCCAGAATCGCGGCAATGTTCTTCATGCACTGCTCAGTCATCTCGCCAATCGTGCCTTCCAGCAGCTCGCCCGTTTCCGGCACAAAATACAGCTGTCCGGACACATACACCGTATTACCCGCCTGAACGCCCTGCGAATACGGGCCAATCGCGGCGGGTGCGTTTTTCGTCGAAAGAATCTTGTTCATGGAAGAGAATCCCCCTTCATCTTAGTGCGTCAGAAACGCTGTCTGCATTATACCATGATTATGCGTCGAAAACAACACCGGAGGTAGAGAAAACCGCCCCCGATTTCTCGAAGGCGGCTTTCTCAGGTACCAAATCAAAGACCGTAGTAATAGAAGATGAGGCACACACCGGCCAGCAGGATGAACGCCAGCCCAACCACCAGCGGCGCATGTGTGCCCTTGCCGCGGTTGGCTTCCTTCGCCATCTTGTAGTCGTAGTAGTGCTGATGCTTATGCTTTCCGGGCGCGAAAAGCACCAGCAGGTTTCGGAAACCGTAGGAAATGATGTCCAGCACACCTTCGCGCGCCGTGAACGTCAGCAGACCCACACAGGTCAGCAGCGCGCCCGGCACAAAAAGCGCGTCGCACAAACCGCTCAGGATTTCCTCCCGCTCGCTCAGCGTCCAGATACTGCGCATCGACGCAACGCCAACAAATATCAGCGCGCCGATGGCGATGCAAATCCAGTAGGGCATCGCCCGCTTTGATTTTTTCAAAGCCCAAGCTCCTTCTTATACCGTTCAAACTCTTCGTCGTTGCAGTTGATGAAGTGTCCGGGTTTGATTTCCCGCAGGGACGGCTTGTTCACCGAGTAGTCATGCTCCTTCAGGGGCTTGTACTCAATGCGCTGCCGATGCTTCTCGTGATGCGGATCCGGGTACGGAATCGCGGACAGCAGCGACTTGGTGTACGGATGCAGCGGATGCTCGAACAGCTCGTCGGAATCCGCCAGCTCCACCAGCTTGCCGTAGTACATGACACCGATGCGGTCGGAGAAGTACTTGACGACGGACAGGTTGTGCGCAATAAACATGATGGTCAAGCCCATCTTGTTGCGCAGGTCGTTCAGCAGGTTGATAACCTGTGCCTGAATCGACACGTCCAGCGCGGAAATGGGTTCGTCGGCGATGATGAGGTCAGGCTCCAGCACGATGGCGCGGGCAATTCCGATACGCTGGCGCTGGCCGCCGGAGAACTCATGCGGATAGCGGTCGGCGTGCTCGCGCACCAGACCAACCAGATCCAGCACCTCGTAAACCTTTTCGTCGATGTACTTTTCGTCCTTGATGCCGCGGATTTTCAGGCCTTCTGCAATAATCTCACGCACAGTCATGCGCGGGTTAATCGAGGCAATCGGGTCTTGGAAGATCATCTGCATCTTGGTCATGATGTTGTCCTTCGCGGCAACCTTCATGTCCTGCTCGTAGCGCGCCTTCCGTTCCTCCAGCGCCTGACCGGACAGCGTCTTGCTGTCTGCCTCAAACGCCGCGGTCAGCTCCGCCTTGCGCTTCTCGCGGTACTTCTCGACGCACTTGCTCTTTTCCACAGAAGATTCCAATGCGTTCGTGCGGGCCTGACGGATTTTCTCCTTCAGTTCCTTGCGCATTTCCTTAATCTTCTGGTCGTATTCCGCCTTCAACGCCGCCGCCTGCGCCGGATTCTTCTCCGTTTTTTCCTTCAGCGCGGCTTTCATCTGGCGCTGCTTTTCCTCGAAGTCGTTTTTCAGGCTGCGAATCAGCACCGGCAGACCGTTCTGCGTGGACGAAATGCGCAGCCCCTGGAAGTACACGTCACCCTCGGTCGGGTCGTACAGGTTGATGATGGTGCGGCCCGTCGTGGTCTTGCCGCAGCCAGACTCGCCCACCAGACCAAAGACTTCGCCCTTCTTGATGTAGAAGCTGACGTCATCAACGGCCTTGTTGATATAGTCGCCGCTGCGGAAATACTGCTTCAGGTGATTGACACGCAGGAGGACGTCACTTTCTTCCTCGATGCCCGCGTGCTCCAGACGCGCCAGCGTCACCCTGTCCGTGATGGCGTTCATCACACGCGCGATTACCAGCAGCACGATGCCAACCAGCCACAGCCACACCCAGTGCGCCGCCAGCCACCACAGCGCAATCACCAGCGAAATGGCGTTGCTGTCATCAGACTTCTTGACGGTCGTTTCTGCCAGAGACTTCAGCGCCGTCTGGTAGGTCGGCGCTGCCGCCGCGGATACTTGAACCGCCTTCAGCAGGCTGCTGAGCGAGCCGTCAAAGTCTTCGCTCTGCATCCGCTCCAACAGCGTCGTCGCGAACACATCCAGCGTGCCGAGGTTTTCGCTCGGATAGCGTGCCTGAAGCGCCTCGTACTTGCTCTGCACGAACGCTTCCAAGTCAATCGCTTCGCCCTGCTTCTTCTGCTCCACCAGCGCGGCAAACTCGTCGCGGATATCCTCCGTGTCGACGCGCTCCAGCGTGCGCTGCTCCGCCAGTGCAGCGGCGTAGTCCTCAAAGGTCAGTGCATTCAGATATTTCTTCATGGAAGCCGGCTTGTTGCCCGCATCCACCGACGCACGAACCATCGTCGTCAGCGTTTCCACAAATTCCAGATAGCTGCCAGCTTCTTCGCCGTGCTCCTGCGCAAACGTTTCGTAGAACGCTGCAACATCCGGTTCGGTATTGGCGGTGGCAATCTTAATCGGCTTGCCCTTGGGCGCCGCCGGCGTCATGACCTCGTTCAGGTAGTCAAACGATTCCGCCAGCAGGCGGCTGTCGCTGCCGCTTTCCTGCTGCTCATAGAGCGTCAGATAGGCGTCCACGTCGAAATTCTGATCGAAATCAGCGCAGAAAGCATCCAGCTTCTGCTTGGACAGCGCGTCCTGCCCCGCTGCCAGTTCATTCACCCACGTCGTATAGAACGTCAGCGCGCGATTCTGGCGCACGTCCCCGCCCAGCGTCTTGGTGGACGCGGCATCAATCATGGCGGAGAAATACTGCTTGTCGAACCAAGCGCGCGTAACCACGGAAGCGTTCTGCTGATAAGAGCGCAGCGCCCCCGATAGCGTAGACCATCCCGCACCGTCATTCGCCACAACATAGATGCTCATTACGATGGCGATGGCCATAACCACCAGCCCAATCGTTTTCAGCACCGAGGCGATTCCCTTTGCGATTTTCATGCTTCGGCGGCTCCTTTCTTCGCGTTCTGCAAGGCTTCTGCTGCCTCTCGTTCAGCCTGCTCCTTCTTCATGCGTTCAATGCGTTCCACCACAATCGCCGGCGGATTTACCTTCGGCGCGTTCGGATGCAGCAGCCACGTCGCCGCCATATGCGTCTCACTGACATGGAACATCGGCGGCTGTTCCTCAAAGTCGATTTCCATTGCGTACTTGTTGCGCGCGGCGAAAGCATCGCCCTTCGGCGGCAGAATCATATCCGGCGGCGTACCGGGGATAGCTTCCAGTTTCTCGCGCGTCTCCAAGTCCGGCATGGAGGACAGCAGCGCCCATGTGTACGGGTGGCGCGGATCGTAGAACACATCATCCGCCGTGCCGTACTCGACAATCTTGCCGGCGTACATGATGGCAATGCGGTCCGCCATGTTCGCCACAACGCCAAGGTCGTGCGTGATGAAGATGACCGACAGGCGGCGTTCCTTCTTCAGGCGGTTAATCAGTTCCAGAATCTGCGCCTGAATGGTCACATCCAATGCGGTTGTCGGTTCATCGCAGATGAGGATATCCGGGTTCGCGGACAGCGCAATAGCGATAACAATGCGCTGACGCATACCACCGGAGAACTCAAAGGGATACTGATAGAAGCGCTTGTGCGGTTCCGGAATACCGACTTCCTTCATCAATTCGATGGCGCGGTGGCGTGCCATGCCCTTGGTGAGCTTGAAGGCGTAATCCTGCGCGCGCGCCTTCATGTAGTCCACCATTTCCACCGCCAGCACGTCAAAGTCCTTCGTCTCGCTCGCCGCGATGAGTTCCTCAAAGTGCTTCAGCAGGCTCTGTGTCATTTCGCAGAGGTTGTGCTGCGCCATATCCGCGTCAATCAGGTTCTTCGGGATAACGGACGGCGGATTCTTGCCCTTCGCCTTCTGCGCCTCAAACTTCTTCTGCTCGCGGGCGTAGCGCTTTTCTTCCTTCGGATTGTGCGTCTTGGAGCGGGCATAGCGGTCGATGTAGGACTGTGCGCCCGAACGGTAGACGTACGCCTGATTGTCCTTATCCAGCTGCAGCTTGTCGATGGCTGCTTCAACCGCCGCAGCCGATTTGTGCAGCGCTTCCTTGCATTCGCCCTCGTTCAGCGGCTTTTGCTGATAGACCTTCAGGGCGCTGCGGAGCGTATCCACCGCCGCCTGCTGCGATTTCGCCGCCTGCTGGCTGGAGTACTGGAGCGCGTGAGCAATGTCCTGCAAGAAGTCAATCATGAACTCGCGGTCGAGCGTTTCGCGCGCCATCTGGTTCAGCTCGGTGATGGACTGCTTTTTCGGGTCGGGCGTTTTGCCGCTCGCCGCCAGATAGCCGATGCAGAAGAAGTTCGGCTCCTGCGCATTCACCATCGCGCCCAGCTTAGCGGTCATGTCCGCCATCAGCGCGCGCATTTCGCTTTCGCGGCGGCGCGTGTAGTTCTTCTGGAAGCCTTCCAGCGCCGTATGCCACTTCGCGATTTCCGGGTCATTCTCATCGAAGGTGTACGGGTCGAAGATATGCTTCAGGGACTTGCGGATGCGGCCGCAGATTTCGCGGACATCCTTGTCCTTGCCCGTCAGGATGGCATTGTCGATTTCGTCCATGCCGTCCATGCACTCAACGATGGATTCCATCGCTTCCTTATAGGTATATTCCATCTTCAACCCAACGGAAGCAAAGTGGTCGAACTGCTTCGTTTTGGCATGGATGGCTTCGCGCGCCTGTGCGCCCTGTCCGCGCGCCTCGGCATCCGCCACCATCGTCTTTTCGAGCTGCGCCAGCAGGCTGTTGAAGCGTTCCTTGCCATCGCGGCGGCGTTCCTTGTTGTTCAGCAGCATGGCTTCCGTCAGCTGCTTGCCGATGCGCATGATGGGGTTCAGGGCACTCAGCGGGTCTTGGAACACCATGGCCAGCTTGTGGCCGCGCAGGGTGTGAAACTCTTCTTCCGGAATCTTCAGCAAATCCTTGCCGTCGTAGATGATTTCGCCCGCATCCACCATGGCGTTGCCCGCCAGAATGCCCATGATAGCACGGGTGGTGACGGACTTGCCGGAACCGGATTCACCGGCGATGGCGAGCGTTTCGCCTTCCTCCAGATTGAAGGAAATATCGCGCACTGCGCGAACCGCACCGTTGTTTGTGCGGAAGGAGATGGTCAAGTTTCGGACTTCCAGCTTTGCCATATCAGTCGTCCGCTCCTCTCAACGAAGGATTCAGCGCGTCGCGCAGGCCATTACCAAACAGGTTGAAAGCAATTTCCAAAATGGCGATGAAGATTGCCGGGAACATGATGATGTGGGGGTAGGTGCTCAAGTACGCCTGACCGCCGGAAAGCAGCGTGCCGATGGAGGTCAGCGACGACGTTTCCAGATTGATGATGTGCAGGTAGCTGAGCATGGATTCGGAGAAAATGACACCGGGGATGGTCATGACCGCGCCGGTCACGATGGTGCCCAGGCTGTTCGGGAAGATGTGCTTGAAAATCAAGCGAGCGTCGGATGCGCCCAGCGTGCGCGCCGCCAAGACGTATTCCTGACCCTTGAAGCGGTAGAACTGCGTACGCACGCGCGCCGCCGTACCAACCCAGCCGGTCAAGACGAAAGCGAACAGCAGGGATGGCAGCACGCCCACCTTTTCCGCCAAGTGCAGCTGGAACAGGGTTGCGACGACCATGAACGGCACGCTGTTCAGCACGTCGGAGATACGCTCCATCACCATGTCAACCGCGCCGCCGTAGTAACCCTCGATGGAGCCGTACAGCACGCCGAGGATGAAGTTGATGCTCGCCACGACGATGGACAGCAGGAAGCTCAGGCGCGCGCCGACTGCCAGGCAGGTGAAAATATCCTGCCCGTAGTTGTTCGTGCCGAAAATGAACGTGGGTTCATAGCCGTTGACATAGCGGAAGTACTCCAGATAGTGCACACGCACGCGGTAGCCCGTCTGGTTCTTCTGGGCGTAGGTGTACCACTGCCCATCCGCGCCGTCGTCGCCGGCAATGCGCTTGCTGTTGTAGTTCGCCTTGTTCGGGTTGTCGGACGTGAGGTAGTTCGGAATCAGGCTGCCGTTTTCATCCAGCGCCGGATCACCGTTGGTGTTCACGCTCTCGTCCTTGAGCTGGTACCAGAAGTTCGCGCCGCCGTTGCCCATCATGTACTGCGAATTGTGGGTCTTCTGCAGCGGGTAGATGACCTGAATGTCATTCTCGTTCTGATACGCCATCAGGTTGTTGTATTCCGTTTCGCTCAGGTTGACATACGCGAAGCCGACCAGCGCGTAGGAATCCACGCGCAGGTTGTAGTACGTCACGCCATTGGCATCGGTGTAGTGGTCGTATTCCTTCTTCACGACCGGCACGCCCGTTTCCTGACCGATGGCGTTATAGTAATGGTAGCCGATTTCGCTGACCTTTTCCTTGCGCGCGCCATCCCAGAAACCCGCGTTTTCAAACAGCGTGTTCTTCGGCAGCACCGACTTGTAGTAGCCGTCGCGGAACTGCACCGTGTACGGCGAGACAAACGGCGTGATGATGGCAAACAGCAGCAGGAACACAATCAGGCAGAACGCCACAACGGAGGACTTGTTCTTGCGGAAGCGCAGCCACGCGTCGCCCAGATAGCTGATGGACTTGGTCTGCAGCTTTTCGTCATGGATGCGCTCATCCTTGTGAATAAACGCAAACTTCTCCTGCGGGATTTCCGGATACAGATTTTTTTCCATCATTTCTTCGACCCCATTCTGATGCGCGGGTCAATAAACCCGTAGCTGATGTCAATGACTATGCCCGAAACCAGGCCGATTGCCGTATAGAACACGTTCAGCGCCATGAAGAAATTATAATCGCGGACATTGATGGAGTTGATGTACAGGTTGCCGATGCCGGGAATGCCGAAGATGTTTTCGATAATCATCGAGCCGCCCAGAATACCGATGAATTCACCAATAATCATCGGCAGGATGACGACCATTGCGTTGCGCAGCGCGTGACGGGAAATTGCCTGTGCCTTGGTCAGACCTTTCGTGCGCGCCAGCAGCATGTAGTCACCGGTCAGCACCTCGCTCAGCTCCGCACGGGTGTAGCGCGTCAAGCCTGCCACAACGCCGAAGCCCAGCGACAGCACTGCCGGAATCAGCGATACGAACATCGTCCAGCTGAACAGTGACCCGCCCGCCTGTGACAAACTTGCCGCCTGCAAGGGGAACCAGCCGAGCTTGAAGCACAGGAAGTACTGCACCAGGAAGGCGTACACATAGCTTGGCACCGAGATGAAAACCATGACCATGGTGGAAATGAAGTTATCCTGCCACTTGTTCTTCTTCAGCGCCGCATAGATGCCGAAAGCAAGACCCAGCGGAATCGCAATCAGGATAGAATACAGGTTGACCAGCACCGTGTAGGGCAGCTTCTGCATCATGACAGCCCAAACACCCATGCCTTCATACATCTGTTCGCCGACGCCCCAGTCCCATTCGGTCAGGATGCTCTTCAGGTACAGGAAGTACTGCACCATGATCGGCTTGTTGTAGCCCATCTTTTCGCGCTTGGCGAGCACGAGGTTGATGTCGCGGCCCATTTCGCGGACGGCGGGCAGCGGCAGCAGCTTAATCAGGATAAAGCACATGGTCATGATGATGAACAGCACCAGGAACATGTACAGGACACGCTTGATGATGTATCGTGTCATACCATTTTTGGACATTCCACGTTACCTCCGTTTTTCATATTGAGCGGAAGGGGCGGGAAACCCTGCTGCCCCCCTGCTTCCGGCCGTCAGAGTGCGTCGCCCCACCCGTGACGGGGTCGCGGAGGATGCGGCTGGAGATGCGCATCACCGCGGACTGGGCTTGCCTGACTGGATTGAATCCCTATTGGGCATTTCTTAAGGAATCACTATTCTGTACTTTTCTCTTTGGAATCATAGCGTCCCCTTAAGAAACGCCCGAAAATCAACCGTTTTTTAACACGCACATCGGGCATGGGGGTCAAAAGGCCCCCATGCCCGTGCCGAGTTTCAGAGAATCACGGCAAATGTGCGCCTTGAATTAGTATTCCAGGGTGTTGTTGGCAATGTAGTCCGCCCACTCAGCGTCATCGTAGTTGTACGTCATGTACTGGATGCCGCCGAAGCCGATCAGCGTGACGTAGGTATCAACAACGGTGTTCACCTTCTGGGAGTTCATGCTCGCGCTGTTGCGGTAGTAGATGGAGGAGCAGGGATACCAGTTCATGAACGCGCCTTCGACAGCGGTCGCAAACTGCAGACGAGTGTCGTAGGTGTAATCAGCGAACTTGCCCAGCTTTTCCTCGATGGACGGAACTTTCTGGCTGTTGCACCAGTTCGCCCAGTTCTGCAGGGTGTCGGTGATTTCGCCAACGCCTTCCACATTGTAAACAATGTCGATGGTGGTGGTGTCATAGCCGTATTCGTTCTGGTTGCCGTTGCCGTACGCATCGTCGGTGTAGCAGTTGCCGAACACGCCGAAGGGAGCCATCGTCGCGCCGCCCCAAGTGGTGAAGATCATGTCCGCGTTGCCGGACTGCATGGTTTCGTAGTAGTCGGTGTCCACGGTCATGGTCATTTCGACCTTGCCTTCAAACGGCGTGCCAACGCAAGCGTTCTTCAGCGCGGCGTTCAGGTAGTTGAACATGTTGACGTAGATAGCGTCGCTCTGGTACACGCGCAGGTCAATCTTGATGTCGCTGGTGCCATCGTAGATGCCGGCAGCAACAGCCTTGTCATACGCAACCGCCATCAGCGCGCGCGCCTTTTCGACCTCGTAGCCGGTCATGGCTTCGTACGCTTCGTCGAGGGTGTCGTAGTCGCCGCCCTCGCCCCAGGTCAGGTCGAACAGACGGCAGAGGACTGCCTTCGCGGGTTCGCTGTCACGATACAGCGCGCCGGTGAAGGGGTCATAGCAGTACAGTTCGTTGATCAGGCCAAAGCCAGCCGTGCCAGCCGCGGTGAAGGAGGAAGCAAATTCCTTACGGTCATAGGAGTAAGAAATCGCCTGACGGAATTCCGGGATCACCAGAACCTGACTATTGGTGCCGTGAGACAGCAGCTTCTCATAGTCGGTGTTCATGGTCAGCTTGGTGGTGTAGCCGTTGTTCGGGCCGTACTTGATGTACTTGCTGTTGCCGTACTTCTTCAGGTCGTCCGCCTGCAGAGCGATGTCATCAATCTCGCCCTTTTCGAACGCCAGCACCTGAGTCGCGTGGTCGGCAATGCAGGTCACCTTGTAGATGTCCGTCTGATACTGGCCGACGTGGTTGCCGTCATGATAGCCATACCAGTTGTCATTGCGGGTCAGGGTGTATTCCTTGTCCAGTTCGAAGGAAGACAGCTTGTACGGGCCGTAGGAAACCGTGTTCTCCACGGAACGGCCGTACTTGGTCTTCACTTCGTCCGCTTCTTCCTCGGTGGCAACTTCCTTGCCGTCCTTGTAGAAGGTCTTGCAGGCTTCGTAAACGGGCTTGTAGACCAGGTAGGAGGAAGACAGGTTGTAGGGCACATAGAAGTTCGCTTCGTTCACGGGGTTGGCCAGGATGAAGTCAACGGTGTAATCGTCAACCTTCTTGAAGCCAACTTCGTCCCACGTTGCGGCATCCGCAACGCTGGCGGTGTACAGGTACTGAGCCTGCATGGACTCATACTGCTGACCCGCGGCAAAGTAGTTGTCAAACAGGTACTTCGCGGAGACCCACGCTTCGGCAGCGGTTTCGTCTTCAACAGAAGCATCGCGGTACATCGTGTCGTCCGCAATGTTCACATACTGCGGCGCGGGATTGCCCTCCGCGTCCAGCGCGCCGACCATGCCCCAAGCGCTCATGTCGAGGTACACATCGGTGCCGGCGGCAATGAGGTTCTCGGCAGTGTCTGCAATCAGGTCATAGGTCGTCTTGCCCGCGTAGAGGTAGTTCTTCGCGTTGTAGATGACGAACTCGCCAGCATAGTAGCTGTCAGCGCGGCGATTCAGCATCTTCGGGTTGAGCAGCTGCTGCATGGAGTACACATAGTCATCAGCGGTGATGGGGGTGCCATCTTCCCACTTGGCGAGCTTGTTCAGCGCGATACGCCAAGCCTTGGCGGTCTCGCCTTCCTTCACGCCGTACTGACCGACATACTCAGCAGTCACGTCCACCGGCATTTCAGCAGCCAGTTCGGGCATGACGGAGTAGCCATTCTTTTCGGAATTCAGAACGAAGGTGTAGAAACCAGAGCTGACATTGTTCAAAATATCAGTGTCTTCGTTCGTTTCCCAGGAGAGCGGGTCCCAGTTCAGAGAAGAGTTAATGCCGGGGGTGTAGCTGTTGTAGGTGTACACCTTTTCATCGGTGTAGTCCTTGCCAGCTTCGCCGACATACTGATCGGTAGAAACCGTCTGCGCGCTCCCCTCGCTCTTTTCCAGCGTGACAGTGCCCGCGTTGTACACGCGCTCACCGACATCGTAGGAATCAGCAGGCGTGAACGTGCCTTCTGCCAGCGCAGCCGCACTCAGCATCATGCACGCAGACAGGACCAGAGAGAGAATCTTCTTCATGGTCTAACCCCTCCAATTCATTTCGTACCAGATGACACGATGCAAATGATACGTTGATATTCATTATAGAGGAATTGACGCAGGGTTGTCAAGGGCTTGCCGCTTGCAATTTTTGACCAATCTTCCTGCAAAATTCCCCACTTTCACAGCAACCCCTTGATTTAACGATGTGAAATCGTTTTCGCGCCAAAATTGTTTTTTTTGTGTTTTTTCGTTCTTTGCCTTGATTTCTCTGCCTTTGCGCCATACTTGACGTTTCCCGTTTTTTCACCTATACTATCCTGTGCAGTGAAAGGAGAATTCCTTTATTATGAATGTTGGCTTGACCCATGGTTCGATTTTCCGCGGATTGCTCCGTTTTTCTCTGCCGCTGATGGCGGGCAATCTGCTCCAGCAGCTTTATAACCTCGTGGACACCTTCGTCGTCGGGCGATACTGCGGTGAAATCGCCCTTGCCGCCGTCGGCAGCGCGTTTTCCGTCATGATTCTGCTCACGAGCATCGTCACCGGGCTGTGCATGGGCAGCGGCGTAGTTGTCAGCCAGCTTTTCGGGCAGAAAGACGATGCCGGCGTGCGCAAGGCGGTCGGCAATGCGTTTGTGCTGATTGCGGGCGTATCGGCGCTGCTGACCATCCTGTCCTACGCGCTCCTGCCCGTCATGATGACGCTCCTGCGCATTCCGCCTGAAGCGCAGGGCGTTCTCTCCTGCTACCTCTTGATTGTGTTCATCGGCATCATCCCGACGTTCCTGTATAACTTCGGAGCGTGTATGCTCCGCGCCGTTGGCAATTCAACCGCGCCGCTGGTTTTCCTGCTGATTTCGTCGCTGACGAACGTCGCGCTGGACTTTCTGTTCGTGGCGGTGCTGCCGTGGGGCGTGGCGGGCGCTGCCGTCGCGACGCTTATTTCGCAAGTACTGTCCGGTTTCCTGTGCTTATGTTATGTGCTCTTCCGCGTTCCGGCGCTGACGCCCTCGCAGCACGACCTGCGCCCCGACCGTGCGCTGTTCAGGCGCATCTTCTCCGTCTCTGCCATGACCAGCATTCAGCAGTCCATCATGAATTTCGGCATCCTGTGTGTGCAGAGTCTCGTGAACAGCTTCGGTCTGGCAGCGATGGCGGCATTCACCGCCGGCGTGAAGATTGACTCGCTGGCGTACAGCCCCGCGCAGGACTTCGGCAACGGCTTCGCGACCTTCGTCGCCCAGAATCAGGGGGCGAATCAGCCGCAGCGCCTCCGTCACGGCATCCGCACAGCGTTCCTGCTTTCCGGCGGCTTCTGCCTGATTGTTTCCACGCTCGTGGCGATTTTCGCCGAGCCGCTGCTGCTCGTGTTCCTCGAGAATGCATCGGCAGAGTCTCTTTCCATCGGCGTAACGTACCTGCGCACCGAGGGGCTGTGCTACATCGGCATCGGCTTCCTGTTCCTGCTTTATGCCATTTTCCGCGGTTTGGAGCAGGCGGGCATGAGCATCGTCCTGACGGTGCTTTCGCTTGGGCTGCGCGTCGTACTGTCCTACGCCTTCGCGCCGCATTTCGGCATGATGGCGATTTGGCTGGCAATTCCGGCGGGCTGGCTGATTGCGGATATTGTCGGTTTCGTTGCCATGGGGCGGCGCGGACTAATGCGTTCCGCTTCCAATAAAACGGGCAAAAGTGCCTGCTGACATCGGGATGGATTCGCCGCTTTGTGACAAGTTTGTAACACCTGCGCGCGCCCCTTGACGAATCCGACTCGGCGTTGTATGATGGGGATACTCAATAACGAAAGGATTGTGCGGAACGGGTATGAAGAAGGAAACGAATCCCAAGGCGAAGCGGAATGGCCTGTGGTGCAATGTGCTGATTGTGGCAGCGCTGCTGCTGATTGTGGCGGTACTGATGGTTGTGCTGCGGAGGAACGCACCCGCGAATGTAGACGCCAATGCGCCTTTGCTGCCCCTGACCGCAACAGATGCGCCGACCGAAGCGCCGACAGAGCTTGCGACCAGCACACCGGAGGCAGCGGCGACCCCCGAAATCACCGCAGCACCGGAAGCGGCTGCCGCGTCGGAAGTCACGGACGCCCCCGAAGCCACCGCCACCCCCGACCTGTCGCAGGTGAAAGCATTCCTCGTCGTCACCGTCGGTGACAAAACGTATCAGCCGATTCCGCTGACCGAAGAGGGCTATTATCGCTTCCGCCACGGCGACTGCATCAACATCGTCCATGTCACCCCGACAAGCATCGACATGCACGAGGCGAACTGCGACAATCAGGATTGCGTGGAGCAGGGTGAAGTGACGCTGGAAAACAAGGACACGCGCATTCTGGGCAACATGATTATCTGTCTGCCGAATCAGGTGACGCTCCAGCTGTACAGCCGCGACGAATTGATGGACTGGCTGACGACCGTGCAGGAGGACGCAGCAAATGAATAAGCAGCGAATCACCACAAAACAGCTTGCGCTGTGCAGTGTGCTGCTGACGCTGATGCTGGTGCTGGGCTGGGTAGAGAGCCTGTTTCCGCCGCTGATGGGCGTGCCGGGCATCAAGTTAGGCTTAAGCAACGGCGTGCTGATTTTCGCGGTCTACATGCTGTCCCTGCCGACGGCGTGGGTGCTGATGCTGCTGAAAGTGGTGCTGTCCTCGCTGTTTTTGGGCGGCGTGGCGGCGCTGCCGTACGCACTGGCAGGCGGTGTGCTGTCGCTGGCAAGCATGTGTCTCCTTTCGCGCATGAAGTGGATGCACCCGGTCACGGTCAGCATTGTCGGCGGCGTAATGCACAACGTCGGGCAAATCGTGATGGCGATGATTATCCTCCACACGTCGCAATTGGCGTACTACATGGCTGTCCTAATGCTCAGCGGCATTCTCTTCGGCGCGCTGACCGGCGTGAGCGCCACGCTGGTGATGAAGCACATGAAGCATATCAAGTGGGGGAAATAGCGAAGGGGGGCAGGGGGCGACCGCAGACTTCATCTGTTTTCATGCCTTCTTGTCGCCTCCGCAGAGGTGAAGCCCTCTGCACAACAAAAATCAACTAACACAGAAAACAAAAAGCAGGACTACCTCCACGCCGGAGACAGCCCTGCTTTTTGTTGTGCGAAAGAAGCCATCAGAAGAAAAGGAAACGCTTCTTCTGATACGGCTCGCTTGACATGCCCTTGAAATCATAGCCCGTCGCGGCAATCGTAGCTTTCACCTGCGCTTCGTCCAGCGGATTTTCGGAAATGACCACCGTTTCACCCTTGCCGTGGGAGGAAGTCACCTTCTTGACCGCCGGGAAAGCCTTGCGGATTGCGTCATTGACATGGCTCTCGCACATGCCGCACATCATGCCGTCAATTTTCAGCGTCGTTTTTGTCATCAGCCCTCATCCTTTCGATGAATGCAATATACCCCATCGGGGTATCTGAATGATAGCACCAGTGCGGCGGATTGTCAAGCGGTTTCGTTCGATGTGACTAACTTTTTAAGGTAACACCGCACAAATGAGGTGGTCGGCTGGCGAATGGATTTTTTCGTCAGATACAAATGCAAATTTCGAAGATTTACTGGCGGTAAATCGAGGAATTTGCATACCGCAGATGGCGGAAAAGACATCGCCAGCCGCGCCGCCGAATTGTGCGGTGGTGCCTTAGCGGATGCCCGACCAGAGCGCGTCATTTTCCGCTTGAAACGCTTCCCTCAGCGCATTTTCATCTTCAGTAGATACATCCTGCTCAAAAATCAGGATGCCGTCCATATCCGGATCATGTTCCCAGACCTGCAAGGTCAGCACATCATTGTAGTGCCGGACGATATAACCATCCGCGTCGAACGTCCAGTCCTCTTTCTCCTCGCCAACCGCCCAGCGCAGCAACACCGCCTCCGTCCCCTCAAAACGGTACAGCGTTTCTCTGTGAATGCCGCCCGCCAAGCCGCCGTTCACAGAACTCCTTACAATCTTGTGTTCCGCGTCAAGGTCATAATTCGTGAACGTCAGCGGACAGAGAACATACTGTTCGCCATCAAAAATGAAAAACTGGTAGACGAAATTGCTCGCGCCGCGCTGTGTCAGTATCACCACATCGTTGATGCCGTCGAAGTTGACATCCGTATAGGAAAGATACGGGTCTTTCTCGCCGGACACGAAGCAGAGTTCCTGCCCATTGTCCGCAATCAGGCGGTGGATGTACTCGTTCTCCGTCGTCTGCCCGATAATTTCCGCGCGGACAGGGGCGATGGTCATCAGGAGAAGCAAGGCAAGCAGGCAGAAACGGGAAATACAGTTCTTCATAAAATATACTCCTTTCGCATTGGTATGCTAATGAAAGAACGAATACGGGGCGGCAATTCATCCGCAGAAAAAAAGGAAATTTCTTCATCGTCTGAAATGGAAATGCTTGCAAATTACTGATGTTTGCGTTATAATGAAAATGGTAATTTATGATTCATACTATTTCCAGATAAGAATGCGCCAAGATGCGCGGCGAATTTTTCATTCTGGCTAACGTGAATGGAACGCAGCGTAGCAGCGCTACGCTAAGTGGAATGAGCGGACGCCAGAATGGAAAAGGCGCAAGCAGATGGCGCAGATGAATCTGGAAATAGTATCAAGGTTTCTTGCTGGGGAAGTGGGGAAAGGGGTGTTTGCCACGGCGCACGAAGGAGCAGCGCAATACTGCCGCAAAGTGGACAAGCGTGAAATTCCGGTCTGTCCGATTTTAGGGGTCAATATTGCAGTCATCAACATGAATTGGCTGCTGAAATATTTGGCGCAGAATATTCATCAATTGCAGGGAGATTACATCTGCGTATCGAATGTACATACAACCGTCGTCAGTTACGAGGATGCGGACTACCGTGCCGTGCAGAACGGCGGTTTGATGGCGATTCCGGATGGCAATCCGCTGGCGCAGGAGGCGCGGCGGCGCGGGTATCCGCAGATTCAGCGGACAACCGGGCCTGACCTGATGATGGAGGTCTTTCGGCAGTCCACGGCACACGGCTGGCGGCATTATTTCTACGGCAGCACGCAGGAAGTGCAGGAGAAAATGATTGCGCGCCTGCAGCAGGAGTATCCGGGACTGGTAATTGCGGGCACAGACGCGCCGCCCTTCCGCGAACTGACACCGGAGGAAGATGCGCTTGCCGTGGCGCGCATCAATCAGGCGCAGCCAGATTTTGTGTGGGTCGGGCTGGGAGCGCCGAAGCAGGAGCGCTGGATGGCGGCGCACCAAGGACGTGTGCATGGGCTGATGATTGGCGTCGGCGCGGGCTTTGATTTCTTTTCGGGCAACGTGAGGCGCGCCCCGTTATGGATGCAGAAGCACAGCCTGGAATGGCTCTATCGCCTGATGCAAGACCCGAAGCGGCTATTCCAGCGCTACTGGAGCACGAATCTGAAATTCATCTGGAACGCGACCATCAGGAGAAAGTAAATGCAGCAAGCGACAAAACAGCCCGCTGTACTGCTGGTACACGACTATTATCAGGTTCCCGGCGGCGAGGATGTCGTTGTGGCGAACGAGAAGCACCTGCTGGAAACGCACGGTCACGCTGCGGCGCTGTATGTGCGGCGGAACGAGGAAATTTCGCGCATGGGAGCGCTGGAGAAAATCCGCAGTGCGCTGGGGATGTTTTTCAGCATCCGTACATACCGCGAGGTTCGACGGAGCATCCGCGAAAACCGGATTTCGCTGGTGCATGTGCACAACACGCTGCCGCTGATTGGTCCGGCAGTGTATTACGCGGCATTGCGCGAGGGCGTTCCCGTGGTGCAGACGGTGCACAACTTCCGCCTGCTCTGCCCGAACGCGATTTTCTACCGCGACGGCCATATCTGCGAGGACTGCACGAAAAAGGGGCTGCACTGCGCGGTGAAGCACCGCTGCTACCGCGGCAGCCGCCTGCAGACGGTGCTCTGCGTGCTCAGCACACGTTTGCACCGTGCCCTCAAAACGTACAGCCGCCTGCATTACATCACCCTGACGGACTTCAACCGGCAGAAGCTGCTGGCGCTTAAGCAGATTCCGCCGGAAAACGTGTCCGTAAAGCCGAACTTTGTGGAACCGCCGGAGACGATTGTGCCATATGCGGCGCGCGAAAATCAGGTGGTGTACATCGGTCGTCTGGATGCGCTCAAGGGCATTCGGCTGCTGCTGGAAGCGTGGGCGCGCTACGAGCGTTCAGGCGGGGGCATGAAGCTAATCATCTGCGGCACAGGGCCGGAGGAAGCATGGTGCCGCGAATATCTGACGCGGGAAAAGCTGAAGCAGGTGGAGCTGCGCGGCTTTGTGCCAAATTCGGCGGCACGGGCGCTGATGGGGCAGTCCAAGGCGCTGATTCTGCCAACACAGTGGTACGAAGGCTTCCCAATGACAATTGTGGAAGCCTTCAGCGCCGCCACGCCGGTGATTTGCTCGGATTTAGGCAACGCGGGTTCCCTGATTTCGGACGGCGTGACAGGCTTCAAGTTTCCGGCGGACTCGGCGGAACAGCTGGCACAGACGCTCAATCGGCTGCAGCACGCGGAATCCGTCAGCGAGGGCGCGCTGAAAACGTATCAGGAGAATTTCACGGCGGAAGCAAATTATCGTCAGCTGATGGCGATTTACAGCAAGGCGATGCAGAAAAGTGGCGAAAGGAACGAACCATCATGCGGCTGATTGTGGCAGATGTACGGAGCACCAGCACAGACGGCATTGCCGCTGGGCATTATTTCACCGTCGCGCAGAATTATCTTGACCTGTTCGGCGCGGAGATGGATGTGCGCATTGCGGGCGGGCCGGTGTACGGCGACCGCTTCGGGGACAAGCTGATTCGTCTGCCGCATGATTACATCGTGGGCAGTTCGGCGGTGCGCAACAAACGCGCCGTGTTCCAGAACGTGCGCGCGCTGCTTCGGGAAGCGCAGGATGACGTGATTGTCCTCCAGTGCAGCGCCGTCGCAACAGCGTATCTGGGGCTTGCGCTGTTCAAGAAGAAAGAAACGCGGGTCTACGCCATCCAGTACAGCACCGACGGCGTCAATTCGGTGCTGAAGCGGGGGCTGTATGCGCTGTGCAGGTGGAAAATCAGCGGCGTTATCTGCCCCAATGCGGCCATTGGCGCGGCGTACGGGCGGCCGATGTGCGTCGTGTCCGATTACATCAGCACAGGAACGGTGCAGCCGCCTGTGCCGTATGCGCAGAAGCGCTATGATTTCGGCATGGTCGGGCTGATTACGTCGGACAAGGGCGTTGTTGAAGCGGCAAAGCAGCTGCGGAACACGCCGTATCGGGTGCTGATTGCGGGTCGGGTGCAGGAAGCGCCGCTGGAGGCGGAGCTGCGGGCAGTCTGCGCGGGGGCGAAGAACATCGAGCTGCGGCTGGAATACCTGTCCGAAGCGGCGTATGACGAGGCGATTCGCCAATGCCGCTACTGCATCCTAAACTATTCGGAGAATTACTCCCTGCACAGCAGCGGCGTTGTGTTCGATATTCTCTTCCGGGGCGTGCCGATTGTGGGCAGCCGCTGCGGGACGCTGCAAATGGTGGAAGCAAACGAATTGGGCAAAACGGTATCCAGCATGGCGGATTTTGCGCCGGAAAGGCTGCTGGATGAAGCCGTGCATGACCGCTATGTGCGCAACATTGCGCGCTACTGCCAATCGCAGGCGCAGGAGCGGGAAAAGCTGCGGGATTTTCTGACGCGGGGCGCGGTGGAATAACCATGCCGCACAGCGCAAAGTGAAAGGAGGGGCTGAAGCGTGAAGGTCATGTGGATGGGGAATATTATCCTCCCTGCCATTGCGGAAAAAGAATCGCTTCCCCCGGTGTATATCGTGGGCTGGCTGGTCGGGCTGTCGCGGCGGCTGACGCAGCTGCCGGATGTGGCGCTGACGTATGTGTTTGACGCGCCGAAAGCGCTGACGGGCGAAGTGGACGGCTACCGCTATTACGGGCTTGTCAACCCCACACGCCCTACGCAGCGCTGCGGCGAAGCCTACACCCGGCAGCTGGAGGAAATCCTGCGCAAAGAGCAGCCGGATGTCATTCACCTCTGGGGCACGGAAAATCAGCACACGCTGGCCATGGTTGATGCGGCGGAACACCTGGGGATGCGCGAGCGGATTGTAATTTCCATTCAGGGGCTTCTGTCCATATACGCGGAGCATTATCGCGCTTATCTGCCGGAACACGTCTGCCACGGGCACACGCTGAAGGACTTGGTGAAGGGCAATATCGTCCGGCAGGAAGCAATCTACCGCCGCGTCGGGCAGTATGAACAGGAAGCCCTGCGCAGGGTACAGCACGTCATCGGGCGCACCGACTGGGATGCTGCCTGCATGGCGGAGCTTGCCCCGCAGGCGGCCTATCATTTCAACAACGAAACGCTGCGGGACGAGTTCTACACCGGCGAATGGTCGCTGGACAACTGCGAGCCGCACAGCATCTTCTGCAGTCAGGCGCATGTGCCGCTCAAGGGGCTGCATCTGCTATTGCAGGCGCTGGCGATTGTCCGCAAGCGCTATCCCGATGTCAAGCTCTATGTGGGGCGCAAGGACTATGGGTGCATTCCGCTGCCTGCGCGCAATGCCTATGAACGGTACATCCACCGTCTGCTGCGCGAAAACGGCCTCTACGACCATGTTGTTTTTACCGGAAGCCTGAATGCACAGCAAATGAAGGAGCGGTATCTAAAAAGTCAGGTGTTTGTGCTGCCGTCGAGCATTGAAAACTCCCCCAATTCGCTGGGCGAGGCGATGCTGCTTGGCGTGCCGTGCATTGCGTCGGATGTCGGCGGCGTGCGCTGTCTGATGACGCACAGCGTGGAAGGGCTGATTTATCCGCCAGACGACCAGCATTTGCTGGCGCATGATATCTGCGAGATGTTCGCGCATCCGGAAAAAGCGGCGCAGATGGCGCGCGCCGGGCGAGAACACGCTGGAAAAACGCATGATGCGCAGAAGAATCTGGAGATACTGCATCAGATTTATACGGAGATTGCACGATGAAAATCCGAATCACAAAGAACCATGTGGATGCACTCTGTGTGCTGATTGGCGTGCTGGGCATGGGCTCGCTGTATTTTCAGGTGCTGCGGATGCCGCTGATGGCAGCCATGCTGATTGCGTCGATTCTGCTGCTGACGCGGGCGCATCATCCGAAAATCAGCGCCCAGAACATACGCCTGACGCTGCTGCTGACGGCGGCGCTGCTGCTGACGAGCTTCGTCAACCCGCAGAACGGCATCCACATCAACGATATTGTCATTTGGCTTTGCAACATCGGCTATGTGCTGGTTCTGCAAAGCTGCATCGGGTATCGGACGTATATGCGGCTGTATACCAAAGTCATGCTGGCAGAGGCGGTCATCAGCCTGATTTCCTTCGTCATCGGCGATTTGCTGTCGCTGCCGCTGCCGCTGCTGCACTACGAAGTTTCCAGCGTCAACGGATTTTATCTGACGCCTTATTTCACCTTAGGCTGGCTGAACATCCCGGTTTTCCACCGCAATGCGGGCATGTTCAACGAGCCGGGCAGCCACCAGATTTTCCTGAACTTCGCGCTGCTGTTCCTGATGAGCGACGAAACGCGCATGGGCATGAGCAAGAAGAAATACCGCTGGGCGATTGCGCTGCTGATCGTCACCATCCTCAGCACGCTGTCCACAACAGGCTTTATTTGTCTGGGCGTTGTGCTGCTGACGGTGGCATTCCGCAAAAAGGGCGGGAAAATGGCGCGCAGCATCAAGATGGCGGCGTTCGTTGGGCTGGTACTGCTGTTTGTCATCGAGTCTGTCACGGGCGTGGTGGAACGCAAGATTGTCGGACGAAATTCCGGCGGTTCGTTCTACACGCGGTGGAACGACACCTTCAGCGGCTTTGAAATCGGGCTGGAATCCCCCATTGCGGGGCAGGGCATTTTCTCAGAGCGGAAGGCGGAAATCCTGCTGGAACACAGGGTGCAGAACATTTCCAACGGCTTTGCCGCCTTCGTCATGGATACAGGGTTGATTCTCCCGGCAGTTTGGCTGTGGCTGACGTACCGCGGTATCCGCACCAAATTTGCCAAGGCGCGGCTGCTGTATGTGCTGGGCGTTTTCCTGCTGTATTTCCTGTGCATCAACACGGAGGGCGTTTTCCTGAACATACTGTTTCTGGGGCTGCTGGGCAAGTGGCAGCCGGACGCGGAGGACACGCCTGATCAGCAGGCAAATGCGCGCAGCCAGAAGAAGCGCAGGAGGCGCTGCACTGTGCCGCCGGAAAAACTGCGCCTGACGTTTAACACGCAGCCGGAGGACGCGGCGCAGGAGCAGACGGGCGAAACAGGCGGAGAGGAATCATGAACACAGCATCAAGGAGCGAAAACACAGCGCGCAACATCGGCGTGGGCGCAGTGCGGCAGGTGGTTACGCTGCTGCTGGCTTTTGCCGTGCGAACGGTGTTTGTGCGCCGGCTGGGTGCGGATTACACAGGTGTCAACGGGCTGTACAGCAACATTCTGGCCATGCTGTCACTGGCGGAGCTGGGTGTGGGCAACGTGCTGGTGTACAGCTTGTACGCACCGCTGCACCGGGGCGACACGGGCGAAATCCAGCACCTGCTGGGCTATTATCGTCGCATTTACCGCCTGATTGCGCTGGCGGTAGCGCTGCTGGGCGCGGCGGTAATCCCCTTCCTGCCGCTCATCATCAGCAGTGAGCTGCCGATGGCACAGCTAATCGTCTACTATGTGCTGTACTTGGCGAACTCCGTGGCTTCCTATCTGGTCATCTACAAAACGACGCTGATTCAGGCTGACCAGAAGGCATATTTGCAAAACATGGTTTCCGCCGCGGCGCTGGTGGTGCAGTATGCGGCGCAGATCGCGTGCCTGCTGATTTTGGGCAGCTATCTTGGCTATTTGCTGATTCAGATTGCCTGCACCCTCCTGCAGAACGCGGTGCTGAGCCATTTAGCGGATAAGATGTACCCCTTCCTGCGGAAAAAGCAGAAATGTGCGCCGATGCACCGCAAGCAGGAGCTGAACGACAACATCCGCTCCATGTTTCTCTACAAGCTGGCGACAATACTTATCAACAACACGGACAACATCCTGATTTCCGTCATGCTGGGCACGGTGTTCGTCGGCTACTACTCCAACTACGCGTCGCTGACGACGTATGTGACGACATTCGTCTCCATCGTGATTACCGGCATTTCCGCCAGCTTGGGAAATCTGAATGCCGAGAAAAATTCGGAAAAGTCATACGCCATGTTCCGCAACCTGATTGTCCTCTTCGGGGCGATTACGGGCTTCTGCGTCGCCGCATACGGCGCGATTGTGCAGGATTTCATCCCCATCTGGGTGGGCGAAGAATACCTGATGGACACAGGGACGGTAGCAGCGGTGCTGTTCACGTTCTACCTGAGCACCATCGTCGCGCCTGTGTGGATGTACCGCGAAACGCTGGGGCTTTTTCGGCAAATGAAGTATGTTATGTTTATGACGGCGCTGGTCAACATCCTGCTGTCCATCCTGCTGGGGCACTTCTTCGGCGTGGCGGGCATCATCGGCGCAACAGGGCTGGCGCGGCTATGCACCATCTTCTGGTATGAGCCGAAAGTGCTGTTCCATCGCACCTTCGGGCGCAGCGCTGCCGCGTATTTCAAGGCGCAGGGCGGCTTGCTGCTGCTCAACGGCGCGGTGATGGCGCTGTCGCTGCTGCTGTGCGCGCGGATGGGGCATACGCTGATGTGGATTATCCTCAAGGGCATCACCTGCGCGGCGGTGACGGCGCTCCTGTACACGCTGGCGCTGGGGCGGACGGCAGAATATCGCTGGATGCTTGAAAAAGGGCGGAGTTTCTTGCGCAAATGGAGGAAGAAGGCATGATCGATCAGGAAATGCAGCACTGCCGTAAAATTGTGCGTTTTGACCCTACCATTTCAACAGCGAATCAGGGAGATTTCATCATCCGCAACGCCTGCGAGCATGTGCTGCACGACTGCTTTCCTGTGCAGCTGTCCGTCGCCGTGCCGGTTCGGGACAGGCTGTCGAAAGTGTCGATGAAGCACGTCGGCAGTGCGGATTACGCATTTGTCTGCGGGACGAATCTGCTTTCCTCGGACATGCGCCGCCAAAGGATGTGGAATATCCGCCTGCGGGACGCGGTGATGATGCGCTGCGGCGATTTGCACAAGCGGGAGCTGCTGAATTTCCGCCTGATTCGTGAGAAATTTCAGCGCACGCATATCATTTTGCTGGGTGCGGGGTGGTATCAATACCAGGACGAGCCGACAGGATACACGAAGCGGATTCTAAAAGCGCTGCTGGATGGGCAGTACCTGCACGCGGTGCGCGACGAATACACGCGCCAGCGCCTGCTGAAGCTGGGCATCACGAACGTGCTGAATACGGCGTGCCCGACAATGTGGGGGCTGACAGACGACAAATGCGCGCAGATTCCGACGCACAAGGCGGAGCGCGTCGTGACAACGCTGACGGACTACCGTAGCAGCCCGGAGCAGGATGCGCGGATGCTGACCATGCTGCAAAAGCACTATCGCGAGGTGTATGTGTGGCTGCAAGCAGTTGAGGACTACGCCTGCCTGCGCCAAATGGATGCGCGCGTGACGCAGAATTTGCACCTGATTCAGCCGAATCTGCGAGATTACACAGCGCTTTTGGCATCAGGCGGGATTGACTACGTTGGCACGCGGCTGCACGGCGGCATCCACGCAATGAACATGGGCTGCCGAAGCCTGATTCTGGCGGTAGACAACCGCGCAAGTGAAATCGCGAAGGACACGAATCTGCCTGTCCTGCCCCGCGGCGGAAATTTGGATGTGCTGGAGGAGCGCATCTGTTCCGCATGGGAGACGCAAATTGATTTGCCGACCACGGCAATTCGGCAATGGAAAAATCAGTTCCGCGAGACAGATGCAGAGAAAGTGCCTTGATTTTCGTATAAAATGCGGCTTTCTGCGCGGTAAGTATTGACAGCCGACTTGTAATTTGTTACAATATAGCTGGAATTGGGAAAGAGATTGCTATATCCACCGGGAGCACTGCAGCTCGCCGCGAAAAGAAAGATGGAAAACAGCAATCGCTTGCCATTGGCACAACCATACGTCGTGCCGGAAGATTGCACAGAACAAGGAGTGAGGACGATGAAGGACAAAAAGTGGATGCGAAAGGCATTGTCTTTCCTGCTGGCTGTATTCATGGTAACGGGCAGTATGGGAACAGTGCTGACGGCGGCTGCAGAAGAGCCGGAAACTCCGCCGACGGAAACGGTTGAGGTCGTGCCGACGGAAGCACCGGAAGTGACGGATGTTCCCGAAGCAACGGAAGCGCCCGAAGCGACGGATGTTCCCGAAGCAACGGAAATCCCTGAAGCGACGGATGTTCCTGAAACAACGGAAATCCCCGAAACGACGGATGTTCCCGAGGTAACGGAAGCGCCCGAAATCGTGGACGAAGCAGCCGTAGATTACAGCCGCTCCGTGCTGGATAACGAGTTCTTTGACTCCGGCTTTGCCGCGACGTTCAGCAGCGCACAGCTGTACCTGAATCCGACGGGCGATGAGCTGGTTGGCCGGGTAACCGGCGTGGTGTATGTGACGCATCGTCCGCAGAAGGGTCAGCTGAATGAACGGATTTCCGTCTGCGTGTATGACCAGACGGCTGGCGTTGCATATGGCTATCTGGCGGCGGATGCAGTGCATCCTGTGCCGGAAGAGGGCATTGAGAATCAGCGTCACACCGGTGTTTTCGCGAGCGGCGTGGAAATGCCCAGTGCCCTGCTGGTGCTTGCGGCTGCGACGGAAGAACCCGTGCCGACCCCTGCACCCACGCCCGTGCCGACCGAAGAACCCGTTGTCGTCCCGACTGAGGAGCCTGCTGTCGTCCCGACCGAAGAACCTGTTGTCGTGCCGACTGAAGAGCCCGTTGTCGTGCCGACCGAAGAACCCGCTGTCGTGCCGACCGAAGAACCCGTTGTCGTGCCGACCGAGGAACCCGTTGTTAAGCCGACCGAAGAGCCTGTTGTCGTGCCGACCGAAGAACCCGTTGTTGAGCCGACCGAGGAACCCGTTGTTGAGCCGACTGAGGAACCCGTTGTCGTGCCGACCGAAGAGCCTGTTGTCGTCCCGACCGAGGAACCCATTGTCGTGCCGACCGAAGAGCCCGCGTCGACCCCCGCGCCTACGGACGTGCCGGATGACCTCGAAAACATCGACCGCGCGGATGTGATTATTCCGGGCAAACTGACGTTCGAAATGGACAAGGCGACGGCGGAGCTGGGCGAGAATATCACCTTCACCATTCACACGAAGAACGCCACCAAAATTTTGATGTACATTGACGGCAGCGTCAACCGCTACATCTACGACGTGCCCACTGACACGTCGACGCTTACCATGTCCTTCTCCTCGATGGGGAGCAAGGGAGGCAAGCGCACCATCGCGTTCCAAGCCTACAACGGCAATACGCCCGGCGAAAAGTCCGCTGAACAGACGATTACGCTGACAAAGCCATCTGTCAAGCCGCAGGTAACGGTGAAGGATATCGACAAGACGACCGTGGGTCTGGGCGAGAACATCACCTTCACCCTGAGCGTCAAGAACGCCACGAAGGTGCTGATGTACATCGACGGCAGTGTCAACCGCCGCTTCGAGAATATCACCCCCGATATGACGGAATACACCTTCACCATGTCCTTCTCTTCGCTGGGAAGCAATGGGGGCAAGCGCGCCATTGCGTTCCAAGCCTATAACGGCACGACGGCGGGTGAAAAGACCTCCGAACGTGTTGTGACTGTCGCAAACGAAAGCCCGAACAAGCCGACCGTGACCAGCTGGAGTTTGAACAAATCCACGGTTGATTTAAACGAAACCATCACCTTCACCATCAACACCAAGCACACGACGAAGATGCGTGTCTACATTGATGGCAAGCTGAACCGCTACATCTACGACGTGAAGGACGGCGCAACGACGTTCCAGATGTCCTTCTCGACGCTCGGTTCAAACGGCGGCGTGCGCACGGTGGCGTTCCAGCCCTACAATGGCAACACGCCCGGCGCTATGTCCGACACCAAGACGATTACCATCAGCGTGGCGAACAAGCCGCGGGTTGAACTGCTGAAAATCAGCAATCCGAACGCGACGCTGGGCGAAAATATCACCTTCACCCTGCGCATCAAGAACGCCACGAAGGTGCTGATGTACATCGACGGCAGTGTCAACCGCCGCTTCGAGAACATCACCCCTGATATGACGGAATACACCTTCACCATGGCGTTCTCTTCGCTGGGGAACAACGGGGGCAAGCGTACCATTGCGTTCCAAGCCTACAACGGCGCAGTCGGTGGCGACAAGACCACCGCAACCACCATTTCCCTGATGAGCGGTTCGTCTGCTGCCCCCGTGATTGCGAATGTCAAGATTGACAAGACGACCGCGGTGCTGGGCGAGCAGATTAAATTCACTGTTTATCTGGACAACGCGACGAAGCTGCTGATGTATGTCGACGGGCAGGTGAACCGCCGCTTTGAGGACGTAACGACCAGCATGTCGAAGTACGAGTTCACGATGTCGTTCTCGTCGCTGGGGAATAATGGCGGCGTCCGTACGATTCAGTTCCAGCCTTACAACGGCACGACGGCGGGCGAAAAGTTTAAGGCGTACACGATTACACTGACGACGACCGTGGTCAACAAGCCGGAAGTCGTCAACTTCACCATGAATCCCAGCCGCGTGAAGCTGAATGTGCCGGTGACGTTCACGGTCAACACCAAGAACGCGACGAAGGTCGTCCTGTATGTGGACGGCAAGGCAAATACCAGCTACCCGACGACTGGCGATGTGACGGTTATCGAGCGCGCCTTCGCTTCGCTGGGCAGCGGCAACGGTGTCCGCACGATTCAGTTCAAGCCCTACTACGGAACGACCGCTGGCGAACTTTCCCCGGCGCAGTCCCTGACGCTGTATGTGACCGACGATCCGCTGACTGTGACCGTTCCTGCCGCAAAGCAGGGCGAGGACCTGACGGTGACGTGGACGGCTGCTGGCGGCGCAACGAAGTATCAGCTGCTGCTGACCACGCCTGACGGCACGGCTGCGCTGCTGGGCGAAACGGCGGCGCTGAACTACACGGTGCCGGGTCTGAAGCTGCTGCAGCCGGGCGACTACACCATCACGATTAAGGCGCTGTCCGGCAATACGGAGTTGGAATCTGTCAACAAGGCATTCACCGTGACAGGCGACTTCGTGTTCGCGGTTCGTGACGACTCGACGGGCATTGTGGTCGTCAAGTACAACGGCACGGCATCGACGCTGACCGTTCCGAACACGGTGGCGGGTCTGCCGGTGGTGGAAATCGGCGCGCAGGCGTTCGAGGGCAACACGAAGCTCAAGAGCGTAACCCTGCCCGCGACGATTGAAATCATTGGCCGCCGCGCGTTCGCGGAATGCAAGAACCTGCTGGAAGTCAAGTAAGGGTTCATTGGGATTACGAAAGCCGGGGATTGCTGGAAAGGCAGTCCCCGGCTGTTTTGCTGCGAAAAAAACATACTTGCGATTGACGTTTCCCTGCCTATCTGCTATCATAAGATAAGCGCCCGCTATATGCCGCACACAAAAGGAGGTATGCCCTATGGAGCAGCTTGAAGTTCTGACCGAAGTGCAGGATTTGCGGAAGGTTTGGCCGCATGAAGCACTGGATTTTACGCCGTGGCTGGCGAAGGATGAGAACATCGCGATTTTGGCAAACGAAATCGGCATGGAAATTGCAGTCGACGGAACAGAATCTGCTGTGGGCGATTTCAGCGTGGATATTATCGCGACCGATATTGCAACAGGGCAGAAGGTTATCATCGAAAACCAGCTGGAGGATACCAACCACGACCATCTGGGCAAACTTATCACCTACGCTGCCGGGAAAGAAGCTCGGACGATTATCTGGGTGGTGAAGCACGCACGCGAAGAACACCGCGCAGCGATTGAGTGGCTGAATAACCACACGGATGATGACATTGGCTTTTTCCTGTGCGAAATCCACCTGTATAAAGTCGGCAGCTCCAATCCTGCGGTGAAGTTCAGCGTGATTGAGAAGCCGAATGACTGGATTAAGAGCGTCAAGAAAAATCAGCAGCAGACAGAAAGCCAGCAGTTCCGCTTGGATTACTGGACAGCCTTCAATGAATATGCGTATGCAAACGCGCAGTTTGCAAGGCAATTTGGCAAGCGAAAAGCATCAAACAAAATGTGGATGCACCTGAGCATTGGCTCATCTGTTTATGATATTTGCTTACGCGCGGTTAAAACAGAAAATCTGCTTGTTGTTGAACTGTATATTCGCGGCGACAAGGATCTTTATCATCAGTTATTTGAAAAACAGAATGCCATTGAGCAGGAATTGGGCGTTACGCTTGACTGGCGGGAACTTCCAGAAAAGAAAGCAAGCCGCATTATGCTGACACGACAGGTCGATTTTGACAATCGCAGCGCGTGGAATGCACAGTTTGACTGGATGATGGAGATGTCACTGAAATTCAAGAAAGTATTCAAGAAGTACCTATAATATGAAAATGCCCCCGGAAGCCATGCCTCCGGGGGCATTTTTCAATTTTCCTGCGTTATCTGCTTGCCCTTTTTCCATTCTCCTTTTTCCACAATTCTTCCACCGAAAACTCCGCATGGCAGTTCGGGCAGGCAAAATACGGATTGCGGAAGTCAACTGTGCCAATCATCCTGCCGTCTTCCGTGGAAAAATCGTAGTTCTTGGCTTCTTCGGAACGGGAGTTCACCAAATGATGCGCCGTTTCCACTGTGAGTGCTGCCTTGCAGTGCGGGCAGAAATGCTTCTTCATGAACACAAAGATAGGATGCGTGACAGTGTACTTGATATTTTTCATCAGGACAGTCTCCTTCCCCCTTGATTGTAGCAAAAGCAGCAGATTTTCTATTTCCCTGGAAATAATAACGCAAAATTCCCCGGAAGCCCATACTTCCGGGGGACAAACTATCTTATTCTGCCTTTGCGCTCTCTCTTGTATAATTCAGCAGTCCGCCATAGAGGATGCAGCCCTGCTGGCGCGCGGTCAGCGGCATCAGCACAATGTAATCCTCGTCCTTCGTGTCGTTATGCAGCACGAACGTGTTGCTGCCGCTTTCCACCGTCTCGCGGACGTTCGGCAGGCTCAGCGTGTCGCCCTGCGCGATGCGGTCGTAATCCGCCTCATTCTGGAACGTCAGCGGCAGAATGCCATTGTTGATAAGGTTCGCCTGATGGATGCGGGCGAACGACTTCGCGACGACGGCGCGGATACCCAGATACAGCGGGACAAGCGCGGCGTGTTCGCGGCTCGACCCTTGCCCGTAGTTCATGCCCGCAACGAGGATGCCGCCGCCTTCCTTCTTCGCGCGCGCCGGGAACGTCGCGTCCACGGGCGTCAGGCAGAAGTCCGACAAGTACGGCACGTTCGAGCGGAACGGCAGGAGCTTCGCGTCCGACGGCGCAATGTGGTCGGTGGTGATGTTGTCCTCCATCTTCAGCAGCACCTTGCCGGAAATGGCATCCGCCAGCGGCTTGCCCAGCGGGAAGGGCTGAATGTTCGGGCCGCGGACGACCTCCACCGTGTCCTCTTCGCCCGGCGCGACCGGGGGAATGACCAGATTGTCGTTGACGGTGTACGTCTCCGGCATCGGGATGTCGAGGTCAATGTCAAGGCAGCGCGGATCCGTCAGCACGCCAGTCAGCGCCGTGACAGCCGCCGTCTCGCAGGAGACAAGGTAAATGCCGGCGGACTTTGTGCCGCTGCGGCCGTAGAAATTGCGGTTGTTCGTGCGAACGGAGACGGCGTTCGTGCGAGGCGACTGTCCCATGCCGATGCACGGCCCGCAAGCGGATTCCAGAATGCGCGCGCCCGCCGCAATCATGTCCGCCAAAGCGCCGTTGCGCGCCAGCATCGTCAGCACCTGCTTCGATCCGGGGCCGATGACAAGGCTCACGTCCGGGTGCACAGTTTTGCCCTTCAAAATCCAGGCGACGCGCATCATGTCGGTATAGGAAGAGTTCGTGCAGGAACCGATAAACACCTGATCGACCTTAATCGGGCCGCACTGCTTGACGGTTTCCACGATGTCAGGCATATGGGGCTTCGCGACGAGCGGCTCAAGCGCGGTCAAATCAATGTCGAGGATTTCGTCATACGCCGCATCCGGGTCTGCGGACAGCGGCACGAAGTCCTGCTCACGCTGCTGCGCTTTGAGGAACGCATGGGTCACTTCATCCGACGGGAAGATGGAGGTCGTTGCGCCGAGTTCCGCGCCCATGTTCGTAATCGTCGCGCGCTCCGGGACACTCAACGTTTTCACGCCGTCGCCGATGTACTCCATCACCTTGCCGACGCCGCCCTTGACGGTCAGCCGGCGCAGGACTTCCAAAATAATGTCCTTCGCCGCAACGCCGTAGGACAGCTTGCCATGCAGGCGCACGCCGACGACACGCGGGCACGCCAGGTAATACGCGCCGCCGCCCATCGCGACCGCAACGTCCGCCGGGCCCAGGTACCGCCAGCACTGCTCGTCGTCCACGCCCAGCTTGCC
>ENA-OURV01000427-OURV01000427.1-human-gut-metagenome-genome-assembly--contig:-NODE-427-length-36584-cov-16.670508_pt1 | contig 36584 bp, 36 predicted proteins | sample MGYA00242141_ERZ509072 | MGnify/ENA primary metagenome ERZ509072 (study PRJEB26280, sample SAMEA2338763) | human gut metagenome | biome: human gut; feature: human-associated habitat; material: faeces... | reverse complement strand
TTGTCTTTCTAACTTGTACTGTTGCACCACATTTTGGACAAGGTACATCAATTGTCTCTATAATTGGTTTTGCATTTTTACATTCTGGATATCCCGGACATGCTAAAAATTTTCCATATCTTCCATATTTATATACCATCATTCTTCCGCATTTTTCACATGGCACATCTGACACTTCTTCTACCAATTCAACATGTTCTAATTCTTTTTCAACTTTTTCTAATTCTTTTTCAAATGGTCCATAAAATTCTCTTAGCATTTTTTTCCATTCTTCTTTTCCTTCAGCTATTTCATCAAATTCACTTTCAATCTTTGCTGTAAATTCTACATTAATAACATCTGTAAAATTTTCTATTAGTAATTTATTTACTATCTTTCCTAATTCTGTAGGAATTAATTGTTTTTGTTCTTTTTCAATATATCTTCTTTCTAGAATAGTTGTTATAGTAGGTGAATATGTACTTGGTCTTCCTATCCCCTTTTCTTCTAATGCCTTTACAAGACTTGCTTCTGTATATCTTGGTGGTGGTTCTGTAAAACTTTGTTTTGGAATTACTTTATCTAACTTAACCTCTTGTTTTTCTTTTAATTCTGGCAACATCTTTTCTTCTTGTTCTTTTGAATCGGTTTCTTCTACATATAAAGTCATAAATCCTTTAAATTTTATGCTTTGTCCATTTGCCTTGAAATTATAGTTATTTGCATTTATTGTTGCTGAAATTGTATTATATATAGCTGGTGCCATTTGGCTTGCCATAAAACGATTATAAATTAATTTATACAATTTATATTGATCTTTTGTTAATGCTTCCTTAATTTTATCTGGTTCCAATTCTGCATAAGTTGGTCTAATACCCTCATGTGCATCTTGTGAATCTTTATTTGTTTTATAATATCTATTTTCATAATATTTTTCGCCATATGTACTTACTATATATGTTTTTGCTGATTTTCTTGCTTCTTCTGATATTCTTGTTGAATCTGTTCTCATATATGTAATTAATCCTATTGTTCCTTTTTCTGGTATTTTTACTCCTTCATATAACCCTTGAGCTATTGACATTGTTTTCTTTAAAGTAAATCCTAATTTCCTCGAAGCCTCTTGTTGCATTGTACTAGTTGTAAATGGTGGCGCTGGAGTTCTTTTCTTTTCTCCTTTTTTTACATCATCTACAAAATATTTTGCTTTTTCAATTGCTTTTATAATTTCTTTTACATCATCTTCTGAATGTATTTCTTGCTTTTTACCATTTTTACCGTAAAATTTTGCTTCAAAATGTTTTTTGGTGTTTGGTTCTTCTAAGTTAGCATAAATATTCCAATATTCTTCTGGTATAAATTTTTCAATTTCTTCTTCTCTATCAACAATCAATTTTACTGCTACAGATTGTACACGTCCTGCTGATAAGCCTCTTCTTACCTTTTTCCATAATAATGGACTTATTTTATATCCTACAATTCTATCTAAAACACGCCTTGCTTGTTGTGCATCTACTAAATTTAAATCTATGTCTCGTGGCTCTTTAATTGCTTTTTGTACAGCTCCTTTTGTTATTTCATTAAATGTAACTCTGGTTATTTTATTATTCTCGTCTTTTAATATTGTTGCAAGATGCCAAGCTATTGCTTCTCCCTCACGGTCAGGGTCAGTTGCAAGATATACTTTTTTTGCTTGTTTTGCATCTTTTTTTAAAGATTTTATTAAATCTCCTTTTCCTCTAATATTTATGTATTCTGGTTCAAAATCATTTTCTATGTTAACTCCTAATTTCGATTTTGGTAGATCTCTTATATGTCCCATTGATGCTACTACTTTTGTACTACCTCCAAGAAATTTTTTTATAGTATTGGCTTTTGCTGGTGATTCTACTATTATTAACTTATCAGCCATATATTCCTCCTTATATTATGCTTATTATCTATATTAACTTTCTTTGTTTCATATTTTCTATAAGCTATTCTAGACTAATTTTCCATAATATGCAAGCTTTTTAAAAAAATTTGTTTTCATTATAAAAAAAGAATTTCTTTTGAAAAGTCACAAATAACATCTTCCAAACCAATTGGTGTCACTTCATTTTTTTCTAACACTTTTAATATTTCATTTACTTTTTGTTCATTACTAGATAAATATTTAAGCGTTTTATCTTCTGTTTTGGTATTGTTTTCTATATATTCAGTCTTTACTACTTTTATTCCATATTTTGCATTATTTTTATTAATAAATTCATCTTCATTTATTATTTTATAATACTCTAACTTTATAGGATATTTTACACCTGCTTCCTGTAATTTTTCTTTTTCAATAAAAATACTCCCAAAAAACGTTTTCATTTTTACCCCCTCTTTTGTATTTCACATTTTTTTATAATACTACTATATAGCTGGGTTTTCAAGCTTTTTTCATCGCATTTTATCTTGTTATTTTACATTTTTTGATAAGTATCTACATAATATTTTATTATATTACCTTTTTTTCATACATTTTATTTTCACAAAAACTAAATTTAATATTTTTTATTTCTTTCTACAAATTTCGATATGTATTTTTTGTAAAATATGATACAATTGTTATAGTGCAATAAAATGAATTTATTTTATTTTTTCTTTAAATTATAATTAAAAATAGTAGTAATTTTTTATATTACTACTATTTCTTTAAATCTATTTTAATTCTAAACTATTTAATTCTTCATAATATTCACTCTTTTGAGATATTATCTGTTTTTTTAATACTTCATATAATTCTACTGTTGTAGCAACTTTATAAGGATTTATATAAAATATATTTAACAATCCAAATGTAAATATAGATAATAATTCCCATCCTAGAAAAGAAAGATCTAAAATAAATGTTTTCCATTTGTTTCCTTTCATCATTTCCTTTGAAAGTTTAAATGCCTTTTTTCTTTGTATCTTTGGATTTTCTGCCAAAATATATGGTATCATTGTATATTCATAACTCTTTATAAATCCGTCCTATAATTGTAAAATACCATAAAAAATTATAAATGTCTTTCAAAAAAATTGTTACTGATACGTTTATCCAATTCTTATTTTTAAAAATTTCTCCAATGACTGATATTTTGGTACTTGATTTTTCTCTTGCCTTTATAAAATATCTTTTTCCTGCTACTACAAGAGGATTTGCTATTATAATAGTAAACGCAATTGATATTATCGCCATAATTGAAAGTACTATACCTGAGGTCATTTCATTTAAGTTAAAATATTTTATAGCATCAGAAATTTTAAATACATATTTCTGTGATTTTGTTATACTATCTAAATTTGCTTCAATTGCATTCCATATTTTCAGTTCAATATCACTTAAGCTTTCTTTCTTCTCTTCCATTTTTGTTATTATCTCTTGTTCTTGTTGTAGTTGTTGTTCATTATTATTATTTGTGTTTTCATCTGCTATTTCATCTTTATGCATAAAAATATAATAAGGATTCATTGAATCTTCTTGCTGATATATTCCTAAAATTGATGTGCCAAACTCTCCTGTTAATAACGCTATTAAAAAACATATAACAATTGCAGTCCAGTAATTTTTTTTAACAACTTGTCTGGCTCTACTTTTTAATTCTTTTCTTTTCCACATTACTTATTCTCCTAATATTAGTTTATTTTATTATAAACTAATTTATTAGGATAGGCAAGTTATTTTTATATATGTTTTTAATATTTTATTTTCTTTGCAATTTTCTTTTTTGTATTTTATAAGTAATTTTACTTACTATTGATGCAGGTGCTATTTTAGCTCCAATTTTAGCAAATTTTACATCAATTCCTGGTATAATATAAAATTTTCCTTTTTGTACCTGTTTAATGGCATAGTCTGCAACTTTTTGGCTATTAGCTTCTCGCATGTGAAACTTCACATTAGCAACTTTATTAAAATTTGTATCAACTGGTCCTGGACATAAAATACTAATTTGTACTTTCGAATTTTCTTTTTTCAATTCCTCTCTAATGCTTTCTGATAATCTAACTACATATGACTTAGTAGCATAATAAGTAGACATTAGTGGGCCTGGCATAAATCCTGCTATAGATGCTACATTTAAAATCTTTCCTCTATTTACTTTTTTCATATCTATTAAATATAGTTTAGTTAAAATATGATAAGCAATTATGTTAGTGTGTATCATTGCTATTTCTTTATCTAAATCTGTCTTTGTAAAATCTCCGCAATCTCCAAAACCTGCATTATTAATTAAGAAATCTATATCCTTTACTTTTTTATGCAATTCTTTGCAATTTTCCTCTATTGCTAAATCCATGGCTATGATTTCTATATTAACTTTATATATTTCCAATTCTTTTTTTAATTCTTGTAATCGATTCTCATCTCTTGCTACTAATATTAAATCATAACCTCTTTTACTTAAATTCCTTGCCATATCTCTCCCAATTCCAGAAGATGCTCCTGTTATTAATGCTTTCATATGCAATTCACCTCATTTTAATTTTTTACTCTTTTTCTTTTTTTATCCATTTTTTCATATTAAAAAGTAAGAGAAACCTCTTACTTCCTACTAAATTTATTTAATACTATTCCTACAGCATGAACTATCTTAGTTGAATTGTTATTAGCTACACCTTTTCCTAATGCTTTTCCTCCAACTGTTAAAGCTGCTACTGTTGCACTTAGAATAAATTGTATATTAAAAGACAATCCAAATTGTTCTGTTATTTTCATTGCTATTAAAGCACTAATTGCTCCACTTAAAACTCCACATATATCTCCAATTACATCTGCACAAATATTTGCAACTTTAGGAGCATTTCTTATTAATTTTATTGAAGCTTTTGAACCTTCTATTTTTTTACTTGCTTTAGCATGAAATTCATGTTCATTAGCTACAGTTACTGCAACTCCAATAATATCAAAAAATATTCCTATTCCAATTACTAAAATTAGTATTAATATAGCTGGTATTAAACTTAAATTAGATACACCATTTGCTGATATATAAGAAAATAGCATTGATAATATAAATGTCATAATAAATACTTGTATAAACCATTTTATTTGCTCTTTATCCATTATTTCTCCTTTTTAGTTAAATTATTATTTATTTTGTAATATGATTTTAGGCAGATTAAATCTGCCTAATTAATTATTTTTATTGTTTAGATGGTAAAAGTCTAAGTAAATTTTACAGTTTAGGTCTGGTCGAATTTCTCTATTCCTCGCTTAGCATTACTGCTATAGCCGTTTCCGATTAAGAAGAATATCTAATTTAACATAGACACCAGATCGCCACTTAAATCTGTACCTTAATCCCTAGACTTCTATGCTATTTTGATTTAAGCAAACATTCTAGAAGTTTTCCTTAACATACTTTTATTACTTTACTAGTCTTTTTTGCAAATGCAATTTCATAATTAAAAGTATAATCAATTTGGCCAAAATCAACTTTACTTATGAAAAAATTAATCCCAATACACTCACTCGAGACAGGCTACTCTATGTATTTCGTGTCTTGGCACTCAACATAGGTTTTACTTAAAATTTATTAAGCCTCCACGAAACCAGGGATCATATGTATGCCATTACATACTTCCCTAACCTCTTTACTCCCTGAATACACACAAAACTGGCATTTCGCGCACAAACAAGAAACTTCAACGATGTGCCCTTTAGTGGATTTTTAGCCCCACCCTCGTAAAGTTAGTATGACTAGAATAATGCACCATCGATATATATTATAACATTTTTAGAAAATTATTCCAAATTTATTATTAGTTTACATCGGTTCTTTTTTTATTTTTTTATTCTTTCTATTATCTATATCTCTGTATTTTTTCTTTTATCTCTTTGTTTCTCATTTTTTCTCTATTTTTCTATATTCATATTTAACTTTTATAAAATATATTACCCTAAATATGCTTTTTTATTTCATTATAAATTTCTTCATGAATATCTTCAATAGTTCTTATTTTATTATCTTTTACACATTTTATTTCATACCAGTTATATTCCTTTGCAACATCACAAGCTGCTGAATATGCATCAATTAAATGATTTTTATCACTTTCATGAATATCTTTTTTTGCTTCATGAGTAAATTTATTTTCTCTATTTGCCATTAACTCTAGTGATTTTTCTACTGGCATGTTTAAGAAAAATACTTCAGAAGGAATTGGTAGTCCATATAAATTAAATTCAAAATCCCACAACCAATTTAAAAATTTTTTTCTTTCTTCTTTGTCTTTTATTTTTCCTGCTTGATGAACCATATTAGCTGTTGTATATCTATCTGCTAATATAATTCCTCCTTTTTCATAATATTCTTTATATCCTGTTTGAAAAGTTGCATATCTATCTGCTGCATAAAATGTTGACGCTATATAAGGACTAATTTCTTTTGCATTTTTGCCAAATTCTCCTGATAAATACATTTTTACTAAAGATGAACTTGGACTTTCATAATTTGGAAAGCTTACTACTTTATAATCAATTCCCTCTTCTTTTAGTTTTTCTTGCAATTTATTTAATTGTGTTTGTTTTCCACTTCCATCTGTTCCATCTATTACAAATAATTTTCCCATTTTCTAATCCTCCACAAATTTTTATTGTTGTTTTTCATTCTTCTTTTCTTCTTCTTTTAATTCTTTATTTTGCTCTAGCATTTTATTAATAGAGTTCAATATATCTTCTGAATTTTCATCAAAGTCATCTCTTACTAAATTAAACATCTTTTACTCTCCTTTCATTTCAAAATTATTATACTCCTTTTCCATTTTATTTTCAATTTATTTTTTATATTTATTTTTGTTAAATATGTAACTTAACCTTGTCCTCTAGACTTTTATTTTGATTTGTTGTAAACTATATTATAATGATTATATTTACAGAGGAGGACATATGAAAAATTCATTTCAAGAAGTAGCCATAAACCCAAATAATTCAAAATGGGAAAATACAATTTCTAGAATTTTACCTTTATCTTATAGGAATTCTGACATTAGAACTGAATTTGATAGAGATTATACAAGAATTATTCATTCTAATGCTTATAAAAGACTAAAACATAAAACACAGGTATTCTTTTCACCTGAAAATGATCACATTTGTACAAGAGGTGAACATGTTACACATGTAGAATCAATCAGCTATACAATTGCTAGTTATTTAGGACTAAATACAGAATTAACAAAAGCTATTGCAGTTGCTCATGATTTAGGTCATAGCCCATTTGGACATAGTGGAGAAAAAATTCTATCCGAAATTTCTGAAAGAGACTTAGGTAGTCCTTTTTGGCATGAAAAAAATGGATTACATTTTGTGGATTCCATTGAACTTCTAGAAGGTCACGATGGATACAAAAATAATTTAAATTTAACTTATGGTATTAGAGATGGCATTATCTCTCATTGTGGCGAAATTACAGAAAATGCACTAAAACCAAGAGATGAATTTATTGATTTAAATAACTATCTTTCTCCCAACCAATATTCTCCTTATACTTGGGAAGGTTGCGTAGTAAAAATTTCTGACAAAATATCTTATATAGGACGTGACATTGAAGATGCTATAACTTTAGGAATTTTAGATAATCATTTACAAGAACTTTACGATTTATTAAATTATAATTCATCTGATTATACATTAAATAATAGTAATATCATTAATTATTTAGTAATAGATTTATGCAAAAATTCTACTCCTCAAAAAGGGTTGTGTTTTTCAAATGATGCATTTAATTTACTAAATAAAATAAAAGATTTTAATTATAAAAATATTTATTTTAGTGATAGAATAATACCTTCAAATAAATTTTTTAATTTAGTTATTAACCAAATTTACGATAAATTAAAAAATTGTTTTGAACAAGAAAATACTTTATCTAACATTAAGAGATTAAATAAATTTTACCCAAAATTAAGTAATGGTTTTTATGAATTTCTACAAAACTATTCTGATTTTGGTAACAGAAAAAACTTAAAATTAAAAAATCAAATTATATTTGATTACAAAAATAAAGAAGATTTTTATAAATCTATTATATCTTATATTTCTGGTATGACAGATAATTTCGCTATTGAAATATATAATGAAATAATTAGATTTTAGGAGGTGGATTTATGGAAAAAATAGCAATTATTTCAGATGTTCATGGTAATATTACTGCCTTAAATGCTGTATTATCCGATATAAAAAAACGCCATATAGAAAAAATATTTTGTTTAGGAGATTATGTTATAAAATGTACACATCCTGATTTAGTAATTGATAAACTAAGAGAAGTTTGCGAAGTTATGCTAATTGGTAATTCAGATTATGCAATTTGCCGTCCTGAGGCTAAAGACAAGAAATTTTGGTCTAGAGAAAAAATCGGTGAAGAACGAGCTAATTTTATTTATAATTTACCAGTATTCCATGAATTTTATATGAGTGGGCATCTAATAAGATTATTTCATGCTTCTCCATATGGCTTAGATAACATCTATAATCCTATGTTCTCAAATAAAGGAACACAATATGCTGGTACAGAATTAAAAGGTCCAGAAGATTTATTTAAAAATACCGAATTTATTGGTAAAACTTCTAAAGATCCTGAACCAGATATTGTTGGATATGGACATATACATACACCTTGTTTAGTTAGATATAAAAATAAAACTTTATTTAATACAGGAAGTGTAGGTATTCCAGTTGAAATGATGAATTCTGATGTAGATGACAAAAGTAACAAATTTTCGACTCTTGCATCTTATATAATAATAGAGGGAAATTATAATTCTAAAGAACTAGATTCTATTTCTTTCAATTTGGTAAGAATACCTTATAATATTCAAAAAGAAATAGATGATTTAGAAGCTTCAAATTTATCTAACAAAAACATTGTTATTCAAAGCTTAAAAGGAGCACTTCCCACACCATTTAAATTAAATTAGGAGTGACAATTATGGATAATAAATTAACAAAAGCTAAAGAAATTTTACATCATTATAACCAAGAACATTTACTATATTTCTATGATGAACTTTCTGAAGAACAAAAAGAGCTTTTATTAAACCAAATTTTAGGAATAGATTTTAATAAAATCTTAACTTTATATAAAAACTCTTTTAAATCTACAAAATTAGATTTAAACACAGTATCTCCTTTACCTCATATAGAAAAAGACAAAATTTCAAAAGAAGATTTAGAACATTGCATAGCTATTGGAGAAAACATAATTAAATCTGGCTTTCTAGCAATAGTAACAATGGCTGGTGGTCAAGGAACAAGATTAGGTTATAAAGGTCCAAAAGGGACTTATGAATTAGACTTTGAACAGGAGCATTGCAGGAAGTCTTTATTTGAAATAATGTGTGAAAATATAAAGAACGCAAACAATCAGTATGATATTACTCTTCCTTGGTATATTATGACTAGTGAAGATAATGATTTTGCTACAAAAGAATATTTTAAATCACATAACTTTTTTGACTATCCAAAAGAAAAAATAAAATTTTTCAAACAAGAAAAACTTCCTATTATTAATATTGATGGTAAATTAATTTTAAAAGAAACTTACTTAATAAAAGATGGTTCTAATGGTAATGGTAATGTGTTTAAAGCCATGAAAAATAATAAAATTATAGATGACTTAGAGAAAAACAATATAAAATGGGTATCTTTTGGAGGAATTGATAATATATTATTGAAAAATATAGACCCTCTTTTCATTGGTTTAACTGTCGATAGTGGTTATCAAATTGCCTCAAAATCTATTTTTAAACAAAAACCACTAGATAAAGTTGCTGTTTATTGTAAAAAATCCGGAAAGCCTTCCATTTTAGATTATGATGATATTGATATAAAGTTATCTGTTTCTAAATCTAAAGATGGTATGTATCAATACAGAGAAGCTAATATACTTTCTCATTTAATGAATTTAGAAGCTATTAAAAAGGTTTCAAATATTCATTTACCTTACCATAGAGCTTATAAGAAAAATGCTTTTGTTAATGAAGAAGGAATGAAGCAAATTCCTGATAAACCAAACTCTTTTAAATTTGAAAATTTTATCTTTGATAGTTTTGCTTTTTTTGATGATATGTTACTTCTTCGTGTTGATGAAAATGAAGAATTTGCACCAATTAAAGATTTTACAGGTATATATAATCCTGATACCGCAAAAGAAAAATACGAAAAATATTGGAATAAAATTAAGATATAAATTTATAAGAAGGAATGTACCTTATACATTCTTTTTTATATTATTAATTTTCTTTTTCGTTATATATAAAAAGCTTGTTTAATATGATTAATATTATATTCATTATTATCTAAAAACACTTCTATAACATCAAATCTTATAGCAGTATTTTTGATATTAACTTTATAAATATAATATTTTGCAACAGATATTATATGCCTTTGTTTTACTTTACTAACAGCTTCACTTGGCCTTCCATATACCAAATTAAAACGTGTTTTTACTTCTAAAAATACTAATTCATTTCTATATGTATCATAGGCTATTATATCTACTTCTCCTTGCTTACAATTAAAATTTTTTTCTATTATTGTGTATTTATTTTCTTTTAAGTATTTACAAGCTAGATCTTCTCCTAATTTACCTATTTGCTGATTTATATACATTTGTATTCTCCTTGTTTTTTAGTTATAAATCCATCTATCTCTAGCATAAATAAAATATTATTTATATCTTTTATGCTCTTTTCAGATTCTTTACATATTGCATTTATATTGCTAGCTCCATTTTTTATTAAATTATATATTTCTTGGTATTCTTTTTTTACTATCTTACTTCTTATTGCTTTAGTTTTATTATCATTTATTTCCTTAAAACTTAAAAATTCAAATTCTTCAATAATTTCTTGGGTTGATGTTATTAAAGTTGCTCCTTTTCTAATTAATTTATTTGTTCCTTTTCCATGTATATCTTCTATTTCATGAGGTAATACAAATACCTTTCTACCTTGTTGTGTAGCTAATCTAGCTGTAACACTTGTTCCGCTTCTATCCATTGCTTCAATTACTAATATTCCAATTGAAATTCCACTTACAATCCTATTTCTTTCTAAAAACATTTTTGAATTTGGTTCTACATTTGGAGAATATTCACTAATAATTAATCCTCCGCTTTTTAATATATCATAATATAATCCCTCATTTTCCTTTGGGAAAATATAATTTAAACCACTTCCTAAAACAGCTATTGTTTTTCCATTTTCATCTATTGTTTTTCTATGAACTATTGCATCAATTCCTTTAGCCATTCCACTAACAATAGTAAGACCTTGCCCTGATAATTCTGATGCAAATTTTTTTGTTAAATTTTCTCCATTTTTTGTACAACTTCTTGAGCCTATTATAGCTATGCAATTTTGCTTTAGCAACTCTATATTTCCTTTTAAATATAATTGTTTAGGTGGATTTTTTATTTTTCTTAATTGTTCCGGATAAATTTCATCTCCAATTTTAATTTTTACTATTTCTAAATCTATTGTTAATTCCCCCAATACTTTCTGTCTAAACTTCTATACTGAATTGCTTCTGCTAAATGGCTAATTTCAATATCTTTTTTCCCATCAATATCGGCTATTGTTCTAGCTACTTTTAAAATTTTTGCATATGCTCTCGCACTTAAACCTAGTTTGTTAAATGATTTTTCTAATATCTCTTTACATTCTTTATCTAATTTACAATATTTTTCTAACAATCTTGGTGTCAATTCTGCATTACACAAAATGTTATAATCTTTGTATCTTTCTAACTGTATATTTCTAGCTTGATTAACTCTTTTTCTTATTTGCTCTGAGGTCTCTATATTTTTTGTTTTATCAATTTTTTCATATGTAACACTTTCTACTTCAATATGTAAATCTATTCTATCTAATAATGGTCCACTAATTTTATTAATATATCTTTTTATTTGTTCTGGCTTACAATGACATTCTCTCTTGTTTGCCCCATAATATCCACATGGGCATGGATTCATGCTTGCTATAAAAATAAAATTACATGGATATGTAATTGCAATATTTATTCTGCTTATTGTTACCTTTCTATCTTCTAAAGGTCCTCTTAACAATTCAAGTACATTTTTGTTAAACTCTGTTAATTCATCTAAAAATAATACCCCATAATGTGCTAAGCTTACCTCTCCGAGGTTTTGGTTTCTTACCTCCGCCTACTAATGCAGCTACTGTAATTGTATGATGTGGGCTTCTAAATGGTCTTTTTAAAATTAATGGATTTTCTTCAGATAATAAACCTGTAATACTATGGATTTTTGTGACCTCTAGAGCTTCTTCAAAACTTATATCTGGTAATATACTTGCTAATCGTTTTGCTAACATTGTTTTTCCAGCACCTGGACTTCCGAATTAAAATACAATTATGACCTCCTGCAGCTGAAATTTCTAAAGCCCTTTTTACATTTTCTTGTCCTTTTACATCAGAAAAATCAAATTCATATAATTCTGAATTTTTGTCATTTATCTCTTTATGCCTTTCTTTTTCAATATATTTCTCTCCTTTTAAGTATTCCATTAATTGTTTTAAATTATCAACTGGTAATATTTCTAATCCATCTACTATTGCAGCTTCCTTAGAATTTTTTCTAGATAATATAATTCTTTTTATTCCTAATTTCTTTGCTTCAATACATATCGGTAATACGCCATTTATTTTTTCAACACTTCCATCTAAAGAAAGTTCTCCTACAAAAATGCTTTCTTCTAAAAAAGTATTTAAATAATTATTTTCTATTTCTCCACTAGCAATCAGTATTCCTAATGCAATTGGCAAATCTAAACTTGCTCCTTCTTTCCTTATATCAGCAGGTGCTAAGTTTACTACTATTCTTCTACTTAAAAATTCTACTCCTGTATTTCTTATTGCAGTTTTTACTCGTTCTTTTGCTTCTTTTATACTTGTGTCAGGCAGTCCAACAATTTCAAAGCAGGGCAATCCACATGAAATATCAACTTCAATTGACAAAATACGCCCATCTAGTCCCTGTAAAGCTAAACTTTTTACAACTGATAACATACTTTTCCTTTCTTATACATTTGGATATCTGAGGCCATTATAATTTTTATTTAAATGAAGGATGTTTTGCAAATTGCTTTTTATCAATTTTAATGGATTGTGCCGAACAGCGTAGACTTTAATTTATCTTTTTCGACTTAATTTTATATAGGGATTTTTAAACTTATAATTAAATTATGGGGGTTTATAATGACCTCAGATATCCAAATATATATTATTAAATTTTACCTGGTTTTTTTGAATCTTTTGATAAAATACTTTTTAGATTCTAATTGAATTTAAATTAATTTGAAATTAATTTTTAAATTGAAATAATATTTAATTCTTTTGTATTATAAAACCGTTTCCATAATTTGTCAACAGTTTTTTTGAATTTTTTTATTTTTTTATTAATATTTAGGCTCATAATTTATAAATAGTTTATATATTAATATTCAAAATCCCAGTCAAATCAGCATATTCCATATGATTTCAATATAAAAATATTAATATATAAACTTCATAATAATAAATAATTAATTTAATCAAACCAATAATTTCATTTAATTATGTTCAGTAATTCCATATGTCCCATTTGTAAAATCTCTAAATAGATTTACTTGTGGTGTAACATAAGTAAATATTATAAAACAACTCAATAAAAATATAAGAATCCCGCCTGCTAAAATTTTAGTTTGAATTGTGCTTTCATTCTTTCTTTTCATTAATTTATAAGAAGTCCATTCTCCTAAAATAATACTAATAATAAATATTAGAATATCTATTATAAAAAAGTTAGTCCCAATAATTCCTGTATAAGTAAAAAAGCTTATAACAATAAAGCTAATTGCTGTAAATATTCCTATAGCTTTTGCTTCTATGTAATTATTAGCAATATTTTTTACAAAATAATACTCTATTAATCCTAATATTAGCATAGGATAAAAAACTAATTTTAAATGTTCCCATACGCTCTCATTAACAGCACTAAAACTAGCAATAATTGCATTATTTCCAGACCATTCATAAATAAAATGCAATAAAGTACCTAAAATTAATTCTAATATTGTTACAATTAATTCTATTTTTAATAGTTTACTTGTTTTTATTTTATGCAATATTTCTTTAGATTTTTTCATATTATAAATCCCTCCATTCTTACTTAATTAATTTGTATGAATAAAGGGCTTGTTCTTATGCTTATTTTCAATATTTTATACATTAACTTCATCTTTTCTAACTTCTATTTCCTTTTGTCGATAAGATATAATATTGAATTCATCTTTTTTATTAAATACTATCATAATCACTTTTGTATAATTATCTTTAGCTGGTTTACCATATTCATTAATAGTAATACTTGCTTTATGTTTTTTAAGAGTATCAAAAGTGTTCATAAATCCCATTCCTGTTCCACCACTTTCTTTGTGGGTTGTACTTGGGATTTTTCCTAATTTATGCAATGTATTTATTTCAAATTCAATTCCTGAATCATATATATAAATTGAGTATTGTCCGTCTATTTTTCCTATTCTTACTAAAATACTTCTATTACTATTATTAGAATAATTTACTGCAATTATTGCATTTTTCACATGGTCTGCTATTAATATTTCTAATTCCTCTTTTGTTATATGATTATTAATCATTTGATATATGTTTCCATTTAATTGTACTTCAAACTTAATTTTATTTTTTATGCATTCTGATTTCATATAATTTAACATATCGTCTATTTCTGAAATGTTTGTCTTTGGAATTTCTATTTCTGGTTCTTCTGATATTTGCTTTGTGATGTTGTTTAGCCTATTTTTTACATCTATTTCTTCTGCTATTTCGTTCTTTAATGCTAGTTCATTTAGTTTGTATTCTAATGCTTTTTGTTTGTGTGCTATTGAATGACTTGTTTTACTAAAGTTTAGATTTTCTTGTTCTAATTGTTTTATTTCTTTTTTCTTGTCCTCTAGTTCCTTTTTGGTTTCTTCTAAATCTTGTACTAACAACCTTTGCTTATAGTAAAGTTGTAATGATTTTTGAATTGTGATGAACATCATTATAGAAAAGATAATAAATCCAAAACCCAAAGCACTTGTAAAAGATTCATTATAATTAGTCAAAACAATAAAAGAAAATATTATAATTACACTTATATTTAAAATTAACATATTAAAATATTCGTTTTTAAGTCTTTTATTTAAAAATATAATACCTTGTTTGAATCTTTTTATTTTTAAAATTCTATTAATTATTATGCTATAACAAATTATTATCACTATTAGACTAATCCAATCATTATTAATATTAAAGATTATATTGGGTATAAAAGCTATTGCTACTGAAAGCAAAAATACAATATAATTTATACTTAAAGAAAATATTATAATTAAAATCGAATAAACTATATCTTCTTTATTAATTATAGAAAATCCTATAGCCAAAGAAGTTGCTAAAAAAATCATACTATTTAATGAACTAGAACAAAATTTAATTTCTCCTCCTATAATGGCAATAACTATAATTATCATGTATGAAATAATTTTTTTATTATCTTTCTTATTTATAATTCTTATAGCAAAATTATATGTAAAAATACTGATACTTAAAATCTTTAATATATAAATAACTATACCTATATTCTCTAGATTATTTATAAAATCCATATTTTATTTTTCCTTTTACAACATTTAATATTATACATATTATATATAAAAATAAAGGGATATTCAATATGAAATATTAATATCTCCTTATTTTTATCCCTTTATTTTTATACTTTAACCAGCCCAATGGCTAATCCATCTCCAAAAGGCATTAAACCAATATCTCATTGTATTCACCACCTTTTCCATTTCGTTTTTTCTCTTGGTGTCAATAAAAAAATACCATTTATTACTTTCAAATAAACGGTATCTAATAATAGAAAAAAATGATGAAAAATGGCGAAAAATAAAAAAATCTAGTATTTACTACTAGATCATCTTTTTTATTTTATCAACATAATAATAAATAAACTCCATAGGCGTTGGTATTCCTGTCTCATAATTTACTTTGGCTGTATAATATGTTGTTAAATCTTCTATTGATGAAACTCTCCAAGCATGTATAATTGCATTTTGAATTCCATTAGTTATAGTATTTCCTGATTTTTTATATATTTTCGTTAAATGTTGTATAACATTTATATTACTATTTTCGTTTTGTATTAAGTATAATATAGCATCATGAATATATTTTCTTCCTTTTAACTTTGCTGTTACTCCTATCAAATCCAACTCATGATAAATATGTTCTGAAATTTTACTTTCACTTTCTCGTAATTCCTCTTCTAAGTTTTTAATATCTGATTGTATTTCTATTTTTCTTAAATTAATGAATTTATTTAAGACTTGATTACATGAATAATTAGGATGATCTTTATATAATATAAGATCAACTCCATTCCTATGTAGTATTTCATAAGTTCTTTTTGAGTTAACATGTGTAGTTACAATTACAATTGGTACATAATTCAAATTTAATTTTTTTAAATTTAATAAAAATTCTAGAGAATCCGTGTTGCCTGATGTGCTATTATTTAGCTCTAAATCTAAAACTATACCTTCTGGGTGCTTCAACTTTACATATTTTAATCCTTCTGTGTCTGAATCTGTTATTCCAACTAATTCTATATCTTTTCTTTCTTTGATACAATTAACAAATCTATTACAGTCATCAATATCATCTTCTATAATTAGTATCTTCATTGCTTTAGATTCCATATTATACTCCTCCTTTTATTCTTATTATGGATAATATACCATAAAACCTCATTGAATACTACATTAATGTAGAATATTTTCCTATATATTTTCGGTTTTTTTAATATAAAATGAACAATAAGTATAAGGAGTGGTTTTTATGAATATTAATCATAGCAGTAAAGAAATAGAATTAGATAAATTAGAACAAATAGAAAGAGGCAAAAGAATTAAATTTATTAGAGAAAATGAACTACATATGAATAAAACTCAACTTGCTAAAGAGATTGGCATTTCTGGACAATTCCTAGGATTAGTAGAAGAAGGAAAAGGTAACCTTGTCTATAAAAGTATAAAAAAACTAAGAAATATAAGTGGACATTCAGCTGACTTTATTTTATATGGTTTTGATGATACAACTATAACTAAAACCAAAGAATGTTTACAACATTATTCTGAAGAAGAATTTATTTATGCTACTAAAATAATTACACAAATTGCTACTTTCATAAAAAACACTTAATGTTTTATGTATGTTTTATATTGTTTTGAATATATCGTATTGACTTTTTGTATTTCTTTAAATAAAATATTCCACATAAAGTACTAATATATATACTAAAAGGTGGAATATTTTATGATTACAAATTATTTATTTTTTTTAATAGCTTTACCAAAAGAAGAACTAAAAAAACAACTTTTAATTATTTTATTATTTTTTGTGTTTATCATGTTGACTTATCTATTTTTAAATTATCTAAAATTAAAATTCACAAATGAAAATAGTAATTCTCTTTTTCAAAAATTTTTAAAAAGGCTTTAAATAACTGCTGAAATCATTTAATATATCACATTGTAAAAAGTTAGAAGAATTTTAGTATTTTCAAATATAAAAATCTTTCTTACAATATAAAGACTTTTTATAGTCCAAATATTTATAAAGAAAGATCTATATGTTTTTTATAAACATTTTTATTTTTGCATTTGAATTAAAAAATTATATTTATTTGCATGTCTTATTTCATCTGTCATTATTGACATAAGTAAAGTATAACTTTTACCACTTGGCATAGTTCCCATTATTTTTCTATACTTCTTAATAGCATCAAGTTCCCCAAATAATGCCTTTTCTAAATTTTCTTTATAACTCATTTGATTATTGCTACTATTTGTAAAATTATCTGCTGGCAAAATTTGACCTGTAAAATCATAATATAATTCTCTTAAAATTTGATTATGTTTTCTTTCATCATCTCTAATACTTCTTATTATATCTTTTTCTTTATCAGTTGGTGCTTGTTCTATTAATATACCATAAAACATTTCATCTTCTTTTTCATCATCAACAGACTTTCTTATCAAATCAATTGCTTGATTTAATGTTATAATTTCTCCGCTTTCCTCTTTCATCTCACTATTTCTGTAATTATATTCTCTAAATCCATAATATGGATTATACATATTATAATTAGGATACATTTTATCCCCTCCCTTAAGCTATAATATGTATTAAATATTATTTTGTTAAATAGCTTACTAATTTTGCATTTTTATTTGTTCATCTTTTATTAATGGATATCTAATAAGATTTTCACTATTCAGATTTTCTTTATGCATGTCTATTGCAGTAATTTGATGATTATCGTATGTTGTATAATAATAAATTCCCTTACTTGCATTACAACAAGATGTATAAATTGTTATTTCAAATATTCCATCATCTAATTCACAACATCCTCTTTGTTGTTCAACAGAATTAAGTACATGAAAAAACTGGCTAACACTTTCTTTTTCTTCTTCTTTAGATACTGAATTCATTTTTACAAAAGCTGCTCTTATGAATCTAGATTGAGATGATAAATCTCCTGGAAGCCCTATCGCTCCCATACCTCTACTATATTTCTCTAAATTCAACGATTTTGCAAATGTGTTTTTTGGTGATTTAGTTGATAAATTCATATAGTTATTTAATTCGAACATTTGCTTATCAAATGTAGGATTATTGGTTAACACTCCTACTGGATTTTCATATATTTTTATTCCATCTTTTACAGCTTCTACTGTTATAGATTCTATGCTATCTGAAATAATCCAATGTAATTGTGCTAATGGTAAATTTGTGCTAAATGGTTCATCTAAAAAATTTATTTTTTCTATTAATTTTTTTGCCTCTTTTACTGTTGTACTCTGACTTAAAATCCATGGAATAAATTCAAATTGCGTAATATTATCTTTTCCTTTTATTTTTTTATTATATTGTGCATTTCCTACAAAATTTAGTCCTGCTATTCCTAAACCTTTTTCGTTTACTGCTTCATAATATAATGGATAATTTTCTGTAACATATGCCATTCCTATTATGGCGTAGTGATTTTTTATATTTTGCTTATGTCTAAAGTTAAATTCATAATTTCTTGGCGTTATTGTTACTTCATCTCCATATGAAATTTCATAGTCTAGTGTCCTTCCAAAATAGAAATCTTTTGTTTTGTATGTTATCGCTGTACACATATTTATTTTCTCCTATTCGTTTTTATTCTTTTTGTTTTATTATATCACTTTTGTTTCTTTTTGTGTTGCTTTTTATTATTGATTAATGCCTTCGGGTTATGAGCGCCGGTTGACGGCTTTTTGTGCCTTTGTGAAAATTAGAGTTTTTGTTGGTATTTCAGTAAATCTATTGATTTTGGTTTCTAGAACATTTGTGCATTTTTAGGGCATTTTTTGAGATGATTTTACCCAATTTTTACCCAATGGGTATAGTACGTTTGTTCTCACAAAATTGGATCTTGTAAGGGATATTTTTATTAAGAAAATTTTTAATTTTTAGGAGGATTTAGATTATGAATAATTTAAGAGAAGTTAATGATGATATTTTAAGAGATTGGTTAAGTTTTAGAGAGGAAATGGTTTTAGGCACACTTACTAAAGAAGATAGAAAACATTATATTTATTTTGATGAGATTGCTGAAAATATTTTAAAGAATGTTCCTAAGCAGAGTCAAAAATATGTAAAGAATCAATTAGATAGACTTGATAAGAATTTTATGGATTATATTTGTTATTGGAATGAAAAGTATTATAGGAATGGCTTTTGTGATGGAGTTGAATTAATTATGGGATGTTTTAAAGAGTAACTAATTTACATCCATGCTACAAAATAGGTCAAATGTAACACAGATGAAAAAACAATTGTGCCACTTTTTTATAATTTCGTGGCACAATTGGAATTTTAAAAGTTTTTTCAAAATTTTGAAAAGACTTTGGTTTTTGAGATACTTTTTTCAAATTTATGAAAGCACCTATTTAGCATATTTATTTTATACTAAATATGTAACTTATACACAAAATTTTAATTTTCTGATATTTGTTTTTGAATTAATTGATTATCATTTATTGGAATAATTTTTCCATTTTCATATCTACATATATCTTTATATTCATAGTTAAATAAATCTCTATATATTACTTGAAAATTCTCTACATTTATATCTGTATAAATTTTCCAATTTGTTGTATTATATAATAAAATTGAATCTATTATAATATACATACTCTCTCCTGCTGCAATAGATTTTCTTTTTACAATAGAACTTAATTCAATTTTGTATCTATTATCCTCATATTTTTCTTTTCCATCAAAAGTTCCGAGATATTTTTTATACTTTAATGTGAAATTACTGTCATTTATATTTAATATTGCTGTAGTTGCACCAGTATTATGTATTTCTATTGTAAAATATTCCTTTTCACTTTCATATTTATCTGTACCAAGTAAATTGTAAAAAAATATTTGACGATTTATATTGGTTTTATTAGCCTCTATAAAATTACCATCTAATGCTGTCCAATTTACATCTAAATATGGTCTCTGAGATTTTCTTAGAATTTCATTGCTGTCTCTTCTATCCATTTTTGTTATAAATAATAAGAAAATTGCACTAACTATAGTTCCAGCATAAGTCCCTATAAAAGAAAGCCAGTCATACTTTTCAGTCAAATTATCTATATACGGAAAGAAAAAATGTCCTAAATTTGTTAAATCTATTATAAAAAATGCTATAGGTACTATAAATATCATCCATAATATTTGAGATTTTTCCTTTTCTTCATTATATTGTTTTTTTTGTTCCATTGTTAGTCTCCTTTTATAAAATTTTATCGAAATTGTCTTTTATTATCATAAAAACAAAATAATTCTGCAATTATAATCACATTATTATTTTGCTTTCTTTAGTTATTTTAGAATTAATTTAATTTCACTACCATCATCTTTAATTTCGACTACTTTATCAAATTCTTTTGCTCCTATATGTGAGTAAGAATTTCCACCATCAATATAACATTATGTACATTTACAGGTTACTAAATCATGTACACTTTTTAACTCAATTATATCTCCACAAATTAAGTATTTAATTTTCATAATTCCAACTTTCTCCTATATTTTAAATATTATTCATATTTGTATTGTTCACTTTCTTCAGCCACTTGTAAATATTCTATTTGCTTTTCATCGTTAATTGGATATTGATATTCTTTATTTAATTTTATTTTTCCTTTAATATATTCTGCTAAAGGTTTGTCCTCACAATAAATGTAACACCCTCTTAATCCTCGCGTCATTAATACTTTATATGTATTCTTTATAATTCTATCTGCTATTTGTTTTGCTTTTTCTGGATTTTTTTTGTATAATGCTTTCGTATGTACAAGTGAAGTTCTGTCTGAATCTGCATTCTTTGTTAAATCTGTTATAACTTCGCCATTTTCGTATCTTAAATCTGTTCCAATTATAACACCTATGTAATCAAATTCAAGTCCTTGACATGTATGTATACATCCAATTTCATTTATAGAGTCTTTATCAATTGCCCAAGTTTTAGTTTTAGCTAGATTCCATTTTTTCCTAAATGTTTCTGATAGTTCAAAATCAAATTTCGTAGGGTCTTTTTTAGAAATCCATTCTTTATAATAACCTGCAACAAGCCTAGATTTATTTTCACTATTTCTTTCAGTTATCAGTTTATCCAGTTCATCAGGTGTATCTACTACTTTAAAGTCATATTCCTTTGTATCTAATATATTATTTGCAGTTTTCCTTATTTGTAATACATCATCCAACCATGCTATATAACTAGTAGAACCTTTACATCTAAATTGACTCTCTAACTCCATTTGTACTATATTATCAATTTTTACACTATTAATGTCACAACATCTTTTAATTTCTTCAATTGTCCCTATATCATTATCAGTAACTATTTGGTCTTCATCTATAAAAAATATAGAAAAATTAGCTGCATTTATTATTTCTCGAATTTGATTATTTCCTCTAACTCTTCCCACATATGTTTGTTGTTTTAATCTATGAGCCTCATCTACTATAATGACTGGAATCTCATTAGTTTTTGCAACATCGTATGAATATGCTCCAGTAAATAAATTTCTTACATATTCTTGATCTTCTGTATTTTTTAATTCTTTGAAATAGACATTTCTTGGAGCCCCATTCATTGTTGTATAATGTGCAATTATTTTTCTCTGATACAATTCAGCAAATAATTGTATTGCTACTGCTGATTTTCCTGTACCTGGTCCTCCCTTTACTATTAACACATGTTTTTCATTTGTTTTAAATGTTTCTTCTGCCATATTTAATGCTTTTTCATATACATCTTGCTGTGTTTCTAATAAATAAAATTGCTTTTTTCCTTCTATCATGTTAGCAATATCATCTTGTAATCTTCTTTAAGGGACTATATTTCCATTGTCAAGTTCAAACAGAACCTTTTCTCTATCTCCCTTTTTTATATATTTTTTTATAAAATCTCTAAGTTCATCTTCATCATCCATTGTAAAAACTGGTGATTGTTTGAATAATGGATTAAATTTATTATCAAGTAATGGATCATTTTCTTTTATAGCATAATTGTGTAAGTATGAGCATGGATGTAATATAATTTTATTTTCTATGACAGGTTCAATCAAATTACTTAAATAACCTGCATAATTCAATGCTTGCCTTGATGGATGTGATGTTTCTTTAACATTATTTTTGCTAACCAAAGCACGTACTAATAAACTATTAGGCACTTCATCAACTTTACTCCATTGCTTTAATTCAATTATTATTATTACGCCTTTTCCTTCTTCGCTATATCCCGAAATCATAAAATCAATTCTACAATCTGTCTCTGGTACTTTATATTCCACAGCGACTCCTGCATCTTCTGGAATATCTTTATTATTTATTATTTTAACAATCCTTTTTAATGAATTTTCCCAAGCCGTTTTTTCTCCTGTTTTAACTCCACCTATTTTTTCTCTATAATTTTCTTCAATTTTTGCAACCAATATATCTTTTCTTAAATCTTCAATAAATCCACTTTTTACATTATCATATACTATCATAATAATTGCCCCCACATTATTATTAAACTATCTTATCCCAAATTTATATAATATCCCCGTTGCTATTAAGCTACTTATAGTCCCTGAAGCAACATCTTTTAAAAAATCTACCACTTTATTTTTATTTTTCTCTTTACATGCTTCTTCTATTAATGCTATTTTCTCTTTTGTAACTCCTTCTTGAATTAATAATTGTAATTTACTCATAACAGTCTCAAAAAATTCTTCATCATTTGAATTACTATTTTGTTTAATATCATTAATATAATTGCCGTTTCCATTAACTATTATCATGTTTTCAGCCCTTAAACTTTTTGCCTCATCTTCTGTGTATAATATGGCTGATATATTATCATAGATTATAGCATATACAGGACTATCATCTGCGGCTATAAAAACTCTTCCTTTATATTTTATTATTCCTACACTCTCACAATAATCTAATATTTCTTTTTTGCCTTCGTTACATATATCTTTAGTAATTTTTTCAAATTCTTCACCTTCAAACTCTCCATTGTTTGTTATACTTACTTTTATTTGATTTTTTTTATATTCGAAATATTTTTTCTTAGTTTCAATTTTTAACTTTGGGAAACCATTATATATATATTGATGTTCACTTAAAGTACTTGCATCAATAACACACTTATCATTAAAATAATATTTGTATTCATTCCAAAAATCATATTGTTCACATATTTCACTTATTTTTTGATTAAGTTCTTGGCATAATTCATTTAACTTTTTTTCTCCATTTTTTAATTCTATATTTGAAGAAAAAATAAAATCAAAAATATCTATATTTAATTCGTTTAACATATTAACTTCTCCTTATACTTTATAATTTCGTATATTTTGTACTGACTCCTTTAGCTTTTTCAACTGGATATTTCTTCTTTGTTTTTTCTAACTTTTTCAAAATAATTTCTTCTGGATTCACATTTAATTTCATTGCCATTTGAATACAATATGTAAATACATCTGCTAATTCTTCACACACTTCTTCTTTATTGTAATTTTCACTATTCCATTGAAAGCACTCTAATAATTCTCCTGCTTCTATCGAAATTGATTTTGCTAAATTCTCTGGACTATGAAATTTATCCCAATCTCGTTCTTCATTAAATTCTCTTATTTGCTCTATTATCTCTTTCATTTTATTCCTCCAATTCTGTGGTTAATATATCACATTTTTCAAGATTTTTCCATATATTCTTGCTCATTTCTACAAATTCTTGTATAATAAGCTTGGAGGAAATATTATGGATAATCTACCTTATATAAAAAGTTCAAAAGAATCTATAGAAAATTATGCTTTGAACTTAAAAGAAAAAACATTTAAAGATGTACTATTAAATGACCCTAATATAACAAATGAAGATAGAAGCTTGTTGTTTGAATACTATAATAATCCTAGGTCCAAAGGTTCATTAGGTCAATTAATAGAAAAACATTTCTTCTTCTATGATATAAATAGTAAATCTGAAGCTGATTTTAATGAAGCTGGAGTAGAACTAAAAGTTACTCCATATACAATAAAAGCAAATGGTGATTTAAGAGCTAAGGAACGACTTGTTCTTACCATTATTAATTATATGAAAGATTATGAGGAAGAAGATTTCTTAAGAAGTCATGTGTATGAAAAATGTGCTTTAATGCTTTTAATATATTATTTATATGAACCTAATAAAGATAGATTAGACTATGTAATAAATTACATTAAACTTTTTCAAATTCCTGAAGAAGATTTAGAAATAATAAAAAATGATTATAAAATAATTATTGATAAAATAAAAAAAGGAAAAGCAGAAGAAATATCAGAAGGTGACACAAACTATTTAGGTGCTTGTACTAAAGGTGCTAATGCCAATTCTTTAAGAGAGCAACCTTTTAGTGATAAAAAGGCAATGCAAAGAGCTTTTTGTTTGAAAAATTCTTATATGTCTTATATTCTAAATCACTATATAGTAAATAAGACTGAAAAATATGAATCTGTTATCAAAGATGCTAAGATTTTAAAAGAGCAAACTTTAGAACAATATATAATTAGTAAGTTGCAACCTTATTACAATCAAGACATAGAATTTTTAAAACATAAATTTAATATTCCTTATCAAGCTTCAAATAAATCTTTTACATATTTATTAGCAAAAGGAATGTTAGAAGTAGTAAATGAAAAAATTGAAGAATTTGAAAAAGCAAATATAAAAATAAAAGCTATTAGATTAAGACCTGATGGTATGCCAAAAGAATCAATGTCTTTTCCAACATTTAAATATACAGAAATAGTAAAAGAAGATTGGTTAGACTCTGAACTATATGAAACATTTTCCACTACTAGATATTTATTTATGATATATCAATACTTAGATGAAAATACCTTGATATTTAAAAAAGCAATGTTTTGGAATGTGCCAGAAAAAGATTTAAATACGGAAATAAAAAGAGTTTGGGAAGATACAGTTAAAAAAATCAGAAATAATGAATATGATAATTTACCCAAAATATCAGAGAGTCCTATACTTCATGTTAGACCTCATGCTAGAAATGCAAAGGATACTTACCCTACATTAGATGGAAAAAAAGCAATAAAAAAATGTTTTTGGCTAAATGCTAATTATATAAAACAACAGATAGAGAATTAACTCTATCTGTTTAATGTTTATTCATAATTAATTTCAAATCATCTTCATCATCAAAGTCTACTCTTTTTAATGTAGTACTTTCAATAGCTTCTTTCATTATTTTTTCTTTATACTTTAGTCTATAATAAATCTTTTCATCAATTGCATTATATCTATATTCATCATTTTCTAGCATTAAATAATAATATTGCGTATATGTTTGTAAGCCCAATCTATTTATTCTATCTTTTGATTGTAGCATGTGAGTTAAATTAAAACTATATTCAAAATATATTGCATCATGGCAAACTGTGTGTAGTGAAACAGATTCAGCTAAAGTATTTGGATTTGCTATTAGGACTTGAAATTTTTTATTCTTAAATTCTTCAATTATCTCATGTCTTTCATTATACGCAACTCTTCCATCTATTATTTTACATTTTATATTCATTCTGTCTAATTTTTCTTTTATTAAATTTAAAGTGTCAATAAAAATTCCCCATACTAAAATTTGCTTTCCATTTTGAAATAATTTTTGTACTAAAGATATTCCCTCTTTAAATTTTGTAGTTTCTACTGATTTATGTATTATATCTGAAATATTTACGTCACTTATTCCATCAAAAATTAAATTTTTATATTTATCATTGTTAAAGTCAAATTCGTTAATTTCTCCATTATGTTCATCATCCCAAAAAATGTTTATTAAATCATTCTTATTCAATTTATTTAGCAAAAGTCTTGGATTTGTTGAAGCTTGCATAAGTCGAATATATAAAGCTAAAATATTTGTATTATATTTTTGATAAATATACTTAAAAATTATCTTCTCATTTTCGTCCATTTGGGATTTAATTATAATATCCTCATTTGGTTTTGGAATCATTAAATCTTTCTTAGTTATTCTGCAATAAAATGGATATATTCTTTCATTAATATCTTTCATTTCAAAATCAGAAGGTTTTTGTAATTCCTTGATTTTAAAATTGAACATATAATCATATTCATCAGGATATAAAATTTTTAGGCAATTATAAATATCTTGATATCCATTTGGAATAGGTGTTCCAGTTAATACTACTTTATACTTAACCTTTTTAGCTAATTCTAAAGCTATATTTGCTCTTATTCCATTTATACTTTTTATTTTATGCTCTTCATCAAATACAAGCATTGTTCTATTATTTAAAATGTCTAGCAATGACTTTTCCATTGCAGGAAGTGACTCATAATTTATCAAAATCAAATTTTTATTACCACTTGAATTTCTTATTTCATAGTTCCTTTGCTTTGCATTTTTTAACTTTTCATCTTGTATATCTAATACTTTCAACTTTTTTTCACCAAAATTATTTATAAATTCATCTTTCCAAGAATAAAAAGAATTCTTAGGTCCAATCATTATTATTTTGTCTACAGCATTAATTTCTTTTGAATTTAGATATGCAAATGCTCCATAAACTATTGTTGTTTTTCCCGCTCCAGGAACTGAAAAGTTAGCGGCCCTCCATAAATTTACTATATGAAATGCATTCCATAATTGAGGTTCTTTTAACCTTCTAATCATTTCTTTTTCCAAAATATTTTTAAATTTTATAAATCCTGCTTCTAAATAGCTTTCTTTATTTTTTATATCTATTCCTATCTTCTTTCTTTCTTCAATTTGCATATCTTTAGAAGCAATATATTTTTCTAGTCTATTAGATATAATTAAATTAAAATAATTTTTTTTACTATATTCTTTAAGATATTCTATTATTTTTTTTATTTCTATATAATTTACTTTATGTTTAATCTCAAATTCATTATCTTTCAAATAAAAAAATCTATTCAAATAAATTTGGAAGAAATAATCTTTCTTACTGATTTTTCCTTCTGATAATCTATTAATTATCTTTAAATTTTCATTTATATCTATATCAATAAATAATGAATCAAATATTTCTATTTCTCTTTCTGAAATTAATTTATCTTTCCCTTTAAATAAAATTATCTGATTTTTTACAATATCTGGTATTTCAATAACAAATATATCATCCACATCATTATTCCACAATTTTTCAAATAATCTCTTTGCATTTTCTATTTTTTGAATTTCAAATTCATCTTCATTCCAACTTAGCGAAACTTCAAAAGATTCGTAATTATTTTCTATTGCCTCTACAGTTTCGTTGTTTGAACCTCTAAAATAAACAATATTATTATATTCATCCTCTATTACTCCAAATTTATCGTGAAATATGCCTTTCTTTACAAAAGCAATTTTTATATCAACTACTCCAATTTCAATTAAAAATGCTAAATTTGACAATCTTTTTTCTTCTTTTAGGCTAACTTCTTCTTTTAGGCTTTGTATTAATTCTTGTTCAATTTCCTCTCTTTTTTTATATCCATCTACAATTGCATTATATGTTTCTTCTGAAATTTCTTTTGAAATAATAAAGTCAATTTTGCCATTTTTTTTGACAATCTCTGAAATTCCTTTGCTATAATAAGCTAGTGCTTTTGCTGAAAAATAAGCACTAACTCTCTTATAGCTAACTGCATTTGATAATGCCTTCGTATAAAATTCACTTGCAATATCATTGTCATACGTATTATAAAAAGGATTAAATTCTAAATCATTTAACATCATAAAATATTCTCGATTTCTTTTATTTTATTTTTAATTTTTTCAATACAATTTCTAATTTCATTTTTCTCTTCTAAATTCATTTTAGAAATTGCATATGTATCAATCAAATCAATCTTATTATAAACTTCATGCGTTTGATTTATTGGTTTCCTTCTACTGTTAATATATTTAGCATCTTCGTTATAATTATTAAATAATTGTTCCAACTTCATTTGAGCTTGCTCGTTTTGCTTTCTGTACTGTCTAATATTTTCCATATCTTTTTGTTTTTCTATGTTTATTAGTTGACTATCTTCTTTATCTTTTTTTATTTCACAATTTGATTCATTATTATCTTCATTAATTTCTATACTATTATTTTCATCTTCAGGTATATATGTTTCTGTTGTATCTTCCATAATTTCCATTTGTTTATTAAAATATTCATCAAATTTTCCACTAAGAATAATATTATTTCCTAAATCTCTTATATATCTTACCATATCACCGTTAGGTTTAAGCTTCAAAGAATCAAACAAAAGTACTCTTACTTTTGCCCATTTTTCATCATCATCTTTTAATCTTTTTTGAATATTCCTAATTTCTTGTAAAGGTCCATCTAGTTCCATTTCTTTTGCTATATAAAATTTTTCAGGTTTGTCTAAATAATCCAAAAAATCAATCATTAAATTTGCTTTGTCAATCATCAAATTAACTTCACTCATAGTTTTATTAGTTTTGGTTGCATATTCTTTAGGGGAAAACTCACCATTAATTACATATAAATATATTTCAACTAGTTTTTCAATTGCATTATAATCAACCGGTTTATCTTCTCCCTGTTGTAATTCTAATTCTAAGCTTTTTATCTCTTTATCATTTAATCCTTCTAAAATTATAGCTTCAAAATATCCAAATTTTGAATTATTGGTTTCTCTAAATAACTGCCTTAAACATGTAAACCTTCTATTTCCATCTATAATTCTTCCATCCGCTAAAACAACCCCTGCCTTTTGTTGAGATATTGCTTCAATATTACTTTTAGTTTTCTTCATTGCTTGAGGATTAGAATCTACTATGAATTTTTCAATAATTTTATTTCTCTCGTCTATATCAATTTCTTCTATATTTCCATTTTTTTCTTTATATTCACTTATATCAGTAGTAATTCTCCCATTCTTATCATTATAATATAAATATTCTAGATTAATTCTATATACTGGAAAGTCGCAATTTTTACCTTTATATCTTATTCTCTTTGTTGCTTGTGTTTTTTCCAATTCACCATTATCCCTTTTTTCAATTAAATTTACTGCTTTATACATTGCCATAAACCTCCTTATAATAATCCTCTTTAGAATAGAATATTTTTTGCATTATTTTATCATAATATACTCCTGTTTCTAGACATATTTGCTGTATTTCCTCTTTAGATGAAATTATATCATATTCTTTTTTTAGATAATCCACAAACTCATATATATCTATTGGCTTACTATTTTTTATTAATGTTTTGATAAATTCATTTTTTGAGATTCTATTTTTTTCTCCTGCTTTTATCTTTTTAAATACAATCACACCATCCATTTTTACATATGCAAAATTATCTTGGCTATACAATATAGATTCATAAAAAGTATCATCAAATCCATATTTGTCTATAGGTTCAAATCGGCATTCTTTATGTATAAAATGAATCGTAAAATACTGTTCAAGTGATACCTTTTTGTCTAGTATTTTTTTATATTCATTTATAACATCTTCAGTTATTCCCAATTGGTTCAATTTTGTTTGAGTGATATATTTGTCTTCAGTAATTCTAATAATTTTATTTTGCTTTTCTAATTTTTTTAAAACTATTTCATATGTAGAAGTATTATATTTATCTTCTTTTTGATAAATATCTCTTTTCATAATACTATTGGTCCAATATTGTTCTAAAGAATTTATATCTAATTTTACAATATAATTCATATTCAATTTATAGCCCAAATTTCTAAGATTATAATTATTTAAGAATTTATTATAATTCCCATTTAAAGTATGATTTATTAATTTACAAAAATCTTTAATAGAATAAATGTCATCTTCCAATTTTTGTTTTATTAATACAATTTGATCTTGATTTAATTTGTTTAGATTCACATTAATATAATTAAAATTAATAAAATCTTTAAATTCTAATTGTAAATATGATTTTGTTGTATTTATTTTATGTCCAAATTTTTTATACATATAATCTAAAAAATCATCTAACGGTATTGGCGACTTTTCAGAAATTTTTTCTAAGAAAAAATCATACTTTGAAATGTTTCCGATTGTAAATATTGGCATTCTATCTAGGATAATATCATTAAGTTCAAGTACTCTTATTAAACTATGCAACTCATATTCATCTCGGATATTAATATCTTTAAAAAATTCTATGTTATCAATAAAAGATTTGTATGTAGAATAAACGCCATCTTGATATTTATCAAATATCAAAATAATTTTTTGAATATCATTATCTTTTAATTTTTCATAATCATAAAATCTGTATTTTTTTCCAATAGTTGATATAACATTGTAGGTTTTGTTTCGATTTAATCTCGCTTCTAATAATCGCAACGTAATTTTCTTTAAATTATTTTGTTCAAATATTTTATTTAATTCTCTTAAAATCTTTTCTACTTTGGTTTGACTCTCTAAAGTTTTCACAAAATTTATTATTATATCAAAATAATTTAACTTTATTTTTTCTCCATCCAAATCTATTAAGTTATATCTATTTAAAATTTCATTTTCTATTTCTGGATTTATTCTTTCCGGAAAATCATTTAAAAACTCAAGAACAGTTTTTTCACCCTTTTTATATAAACTATCTAAATAATTATAAGTCATATAATCCTCTTGAAAAATAGTACAAAAGTCCTGTTCATTAAAACAATAATTTGTAAAAAAATCAAAGTATATTTCTTCATATACATCTACTTTTTTTATTTCTTTATTATAGATTTGTCTAACTCTTTCCTTAGTTAAATTAAAATCATTACCTATAGATTGAAGCGATTTTCCCTTTAATCTTTCTAGTAAAATTTTTCTTACCTTTTCTTTTTTATTCAAATTAACAATTTCTTTAATGTGTATAAAATTATATCTATACATGTTATTTTTCTTTATTATTTTATCATTTTCTTTTAATATAGACAATATTTTGCTTAAATCTTCTTTAAATTTTTTTTTGTTCCAATAATCATTTATTTCTTTAAAAGATATGTATTTTCTTAATGTAGTTTTATGTATATAACTTTCTAATTCGTCTATTGGTCTATATTTACTCAGTTCATTAGCTAATTTATACTTGTTACATACTAAAGTTATATTATAAGCAGTTGGTTTTGTAACACTCAATTTTTCCATAATATCTTCTACTGACATATAAATTAAATTATCGAACAAAATCTCTGCTTTTAAAATTTTATTGTATGTAGAAGTAGTTAGCCCAAATTGACGCAATTTTGATATTGCATTAATATAACTTTCAAAATTAGAATTATTACAATTCAGGCTAATTTCATGATTAAATTTTTCTAAAGCTTTTCTAATTTTTAAACATGTTGCTTTTTTAATATTATATTTACTATATAAATCCTCATCACTAAGCTCAATAATTTTACTAATATCAAGACCTTTTAAATGAATTTTACTAGCTATATCTTCAGAAATTCCATACTCTATTAACTCATATATAGAATTGACTTTGAATACTTTTGGATGTTTCATATATATTTTTCTTGCTTTATAAAAAGCCTTTGAAACTTTTAAATCATTATTTATTTTTATATCCGATAATATAATATTTTTTGGGATTATACTAGCCAATCTTAACTTTTGACATTCTCTCACTTTTAAACCATATTCGCATAAATCAAACAAAGAATTCATTTATTTCACCAACTTACTCTTTATCAAATATCTCATTTAACCTTTCACCCATTTTTTCAATTAATCCTACAACTAATGCATTTCCCATGCAAAAATATCTAAAACTTTGTGGCATTCCTGTATCTGTCCAGTTATCAGGAAAACCATTTATTCTTTCTGTTTCTAATGGTGTTAATATTCTAAAGCATTTACTTTTAGGGTCTTCTATTACATGTGTACTTCTATTTAAACTTCCTTCACTCGTAAGCATTGTTCTAGCTGGTTTATCTAGAGAATCAGGAAAAGCTATTGCACCTTCTCTAAAGTGATATTCATGTGGAGTTCCTGCTTTTCTTATTATATCTTTTGCACCTTTTAAATAATTCCATTTTTCTAGATTATTACCCAAATAATATTTTTCATCTACTCCATCTTTTTGAATAATTTTACTTAATGCCATGTATTTAATTTCTTTTTGAGTCACATCTTCTGTATAAATTAGACCATTTCTCATAACTCCTGCATTTTTAAAATTCATTTTAAATTTTTCTGAAACTTCATATATATCATCATATTTAAATTCCTGATAACATCCATCAATATTTGAATCTATATCAAACTGCTCTATAAAAAATCCGATTTTTATGTATTACATCTTCCAACTTCTCATTTTTAATTGATTCATAATATTTAGTATCATTTTTGCAAGCAAATATAAAAGTTCTTCTTCTCCTTTGTGCAAATCCATAATCTGCAGCATTAATTACTCTCCATTCAACTGTATATCCTAAATCATTAAAGCATGCTAATATTACTCCAAAATCACGTCCTCTTTGACTCGCAGGTGACTTTAATAATCTATCTACATTTTCTAGTAATACGAATTTAGGTGATTTAGTTTCTAAAACATCTCTTATTTGCCACCAAAGTACACCTTTCTTTCCTTCCATTCCTTTTGCTCCAGTTCTTGCAACTGAATAATCTTGACAAGGAAATCCACCTACTAATAAATTGTGGTCTGGAATATCTTTTTTATTAATACTTGCAATATCTTCATTTATATAATTTTTATTTTTTCCAAAATGTGATACATAACAATCATATGCATATTGACTTTTTCTACCTGGTTCCCATTGATTCGCCCAGACTGTATTCCAATTTGAATCAGATTCTTCTAATCCAATTCTAAATCCTCCAACTCCTGCAAATAATTCACATACTGTTTTTTCCATTTTGCACGTCCTTTCTACTTTGCCTATTATATATTTTTTTTATTCTTTTGTAAAGATCTTTTTATAAATTTATTATAAAATATTTTCATAAAAAGATCAACAATTTTATTTAAATTTATTTGTTTTTATTTTATCAAACATTTGTTTCATTTTCAATAGCATCAAAAACTTTTTTTAATTTCTATGAAAAAAATGATCATATGGATAACCTGCTTTAATATACAACTCCGTTAACTCCATTTTATATTTCTCCAATAACTCTAAATACTTTTGTTTAAACACATTTTTACCAATCCATTCAACTCCTTTTCTTGAAATAATAACTCTATTATTCTCTAAATACTTATAATTACTAAAACCATTATCACACATTTTCTTAATTGCTTTTCTTATACTAGATTCTGTTCTATTAAAATATTTTTCTAATTGTTTTATATCCATATTTTCATTCCACCAATTTTCATTGTGCTCTATCTTCAAAAAATCTTCATACAATTTAATTCTAGTTTCAAAAAATTCTACATCAGCATCTATTAAAGATTTTTCTTTTTCAAAATACACAAATTTTATCCAGTAATACCCTTCTACTAAAATAAAATATTTTCTACTTCTTACTTTTTCACTTCTCCATCTACAAGTTGGATGTTTTTTTAACATAACCTCTACAGCTTTTCTTAAATCTAAATGCTTTACTTCTTTACCATGTTTTGTTGTTATTCCTGATAGTTGTAATCTTTTTAAAATTTTATTATATGATAAAAAAATACTATCTAAAATTTGTTCTGAATCTCTCCACATTTTCACCACTTCCTTGCTATAAAAATTTATTAATGCTAGTTTACGAAGCATTAGTAATTAGCAAAATTTATTTTGCTCCGAATAGTGTGGCATTTTTGGTGCCCAATATTCGCCAGCGTGGTGTCTTGACACACTTTTCGCTGTTTAAGGCAAAATGCCCTAATACCCTTTTTGCTCTCCGAGGGATAAAATTTTTATAAAAACTCTCTTATTTTTATTTTAAATAATTGCAAAAAAGTTCAAATTTCTAAACTAAAAACATGAACTTTTTTGCTTTACTTTTATGTATAAATATTTTATAATTATATTAGTTTTTGGATTAAGTTAGTATTTAGTTTAGTCGCTTATACTAACTTTTTCTTTTTCATATTCATTATATTTTTTTAGTTCAATTCCATAGCAAAATTGATATAACTTTTCAATAACAGCTTCAGCTAATTCTTCATCTTCACTTTGATAAAATCTATCTAATAAACTCCCTTTATTAAATCTAGTTGTTACTATAATTGGTAATTTGTTTTCATTTCTATTTTCTATAATTGTATATAGTTTTTCTAATGCCCAACTACTAATTCTTTCTGTTCCTAAATCATCAATTATAAGCATATCAACCTTGGAATATAATTCTATTATGTCTTTTTCTTTACTTGAAAAATCTTTAAAAGTATCCTTAATTACATCTAACAATAAAATTAATCTTCCCATTAAAACTTGCATATATTTTTCAGTTAGTTTATTTAAAATAGCTGTTGCTAAATGTGTTTTTCCAGTTCCAGATTTTCCAGTAATAATAAGTCCATTTTTTTGATTTTTATTTATATATTTTTCTGTAAATCCTTCTTCTTTGTCCGATCTTACTAATTTATAGTGTCTTTGTAAATTAACCGGGGCATTGGCTACCAAATAGGCTTCGGCACAAATATCCAGAAAATCGATATCATTATAATCATTGCCTAGTCCGGCAACCTCTTTACAATTGATATTCAGTTTTTTTAAAAGAGTTTGACAGCTATTGCCTTTATGGATAGCGCCGGCAAAAATTTCCAGCCAGATCGCCCGGTTGTCTAAAGGCGAAGTGGAGCGTACTACGGAATAACCGGCTAAATCCGAACGGATTTTTTCTAGTAACCGTAATTGCAGGGCATCGAGAATCATCACGAATTGGGTGGCTTTACCCTGTATGCCGGCCGGTGATTCTATCGGGCTTCCGAAAGGCCGGTAGGTGGCCAGGCGTTTTTGGTAATCGGGATGTATCGGGTAAAGGGTTGTGTAATAAAAATAATGGTTATCCGGGATTTCCCGTTGGATGGTGAAATTGATATTGTATTCCCAAAGATAAGAGGCTATTTCCCGGGTCTCGGACATACTGAGGTGATGAGCCGACAGCAATCGGCGATCGCTCCAACGTAGTGTACCGGCACCGGAAGAGAAAACCAGATAATCTATCGGAAAACCGGCAGGTAATATTTTGAGGGCGGAATACAGGTTACGGCCTGTTGCAATGATCCGGATACATCCTTTATTCCCGGCTAGCCGGAAGGCTTCCAGGGTATCGGCACTGATGCTCCCGCCTCTGGGAAGAAGTGTACCGTCCAGATCGGTAATAATCGCTTTGATCATCCGGGCAATAGTTCGTAAGTGAAATAGGGCAGGGATTCGTTCAGGTAGTGAAGCACTTTTTCCTGGTTCATCCCGTCTAAAGGATTGTGGGCATACCCGAAAGTAGCCTTGATTCCCATGTTGATGAAGTGTACAGCCCGTTCGATCGCTTCAGGTAAACTGTCGCCGTTGAGCAGACAACCGGTGATGACACTTGCAAAAGCATCACCGGTACCCGGATAACTGGCTGCAACGTAATCGCTGCTCACCCGCCACAGGCGTTCGTCGTTCTTATTATAAGCGAGCGTAGCCACTTTTTTTTCATTTCCCGACGGAGCCGAAGTGATGATCACATATTCCGGCCCGAGTTTACTGAGGGCTTTACACCATTCGATCGCTTCGGCCGGGGGTGTGTGAGGAGATGGCGCCGTATCTAAAAGAAAGGCCGCTTCCGTCAGGTTGGGTGTGATCACATTCGCTTTTTTACACAGTTCGCGCATCCCTGTTATCATGCCGGTATCCATCCCCGGATAGAGTTTACCGTGGTCTCCTAAAACAGGATCGACTAAGATGAAATTGTCGTCCTGACTGAAATCATCGAAAAATCAGGGATTTCGGTTGACTTTTCAGGCGTTTTCTGCTATAATTTCACCA
>ENA-OURV01000411-OURV01000411.1-human-gut-metagenome-genome-assembly--contig:-NODE-411-length-37145-cov-5.635562_pt1 | contig 37145 bp, 28 predicted proteins | sample MGYA00242141_ERZ509072 | MGnify/ENA primary metagenome ERZ509072 (study PRJEB26280, sample SAMEA2338763) | human gut metagenome | biome: human gut; feature: human-associated habitat; material: faeces... | reverse complement strand
TTCGTCAGCAGATGCTACGCAAAGCCGACAGGCGGGCTTTGTGCGGTATTGCCTTTTATCTGTATTATACCACAGAGGGCAAAAAAGGTCAATCCGCCGGCATGCCGTGGAACCGGTTCGCCCAGCCCTTGCATTCTTCTCAAAATAATGGTATAATAAAAAATCAGCGGCAAAAGAACGCATTCTACCCGTATGGGTGTTTCAGAAAGGAACAGTGTGCACATGGCGAAAAAGCAGGCGGATTACGGCAACGAAAGCATCACCATGCTCAAGGGCGCAGACAAGGTACGCAAGCGACCCGGGGTTATTTTCGGTTCGGATGGACTGGACGGCTGCGAGCATTCCGTTTTTGAGGTCATCTCCAACTCCATTGACGAAGCACGGGCCGGCTTCGGGGATCACATCATCGTCACCCGGTACCAGGATCAGACGATTGAGGTGCAGGACTTCGGCAGAGGCTGCCCGGTGGATTACAACAATACGGAGAAACGCTACAACTGGGAGCTGGTTTACTGTGAGCTGTACGCCGGGGGGAAGTATGACGCAGAGGGGGATACCTACGCCTATTCCCTGGGGCTGAACGGTCTGGGGCTTTGTGCCACCCAGTTTGCCTCAGAATTTATGGATGTGGAAATCTTCCGGGATGGTTTCCGGTACAACCTGCATTTTGAGCACGGCAATAATGTGGGCGGACTGAAGAAAGAACCCACCACCCAGAAAAAAACCGGTACCCGAACCCGGTGGAAGCCGGATCTGGATGTATTCACGGATATCCGGATCCCGGACGAGTTTTTCCACGATATTCTCCGGCGGCAGGCAATCGTCAATCCGAACCTGCTGTTTACCTACCGGAGCCAGAGTGAGGACGGCAGCTTTTCTGTCCGGGAATTCCGGTACGAAAACGGCATTACCGACTATGTGCAGGAGATCGTGGGAGACAAGGCTATGACCTCCATCCAGCACTGGCAGTGCGAGAAAAAGGGGCGTGACCGGGCGGACAAGCCGGAGTATAAGGTGCGCATCAATGTGGCACTGACTTTTTCAAACCAGATCAAGCTGACGGAGTTTTACCACAACTCCAGCTTTCTGGAGCATGGCGGCTCCCCGGAACGGGCAGTGCGGCAGGCATTCGTGTCCCAGATTGACAGCTATCTCAAGCAGAACAGCAAGTATCTGAAAAACGAAAGCAAGATCACCTATGCGGACATTGAGGACTGCCTGGTGCTGGTATCCTCCGGCTTCTCCACCCAGACCTCCTACGAAAACCAGACCAAGAAGGCCATCACCAATAAGTTTATCTATGAGGCCATGACGGAATTCCTCAAGCATCAGATTGAGGTGTACTTCATTGAAAACCCGGACGAAGCCACCCGGATCTGTGAACAGATTCTGGTCAACAAGCGGAGCCGGGAGAATGCGGAACGCACCAGGCTGAATCTGAAAAAGAAGCTGGCAGGCACCATTGACCTGTCCAACATGGTACAGAAATTCGTGGACTGCCGTACAAAGGATACAGCCCGGCGGGAGCTGTACATCGTGGAGGGCGACTCCGCACTGGGCTCTGTCAAGCTCGCCCGGGAAGCGGAGTTCCAGGCGGTGATCCCGGTGCGGGGCAAGATCCTCAACTGTCTGAAGGCGGACTACGCCAAAATCTTCAAAAACGAGATCATTACGGATATTATCAAGGTACTGGGCTGCGGCGTGGAGGTCCGGACAAAGGCAAATAAGGATTTGTCCTCCTTCTCTCTGGAAAATCTGCGCTGGCACAAGATCGTCATCTGTACGGATGCGGACGTGGACGGATTCCAGATCCGTACCCTGATTCTCACCATGCTGTACCGACTGACGCCCACCCTCATTGACGAGGGATATGTATACATTGCGGAATCTCCCCTGTATGAGATCAACAGCAAGGACAAAACCTACTTTGCATATACAGAAAAGGAAAAGACCAAGATCCTGTCCCAGCTGGAAGGGAAGAAATTCACCATCCAGCGTTCCAAGGGACTTGGCGAAAATGAACCGGAAATGATGTCCCTGACCACCATGAACCCTGCCACACGCCGGCTGATCCAGGTCACCTCCGATGAGGCGGAAAAGACCTTTGCCGCCTTTGATATGCTGCTGGGGGACAATTTGCAGGCGAGAAAGGATTTCATTTCTGAATACGGCGGCGATTATCTGGAGCTTGCCGATATTTCATAAGGAGGGACACCTGTGGCACGAAAGAAAAAGGAACCCCAACAGAAGCGGGCAGCCATTCCCAACGCCTATATCGAAGGCGCCGGCATCGTGGTAGAGGAAAAGATCACAGAAACCCTGGAGAAGAACTACATGCCCTATGCCATGAGCGTCATCATCTCCCGGGCACTGCCGGAGATCGACGGCTTCAAGCCCTCCCACCGGAAGCTGCTGTATACCATGTACAAAATGGGGCTGCTTACCGGGCAGCGCACCAAATCCGCTAACGTAGTGGGACAGACCATGCGGCTGAACCCCCACGGTGACGCTGCCATCTATGAAACCATGGTGCGGCTTGCCCGGGGCAATGAGGCGCTGCTGCACCCCTATGTGGACTCCAAGGGTAACTTTGGCAAAGCCTATTCCCGGGATATGTCCTATGCCGCCTCCCGGTATACAGAGGTCAAGCTGGATCCCATCTGCAACGAGCTGTTCCGGGACATCGACAAGGAAACCATTGACTTTGTCCCCAACTACGACAACACCATGGCGGAGCCGACTCTGCTGCCTGCCTCCTTCCCCTCCGTGCTGGTAAACGCCAACATGGGCATTGCGGTTTCCATGGCAAGCAGCGTGTGCCCCTTCAACCTGGCGGAGGTCTGCGAAACCTGTATCGCTTTGATCAAAAATCCGGAGCATGACCTGCTCAGCACATTAAAGGGGCCGGACTTTCCCGGCGGCGCCTACATGCTCTACGAGGAAGGGGAGCTGAACAAGATCTACCAGACCGGCAGAGGCTCCGTCCGGCTCCGGGCAAAGTACAGCTATGATAAGGATGCCAACTGCATCGAGATCACCGAGATCCCCTATTCCACCACCATCGAAGCCATCATGGATAAGATCATTGAGCTGATCAAAGCCAACAAGATCCGGGAGATCTCCTACATCCGGGATGAAACAGATCTGAGCGGCTTGAAGCTTGCCATTGACTGCAAGCGGGGTACGGATCCGGACAAGCTGATGCAAAAGCTGTTCCGGATGACCCCGTTACAGGACAACTTCTCCTGTAACTTCAACATTCTCATCGCCGGCACCCCAAAAGTCATGGGCGTCCGGGAGATTCTGACGGAATGGGTGGCGTTCCGGGCGGAATGCGTGAAACGCCGGGTGCATTTTGACCTGCAAAAAAAATCCGAAAAGCTGCATCTGCTGGAAGGCCTGCAAAAGATCCTGCTGGATATTGACCACGCCATCCGCATCGTCCGGGAAACGGAGGAAGAAGCGGACGTGGTATCCAACCTGATGGTGGAATTCGGTATTGACGAGATCCAGGCGGAATATGTGGCAGAGATCAAGCTGCGGCATCTGAACCGGGAATACATCCTCAAGCGCATTGCGGAGGTGGAGTCCCTGTCCGGAGAAATCGCAGAAATGCAGGACATTCTGGGCGATCCGAAAAAGATCCGCCGGATCATTACGGAAGAGCTGAAGGCCGTGAAGGAGAAATACGGACAGCCCCGGCGCACCCAGTTCCTGTATGCGGATCAGCTGGAGGAAGAGCCGGAGGAGGATGAGACTCCGGATTACCCGGTGCACCTGTTCTGCTCCGCCAGCGGCTATTTCAAGAAGATCACTCCCCAGTCCCTGCGGGTCAGCGGCGAGCAGAAGCTGAAGGAGGGGGATGCCATGGCAGCCCAGTTTGAAGCAACCAACCGGACGGAGCTGCTGTTCTTCACCGACCGATGCCAGGTATATAAAAGCCGTGCCAGTGCCTTTGATGATACCAAGGCAAGCCTGCTGGGAGATTATGTACCTGCAAAGCTGGGATTTGACGAAAACGAAAGCCTGGTGAAGATGATCCCCACTGTAGACTACAGCGGCTTTGTGCTGTTCGCCTTTGAAAACGGCAAGATCGCCAAGGTACCCTTGCCCGCATATGCCACCAAGACCAACCGAAAACGGCTCGCCAACGCCTACTCCGGCAAATCCAGACTGGTGGAGATCCTTTATTGTCCGGAGGATACGGCACTGCTGGTGCGCACCACCAACAACCGGGCGCTGCTCTTCCACACAGCCATGATCCTGCCCAAAGCCACCCGGGATACCATCGGCGTCCAGGTGGTCACACTCAAGGCAAAAGCAGTGCTGGACAGTGTTGTCCCAGTGGACCCGGAGCAGCTGGAGCAGCTGAAAAAATACAGCGTCAAAAATATTCCGGCGGCAGGCGTCCTTGCAAAGGATCTGCCGGACAGCCACCAGCTGTCCTTCCCGGAAGCATAGTAAAAGAAAAGAAGGACCCCGGATCACGCCGGAGTCCTTCTTCGTGTTAGCTGCAGCGCGGGCAAATGCACTGAACGATTGCAGTGATCAGGGACAGCAGCATAATCACGCTGAAAATAGCTGCGATCGCCCCGATCAGCACAAAGGGCAGCAACGGCACATTGGTCAGCAGAAAGCTGAGCAGTGCCACCGTCAGCAGCACAACCGCTCCGTACAGCAGGCACAAGCCATACCGGCAAACAGCGGCTCGCAGGCACATGGCAGAGCATGCGGCAGAAGCGATGGCTGCTGTTGCAGCAATGACGATCAGCACCAGTGCAATGGGCACCACATAGGGTGCCGCCACAGTCAGCGTCAGAAAGTCAAAGTAGTACAGCAGCGCTGCGCCTACGCCTCCCAGAATGGACAGTAAAATTGCCGGGCATCCGCTTTTCAGACAACACATATACATCCTCCCCCTTATATCGGATACGTTTTCCGTACCCAAGGATAGTATATGCACCAGTGCCCCGTTGGTTCGTCAAAATCCGACAGTCTGCAAAAAACGAGCCGGATTGCGAAAAGCTATGCAGATACACTTGAAAATTCCACTGTTCCATGCTATACTATATGTACGAGCATCTGAATAATCGACCCATCTCGAGAAAGGAGTGGCTGCATTTGCAGCCTGCACTTATGGAAAGTACTGTTTTTCCGCTGCCGTTTCAATCCCATCTGATTTTCTGCGTGATCGCCACGATCTTTTTTGTGATCCAGTTTATCCGCATGCGCCGCATGTATCAGCTGGTCTTTGCGGTTGCCGTTCCTGCTACCCTGCTGCTGTATATCAACGAAAGCCGCACCTGGTTCTACGGCATCGGCGTATTTGAACTGGTAATGCTGATCCTTGCCATTGCGACTGTATGCATCGACCACGCCCGGGCAAAAAAGAATGCCCCCAAGGGCAAGACCGACGAGGAAGCAAAGGCATGAGGCTTGTGATTCTGGATTGGGCAACCATGACCGCCCATGAGGATCTTTCCCCGGAATGCTTCCGCCCCTTTGCGGATGAGATCGACTGCTACAGTCTGACAAGCCCCGGAGAGGCTGCCGCCCGGATCGGGGACGCAGAACTGGTGCTGTGCAACAAGGTGCCTATTACCGGAGAAGTTATAGAAGCATGCCCCAATCTGAAGTATATCGGGCTGTTCGCCACCGGCTACAACAATGTGGACATTCCTGCCGCTACCGCCCGGGGCATCCGGGTCTGCAACGCTGGCAGTTACTCCACCAACGCCGTGGCACAGCTGGTATTTGCTTTCATGCTGGATCATTTCAGCAAGCTGCCCCTGTATAACCTGGACGTGCGCCAGGGCAAGTGGTGCACCTCCCCGACCTTCTCTTATTTCCCCTACCCTACCATGGAACTGGCAGGGAAAACCCTGTCCATCATCGGCTTTGGCAGCATCGGGAAAGCCGTTGCAAAAATCGCTGACGCTTTCGGGATGCAGGTACTGGTCAGCACCCGTACCGTACCGGCGCATGCTCCCTACCCTATGGTCACCCTGGCAGAGGCATTTGCAAGGGCGGATGTGCTGACCCTTCACTGTCCTCTGACAGAAGATACCAGCCAGCTGGTCAATGCCATTCGGCTTGGCAGCATGAAGCCCTCTGCCATTCTCATCAATACCGCCCGGGGCGGCGTAGTGGCAGAGCATGATCTGGCAGAGGCTCTGAACAATGACATCATCGCCGGCGCATACCTGGACGTGCTGCAGCAGGAGCCCATGAACCCGGATACGCCCCTGCGGCATGCGAAAAACTGCGTCATCACGCCCCATATCGCATGGGCACCCCTGGAGACCCGGCAAAGACTGCTGGGAATCGTGACGGATAATTTGCAGCATTTTCTTGCGGGAAATCCGCAAAATCTTGTAAACTGAGGTTGAATACATTGAATATTTCTGAAAAAAAGCGTGTGGTTGTCAAGCTGGGTTCCTCCACGCTGACCCATAAAACCGGCAGGCTGAATCTGCGGCGGATGCACAATCTGATCCGGATCCTGGCAGACTTGCACAATGCGGGCAAGGAGATCATTCTGGTATCCTCCGGTGCCATTGCGTTGGGCTGTGGCAAGCTGCGGCTGCTGGAGCGACCCAAGGATACCCCCACCAAGCAGGCTGCTGCTGCCGTAGGACAGTGTGAGCTGATGGATATGTACGATCAGCAGTTTGCAAACTACGGGATCACCGTAGCCCAGATCCTGCTGACCAAAACCATTCTGGAAAACGAACGGATCAACAACGTAAAAAACTGCTTCCAGCGGCTGCTGGACATGAACGTGATCCCCATTTTCAATGAAAATGATACAGTCGCCATTGACGAGCTGGAATTGGAGATCGGGGAAAATGACTCCCTGTCCGCCATTGTGGCTTCTCTGGTAAACGCCGATCTGCTGGTGATCCTGTCCGACATTGACGGACTGTATTCAGAGGATCCCCGCCGCTGTGAGCATGCAAAGCTGATCCCGGTGGTGGAACACATTGACGCACATATTGAATCCATCGCCGGCGGAGCAGGCACTGCCCTGGGTACCGGCGGTATGGCAACCAAGATCAACGCTGCCAAGATCGCCACTGCTGCCGGCATAGACATGGTGATCCTCAATGGCAGCCAACCGGAGCTGCTGTACGATTTGTTTGACGGCAAGCCGGTAGGCACACGTTTCCTGGCAAAGACGAACTGACGATGCTCAACGCTGCCCTGTGCAGCCGACAAGAAAGGAAGGTTTATATGACTGACATACTGGAACTGGGAAAACGGGCACAGGCGGCTGCACCTGCCATAGCCGCAGCTGCGCCGGCAGTGAAGAACGCTGCCCTTGCTGCCATTGCGGACGCACTGATCGCCAGAACGGGCGAGATCGTCAAAAAAAATCAGGAGGACATTGAACAGGCAGTTACCAATGGCATGTCCCAGTCCATGATCGACCGGCTGTTGCTGAATCCCCAGCGTATCGTTGCCATTGCAGCCAGCGTGCGCACCCTCATTGACATGGACGATATCGTAGGCTCTGTGGAGCATGGCACCATCCGCCCCAACGGTCTGCAGATCCTCAAGACCCGGGTACCCCTGGGCGTCATCGGCATTATTTTCGAGTCCCGACCCAATGTAACGGTGGACGCTGCCACCTTGTGCCTGAAAGCAGGCAATGCGGTAATCCTCCGGGGTGGCAAGGAAGCTCTCTGCTCCAACGCCCACCTGGTGACAGTCATGCGGGAAGCAGTGGAAAGCGCCGGTCTGCCGGCGGACGTGGTGCAGTTCGTGGACGACACCTCCCATGAAACAGCAGAAAAGATGATGCGCATGAATCAGTATCTGGATGTGCTGATTCCCCGGGGCGGTGCCGGACTGATCCGGGCAGTGGTGGAGCACGCATCCGTTCCGGTGATCCAGACCGGCACCGGTAACTGCCATGTATATGTGGACGACAGCGCAGATCTGGAAATGGCAGTCAACATTGTGGACAACGGCAAGACCCAGCGTCCCTCCGTATGCAATGCGGTGGAGAGCCTGCTGGTGCATAAGGACATTGCCCAAGAGGCTTTGCCTCTGATCAAAGCAAGACTGGATCAGCACAAGGTGGTCATGCATGGCTGTCAGACCACCCGCTCCATTCTGGGACCGGATGTACAGCCTGCCACAGAGGAGGACTATGCCAAGGAATACCTGTCCTATGACATTTCCGTGAAGGTGGTGGACTCCATTGACGAAGCCATCGCCCACATTTCCAGATATGGCACCAAGCATTCCGAAGCCATTGTGACCCGTTCCCTGGAGCATGCACGGAAGTTCCAGACCCAGGTGGACGCAGCAGCCGTTTATGTGAACGCCTCCACCCGTTTCACCGACGGCGGCGAATTCGGCATGGGCGCAGAAATCGGCATTTCCACCCAAAAGCTGCATGCCCGTGGGCCCATGGGGCTTCATGAGCTGACCACGGTCAAGTACCTGATTAACGGAGAGGGACAGATCCGCTGACCGGATCCCCCATAAAGGAGAAGCAGACGTATCATGCCAACAGAAACAGAACAGCGTTTTCCCCGCACCGGGCACAGCTCTCAGAGTGATATTGATAGTCTGCTGGCAGAGCTGGGCTATCATCAGCCCCCACGCCGGGAAGAACCCACAGCTCCGACACAGAAACCGGAACCGCAGCCCATCCGGGAGACCGCTGCCCCGGCAAAAAAAGAAAAGCCACGAAAAAAACCGGAACCAAAGCCAGATCCCAAACCGGTAAAGATCATTCAGGAACCGGTGGATCCGCCACTGCTGGATATTCCCATCCAGCAGTCCAAGCCCCTGGTGAAGGATGCGCCTGCCAGCAAGCCCAAAAGCAAACCAAAAAAAGCGCAGCCTGCATTGCTGAAAACCCTGCAAAGCGCCCTGGATGAGAACATTGAGGAAATCGAGCTGCTAACTAAGCTGCCGGTGGCGGAGGGTACCTCCCCATCGGAAGCACGCAGGCGCCGCCGCCGACAGATCCTGTATTTTTTCATTGGTGTGTTCTTTCTCTTTGCCGCTGTGCTGGGATGCATCCAGATCAGCAGAAGCATGCGGCAAAGGTTCGCAGGCTTTGCCAACAATGAAACGCAGAAGCAGGATTTTGCTGACTTTCTGGAGCCGGTAGTGGTCATGGACATCGCAGACTTCGACTCTGTCAGTGACCTGGATCCGGATCAGATTCTGTCCGCCGCTATCTGGGACTTCATGATCCACGGAGACATGGATAAATACGAACACACCATGGACATTGTAACCGTACCTGCCATTGACATAGAAGCCCATGCAGCAAAGCTGTTCGGAGAGGGGCTGAGCTTTTCGCACCATACCATCGGCACAGGGGATATGCGCTTCTATTACAACTCTGACAACAAATCCTACAACATTCCCACTGCCCCCTCCTATTTTTCCTACATCCCGTTGGTGGAACAGATCAGCAAGGAGGAGGATCGCTACACTCTGACAGTGGCATACAAGGAAGAAGTTCCCTCCTGGCAGAAGCATGACAGTGCGGCGGAAACAGCAAAGGAAATGGAGTTTGTGCTCCAGGAACTGAACGGCGCATACATTCTCCGTTCCGCAAAGAACATCTCCACAGAAGGCACATTATAAGCAACACCCGGCAGCTTCTCATGAAACTGCCGGGTGTTTTTGCATAGACAAGGCTGCACAATCTTACAGTACTGCCCTGAAGCAGGTGCAGCCCACAGAATGGCTCTGCAGACTGCATGCGTTTGGTTCAATAAAGATTGGTGGATCAGCCCCAGGGACGATTTCCGCCGCCGGATTCGCTGACAGAGGTACCGCCGGAGATGGTTCCCCCGTAACCACAGCGGTTGGTGCCGTCCTGGCTGCCAAAGTAGGTAACGCCGCTGAGGGTACCACCGGTGTAGCAGCTTACGTTGCTCTCTGTGGAGCAAAGCACCATTTCCTGGGATGCATTCGGCAGCACAAAGGTTGCGATCACCGTACCACTTGCATTGGTAAAGGTGATGGTAGAACCAGCCGAAACAGATGTTGTGGACAGGAACGCCTTGTTGGAAGGATATTCAAACATACTACTGCTGCCCGCAGCAATCACAGTGCCGCCGTTGTAGGTGATGGAATAGCCGTCGCCGCAGTCCAGAGGGCCGTTGCCGCCGCCGGTCTGGGAAACGAATACATAACCGCCATTGAAAATCAGCTCTCCGTTGGAGTCCAGTCCGTCCCCTGCTGCATTGACAAAGGTATAGCCACCGTTGAAGGTCATGCTGTAGCTGCCGCCGCCGACGCTGCCGCCGCCCCAGCCGCCTCCCCAGCCGCCGCCCATGCCGCTGGAGTCTGCACCGCCTGCTGCATTGTAGGCGTCATCCTTGGAGGTTACCATGACGGTGCCGCAATTCTGCACAATTGTAAGACCCTCAACTCCCTCATAGGAATAGGTGACGTTGATCCAGGGTGCATCATAGCCGCCGGTGGTGCTTTCCCCGATGGTCAGGTTATGGTCGGAATGCATGCCGTCATCCGCAGAAGCCAGGGTGATATTGCCCCCGTTGATGGACATATTGCCGCCGCAATGCAGGGAGTCGTCTGTGGAATCAATGTTCAGCGTGCCGCCGTTGATGATCAGATCACCGCCGCTCAGATATGTGGTGCCGTCCGTATCATACAGACCCACTGCCTTGATGCCCTTGACGCTCAAGTCAACCTTATTGTTGTTGCCCTCCTGCATACCGCCGCCCCAGCCGCCGCCGGAGGAGCCGGAACCAGTGTAGCCGTGACCCTGGTAGGTATTGATGGTCACGTTACCACCGTTCATGGTAAAGGTCTGCTCTGCCTGGATGCCGTCTCCACTCTTGGATGTGATATCCACTGTGCCGCCGGTAATGGTCACATAACCCTTTCCGGTATCCGTGCCGGAGGACTTAATGCCGTCGCCGGAGGTGGATGTCAGCTTCAGATCCAGTGCGGAATAATCCGTATCCTCCGGATCACCGATCCGAACGGAATCCTTGCCCCACAGGCAGTCATCCACTGCATTGACGGTCACAGAACCATTCCAGATCTTCAGATCATCCTTGCTGACAATGCCGTCCTGGTAATTGCCGTTGACGATCAGCGTGCCCTTGCCTTTGATCTTCAGATCATCCTTGGAATAAATAGCACCGCTATCGCTGTCCGCATTGGTATAGTTGGTACCATCAGAAATGGTACTGGTGGTACCGTTCTTGGCAGTGATCCGGCACTCGCCTCCAACGCTTGCAACATAAATAGGAGAATCCGCCGTATTGGTCAGCTCTATGCCGTCCAGCACCAGCTCTACAATGGCGTCCGCATAGGTTGTCTTATCCACGTTCACCACGATCTGCCCGCCGGTCATGGAACCGGTTACATTATAAATACCAGGCTGGGTGATGGTTGCAATGGTGCTGCTGGTCAGCTCCACGCCCTCGCCGGATACTGTCAGACTGGAGCCATTCAGCTGGACGCCTGCTTCCGTGGTAACAGTCCCGGAGCCGTTCAGTGCCTCTACCCCAGTGAAGGATGCGTCAGCGCTCATCTGGAACACACCGGTAGCGTCCGCACTGTGCTTCATCTGCTGACCGCCGGTATACAGGCTGTATGCGGCGGAGGTTGTCAGATCCGGACTGCTCAGCAGCACATAGTCAAACTTCTTGTTGGGGGTTGCTGCATAAACGGTTGTAGCACCGGACTTGACTGCAATCTCATTGCCCTTTGTCCACTCAGCCGCATAGGTCAACAGCATGCAGCCCTGGGATGCACTCACAAGCGCAGCCTGGCTGTCTGTGGCGGTTGCACAAACAGAACCGCCGGTAATATTCGTAGCGGTAATGCTGGTCAGACCCCGGTCGCCACATGCCAGCACGGTACCGGCAGAAATGTCAATGGTGGTTTCCGCCTGAATAGCATCATTCCCGGCCTTGACGCTTACATTGCCGCCGGAGATATTCACATCCGCCTTGGTAGACTTGATGCCGTCTCCGGTGGCGTTGACCTTCACCGTACCGTCCTTGATGCGCACACTCTGCTTTGCCCGGATACCGTCCATCTTGGTGGTGGTATTTTCCGTAATGACAGTAATATCACCGCCGGTGATTTTGAGATCGTTGTTGCAGTGGATGCCATACTGGGTGGATGCGGTCACAACCAGTGCACCCTCCCCCTTGATGGTCATGTCATCCTTGGTATAAATGGCTGCGGTATTTTCTGTATAGGTGGTGCCGTCATACACATAATTGGTGGTACCTGCAACCAGGTTCAAAGAGGTGTTTTCCGCATTCTCAACCAGGATCGGGGCAGCGGAAACGCCGGTGATGTTCACGCCGTTGAGGAACAGCTTGACGGTTTCAGCATCCGCCACAATATCCGGTACATTGACTACGATCTGTCCATCCGTCAGAGTACCGTCAATATAATAACTACCGGATGCGTCAATGGTCACCGTTTTATTGCTGTTGCTCAGCGTAGCGTGATCCCCCTCTACTTCAATGAAAGTGTCCTTCAGGTGGATATATGTAGGCTCAGCCTGCGGGGTGGAAGCCAGCCTCTGACCCTTGAGCAATGCAAGATCTACGCTGTTCAGCACACCGTCTCCGTTGAGATCCCCGTTTTCTGCTGCCGTTGCAGTGAGGGTCGCTTTCCGGATCAGATACTGCTGCAAAGCGGTCACATCCTTTGCATCCACAGTGCCGTCCAAGTTTACATCGCCTGCAACCGTGGCTGCTGCGCTGACGGATGCGCCGGTGCGAATCACACCGCTGGTACACAGAACGCTCAGCGCCAGCATACCGGCAAGCATTCTGCGCCTGTTTGCTTTCCCAGACTTCATGATCATCTACTCCTTTATTCAATCATTTTGGCGTGCCGCATGGGCTTTCTGCGGCATTGCCTTGACACGGGGATACGCCCCGGGTTCTGCCAATATACATAGTATAATGCCCCATTCTTAAAATAGTCTTAAAAAGCAGAAGCATACCGCAAAAAGTATACAAATTCCGCCATGCAGGTTTATAGCTTTTGGGCAACACCACTGAGAGCCAGTTTCATACAATGCTGCCTTTCTGCACAAAGCGGGCCCCCGTTTTTCTACAAATGTCACAATTTTCGTAATGGTGATCCTATGAAAAAAGGATGAAAAGCAATTGAAAGTGTATATATACTTGTGAAAACCGGCAAAAAGCACACCATTCTTAAGACTATTTTAAGAAACCCTTGATAGAATAAAGGCAAGAAAACAGCAGAAAGGAGATACTGCCTCAGCAGTAGAACAATGGGGAGGAACACTGCTGGACAAACACGCCTATGGCAATTCGTACTTTTCAGCGGCGGGAAGTAAAATTCCTGCTTTCCAAAGCGCAGTATGACGCACTTCAGCCCATTCTTCTGGACTATATGAATCCGGACAAATATTGCGTGAACGGCAAGGAATACGGGGTCTATAATGTATATTACGACACCGATGACAATTTCCTGATCCGGGAATCCCTTGCCAAGCCCTATTACAAGGAAAAGATCCGGCTGCGCAGCTATGCCTCGCCTGCAGGACCGGAGGACACGGTTTTTCTGGAAATCAAGAAAAAGATCGGCGGCATTGTAACAAAGCGTCGAGTGACCATGACCCTGCAGCAGGCAAATGCCTACATACAGACCCGGGTCAAGCCTCAGTCGGAAAAGTTCCTGCAAATGCAGGTGCTCAAGGAGCTGGACGTTTTCCTCAACAACTATGCCGTTTCCCCCAAGCAGTATATCAGCTACCAGCGCTCCGCCTTTTTCGGCAAGGACAACAGCGACTTTCGTCTGACCTTTGACCGTCAGATCACTGCCCGGCGGGAGGATATTTCTCTTGCCTCCGGCAATTACGGAAGCCAGATCATCCGGCCGGATCAGCGGCTGATGGAGATCAAAGTGACCGACTCCATTCCCAAATGGCTCTCCGATGCCTTATCAGAGCTGAACATCTACAAAACCAGCTTTTCTAAGTACGGCACTGCTTACAAGCAGTATATCCGAAGCAAAATCGAAGAAGATAGGAGCGTAATGATTTATGCCTGAAAACATTTTTGGAATCAAGTCCATTCTCACCGCATCCACCATGACCATCGGAGAATTTCTCACCTGTATTCTCTGTTCCACCCTGTTGGGCTTTCTCATCAGCCTGATCTACATATTCACCCACCGGAAGACCGGCTACTCCCAGAGCTATGTGCTGACCATGACCATGCTGCCTGCCATCATCGCCGTAATCATCCTCATCATCGGGGACAGCGTATCCAGCGCACTGAGTCTGGCTGGCGCATTTACCCTGGTGCGGTTCCGAAGCGCTCCCGGCGACCCCAAGGACATTGCTTATGTGTTCTTTGCAATGGCGGTGGGTCTGTGCTGCGGTATGGGATATATCGGCTGCGCATTCCTGTTCTTCCTGCTGCTGGGTATTATCATGTTCGTGCTGAATACAGTACATTACGGTGCCCCAAATGTCAGCGATATGACCCTGAAAATCACCATTCCGGAAAATCTGAATTATATGGGTCTGTTTGACCGGGTACTGACGGAAAACACCACCTACTGGCGGCTCAAGCGGGTCAAGACCACGGACTTCGGCACCCTGTTCGACCTGGTTTACAGCATCAAGGTGAAGAACGATATCGACCAGAAGAAATTCATTGACGATCTCCGGGCACTGAACGGCAATCTCAACGTAACCCTGGTATTGTACAAGTACGACGACAAGATCTACGAAAAATGATCCATCACAGGGCTGAGGATGCTGCATGCGTCCCCGGCCTTGCGGTGTTTGCTGCCGCCCGGCTGATGAACAGGGCGGAGAAATGGGGAACCAATATGAAACGTATGCTTGCTTTGCTTGCCGCCTGTGCCATGCTCTGCACGCTCGCAGCCTGCGGACAACAGGAAGAAGGCTCTACTGCTGGAAGCGGGAATGCAGCCCCGACAGATTCTGTGCAGGATTCCGCAACGGGCAGCAAACCGGCAGATTCCACAACACCGGAGGATTCCTCCAAAGCGGAGGAATCCGGCAGCGACAGCCGAAAAGATCCGGATGCACCGGAACATTCCGAATCCAGCGGAACGGATTCCGCTGTACAGTCCCCGGAGCACAATGGGGACACTCCCTCCGGTTCTGACACCGAAAACAGCCAACCGGACAATCCCTCCTCCGGCGAGCAGAAGCCTGCCGCCTCCACACCAACGCAGCAGGAGCAGCAAAGCCCGACGGCAACCACCGCTGCCCAGGAGGATTCCACCCCTGCATCAGACGTCAAGACCATCACCCTGTTGGGAGACAGTGTGCGCTTTGAAGGCAAGGGCATTGCCGCCCGTGGCTCCAAGGTAGGGATCACCAAGGGTGGCACCTATCGGATCAGCGGCAGTCTGTCCGACGGACAGATTGAAATCAATACAGAGAAAAAGGTGGTACTGCAGTTGGATGGAGTGTCCATCAAAAACTCCGCCGGTTCCGCCATCAACGTGATCAATGCCAAGCGGGTGAATGTGGAACTGATGCCCGGAACTGTCAACAGCCTGGAGGACGGCAGCATACAGCACGATGTGGACAAGGGCGCATTGTTCTCCAATGACACGCTGGAGATCGGTGGCAGCGGCACTCTGAACATCCGCTCCAACTACGCCCACGGCATTGCCAGCGACGATGACATCATTGTCAACGGCGGCAGGCTCCACATTGTCTCCACCAAAAGCGGACTGTTTGCCAACGATGATATTACCATCAACGGAGGTACACTGTACTGCGATGCGGGCACCAACGGCATCAAGTGCAAGAACACCATTTCCATCAACGGGGGCACTTCTGTGCTCATGGGAGGCACCCGGGAAGAAAAGGGTGCCGTGATCGCCGTGGGCGGGTTCACCATCAACGGCGGCACCCTGTACGCAGTGGGAAACACCTGTACCCTGCCCCTTGCATCCTCCGGTCAGAATGCGGTGGCTGTGACCTTCGCTTCTGCCTTGTCGGCAAATATGCTGACACGGATCGCATCCGGCTCCAGTCCCCTGTTCACTCTGTCATCTCCGAGAGCCTATAAAACCGTGCTCTATTCCGGCAGCGGTCTGCGGGAGGGCGCATCCTACACGGTTTCCACCGGCGGCATGGTATCCGGTGGCAGTACTGCTGACTATGTAACCACCGGCGGCACCTACAGCGGCGGCACGGATCGAGGTACATACAAAACCACCGGCAGGGTTTCATCCTTTTCCGTTTCCTAAACAACTCCCCGAAGGACGTGTGTCTTTCGGGGAATCTTTTGTTTTCCGACTGCTGCAATTGACTTTTCCCTCTTTTTTTGGTATGATTAAAGTATAAGTAAACTGGTGCGGGATTCATGAAATCAATCGAAGGGGATCGAAATGCAAGAAAGAAAAAGAATTGCGGTTATCATGAATGAGAGCGAAAGCGTCTATCAACAGCGCATGCTCAAAGGGATCATTACCCAGGCGTACAGTCTGAATTGGGATGTTGCGGTATTTTCCTGTCTGACCAATTACTATTACGACTGTGCGCACCAGACCTCCGAGCATAATATTTTTGCTCTGATTAATTACAAGAAATTTGATGGGCTGCTGTATGCCCGCAGTACCATCCGGAACGAGCATCTGCAGGAAAAGCTGGATGCTGAGCTGCGGCAGAATTGCCGGATACCCATCGTTCTGCTGGATGAACCCAGCGACACCCTGCCCTATGTGCTAACGGACGACCGTTCCGCCTTCCGGCAGCTGACGGAGCATTTTATCACGGTGCATGGCATGACGGATATTTACTGCCTCACCGGATTCCAGGGGAACCCTCTGGCAGAGCAGCGGGTCACAGGCTATCGGCAGGCACTGGAGGCTCACGGGATTCCCTATCGGCAGGAAGCCGTATTCTACGGGGACTTCTGGTCCTCCTCCGGGGAGCAGCTTGGTGCCCGGCTGGTGAACAAGGAAATCCCCATGCCCCAGGCCATTGTCTGTGCCAACGATGCCATGGCCATCGCCCTTTGCAACTATCTCACCAATCATGGGATCCAGATCCCGGAACAGGTTGCCATCAGCGGCTATGACGCCACACCGGAATGCCAGGAAAATCTGCTGTCCATGACCTCCTTCATCCGGGCAAACTATGAACTGGGGGTCTGCGCAGTCAGTCGGCTCTATACCCTGCTGATGGGGAAACAGTGTACCAATGTGCAGTCCCCTACCGCCAGCATTGTTACCGGAAGAAGCTGCGGCTGCGGAGACGACCTTCCGCACCTGGCACAGGAAATGGCATACCACAAGAAAATTGCCAACTATGAAGGTCTGTACAAAAACAGCAACATGGCTGTGTCTCTGACGCTGGCGGAAACCATCGACACCTGCATGAACCAGGTGTACAGCCACCTGTATATGATCCGGGATTACAAGGAATATTACCTGTGCCTGTGTGAGGACTGGGCTGGCAGCTGCGATGTGGCTGAGCCAACTGCTTACCGGAAAACCGGATTCCCGGAGAATATCACCATCAAGGCAGTGGTGGGGGCATCCGGAGATCTGCGGGATTACACCTTTCCGGCAAAGGATATGCTTCCGGCACTGGTGGAAGAACGGGAGGAGCCAAGAGCCTATTACTTTACGCCCCTGCATCACAACGACCGGTTCTTTGGCTACTCTGTGATCTCCTACGGCAGCACGCCGGACTGCTACGATGAAATCTACTGCCGGTGGAACGCCACCATCAGCACTGCCATTGAGTTTATCCGGGTACAGAATTTTCTCAAGAGTATGTACAACCGGGTGCATTTATCCGCCATCCGGGATTCCCTCACCGGCATTTACAACCAGGAAGGCTTCCGCCAGGCGTTGCAGCAGCAGTATAACCGGGCACGGGATCAGGAGCTGTCCCTGCTGGTCATGATCGCCAACATAGATGATTTGCGGCAGATCAATGACACTTATGGGCATCTGGAGGGGGACAATGCCATCATCGTCTTTTCCAATGCTCTGACCAACACCTTTACCAGCAATGAACGCTGTGCCCGGCTGTCCGGAGATCAGTTTGCGGTGGTAGGCAGCGGTGAATACGATGCCGATGCGGAGACCCGGTTCACCAATGCCCTCAACAGCTACCTGGAGCATTACAACCACAGCAATACCCTGGTGCCGAAAATCACTGCCAGTCTGGGCTTTTTCTGCGGACAAGTCCCACCCCAGAGCGGACCGGATTCCCTGGTGCAGATTGCATTGAATCAGATGGAGCAGAACAAGCTCCAACGCCGCACGGAGCGCAGCTCCCCCTATTATGCAGAGTTTTCCAAGCTGCGGGAGAAGATCTACGCTACCCCTTCCTATAACTGGAGTATTGATGCCATGTGCAAGGAAATGATCCTGAGCCGGGGGTATTTTCAGAAGCTGTACACCCGCTGCTTCGGCATCAGCTTCACCCAGGATGTAATCAACAGCCGCATTGCCCATGCCAAAAAGCTGCTGGCACAGACGGATCAGAGCATTGCTGTGATTGCGGAGAAAAGCGGCTATGATAATTATGTACATTTCATGCATCAGTTCAAGAAGATCGTGGGCATCACGCCCACGGATTATCGGCGAAAAAAACGCCAGGCATAACAAAAACAGTCCGGAAGGAATTATCCTCCGGACTGTTTTCATCTTTACTTTGCAAGCAGTCTGCGCAGCAGAACCAGATCAAATGCGTTCACCGCACCATCTCCGTTCAAATCTGCCCGCACTGCCTGGTCTGCCGTCAGAGCCGACCGACGGATCAGATACTGTTGCAGCAGCACTGCATCGGAAACGGACACGCTGCCGTCTCCGTTTACATCCCCCTGGATGGACTTGGCCTGCTCCACAGCCAGAACCGTATAGTTGACACAGCCGGCAGACTGACCATTGGTACCCAGGGTGATCTTCTCCCCGGCAGCCGCATCCCGGCTGTACAATACAAAGGATACATCCTTATCATTGGCTGCGGTTAATTCCGTTTTGCTCCAGGTAGAAAGCCATGCTGGTACGGTTGCGACTCTGGAATCCAACAGCACATACACAGTCATGTCCGCACCGGCAGTAAAGGTTGCCAGATCCGTGCTGACATTCTTGGAATCACAGGCGGTCAGCAGCGCTTCCGCCCCCTGCAGCTGTTCCGGCAATGCCGCATACACCACGTCCCGGTCGCCGAACAGCAGACTGCCGATACCGGTATTGGTTCCTAGCTTCCAGTTCTGATAATGCGCTGTATCCAGCACCTGTACATCCCGGAACAGAGTGCCGTTCATGGGATCCACAACGATCTCCAATGTCCACTTTTGATTGTCGCTGCCGTCGCATGCCCACTGTACCACATTGGCGCCATTGTCCGTGGAGCCGCCGGTCACGCCGATACAGCTTGCGTCCTTAGTAGCCTTGGTGGTAATGGTATAGCTGCCGTCCCCATTGTCCACCAGCTTGAACAGCTGGGCATCGCTGTGGGTATTGCTGTAAATGCCGATATTGGTGCCATTGTCCGTCTTGCCGTAGTCCAGATCCAGCAGATAGGTATTTCCGTCCCCGACCCGGGAATAGAGATAGTAATAGCCATCTCCTCCGTCCCGGAACTGCCAGCCGTTTGCCGTACCGTTGCCCTGCTGCACGTTGGTGCCGTTGGCTGCTGTACCATCAGCCACCTCCAGACACAAACCGCTGTTCACATTGCGGATCCGGTAGGTGTGGGCAGTGTTGATGACTGCGCCGGTCTTGCCGGGCACCAACGGTGTGCCGCCCAATACGGTCACTGTGGGTCTTGCCGGCAGAGGCTGATCCGAGCCAAGATAGAAGCTGGGGTGGGGCGGCTGGTTGTAGGCAATATTCTGCCCTGCCACCTGGGTTCTGTATGGTACATCATGCATCAGCGTGGTGATCCGATAGTCCGTATCATAGGGCGTACAGTAGATCCGGATGGACTTGCCGTCACTTGCCCGGACGATCAGTTCCTCACGCCAGTCCCCGAACAGATCCGCTGACAGACAGGGTGTGCCCTTGGTGGTGTTGCAGGTATAGTATCCATCCGTCGTCAGAAGGGTGGTCAGCGTGCCGTCCGTCTTGACCTTGCTGATGGTTGCAGGGGAATCCGTATAGCCATCCAGGATCTCACGCTCCAGATCCCCGTCCCAATAGCTCAGAAAATTGATTGCCGGACGACGCATGGAAAGCTTGGTGCCGCTGCCGTTGAATACGTCATTGCCAAGTCCCCAGAATTCCGCACCGGCATTGCCTGCCCAAACGTTATCCGCACAGCATCTGCCGGTATCACTGCTGCCATCCACATGGAAAATGGTCTGACCGGTTTTGCCGTCCAGCAGGGATACCCCGTAGGGTTTATCCTCATGGCAGACCCAAACCTCGATGCCGGGACGGTTGGGTAGCAGATCTCCCACATGCAGCGCATCTCCATGTCCCTTATTGGTGCACCACAGCACCTTCCCGTCATCATCCAGACAGGTAGCACCCAGGATCAGCTCCTGCTTGCCGTCACCATCCACATCCGCAGGCATACAGTTGTGGTTGCCGTCCCCATACCCCTGCGCAGAGGAGGAGTTGCCCGTATCAAAATACCAGCGCTGTTTCAGCTTCTTGTCCACCACGTCATAAGCGCAGGCGGTCATTCGAGTATAATAGCCCCGAACAGTAACTGCGCTGGGACGTTCCCCGTCCAGATACATCACCGCACCCAGGAACCGATCCACCCGGTTGCCGTATTTATCTCCCCAGGCTGAAACCGTGCCCCGCCCCGGGTTGTAATTGATGGTATCCAAAGCTGCACCGTTCTTGCCGTCAAACAGGGTCAGATATTCCGGCCCCGTCAGAATATAGCCCTTGGAATTCCGGTATACCTTGGAACCGTCCCCAATCACCTTGCCGGTGCCGTCCACTGTGCCGTCGGAGGTTTTGCATACCAACTCGGCAATGCCGTCCAGATCGTAATCCGCCACCAGCATCTGGGTATAATGAGCTCCGGCACGGATGTTCCAACCCAGATCGATCCGCCAAAGCCGGGTGCCGTCCAGCTTGATGCAGTCGATATACACCTTGTCTGTTTTGCCGCCCTTGGAGTTGTCCTGGGAGTTGGAAGGGTCCCACTTCAGAAAGATCTCATACTGCCCGTCGCCATCTGCATCGCCCACAGAGCAGTCGTTGGGCGAGTAAGTACAGCCGCTGCTGGTGGGTGGATCCAGATTCAGCTGAAAATAATTGGTGTTGGAGGTCAGCTTACAGGTATCATTGGTCTGCACCGTTCCGCCGGAAAGCATTTCCACCCGATAAGTATCGCTGGCGCTGCCGCCCTTGTCCAGGTAGCTGGTGGCATCGCCCGCATCGCTGGTGTACACCAGGGTATTGCCCCGGTACAGCCGGAACACTGCATCGTCCGGATCGTTGGCAAGGAACCGCCAGTTCACCAGCATGCCGGAACCGGTATTGATGGCGCAAATGCCCCGATCCAGGTTCTCCACCACACAGCTTTTGTCTGCGGCAGCGGCGATGGACACTCTATGGCTCATACCCATCGCTGCCAGGTTCAGACCCAGCGCTCCTGCCAGAAGCAAGGAACCGATTTTTTTCATACATTCATCCCCCTGTTTTGTCTGATTGTTTTCTGTTGCAGCTATGCCTTCTTTGGGCATGCTATCATTGTAACACATCATTTGTACATTTTCAATTCACAATTGGGGTGTTTTTATGCACAATTGTACCATATTTCATGCTACAGAAAAGTCGAAAAACAAAGAATTGGAGGAAAGCAGATATTTTCAGATATTTTTTTGTTTGAACATGACCCATTTGCCTTCTGAAATTCGTTTATATATGTGAAGGCGATAAAATGATTTTACTATTATTTTACATGGTAAAGAGTAGGAGAATCACGTCATGCAGTATACCTACCATACCAGGCAGATTCGGTGGAGAGGACAAATCGCCTATACCTATGATATCTGCACTGCATCCAATGACTTGATTCTGGTGAAAGATTGTTCTGCCAACGAAACGCTGGTAAAATGCTCATTCACATGCTGTCCGATGATGCCGTTTCACCATTGCATGCATTGGACATTGTCCGGAAATACCCGGACTCCTGATTTGCCTCGCCGACATTCTTTTCCCATATTTAACAAAGCCCCGATTTCACCAGAATCGGGGTTTTCCCCTTTTTGGAGACGATGGACGTGCATCTATTGAGAGACGCAGTTGAACAATTCATGATACAAAGCATTTCCGTTGAACCGTTCGAGCATGGGGACACTTGGTTTGATTGATGATTACTTTTGTATACATGCAAATTAGAAATAATCAGAGATCTTCACAAATTTTACTTGACTTTTCCTGATTTTGATGTATAATAGAATTAGTAGAGATGAAGCATACCAGCACCTTACGATCATAGGAGGTGATAATTGTAACGAACTATGAATACAAGGTATTCATACATCAGGTACTAGTGGTTCCTATAATTCTGGTGTACGTATTACCGATGATATTCTTAAATTTTATTACGATAATAATCATATCATATAGCAGAAATTACATATGCTACAGAGTAGAAGGGAGTTGTTTTATATGAAAAAGAAGTCCGCTCAGATGTTATCCTTTGGAATCACCGTTGCTGCCATGGCGAATTTGGCAGTCAGCGTGCAGGCAGCAGATCTACCCTATTGCTGGGGTACCACCGACAGCGATGTATTCAGCAATATGCAGCAGCTGGACGACAAAGGCATGATGGCTTGGGTCGGGAAGTCTTATGGCGCACAGGATCACTACAAGGTGTTGGCAAAGGAAAATTCCAGTGACACTGCATGCAGTTCCTTTTATGTGGCATACATCAACGAAAATCAGCTCCGCTTTACGCTGCGTCCAGACCTTAATGCATACAATCAGGCGGTGGAAATCATCAAGCAATACTACCCGAATCTTGCGTGCGGTAAATATTCCTCTGAATCCGATGCATACCTGTATCGGATTGTGGATCCTTTTGCCCCCGAGGACACTTATGAATTACAGAATTTGCAAACAGAAGTCAGCTCTGCTGAGATTGCCGACGCTCTCATGCGTGATCTTGCAAAAGCCGGACTTATCTCCGAGTTTTATTCTTGGGGACAGACCGCACGTTACTATGAGGTACAGAAGCTCCGAAGCGAAAGCGGGCTAACCTATCACAGTGATACCGATGTGTCTTGGACCGCAGTTGAGGATTACCTGCGTGCCAAAGGACTGGATTGGACAGTTGTAAAGCATGACTATTATTATCAAATCACGCCGAAAGAGGCATGCGCCTTTGAAACAGAATTTGCGCTCGCAGCAGATCTGTATGAAGCCTATGACCTTCAGCCGGAATATCTCTGTCCCGAAAGCATCACGAATTCTGTACTGGGCACAAACAGCCTGGCAGTAGACGGAGATATCAATCTGGACTGCAGCATTGATATTGCGGACACTGTCCTGCTTGCCCGGTTTATTGCTGAAGATCAAGAGATTGAGATCACCGGCACCGGTATTGGCAATGGTGATCTGGACAAGGACGGCAGTGTTACCATGTCGGACGTATCCGTTCTGCTGCGACAGCTGGCAAATCTGGATTGATTCTGCCACACAGCATTTTCTAATAGTACTAACCGCCGATGTGTTTGCGGCACATCGGCGGTTTCTTTTCTGTTTGAACACAGAGGCATCCCAAAAATTCTGCACTTTCTTTTCAAAAAAGCTTGACAGATCCAAAAAACTTTGTTATAATATAACTCATGTGAGACATTAGCTCAGTCGGTAGAGCATACGCCTTTTAAGCGTAGGGTCGAGGGTTCGAATCCCTCATGTCTCACCATGACAAAAAACCCCGATCAAATCGGGGCTTTTTTATTTTGCCTTAACCGATCTTGATGAGTCCGTTCCGCTCCAGATTATGCAGGAACAAGAACCGTGCCTCATCCCGGCACTCCGGTTTCATAAGATAATACATATAATTCTCCAGCAAAAACAGCTTGCTGGCGGTACGCCCTTCGATCTTGAACTGATGATACCCCATAGGCAGGTACTTCTCCCGGATGGCATCCGGGCTGATGTGATGGGAACACTTCATACTATCAAAAATATTATTGCCCTTGGAGGGGCATTTGATATTCTTCTTCACCGTATCCGCAGAATAATCGGACATATTGAAGGGCTTATCCGGATGCTTCTTCATATGCTCGTTGTAGGCAATCTGCTGCAAGCCTACCAGCCGATATTCCTCGCTCCGGAAGGGGCACCTGGGCGCACAGCAGGAATTGATCAGCAGTTCGCACTTTTCCTTGTGGGGCAGCTGCTCCAGAATATCAAAGTGATTGTTCAGATCATAATCCAATACCACCACATGGTAGTCCTTCTCCAACTCCTGTCGCACCAGCTCCGGATCCGTCAGACGCTTACAGGTGGAGCTGGTGATTTTATACTTCGGATACTTTTCCCGAATGTAAGCCTCCAACAAGGGGGATGCTACAATTACCTCATTGAGTCCATTATTGGCAAGGCGCATGATCATATTGCAGTATTCGTCCTTCAGATGTTCCTCCTTCAGCACAGGGTTCGTGAAGGTGAACCGCAGTGGCATGCCCAGGTCGTTAAATGCCGCCAGAATATTGCGGATGGTAGCCTCGTCACAACTATACCCGCCGATGGTTCGACCACCGTTCCATACAGCCGGAGAGAAAGCGTCGTAAAAAGAGGCAATCTCCGCTTCTTCCCGGAAAAACTGCGGCATATTCCGATACATATTGAGAAACACCAGATTGAACTGTGCATTGATCGTAAATCCAGGCATATGGAATCTTGCTTTTTTCTGCTCCATGATGAACGTCCCTTCCTGTGTAAAAATGATAATCATCTGTTTTTATTTTAGCACAGGCCAATTGAAAAGTCAACCGGATGCATCTGCGGAAGAGACACTCCTACCGCTCCCCGGCAACTGACGTATGCCCACACGTCGCAGAATACTCAACACAGAAATACTGTATTTTTGACTGCGCCCTCAGCGGTCCATTTGATAATCTGGGGTTTGCCCGGCTTCCACCTGCCCGGACTCTCTGTGAGATCATGATTACCGTTATCTCCGCTTCAACGGTTTGCAACCTATTCAATTTGCTACAGTATAGCACAGCGCCTGTGCTTGTCAAGAGGTTTTTTCAAACTTCCGTCTGCCATACAAATGCCGCCCAGTGTCTATTGTCATTTTCTCCGGAACATGCTATACTGTAAAATGAACCGATAACGCATGCTACCTGCATGCAGAAAGGGACATCTTATGAGAAAACTGGAAATTTCCATGCTGAATCAGCAAATGCATACAGACCCGATCTACGCCATTGCCGAATCCGAGCAGCGCTACACCCAGCAGCTGACCCGGATCGCTCTGGATATTCTGAAGCACCGGAAGGAAAAGCCCATTTTGCTGCTGTCCGGTCCATCCGGCTCCGGCAAAACCACCTCCGCCCTGCGGATCGAACAGCTGCTGGAGGGCTGGGGATGCGCTGCTATGGTACTGTCCATGGACAATTACTACCTGCCGGAATCCCAGACTCCTCAAGCACTGAACGAGCACGGGGTCGTCGACTACGAATCCCCCTACCGGCTGGATATCCCCCTGCTGAATGAACATCTGGAAAGGCTCTCCCGGTGTGAGCCCATCCAGCTGCCGGTATTCAATTTTGCAAAGCAGTGCCGGGAGCCAGGCAAGACCATTCAGCGCAGACCCAATGAATTGGTGATCCTGGAAGGGATCCATGCGCTGAATCCGAAGGTCACCGGCAATGCAGGCGCCTTTGCCTCCTGCATTTATGTCAGCGTCCGCACACGGCTCCAGGCAGAAGACGGCGCTCTGCTGCATCCCTCCAAGATCCGGCTCATGCGCCGTCTGATGCGGGATCGGTTTTTCCGGGGCAGGGAGCCGGTGGACACCTTCCGGCTGTTTGAAAGCGTCAGCCGGGGAGAGCATCAGTACATCATGCCCTTTAAGCATCGGGCAGCCTATCAGATCGACACCTTTATCGATTACGAGCCAAGCGTATACCGTTCCATCCTCCTGCCGGATCTGCTAAATATCGCAGACACCTACCCGGACTACGCCCAGTATGCGGACATCGCCGCATTTCTCCAGGCGCTGGAGCCGGTGCCCCAGGATCTGGTACCGGGAATCTCCCTGGTGCGGGAGTTCATCGGCGGAAGTACCTTCCACTATTGATATCCATAACCCTATAGGAACCACTACAACCTACAGACCATAATATATTCTTCCTCATTTTCATCAACAATTTGAAACCCCACTTTTTTATACATCTTCACTGCATAATTTTGTTTTTGAACGGCTAACGAGGATTGTTTATAACCACAGTCTCTCAATTCATGCAACATCGTTTTCATTAGTTCTGTGCCAATCCCATAATTACGATACTCTTTCAAAAGAGAAATTGCAAAGGATGGAGTTTCATCATCTATATGCCCGTAATCATCCATAATACGAACCCATACAGCTCCGACTACAATCCCATTCGATTCCGCAACAAAGGCAATATCGCCTATTCTGCTTCCGAAGCCATCAACATACACACGCAATTCCGGCTGGTTGATTATTTCTCTGGGCGGAGCTTCTACTCCTTCCGGAATAAAAATTGCCTCATATAAAAAAGTATCCAACACTTTGGTTTCTTCCTGCTTTATTTTTCTGATTACGTATTCCACAAAACCCTCCCGTTTTAGATCAGCAGTTTTCTTAAGACATACAACAATCGTCCGGAACGCATCCTGTCCCGGGTGATTTTTCAGGCAGAATTTCGCAAGATTTGCGGGGTGTTGCCCTAACTATGAGGCTCCTCTTTGTCTGAGGACGCCTGCCTGCTCCGGCGTTTGTTCCGAATCGCCTCCCGGATCAGAACAAAGGGCAGCATCCATATGCCGTAGTCCAGCAGGCATACTACCGAAAGCCACCGGATCGGCGAAAGGAAAAATGCAAGAAACAGCAGAATACCGCCGATCAGAGGAAATCCGGAGATAAATCTGCCTGTTTTTTTGCTTTGAAACATGGCAATATAGTTCATCGCCACAAAGAACATGCCGATGGTGCCGATGCAGATGCACCAGATCCAGTCTCCCATACGTACCCCCATGCAAAAGGGCAGCATCTTAACGGTGCCGCCCTTTTCTCTTACTTCTGCTTTCTTGTCATGGCTGCCTTGGTAACAGCCACAATATTGGATGCGCACAAGCCGAATTTCTTCAGCAGTTCCACCGCCGGGCCGCTGTATCCGAACTCGTCGTTGACACCGATCCGTGCCACCGGTACCGGACAGCAGCCGGTGACTGCCTCTGCCACCGCAGAGCCAAGACCGCCGATGATGCTGTGCTCCTCCACGGTTACCAGCAGACCGGTCTGCTGTGCCGCCTTGCAGATCAACTCCGTATCCAGAGGCTTGATGGTGTGAATGTTGATGACCCCTGCGTCAATTCCTTCATTTGCCAAGGTCGCAGCAGCCTCCAGTGCTTCGGAAACCATCAGTCCCGTGGCAACAATGGTCACGTCCTTGCCCTGCCGGAGGGTGATGCCCTTGCCCATTTCAAAGTGATAGGTTGCCGGATCGTTGAAGATGGGAGCAGCCAATCTGCCGAACCGCAGGTACACCGGGCCTTGATACTTTACCGCAGCCTCCACCGCTGCCCGGGCTTCCACATCGTCCGCCGGGTTGAGGATGGTCATGCCAGGAATGGTGCGCATCAGGGCAATATCCTCGTTGCACTGGTGGGTAGCACCGTCCTCTCCCACGGAAATGCCCGCATGGGTGGCGCCGATCTTCACGTTCAGGTGGGGATAGCCGATGGAATTGCGCACGATTTCAAAGGCACGGCCTGCTGCAAACATGGCAAAGGTGCTTGCAAAGGGGATCATGCCGGTGGTGGCCAGACCCGCTGCCACGCCCATCATATTAGCCTCGGCAATGCCGCAGTCAAAAAACCGCTCCGGATACTTCTTCTTGAAAATGCCGGTCTTGGTTGCCGCCGCCAGATCTGCATCCAGAACCACCAGGTTTTCATAGGTTTCGCCCAGTGCTGCCAGCGCCTCACCGTAGCTTTCTCTGGTCGCCTTCTTTTTTACATCAGCCATTGCTTAACCCTCCAGTCCGGACAGCTGCGTCCGCAATTCAGTCATTGCCTGTTCATACTGCTCCTGATTCGGGGCAGTGCCGTGCCAGCTGCACTGGTTTTCCATAAAGGAAACCCCCTTGCCCTTGACGCTCTTCTGCACGATCACAACGGGCTTGCCGCTGATCTTTTCTGCCTCATCAAAAGCACGCTCTATATCCTGGAAGTCATGTGCATCCATGGTAATTACATGCCAGCCAAATGCAGCAAATTTATCCGGAATGGGCTCCGGAGAGCTGACCTCTGTGATGGGGCCATCGATCTGTAAGCCGTTATTGTCCACGATGGCAGTCAGATTGTCCAGTCCGTAGTGGGCTGCGAACATGGCAGCCTCCCAGACCTGTCCCTCCTCGATCTCACCGTCTCCCAGAACGGTATAGACCCGATAATCCTTCTGGTTGTACTTTGCAGACAGTGCCATGCCACATGCCGCAGAAATACCCTGTCCCAGGGAGCCGCTGGACATATCGATGCCGGGAATGTGAATGCAGGGATGACCCTGAAGCATTGCTCCGATGTGCCGCAGGGATCTCAGTTCAGACTCCGGGAAGAAGCCACGCTGTGCCAGGGTCGCATACAAAGCCGGTGCCGTATGCCCCTTGGACAGCACAAAGCGGTCACGCTCCGGCATGTCCGGATGCTTTGGATCCACATTCAGCTTTACAAAATACAGGTAAGTCAGCAGATCTGCAATGGATAATGATCCGCCGGGATGACCGGATTTTGCGCAGTAGGTGCCCTCGATGATGCCCATCCGCACCTTGCAGGCAGTGGCCTGCAGCCGTTTTTCAATCGTTGCGTCCATGAATATACCTCCATTATTTCCATGAGCCATGCTCAAGTTCGTTCCATCAATTGTTGCATGAGCCTTGGCAGCCCATGCTGGTCACAGGTATCCGGCAGTACAAGATCCGCCGCCGCCTTCACATTGGGCTGGGCGTTGGCAGGTGCGATACCCACATCCGCATGCTGCAGCATGGTCAGATCATTGTCGTAATCCCCGGCTGCGGCAATCTGGGTGTCCCTGTCCGCCAGCCGATCCCGAAACCGGGCAATGGCTGTACCCTTGGATACCCCTGCCGGCAGGATCTCCAGGAACACATCCGCCGACCGGACATATTCCACTTCCGTATCCTGCCGGGACGCAGCATACGCCGCCAGCCGATCCACCTCCGGCGGCTCCAGGGCAAACAGCACCTTGAGCCACCCGTCCTCCGGTGCATGCGCCAGATCCGTGAACACCGGGGACACGCCGCAGGTGGCAATATGCTGTCGCTCCACCGCATTAAGCCGGATCACATAGATCCCATCCGCCGTCAGAATCTCCGCACCCATGTCCGGGTTCCAGTCCAGCAGTTCCCGGACAATCTGCCGGACAGAGGATGCCAGGGGCAGAGTAGCAATGGGCTGCTTCTTCACCGGGTCAAACAGCATTGCACCGTTGTAGAGAATCACCGGCGCATTGGGCTGCACCTGCTCCAGGTAAACAGACGCTGCCTCATAAGTTCTGCCGGTGGCAATGGTGAACCGTCCTCCCGCAGCCTGAAACTGCCGGATGATCTCCAGATCCTCCGGAGGAATCCGCTTGTCGAAGGGCAACAGAGTGCCGTCCAGATCCGATATCAGCAGCAAATGCTTCAAATCTTTAAACATGTATATGCTCCACCTTTTTCAGTGCCTGGACAAAGTAATCCGGCAGCGCACTGTCAAACTCCATGTATACGCCGGAAACCGGATGCACAAACCCGATTTTTTTGGCATGCAGGCACTGTCCCTCCAGACCGGGGACAGCCGTGCCGTACACATCGTCTCCGTAAATGGGATGCCCGATGTAGCGCATATGCACCCGGATCTGATGGGTGCGCCCTGTTTCCAGACGACACCGGATATGAGCATGCTTTGCAAACTGGGTCAGCACTGCATAATGGGTCACCGCATACCGGGCATTTTTCTCCGTCACGCACATTTTCTGCCGATCCGCTGTGCTTCTGCCGATGGGAGCATCCACCGTGCCGGAAGGCTCCCGGAACCGTCCGCAGGCAATGGCTTCGTATTCCCGGGTAAAGCTGTGGTCTTTGATCTGCTCCGCCAGATGCTGATGGGCAAAATCCGTTTTCGCCACCATCAGCAGACCGCTGGTGTTTTTGTCGATCCGGTGCACGATACCGGGACGGATCACCCCGTTGATAGTGGACAGTCTGCTCTGGCAGTGATACAGCAGGGCATTCACCAGTGTGCCGTCCGGATGCCCTGCCGCCGGATGCACCACCATGCCCTTGGGCTTGTTCACCACCAGCAGGGCTTCATCCTCGTATACGATTTCCAGCGGCAGGTTCTGGGGCTGTACATCCTCCAGTGGGGCAGGATCCGGAATCTGCACCAGCAGGCTGTCCCCTTCCCGGAGCTTTAGGTTCTTTGCCGCCGGTTTCCCGTTGCACAGCACTGCGCCCTGCTCGATCAGATGCTGCACCCCGGAACGACTCAACTCCGGCAGCTGCTCTGTAAGCCATTTGTCCAACCGCATGCCGCTGCCGTCAGCCGTCAGCATGACCTCACGCATGGGGCTGCTCCTTGGGGGATTCCTTGCCGCTCTTGTCAAAAAGCATGTACAGCAGGATCAGAAATACCCCGATGCAGATGCAGCAGTCGGCAAAGTTAAAAACTGCAAAGTGGAACAGCCGGATATCCAGATAGTCCACCACATCTCCGCCCCGGAAGATCCGGTCGATGAGATTCCCGATCCCCCCAGCCATGACCAATGTCAGATTCCACTTGAGGAACGGACTGTTGCGGCCGTATTTCCACATGGCCCAGACGCAGACGCCCAGCAGAATCACCGGCAGACCGATCAGGATCGCCCGCTGTCCGCTCATGCTGCTGAATGCGGCTCCGTCGTTGCGCACATAGGTCAGGTTCATCAGCTCCGTATCGCCGAAATGGAGGAAACGCCTGGATTCTCCCAGGGCAAAGTCCCGAACCACCAGATATTTGATCAGCTGATCCACACCCACCAGCAGCGCCATGGCTGCAACCGCAAGGATCATGCACATGCCTCCCAACAAAGGCAGCCTGCCGCCCCTTGGATCCAGAGTGACAAGCTGTCATCAAGTTCTTATTTTACAACGCCTGCACACCGCGCGCACAGGGTCGGATGCTCCGGAACGGTACCCACTGTTTCGGAGTATGCCCAGCAGCGTTCGCACTTGTCGCCCACTGCCTTCTCCACTGTCACCGCAAAGGGCGTATCCGTAGGCAGGCTCTCATCCTTGATTACATGCAGGTCGGACACGATGCAGATATCACGCAGCGCCTCCGGCATGCCGGACAGCATATTGTAATCCTCATCGAACCGGCAGGCAACCGTCAGCTTTGCTTCCAGAGACTTGCCGATCAGCTTCTCGTTGCGCTTTTCCTCCAGTGCCTTGTTGGCAACCAGACGCAGCTCATAGATCCGGCTCCACTTCTGGACAAAATCCGCCGCAAAGGTCAGACCGCTCTTCTGGGGCATATCGTTGAGGAACACGCTTTCCGCCTGGTCAGAGGACGCATGGGGCAGGTAGCTCCAGATCTCCTCAGCGGTAAAGCTCATGATGGGAGCGACCAGTCTTGCCAGACCAGAAAGTACCCGGTACATGGTGGTCTGTGCAGCACGGCGCAGCACGGAATCCTCCCCCTCGCAGTACAGGCGATCCTTGATAATATCCAGGTAGAAGCTGGACATATCCACCACGCAGAAGTTGTGGATGGCATGGAATACAATGTGGAAATCAAAGGAATTATAGCCTGCATTCGCCTTGTCGATCAGCTGATCCAGCCGCATCAGCGCCCACCGATCCAGCTCTGTCAGCTGGTCATCGGATACGCTGTCCGCATCCGGGTTGAAGCCCTTGCCGTTGCTCAGGTTGCCCAGAATAAACCGGGCAGTGTTCCGGATCTTCTTGTACGCATCGGACAGTTGTCCCAGAATTTCCTTGGAGATCCGGATGTCGGAGTGATAATCCGAGGAAGCTACCCACAGGCGGAGAATGTCTGCTCCGTACTTGTCGGTGATCTCACTGGGATCAATGCCGTTGCCCAGGGACTTGTGCATGGTTTTGCCCTGACCGTCTACCACCCAGCCGTGGGTGCAGACATTCTTGTAAGGCGCACAGCCCTTGTATACCACGGAGGTCAGCAGACTGGACTGGAACCAGCCCCGGTACTGATCCGCACCTTCCAGGTACAGGTCACAGGGTGCGTACAGCTCGTCATATTCATCCAGTACGGCGGTGTGGGATACGCCGCTGTCGAACCACACGTCCATAATGTCATGTTCTTTTTCAAATTCCTTGCAGCCGCATGCGCAGGCAACGGATGCAGGAATGAAATCGCTGAGGGGACGGGTGTACCATGCATCAGAGCCTTCCTTCCGGAACAGCTCGGAAATAGCTTCAATGGTTTCGTCCGTGATAATGGGCTTACCGCAGTCCTTGCAGTAGATCACCGGGATGGGCACGCCCCAGGTACGCTGACGGGAAATACACCAGTCGCTCCGGTCACGCACCATGCCCTTGATACGCTCCTCACCCCATGCAGGGATCCAGTTCACGCTTTCAATTGCCTTGATGGCTTCATCCTTAAAGCCATTCACCGAGCAGAACCACTGCTCCGTTGCCCGGTAGATAATGGCGCTATGGCAACGCCAGCAGTGAGGGTACTGGTGCACGATATCTGCACTGGCAAACATCGCACCGGTCTCTACCAGCCGTGCCGCAATGGCTTTGTTTGCCTCTGCGGTATCCAGTCCGGCAAATTCACCAGCTTCTGCGGTCTGACGACCCTTGTCGTCCACGCAGACCAGAATGCCGATCTCGTCATAATTCTTGCAGACCTCAAAGTCCTCCACGCCATAGCCAGGTGCCGTGTGGACGCATCCGGTACCGCTTTCCAGTGTCACATGATCCCCCACGATGACCATGGAATTCCGGTCATACAGCGGGTGCTTGGTCTGCATATATTCCAGTTCGCTGCCCTTGAAGGCGCCGATGGTTTCATATTCCGCAATGCCCGCAGCCTTCATGGTCTCTGCCACAAGCTCCTGCGCCATTACATAATATTCGTTGTTGGCATGCACCAGGGTATAAATATACTCCGGTCCCACGCAGATCGCCAGGTTGCCCGGGATCGTCCAGGTGGTGGTGGTCCAGATCACGAAATAGATGTCCCCGGTAATGCCGGCTGCCGCAAACACGCCCTTGTCATCCGTAACACGGAACTTCACATAAATAGACTTGCAAGGATCGTTCTCGTACTCGATCTCCGCCTCTGCCAGCGCCGTATTGCAATCCGGGCACCAATATACAGGCTTAAGACCCTTGTACATGTACCCGTCCTTCGCCATCTTGCCGAACACCTTCACCTGCCGTGCCTCATACTCCGGGCGCAGGGTCAGATAGGGGTGATCGTAGTCTCCAAGACTGCCCAGACGCTTGAACTGCGCCATCTGGTTGCGCACATGCTTCATGGCATAGTCCGCACAGTGCTTCCGCAGCTCCACCGGTTCAATGGCACCGTTTTCCACGCCGATCGCCTTCATAGCCTTCAGCTCGATGGGCAGACCGTGGGTGTCCCAGCCGGGCACATAGGGGGCGCAGAAGCCGCTCATATTCTTGTACTTAACGATAAAATCCTTGAGCACCTTGTTGAGCGCCGTGCCCAGATGGATCTCGCCGTTGGCATAGGGGGGGCCGTCATGCAGCACGTACTTGGGCTTGCCTTCGTTGCGTGCAACCATTTTCTGATACAGGTTTTCTTCCTCCCAGTGCGCCAGGGTCTCCGGCTCACGCTTGGGCAGGTTTCCCCGCATCGGGAAATCGGTTTTGGGCAAATTCAATGTCTGGTTATAATCCTGTGGCACGGTTATTCATCCTTTGCATTGTTATTTTTCTGTCCGAAATGAAGATCTCCGAACCGGGAATCATACTCTCCCCGGATGGTCTTTGCAGAAAACTGAGAGGTAGCAAACGGATCCCGCTTGGGTGTATCCTCCAGGATCGGTTCCTCATCAGTCTGTACAGGCGCCTCCGGCTGCTCCGGCTCACTGGGCGCTTCCGGCTCTGTCGATGCATCGTAATCCGGTTCCGGCATCTGGGAAATCAGTTCCAGATGTGCCTTGTACATATCAAACAGGCTCTTCTTGAAATCAGCGACCTGATTCTGCGCAACAATCAGTGCCTGCTTCTCCCGGTCGATCTCCGCCCGGTTTGCCGCCATCGCCTGCTCATGCTGACGGGTAGCCTCGTCGTTGAGCTGTTCTGCTCTTGCCTGTGCTTCCTGCAGGATCTCCGCAGCCTTTTCGTTGGCTTCAGCGATCACATGCTTGCCCTGCTTCTGCGCACCGAGCAGAGCATCCTTGAGGGCATCCTCATCCGCACGATACTCCCGAACCTTGTCCGCAAGCAGCTGGATCTTTGCGTTGGCATCCTCCAGGTCATGCTCCATGGCTCTGAAATCCGCCTCGAGCTGCTGCATGTATTCGTCAATTTCCTCTTGCTTATAGCCGAACGCAGCCTTCTCAAATCTCTTGTTCTTAATGTCCTTTGCTGTAATCATAACAAGACCGATCTCCGTGCTGTGACGAAGATCCACTCCTTTCTGAAATTGTCTACATGAATTTCTCAATGGTTATATGCAGTCTGCCCTTTTTTGTGATGCCGGATACCTGTGCGAGGCGGAATTTTCCGAAACCTCGTGCAGAAAATACCGCATCCTGTCCGATCAGGGCAGAAGGTGTCAGTACCGGCAGCCCGCCCACAGTGACCTGTCCGCCGTGGATGAGAACCGCCGACTTTTCCCGGCTGATCCGGGCTGCCAGACTCACCACTGCATCCAGACGCAGGGAGGGAACTGTCCCTTCGATGGGTTCAAACTCCTGCACAAAGCTGCCTGTGTAGGCGGCAAGCTCCGCCCGAATCCCTACTCTGCCGATTTTGCGCAGCTCATCGCAGACTAACTGTGCCACCGGCTTATGCAGGAACACCTGGGTCAGTCCCTCCTGGGGCAGAATATCCCCAATCGCATCCCGGCGCAGCCGCAGATGCATGAGAGCACCCAGCACATCCCGATGGGTCAGATTATCCGCCCGGCGATAGGTCAGATGTACGCAGGCAATGGGATACGCCTGCTCCTCCGGGGCATACTCCGGTGGATGCACACATAAGATGCGCCGCTGTGCCTGTGCATACCCGCCAAAGAACGCAAAGCTTCCATGCAGGCGCTCCAGAGTCTGCTGAGCCAGTGCGCACTCCCCCTCTGTGAGAAATGCGGTAAACCTGGGCGCATTGCTGCGGTCACAGGCTTTCAGCAGATCCGTTGCCCGAGCAGAGATCAATTCCCCATCCTCCCGGTTCATCAGATGATAACGCCGTTGTTTTCCAGTTCGCCTACCAGATCCTCACCGATAAAGCCTACGTTATAGGGGGTGATGATATAGGTCAGATTCGCAACCGGCTTCAGACTGCCGCCGTTTGCATAGGCAACGCCCACCAGAAAGTCAATGATTCTTCTCTTGTTCTCGGCAGAAGCCGTTTCCAGATTCAGAACCACGGTCTTCTTTGCAATCAGATGATCTGCGATCTGCTTTGCGTCGGTAAATACCTCCGGCTTCACCAGAACCACCTGCAGCTGTGCAGTGGCAGAAATATTCACAACCTTATTTCTCTTTTCCTCCGGATCCTCATCGTAATCCCGACCCCGGTCACGGCTGTGCTCCCGGTCTCTGTCCCGGTCGTGGTCATACTCCCGCTCACGGCGTACAGGCTTCTCTCTGACAGTCTCTCCCTCGTCATAGCCTTCATCCTCTGGCGGAAGGAAAAAATTCTTAATGTCATCTAACAGCTTCATAAGTATCACCATTGCTCCTTTTCTCCGCATGAATTCTTGCGGCAACAACGTGCCATATTCTGTACGATATTGCCTTGAGACACGCTCCTGCATCCCGTGTACCGGAACGCCAAGCCCATCTCTCTCCGGCTGCCTGATGCTCAGCGGAAACGGCAGCACGGAACCATACATCTATCCTCTTGCACCGAACAGCGCACTGCCGATCCGTACCAGTGTGGAACCATACTTGATTGCTTCGACATAATCCCCCGACATTCCCATGGATAGTACATGCATATCTATATTATCCATGTTTTCTGCCGAAATGTCAATAAAAAGTTTCTGCATCCGGAAAAAATATTTTTCAACATCGGTTTTGGGCGGAATGGTCATCAGTCCGCACACATGCAGATGGGGCTTCCGGGCAGCCTCCTCCAGCAGACCATGCAGCTCCTCCGCCGGAATGCCTCCCTTGCTTTCCTCCCCGCCGATGCGCTCCTTTTCCGCGGTGACGCGGCTGAGATTTTGAATATATTCATTCAGCTCCGACACCATGTACTGAAACGAATGGGCAAGCTCCTCCAGCTCGTCGCCGGTGTTGACCTCCACCCGGAAGTGAGAAAGCTCCTCCATCCTGCTCTCCACCAGCCCGATGGCGGCGTGGTGCAGAGTCCTCAGCGGACGGATCAGAATGCGCCGCACATAGTAGTAGTATGCGAAAATGGAAAGCAGCAGAACGGCCAGCACCACGCACAGCGTCAGGCCGAGAAACTGCCGGATCTGCTGGTCGATCATGTCCATCGAGATGTCCACGCTGGCCAGCGCCACCGGTGTGCCGGCTTTGTTGAGGATGGCGACGTAGGCCGATGCCAGATAGCCGTACTCCTCGTTGTTGGTGATGAGGATGGTCTGCTCCGCGTCGACGGCAAAGGCCCCGTGTATCAGCTCGTTGCCGCCGCCGTAGTAGGCGTCGGTGTCGCCGAGGTCGCAGACGCCGTCCTCGCCGGGGACGCCCGCGTCCCAGATGTAGTACATGACCTCATCCTCCGGCACGACCACATAGAAGTATTTCAGCCCCAGCTTCTCCC